>Ga0210389_10000127_pt1 | contig 76258 bp, 66 predicted proteins | sample IncBWH28OmetaG_FD_160127 | JGI IMG/M metagenome (GOLD analysis project Ga0210389, IMG submission 160127) | Forest soil microbial communities from Barre Woods Harvard Forest LTER site, Petersham, Massachusetts, United States - Inc-BW-H-28-O ...
TCATCCGCTTCCTTCCCATGGCGGCCGATGGTCATCCGCTTCCTTCCCATGGCGGTCGATGCGTCATCCGCTTCCTTCCTATGGCGGTCGATGCGTCATCCACCCGCAAAGACGGGCGCCGACGCGACATCCAGCGCCATAGGAAGGCGGGCAATGCGACACCGAGTTCCGCCACCCGCCCGGCACGCCCCCCCGATGTACCGTTCGCCTGATCACCGACGGCCCGCGACACGCCCTAAACAACCAACTAAATAATCGACGATCCCATAGCGGCGACTGCGACCCGTGAACATGCGCGACGGCTCCAAGATGACTATCCGGCACGGCCGTTCCGACGGTTATATCGACACATATCCGGCAGCCCAGCTGCCGTCCTGGCGGCTTTGGCGCGTCCGACCCATGAAACGCCCGTGGCGCCGTCCGGGGATCCGCGCGGACGAGCCGCACTGATCCGGGCCGGGTCTACGACCGGCCCGCGTCCGTCACGGCGCGCTGGCGGGCGGTGATCACGGCGCCCGTCTCGGCGGCCAGCACCACGAGCATCACGCACGGCAGCAGCACCCCGCGCACCGCCGGCATCCAGTTGCCGCTGATCCCGCTGCTGACCGTGAGCACGGCGAAGATCGCATACAAGGCGACGCCGATGCCGAGCCAGGCGCCCAGCCCGGCCCACCGGGACAGCCAGGCGCTGTACTCGGGCACGCCGGCGTTCAGGGGTACCCGCGCGCTGGCGGGCAGCACGCGGATCGCGTACCCGGCGGCGACGATCATGCACAGGAGCAACAGACCGCCGGTCACCATCGCCACCGCTACCACGCTCGCCTCACCTCTGTCAGTCTTCGCCCGCGCATGCACCACACGGTAGCCGCGCGCGCGGGGAACCGGAGGCGGATCACCGACTCGTAAGCGAACTCCCCGCTGACGCCTCGCCCGCGGCCGCCGGCCGCCGGGACAGCCGTGCCGGCCACCAGTTCCAGCGTCCCAGCAGCACCACGATGGACGGCACGAGCAACGTCCGCACGCCGAATGTGTCCAGCAGCACGCCGAGCGCGAGGCCGAGCCCGATCGCCTGCAGCTGCCCGCCCATGACGCCCCCGCCGGCCAGCGCGAACACCGCGAACGTCCCGGCCAGGATCAGGCCCGCCGATGTCACCGTCGGGCCGGTGCGCCCGATGGCGCGGACGACCGCCTCCTTCAGCGGCAACGTGCGGGCCTCTTCCCTGATCCGGGTCATGATCAGGATGTTGTAGTCCTCACCGAGCGCCAGCAGGAACACGAACATCAGGAACGGCAGGAGGAACACCAGGCCGTCCGCGCCGCCGAGCGTGATCACCAGGAAGGTGGTCAGCCCGAGCGCCGCCAGGTAGGAGGCGGCGATCGTGATCACGAGGTAGGCCGGCGCCACCAGGCTCCGCAGCACGAGCCCGAGCAGCAGGGCGATCGCGATCACCGCGATGGGGATGATCCGCGTCATGTCGTTGCCCGCGGTGCTGCTCACGTCATACAGCGCGGCCGCCTGCCCGGCGACACCGCTGTCCGTCGCGCGCGACGCCGCGGCCGCGCGTGCCAGCGCCGCCCGTACCGCCGGGGTCGCGTTCATCGCCCCGGTACTCTGCTGGGATCCGGCCCGCAGGCCGCCCGCGAACCGCACCGTCAGCCCGTCGGCGGAGACGTACTGGCCGCTGGCGCGGAAGGCGTTGTAGAGGGCGGCCGGGACCTTCGCGGTGTCGGGGTCGGACAACGGCAGGCCGCGCGGGTCACCCAGCGCCGCGTGCAGTGACGTGTAGGTCCCCGGGGAGAGCGCGGTCCCGTTGGGGTCGAGCGGCCCGGCCAGGCCCGTGAAGAGCCCCGAGCCCGCCAGCTGGCCGTCCGCCGTCACGAGGCTGGCCGGGTGGGTCCACACCGGCGTCGCGTAGCGCAGGATCAGGTCCGACGGACTGGCCGAGGACCGCGGGAAGTCCGCCGCCAGGATGGCGTCGCCCGCCGCCGCGTCCGAGCCCGCGGGCGCCGCCGTCGACCGGTCCAGGCTCGCGGTCTTGTACCCGGTCGCGGCCAGGGCCAGCGCCGCGAAGACCAGCACGCCGACGCCGAGCACGGCGAGCGGGCGGCGCACGGCGCGCGCCGCCACCCGCCCCCAGATCCCGTCTTCCGCGTGGGCGTCTTCCGGTCCGCGCGCCGTCAGGCGGGGAAACATGACGCCGGCGCTCACCGCGAGCAGGGCGGGCAGCAGGGTCAGCCCGGCCAGCAGCATGACCGCGACGCCGAGCGCGAGGGGAATGCCAAGGTCGTGATAGAGACCGAAGCCGGCGAACAGCAGGGTGAGCAGTGCCAGGATCACCGTCCCGGCCGACCCGGAGACCGACTCCCCGACGCGGGTGAGCGCTTCGGTGACCGCCTCGCGCTCGCCGCGGCCGGCCCGCAGTTCCTCCCGGAAGCGGTACACCAGGAACAGCCCGTAGTCGGTGCCCGCGCCGAGCAGCAAGACGATCAGCAGCGTCTCGGTCACGGAGGACACCTGCAGCCCGTGGGCACCGAGCCCGGCGATGAACTTCTCCGACGTCAGGAGCGCCACCACGCTGGGGATGAACGTGACCACGACGGCGACCGGCGAGCGCAGCACGATCAGCAGCAGGACGAGGATCAGCAGGACGGAGAAGATCCCGATCCGCCCCGTCGCCTTGTTCGCGGTCGCGTTGCTGGCGGCGTTATCGGCGACCTGCCCGGCCAGGTGCAGCTGCAGGCCCGGCGGCGCGCCCGCCCGGGGAAACGTCGCCCGCAGCGCCGCGACGACCGGTTTCAGGCCCGACACGTCGGCGGCGTCGCGGCTCACCGCCGCGGTGAGCTGCACGCCGTCGCCGCGCGGCGAGACCGCCACGTACTTCACTGACTGGACGCCGCTCACCTGCCGGGCGAGCTTCGCCTCACGGGTGATCGCGGCCTCGTCGGCGGCGCTCAGCTGAGCGCCGCCGCCAGGTGTCCCGGCGGTGGCCGCGACGATCGTGATCTTGCTGGTGCCGCGCGCGCCCAGCAGCGGCGCGCCCAGCGACTGGGCCTGGACGCTGGGCGCGCCGCCGGACAGGAACAGGCTCGGGTCGCTGTTGACCTCGCTGCCGAGCGACGGCAGCGCCACTACAGACACCGCCAGCACGACCAGCCAGGCGGCGATGATCGCGAAACGGAACCGCACGACGCCCTCCGCGAGCGCCCGGAAGAACCTCATCCCTGCCTCCGCTTCACCCGCCGCGCGTACACGATCCATCCGACGATGACCGCGATGACGATGATCACCAGCAGGAGGATGAGGATCCGCAGCCCGTGCTGCCCGCCGCCGCCGCGCGCGAGGACCCCGGCCGACAGCACTGTGATATTCGCTTGATGCACCCGCCCATGCTGCCGGCGGCGGCGCGCGGTGTCGTCCGTCCGGCGGACTGGATCCGCCTCATGCCCGGGCGTTACGGTCGCGGGCGGCCTACCGCGGCGGATGTACGGGGCGACAGGGGCCGTGGTTGGCAGGCAGCCCGAGGATCAGGCCCGCACCAGGCCGCACTGGTAGGCCATGACGACGAGCTGGGCGCGGTCGCGGGCACGGAGCTTGGCGAGGATGCGGCTCACGTGGGTCTTCGCCGTCGGGACGCTCATCACGAGCTCGGCGGCGATCTCGGTGTTGGACAGGCCCAGCGCGATCAGCGCGAGCACCTCCCGCTCGCGCGCGGTCAGCTCCGCGAGCGCCGCCGGGGCGGCCTGGACCGGGTCGGGCTGGCGGATGAAGTGCGCGATGAGACGCCGCGTGACGTTCGGGGCGAGCAGGGCCTCTCCCGAGGCGATGACCCGGATCGCTGCCAGCAGCTCCTCGGGCGGGCGGTCCTTGAGCATGAACCCGCTCGCGCCGGCCCGCAGCGCGGCGAACACGTACTCGTCCAAGTCGAACGTGGTCAGGATCAGCACCCGGGGCCGGTCGCCGGCCGCTGCGATCTGGCTGGTGGCCGCGATGCCGTCCATGAGCGGCATGCGGATGTCCATCAGCACCACGTCCGGGGCGGTCCGCTTCGCTACCGCGACCGCCTCCGCTCCGTCGGCGGCCTCGCCGACCACGGTCAGGTCGGGCTCGTAGTCGATCAGCAGCCGGAAGCCGGCCCGGACGATCGCCTGGTCATCGACGACCACGACGCCGATGCTCACGCGGCCTGCCTGCCGCCCTGGGCAGGCAGGAACGCGGTCACCGCGAAGCCCCCGCCCGGCGCGGGCGCCGCCTCGAGCCTGCCGCCGAAGGCCGCCGCCCGTTCCCGCATGCCGATGATCCCGTGCTGGCCGGCACTCGCGGGCGCCACGGGGCTCGCCGGAACCACGGTGCTGGCCGGAACCACGGGGCTCGCCGGAACCACGGGGCTCGCCGGAACCACGGGGCTCGCCGGAACCACGGGGCTCGCGGCCCCGCTGCCCGCGCGGGCGGCGCGGCCGCCGTCGTCGGTCACGCGAATGCGCACGCCGTCCGGGCCGATGGCGATCCGGACCTCGGCCGTCGCGCCCGCGGCGTGGCGGACTACGTTGGTGAGAGCCTCCTGCGTGATCCGGTACGCCGTCAGCGCGGCCGCCGCGGGCACCGACGAGACGTCGCCGTCCACCGTCAGGGACACGGGCGTCCCGGCCGAACGGACCATGGCCGCCAGGCTCTCCAGGTCCGCGAGCCCGGGCGCGGGCGCGAGCGCCGGGCGCGTGAGCTCGGTGCCCGGCGCGGGGGGCGGCGCCAGCCCGGCCGTGCCCGTGCCGTCGCCCGGCTCGTCATCGCCGCGCATCAGGCACAGGATGTGCCGCAGCTCATCGAGCGCGCCGCGGCTGGACTCCTCCACGGCGCTCAGCGCGCGCAGCGCCTCGTCCGGGCGCGCGGCGCCGACGCGGCGGCCGACCCCGGCCTGCACGGTGACGACGCTGAGGGTGTGCGCGAGGACGTCGTGCAGTTCCCTGGCGATCCGCAGCCGCTCCTGCTCCGCCGTGCGGCGGCGGCGCTCCTCCTCGGCCCGCCGCCGCTGTTCTTCCTGCCCGGCCACGCCCGCCTGGTACCGGCGGCGCTCCCGCACGCCGTCACCGACGAACCACATCGCCGCCGCCGTCAGCATGCCGTGCACCAGCAGGTTGGGCAGGCGAGCGGTGGCGGTGGCGGCGAGCAGCCCGGCGCCGATCGCGCCCTCGGTCGCCACGAGGGCGGCGGCCGCGACCGGGCGGGGCAGGTTCAGCGCCGCCGTGTAGACGGCCATGCCGAGCATCACGTCGCTGCCGCCCAGCGGCGCGCGGCCCAGGGCGGTGAGGACGGCGATCGCCGTCACGACGACCACGAGCACGGGCAGGGGCCAGAACCGCCGCACCGCGACCGGCAGCGTGGCCGCCAGCGCGGCGAGCGCGACCGGGACGCCGGGCGGGGCGAAGTGCGGGGAGTGCATCAGGCGCAGGCCGCAGGCCATGACGAGCGCGGCCGCCGCCGCGGCCACGACGTCGATCGTCAGCCACTGCCGCGCCGTGATCCGCAAGGTCAGGGGCGGTCGCGGCATCTCGCTGACGCGTTCGCTGCCAGGCATGCTCTCAGGGTAGATCCGGCGGTCGCCCGGGCGCGTCCGTCCCTGGTCGGAGCGTGCCTACATCCTGGGATGTAGTGGCCGGCTCCCCCAGCCCGGTCACCGTCAGGCGCCCGTCGCGCATCACCCCGGACAGCCGCGCCCTGCGCGCCACCGCCGTGTCGTGCGTGACGATGACCATGGTGAAGCGGCGCGCGTCCCACATGCGCTCCAGCAGCGTGATGATCTCGTCGCGGGTGTCCTCGTCGAGGTTGCCAGTCGGCTCGTCGGCCAGCAGCACCGCCGGGTCCTTGACCACCGCGCGGGCGATGGCGACCCGCTGCTGCTGCCCGCCGGACAGCTCGGACGGCAGGTGGTGCCGCCGGTCCGCCAGGCCCACCGCCGCCAGCGCGGCGCCCGCGCGCCGCGTGCGCTCGGCGTCCCCGACGTGCAGCGGAACCAGCGCCGCCGCCACGTTCTCCTCGGCGTTCAGCGTCGGGATCAGGTTGAACCCCTGGAACACGAACCCGATCGAGCGGGCGCGCACCCGGGTCAGCGCGCGCTCGGGCAGCCGCGCCAGGTCCCGTCCGTCGAGCTCGACCGACCCGGCGGTGGGCCGGTCGAGGCCGCCCATGATCTGCAGCAGCGTGGACTTGCCGTGTCCCGTCGGCCCGCGCACCGCCAGCCACGCGCCGTCCGCCAGCGTCAGGTCCACGTCCCGCACCGCGTGCACGGTCTCGCGGCCGCGGTAGGTCCTACTCACCCCGGTTAGCCGGTACATAACGCTCACTCCACCCTGGCCAGGGCGGCCGCGGGGCGCAGCCGCGCCGCCCGCCAGCCGCCGAACATCCCGGCGAGCAGGCCGCCGGCGATCGCGAGCGCCACCGCCAGCAGGATCACGCTCAGCGTGACCGGCGCCGTCAGGGTCACGTAGACCGTGTGGCTGCCCGCGCTGGCGACCTGCTCGGCCAGCTTCCCGGCGAGGCCGACCCCGGACGGCGTCGCCGCGGGCGGGGCGCCGGTGCTCGCGGACAGCCGGGGGGCCAGCGCGCCGACGACAGCCGCGCCCGCGTACCCGAGCCCCACGCCGGCCGCTCCGCCCGCCAGGCCGATGGCCAGCGATTCGCCCATCACCTGCGCCACGATCCGGACGCTCGGCCAGCCGAGCGCCTTCAGGGTGCCGAACTCGCGCACCCGCCGGGACACCGCCGACATCGTCAGCAGGATGGCCAGGAGGAAGGCGACGACGAGCACCGCCACCGACAGCCACTTGCCGAGGTTGTCGGCCAGGCTGGCGGCATTGCCGACCGACCCGGTGACCTGGCTGGCGAGGTCGCTGGCGTCGGTGACGGTGGCCCCGGGCAGGAGCCGGGTGAGCTCGTGCTGCACCGCCGGGATGTCGGCGGCGCTGTCGGCCGCGACGTAGACCGTGTTCACCTCGCCCTTGAGGCTGGCGGTGCCCGTCTTGGCGATGGCCTGCGCCCGGGCCAGCGGCATATAGAGGTCGGGCGGACTGCCGCTCTGCGGCACGTCGACGAGGCCGACGATGCTGCAGCCCGTGCCGCCGACGCTGATCGCCGAGCCGGTCTTGAGCTTGTTCGCCGTCGCGTAGCCGGCGTCCGCCAGCGCCACGTCGGCGTTCGCGTCGCTCGGCCGGAACGCGCGCCCGGAGGTGACGGCGGCGGAGCCGAGCGGTCCCAGACCTGCCTGGCCCGGGCCGGACTGGCTCGCGCCGGTCGGGGTCACGCCGACGCCGTCCACGGTGAACGTGCTCGTGCTGAAGCTGGAGCTGAACGACCCGCCGCCGTGGCCCGCGGTGATCGCCGGGACCGTCCCGGTGACCGTGATGTCGGTGAGCGACAGGGCGCCGGCGGTGCCGGTGACGTGGGGCTGGCGCCCGGTCTGGGCGAGCTGCGCCGCGCTCAGCGTGCCGTACTGCGTGTTCTGCAGCTCGTTGTCGTCGATCTTGGTGCCCGCCGCGATCTGCCCGCCGCCGGCGTCCTTGACCTGCTGCCGGAACCCGAACGTGACGCCACCGCCGGCGCCCTGCTTCGGCGGCTCGGTAATGGTGACGGCGGTGCCCACGCCGTAGAGCGAGTGCAGGACGGCCGCCTGGGCGTTTTGGACGCCGGAGGACGCCGCCGTGACGGTGATGACGAGGCCGATCCCCAGCGCCAGCCCGAGGGCGATGAGGATCGCCTGCCGGGCCCGGCGCCGCAGCTCGCGCCTGAGGTATGTCCAGAACATGGCCTCAGGCTGGCCGTAAGCCCGGCCTCCCGCATCAGTCCGGCGAACCCGTTTCCGCTCAGCCCAGGGTGGTAGTCACGGCCGCCCGGCCCGTCCGGGGTCGTAGTCGGCGGTTCCCGCGGCCCGGACGGCGGCGGCGCGCATGCGCGCCCGCAGGCCGGCGTTCGCCGCGCGGTCCGTGCGCGCCTCCACGACCCGCAGCCCCGCGCCCGGCAGGGCTTTCACGAGATCATCGGGATGCGACACCAGCGTGTACGGCACGCCGAAGGCCGCCGCCAGGTGTTCCAGCGACGCGCCGTGCGGCGTCCCGAAGACCCGCTCGAACGGCCCGGGGAACCCGGCGGGCTCGAGGGTCTCGAAGATCCCGCCGCCGTCGTTGTTGACGACCACCAGGCACAGGTCCGGGCGCGGCTCGCCGGGGCCGATCGCGAGGCCGGACGCGTCGTGCACGAAGGTGAGGTCGCCGACCAGCGCGAACGCAGGCCCGCCGCCCGCGGCCTGATGCGCGAGGGCCGCCCCGGCCGCCGACGAGGTGGTGCCGTCGATGCCGCTCGCCCCGCGGCTGGACAGCACGCGGATGTCACCGCCCGGCATCTTGCTGTTATCAATGTCCCTGATCGGCATGCTGGACCCGGCCCACAGCAGCGACCCCGGCGGCAGCGCCGACAGCAGTTCCCGGGCGATCAGCGGCTCCGTCAGCGCGCGCCCGTCCGCCGCGGCCAGCACCGCGTCCGCGGCGCGTATCGCGGCCTCGCCGGCGGCACGCCACTCGTCCAGCCACCGGCTTCTTGCTGTTATCACGTCAGCTGACGTCGCCGCCGGATCGCCCGGCGCTCCGGCCAGCCGCACGACGGCGGCGACATCGGTGGCGGCGCGCTGCGGATCCGCCCAGTGACCGGGTCCCTGCGCGACGACGACATGGCGGATGTCGACGGCTTGCCGGGCCAGGGTCATGAGGGCCGTCTGCGGGCGGGACAGTCCCGGGCGGCCCGCCGAGATGATCACGTCCGGCCGATGGGCCGCCATGAACTCCGGCGAGGCCAGCAGGTACTGGTAGCCGTGGATCGCGCCGGGACCGCGCCGCGCCCCGGACGACGGCTCGGCCAGCACCGGCCACCCCGCCCGCTCCGCCAGATCGAGCAGCGGCCCCGCGTCGTAGTCCCCGTCGCCGCAGACGACCAGCCCGCGCTCGGTCCACGGCAGCGTGAGCGCCCCCGGAACGGCGGCGGCGCCGCCCATCCGCGTCCACGGCTGCCCGTCCGGGCGGCCGCCGAGCGCCTCGGGCCAGTCCCCCTGCTCGCCTTCGGGAATCAGGGGATCGCGGAACGGGAGGTTGAGGTGGACCGGGCCGGGAAAGGTCCCGGCCGCGCCGGCCGCGTGCACCCAGGCCTGGACGGCCAGCGAGCGCCAGAAGCCGGCGGCGCCGGGACGCTTCTCGGGGACGCCGGGCTCGGCGTACCAGCGGACCGCTCCCCCGTACAGCTTCACCTGGTCAATCGTCTGGCTCGCGCCCGTGCCCCGCAGTTCGGGCGGCCGGTCGGCGGTCAGCACCAGCAGGGGCACGCCGGACTCGCTGGCCTCGATGACCGCCGGGTGGAAGTTCGCCGCCGCCGTGCCCGACGTGCACAAGATCGCGACCGGGCGCCGGCTCGCCTTCGCCAGGCCGAGCGCGGTGAACGAGGCGCTCCGCTCGTCGATCCGGACGTGCAGCCGGGTCCGGCCCGCCTGGTCCAGGTCGTAGAACGCCATCGCCAGGGGCGTGGACCGCGAACCCGGGGCGATCACGACCTCGCGCAGCCCGCACCGGGCAAGCTCGTCCGCGAGCACGATCGCGAACGCGGTGGACGGGTTCACCCGGCCTCGCCCGTGAACTCCGTCTCGGCCAGGAACTCTCCCGCCGCCAGCGCACGGGCGCGCCACGGCCCGGGGTCGGTCTCCCATTTCGCCAGCTCGCCGGGGTCGACCGCCGGCCGCCGGACGGGCAGGGCTCCCCCGCTCTCGGCCAGCGGCTCGGCCGTCACGTCGCCGGTCAGCAGTGACATCGTCGCCAGGCCGCAGGCGTACGGGAGTTCGGGCAGGGCGGCGGCGAGCGCGACGCCGGCCGCGAGACCCACCGAGGAGTCGACCGCGCTGGACACCACGACCGGCAGCCCGCACGCCTCCGCGACGCGCAGCGCCTGCCGGACGCCGCCCAGCGGCTGCGCCTTCACCATGACGATGTCGGCCGCGCCGGCCGCCCGGACGCGGAGCGGGTCGGTGGCCTTGCGGATCGACTCGTCCGCCGCCACCGGGACGCTGACCGCTCGCCGGAGCGCGGCGAGCTCATCGAGGGTGGCGCAGGGCTGCTCGGCGTATTCCAGGGAGTACCGGTCCAGGCGCTGCAGCATCCGGGTCGCCTGCCCGACGCTCCAGCCGCCGTTCGCGTCGACCCGGATCCGGCCGCCCGGGCCGATGGCGTCCCGGACGGCGGCCACCCGCTCGATGTCCTCGCCCTCGGCCTGGCCGCGCTCGGCGACCTTCACCTTCGCTGTGCGGCAGCCGGATGACGCGACGATCTCGCGGGCCTGTTCCGGGCCGACCGCGGGCACGGTGACGTTGACGGGCACGTGGTCGCGCACCGGCTCCGGCCACGGCACCGTCGCCGACTCGATCGCGCTGGCCAGCCAGCGCGCCGACTCGCGCGGCCCGTACTCGGCGAACGGGGAGAACTCCCCCCAGCCGGCCGGTCCCTGGATCAGGGCGCCCTCCCGGACGGTGATCCCGCGGAACTTCGTCCGCATCGGGATCGCGAACGCCCGGAGGGTCGGCAGCAGGGCGTCTAGCGCGCGCTCGTGAGAATAATCACCTCGACGCCCGTATGGCCGCCATTCGCCCACTCGTCAACCTCCCTTAGTCCGGGATCTAACCTTAGTCATCATGAATGCCAGCATCCCCCAGGGGGACGATCCCCCCATGCCCGCCCGGTCCGGCCGGCGTCCGCTGCACGCGGTGCTGGTCGACGGCGTCGCCGGAGCGCCACGGCTCCTGGCACCGCTGGCCGCGGCCCTGGACGGCACCGGGCCGGCCGTCTTCCCCCTCGACGCCGGACTGCCGGCCGCGCGCCGCGAGGAACTGCTGGACGCCTTCCGCCCGGACGCGGTGACCGGGACCGACGGGCGGTCCACCCGGCGTGCAGGGGGGAAGGAAGTCGCGGCGGATACGGCCGTCATCATCGGGACCAGCGGCTCCACCGGCGAGCCGAAGGGGGTCGAGCTCAGCGCGGCGGCGCTGCTGAGCTCGGCGCGCGCCTCGCTCGCCCGGTGCGGCGCGGTCCCCGGCGACCGGTGGCTGGTGTGCCTGCCGGTGACGCACGTCGCGGGTCTGCAGGTGCTCGTCCGGTCGCTGGCCAGCGGCACCGACCCGGTGATCGCGCCGGCCGCCGACGCCGCCGCCCTGGCGGCGTCCGGGTGCGCGCACGTGTCGATCGTGCCGACCCAGCTCGTGCGGCTGATGTCGGCCGACGAGGGGGTCGCGGCGCTCGCGAAGTTCACCTCCGTGCTCGTGGGCGGCGCGGCGCCGTCGGCGGCCCTCCTGGAGCGGGCGCGCGCGGCCGGGGTGCGCGTGCTGACCACGTACGGGATGTCGGAGACCTGCGGCGGTTGCGTGTACGACGGCGTGCCGCTGGACGGGGTGGGCGTGCGGGCCGGCGCGGACGGGCGGCTGCGGATTTCCGGGCCGGTACTCATGAACCGGTACTACGAGCGGCCGGATATGACGGCATCTGTAGTCATTTCCGGGGAATTCATAACGTCTGACCTGGGTTCAGTGGCCGACGGGCGGGTAGTGGTGCGGGGGCGCGCGGACGACGTCATCAATACCGGCGGCCACAAAGTGGTGCCGGGCGAGGTGGCGGCCGCGGCGGAGACATGCCCAGGCGTCCGGGAGGTGGTGATCGTGGGCAGGCCGGATCCGGAATGGGGCGAACGGGTCACCGCGGTGGTGGTCCCGGCTGATCCGTCTGACCCACCTAGCCTAGAATTGGTACGTATGCATGTGCGGGAACGACTACCGCGTTACGCTTGCCCAAGCGAACTGGTGCTGACGGATGCCATACCGGTGCTCCCCAGCGGGAAGCCAGACCTCGCCGGGCTCCGTCAGCGGGAACTTCCGAACTATCGGGAAACGTGACGCGCACTGGGAACAAACTCCGGCGCGAAGCGTTTAATAATAGTGCCCGCGCAAACACCGGTAAAACCCGAGCGGGCTACATATAAGCCTACGGGGACTGTAAGTAAGACGTTGTCGTTGATCGTTGCGCTGATTGCGCACGTGTACACAAGAAGGAGGGAGGTGTCTCATGCCGCGGATCGCCATGGCCGCACCTTCTGACGAAGAGGCTACCTCACGTCGCGTGGACGACCTTATCCAGCGGGGTCGCAGCCAGGGTCACCTGTCCCTTTCGGACCTGCGGACCGCTTTCGAGCAGGCGGGACTGACACCCGCTGAGGCACGGTCGATTCTCCGGGAGCTCAGCGAGGCCGGTGTCCGGCTCGCCGACGAGGAGACCGACCTTGCCCTTGCCGGGAAGCCGGCGCGGGCGAAGGGTGCTGCGAAGACGGGCAAGCCCGCTGCGGGCAAGTCGGCCGACGCCGCGAAGCCAGGTGCGAAGAAGGCGACCACCACGCGCGCGAAGAAGGCTGAGGCCCAGGCCGCCGACGCCACGGCCGCGGACGGCAACGCCGCCGCGCCCGCGGGGAAGGCAGCCGGCGCCAAGGATGACGACGCTGAGTTCGGGGAGGACGAGGCCGCGTCGATCGAGGCGGATGTCGCCGCGTTCGCCGACGGCGTCGACCTGGATGACCAGACGCCGGCCATGGGCGACTCGGTGCACACCTACCTGAAGTCGATTGGCCGCACGAGCCTGCTCACGGCGGAGCAGGAGGTGGATCTCGCCAAGCGCATCGAGGCCGGGCTGTTCGCCGAGCACAAGCTGGACACCCATCCCGAGCTGTCGCCCGCGGAACGTCGTGACCTGGAGTGGGTCGCCGAAGACGGGCGGCGCGCCAAGGCGCACATGCTCGAGGCCAACCTGCGCCTGGTTGTGTCGGTGGCCAAGAAGTACAGCGACCGGGGGCTGTCGCTGCTGGACGTGGTCCAGGAAGGGAACCTCGGCCTGATTCGTGCTGTCGAGAAGTTCGACTACACGAAGGGCTATAAGTTCTCGACCTACGCGATGTGGTGGATTCGCCAGGCCATCCAGCGCGGCTTCGCCGACTCGGCCCGCACCATCCGGCTGCCCGTGCACGTGCTTGAGATGCTGTCGAAGCTGTCTCGCGTTGAGCGCGACATGCACCAGCGGCTGGGCCGCGAGCCCACCCCGGAGGAGCTGGCCGTCGAGCTGGACCGCACGCCGGACCAGATCGAAGAGCTGCTGCGCACCTCCCGGCAGCCAATCTCGCTGGACTCGACGATCGGCGAGGACGGCGAGACGTCCATCGGCGACCTGATCGAGGACGTGGACGCCCCGGAGGCGTCGGAGCTGGTTGACCGTCAGCTGATGGCGGAGCAGCTGCGTTCCGCGCTGGACGCGCTCACGCCGCGCGAGGCGACGATCATGGCGATGCGCTTCGGCCTGTACGACGGCAACCCGCACACGCTGGACGAGATCGGCCGCGCGCTCGGCCTCACCCGCGAGCGGATCCGCCAGCTTGAGAAGCAGTCGCTGTCGAAGCTGCGGCACCCGTCCCGGGCGCAGCCGCTGCTCGACTTCGCGTCGTAACCGCGCGCTAGACAGCAGAGCGCGTCGCAAGACGCGAGCGCGGCGACCCGCCGTAGTTTCCGGCATAGCGTGCCGGGCCCGACCTCCCGCCGGGCCCGGCACGTTTTGCTGTCCGGACGTTTTGTTTCGTGCGGGATTGAGCAGCTCGACCCGGACATAATCCACCGTAATGTGAAGATAAGTTACATCCGGTATGCCGGGGTTGCTGAGTATGTACCTTATTGGGATATCTGATGACCTGCCTGCCGAGCGGCCGGGCGGGGCGCACCCATTCACTCCTCCAAGGAGCCCCCATGTTTGGAAACAGGCAGCGCCGCCGTCTCGGGCGGGTGATCGTGGCGGGCTTCCTGGTCCTGCTGGCCACCGGAGTGGCCGCCTGCGCCAGCACCGCCGCACCGCAGGATTCCTCGTCAGCGTCGTCGGCGGTCCAGCCCGGCGGAACGGTCACCTACGCGCTGGAGGCGGGTGACGCGCCGGACTACATCTTCCCGTTCGTGTCCAACGTCAACGACAGCGTGTTCAACACCGACGAGTTCCAGGACCTCATGTACCGGCCGTTGTACATGTTCGGGAACAACGGCACCTCGGTGGCGATCAACATCCCGCTGTCGCCCGCCAACGCGCCCGTCTACACCGATGGCGGCAAGACGCTGACGATCACCATGAAGGGCTGGAAATGGAGCAACGGCGAGTCCGTTGACGCCCAGGACGTGGTCTTCTGGCTGAACATGCTCGAAGCGGAGAAGGCCAACTACTACGGGTACGCTCCCGGCCTGATGCCGGACAACATCGTCTCGTACTCCGCGACCGGCCCGAACACGGTTGTCCTGCACCTCAACCGGGGCTACTCCGACCTCTGGTACACCTACAACCAGCTCGCCGAGATCACGCCGTTCCCCGAGTCCTGGGACATCACCAGGGCCGGCGCGGCGCCGGGCAGCGGCGGCTGCGCCACTGACACGGCCGCGGACAAGTGGGCCAAGTGCGCCGCGGTGTACAGCTTCCTGATCAACCAAGCGAAGTCGCCCGGGACATACGCGTCCAACCCGGTGTGGCAGGTGTCCGACGGAGCGTTCAAGCTGTCGTACTTCAACACGAACGGCAACGCCACGTTCGTGCCGAACACGGCCTACTCCGGCAGCCCCAAGCCCACGATCTCCCAGTTCAAGCTCGTGCCGTTCACCAGCGACTCGGCCGAGTACACCGCCCTGAAGACCGGGCAGCTCACCGTCGGCTACATCCCGTCACAGGACCTGCCGCAGAAGCCGGTGAGCCAGGTGCTCCCGTCCACCGACCCGCTGGGCGACAACTTCATGCTCGAGCCCAACTACTCCGATGAGATCACCTACTTCCTGCCGAACTACAACAACCCGACGATGGGCGCGGTGTTCAAGCAGTTGTACGTCCGGCAGGCCCTGCAGGAGACGGTGGACCAGAACGGCATCGACGCGGCCATCTACCGCGGGTACGGCTACCCGACCTCCGGTCCGGTCCCGGCCCAGCCGACCAGCCAGTGGATTCCGCGGGTCCAGGAGTCCAATAGCGGGGAAGGCCCGTACCCGTTCGACATCGCGAAGGCCAAGTCGCTGCTGACCAGCCACGGCTGGTCGGAGACGGACGGCGTGATGGTCTGCCGTGACCCGGCCAAGTGCGGCGCGGGGATCGCGGAGGGCACGAAGCTGTCGTTCACCATCGACTACGCGGCCGCCCAGCCCTCCAACCTGCAGGCGGTGGCCCAGGTCTACAAGTCGGACGCGTCCCTGGCCGGTATCCAGGTGAATCTCGTGGGCCAGTCGTTCCTCACGGTCATCGGCGAGGCCACGCCGTGCTCGGGGCCCGGGTGCACCTGGGATTCCCTGCTGTACGGCGGCTGGGTCTTCAACGGCCCCGGTTACGAGCCGACCGGCGACTCCTTGTTCGAGTCCGGTGCCGGCTCGAACGCGGGCAGCTACTCCAACTCGACCGTTGACGCGCTGATCAGCCAGACGCACACCAGCAGCAGCCTGTCGATCTTCGACCAGTACGCCACGTACACCGCCGAGCAGGCGCCGAGCATCTGGATACCGACCCAATACACGATCCAGGCGGTGGGCAGCAACCTGAAGGGCGTCACGTTCAACCCGGTCGACGCGCTCCTGCCGGAGTACTGGTACTACACCAAGTAGCGGCGATCCCCTTTTTCCCGTGAGCGGGCCGTACCAGGTAAGCGGTGCGGCCCGCTCACGCGTTTACCGGTCGTGAACAGCGGACTGGCGGAATCTAGGCCGGCACCACGGGAGCGCGCGGACGGCGGTCGGCCGCCGCGACGGCGGCGACCACCGCCGCCGCGCAGGCGGCCAGGGCGATGTCCGGCAGCACCGGCGCCGCCAGCGCCAGCAGAGCCAGGACGGCGACGCCCGCCAGGCGGGTCCACGGGAACACGCGCCAGACCACGTACTTGAAGGCGGCGTGCCCCGCCAGGAACAGGGCGGGGCCGCCGAGGATCAGCCACGTGTCCGCCGCCCGGGCGGTGGCCGAGGGCGCGGAGAGGACTTCCTGGTCGCCCGCCGCGGCGACGATGATGCCGGCCACCATCACCGGGTGGATGAGGTGGTAGGCGGCGCGGGCCAGCCGGCCGGGGTCCGCGGACGCCTCGATGATCTCGGCGCTCGCGTCGGCGGCACGGGCGAAGTACAGCCACCACAGCGCGACCGAGCCCACGAAAGCGACGACGAACGCCGCGACGGCGGTGGCCGTGATATGCGCCATGCCCGACAGCGCGGCGCCGATGATGACGATCGACTCGCCCAGCGCGATCAGGATGAAGGCCTGGCAGCGCTCGGCGAAATGACCGCCCTCGATCGTCCAGTCCGACGTCAGCGACCGGCCCAGGCGCGGGGTCCAGAACCCGGCCAGGCCCCCGGTCACGTCGGTGGCGACCGCGAGTATCCAGAGCGCGTACCGGGGCGGGCCGGTGACGATACCGCCCGCGACGGCGAGCGCGCCGGACAGCGCGCACCAGGCGAGGATGCGCGCGAAGTTCCGCTGCAGCGGACCGCGCAGCGCCGCCACCATGAACACGCTGCGGCCGATCTGCTGGGCCGCGTAGGCCGCGCCGACCACCCAGCCGAGCTCGGCGAACGCGCGGGGAAGCGCCGCGGACATCGCCAGGCTGATGAGGGTGAGCACGATGAGCAGGACGCGGACCGCGGTCCGCTGCGGGTCCATCCAGTTGGTGACCCAGGTGGTGTAAGCCCACACCAGCCACACCATCGCCAGGAGCAGCGCCGCCTGGAAGGCCCCGGCCGCGGTCGGCTCGCTGAGCAGGTGGTGGGACAGCTGGGTGACCGCGAACACGTACACGAGGTCGAAGAACAGCTCGATGTTCGTGACACGCTGGCCCTGCTGGCCGCCGCCGGCCGAGCGGTCGCGGAGCAACTGCCCGGCGGGCCGGGCCGCGGCCGGCGTGCTCACCAGGCGTAGTCCTCCGGGGCGGTCTTGTGGCCGGGGAAGATATCGTCGAGCTGGGCGACGACGTCGGCGTCCAGCGTCACGTCCAGGGCCCGCTGCGCCCCTTCGAGCTGCTCGAGGGTGCGGGGGCCGATGATCGGCGCGGTGACGCCCTCGACCCGCAGCAGCCAGGCGAGCGCGACGTCGGCCGGCTCCTCGCCGAGCTTGGCGCACAGGTCCTCATAGGCCGCGATGCTGTCCCGCCGGGACTCGACCGCGGCCTTCGCGATCCCGGCCAGGCGGCGGCGGCCCTCGCGCTCCTTGGCCAGGACGCCGCCGAGCAGCCCGCCGGACAGCGGGGACCACGGGATGACGCCGACGCCGTACGCGCGCGCGGCGGGCAGCAATTCCAGCTCGATGTCCCGCGTGGCGAGGTTGTACAGGGACTGCTCGCTGACCAGGCCGAGGAAGCCGCGTGCCTTCGCGGTCTCGTTCGCGCGGGCGATGTGCCAGCCGGCGAAGTTGGACGACCCGACATACAGGACCTTGCCCTGGGCGACCAGTACTTCCATCGCCTGCCAGATCTCTTCCCACGGGGTGTCGCGGTCGACGTGATGCATCTGGTACAGGTCGATGTAATCGGTCTTCAGGCGCCTGAGTGACGCGTCGCAGGCGCGACGGATGTTCAGGGCCGACAGCTTGCCCTCGTTGGGCCATGTCCCCATGTCGCCATAGAGCTTTGTCGACAAAACGGTGCGCTCGCGGCGGCCGCCGCCCATCGCGAACCAGTCCCCGAGGATCTCCTCGGTCCACCCGGCGTGCGACTCGTCGTTGGCGGCGACCTGGCCGGGCGGGCTTTGCCGCCGGCCGTACGTGTTCGCGGTGTCGAAGAAGTTGATGCCGAGTTCATGGGCGCGGTCCATGATCACGCGCGAGTCTTCCGGTGACGTCAGGGACCCGAAGTTCATCGTCCCGAGGCAGAGGCGGCTGACGGACAGGCCTGAACGACCGAGGTGCGTGTACTCCATTCCCCTAGCCTTTCACGCCGCGCGGCGATCCGCTGCGCCGCATAGCACAGCAATCGGTGCCGGTCAGCGGCACCCCATGTGCCGATTTGCGTATTTCCTAGTGATATGTTGACTTGGCTCGCCTCCCGGGCTGGAGCGCAACCCCCGGGAGGCGGCTCAATTATCCGCGGCGAGCGCTAGATCCGGGTCATCACCAGCCGCAGCGCGACATACGCGACGGGCAGGCAGACGATCAGCCCGCAGATCGCGACGTTCACCACCCGGAAGCTCAGGAACACCGCCGCGAACTCGCGCAACATCGCGCTCGGCCAGTAGTACCCGGCCGTCGGCGCCCCGGTGACCTGCCCGCGCAGGCCCGTCCGCCGCGCGATCAACGCCGTGCGGAGCACGTGATAGTTGCTGGTCACCACCAGGCACCGGGCGCCCGGCCGGGCCGCCTCCATGAGCTCCATGCTGAAGCGGAGGTTCTCGTCGGTGTTCCTGGACTGATCCTCGAGCATGATCCGGTCGGGCGGGAAGCCCTGCCCGGTGAGGTAGCCGGCCATCGCCGACGCCTCGGACACCAGCTCGTCGCCGCCCTTCCCGCCGGACACGATCAGCATCGGCGCGTCCCCGCCGGACGGACCGCCAGCCGGACCACCGGACGGACCCTGGCGCGCGAACCCCTCGTAGACCTGCCGCCCCCGGTCGAGCCGCCGGGCGAGCAGCGGCGTGACCCGCCCGTCCCGCCGCAGCCCGGCGCCGAGCACGATCACGAAGTCCGCGGCGCCCGCCAGCGTGGCCAGCCGCCCGTAGACGAAGGCGTAGATCACGTACGAGATGAACAAGAACGACACGTACCCGAACAGCAGGTCGACGACCCCGGTGGCGAGCGTGACCTTCACCGAGCCGAGCCGCTCCGCCGTGAGCGTCAGTGCGATCACCGCGAGAATGCCGAGCCCCGCCGCCAGCGGCAGCAGGTTGACCGGCCGGAAGCGCTCCCGCCGCACCATCGTGACGCCGTTCACCACCAGGTACCCGGCGACGAGGAACGGCCCGGACGCGACGGCCAGCAGCACCAGCGCCAGGAGCAGCCGGGCGGACCGGTCCGGCGTCTCCGCCAGGCGCTCCACCACGCCGAGTGCCGCGAACGCGAGCGTGAGCCCGAGCAGCACGGCGTTGCCGAAACTGCGCGGATCGCGGATCACGCCCACCATAAACAGCACGAAGACCGCCACGGCGAGCCCGAACACGAACACAACTCCGAGAATACGCAACGTTGCGTAATGACTCGTGCACGCGCCCCGGCGTTTTGGCCCATGTGCGATCGCAACCGGCCGTCTCGTCGGCAAACTGATCTCGTACCGAGCGCCGCCAGCGGCGCCCGCCCGGAATGTCGGCCGCGCCGGCTAGTTTCCGTCATATGCCCGCCCGATGGAGCGCCGACAGCGTCCTGGCCCTCGCCCCTGACGACTCGTCCCGGCGTGCGGCCAGGAGCCTCGCCAGGCCCGCCCCGTGGACCGGGACCGGCGCGACGGCTGACGTGGTGTGGGGCTTGTGCGCGGGCTCGGGCGCGAACCCGTACCAGACGATTGTCGACCTGGCCGCCCCCGCCTACAAGTGCTCCTGTCCGTCGCGGAAGTTCCCCTGCAAGCACGCGCTGGCCCTGCTCCTGCTGTGGTCCGACGGAGCGGTCCCCGACGAGCGCTCGCCCGCCGACTACGCGGGGACGTGGCTGGACAGCCGCCGGCGGAAATCCCTTCCCGTCACGAACGCGGGGGACTCCCCCGCGTCCCCTCACTCGTCCCCCGGCGCGCTCACGGCCGCCGCGGGACCGCGCCCCGCCGTCAAGGACTCGGCCGCCGCCGCCAAACGGGCCGCGGATCGCGCCCAGCGCGTCACGGGCGGGCTCGCCGAGCTGACCGAGTGGCTCCGCGACCAGGTCCGTGTCGGCCTGGCCGCGTCCGCGCGCGGCAGCCAGGCGGAAGCGGTCGCCGCCCGGATGGTGGACGCGCAGGCGAAGGGCGTGGCCGGCCTGCTGCGCACGGTGCCGGGCATCCAGGCGTCTGGCGACGAATGGCCCGCCCGGCTCCTCGGCGAGTACGCGCTGCTCCATCTCCTCGCCCGCGCCCACGAGCGCCTGGACGCGCTTCCGGCCGGCCTGGCGGCCACGGTCCGGTACCGGATCGGGTACACGACCGGCCGCCAGGAGGTGCTCGGCCAGCCGCCGGTCACCGACCAGTGGGAAGTCCTCGCGGTCCGCGACCTGATCGACGGCGAGGTACCGGGCCTCCGGGTCTGGCTGCGCGGCCGGGGCACCGGCCGCGTGGCGATGCTGCTGACGTTCCTCGGCGGCCCGGCGGGCTGGTCGGAGCCGGACGCCGCCCGCCTGCGGCCCGGGGTGGATTTCCGTGCCGACCTGCACTTCTACCCGGGGCAGCCGCCCATGCGGGCACTGATCGGCACCCGGCACGACGAGCCGGCGCGGGCGAAACCGCCGGTGCCGGACGGCGGCGTCGATGCCCTGCTCGCCGGCTACGCCGCGGGCCTGGAGCAGGACCCGTGGCTGACGATGTGGCCCGCCCTGCTGGAGGGAACGCCGGTCCCGCCGGACAGGCTGCCGGGCGAGGGCCGGACGACCTGGCATCTCGCCGACCGGACAGGGGCGGCGCTGCCCCTCATCGAGCACGATTCGTTGTGGACGCTGCTGGCCGTGTCGGGCGGTCACCCGGTCACGGTGGCGGGCGAATGGCATCCCGGCGGGCTGCTCCCCTTGACCGTATGGTCCGACGACAAGGCGGTGACACTGTGACTACAGACACCGTGACCGGCTACACCGTTGCGGGAAACGCCGTGACCTTCGAGGAACTGATCACGGCCGCGACCGTGGGGGTCACCCGCAAGCCCCTGCCGCTCGCGGCGGTGCGCTCCCGGGAAGGCGACCCCGAAACGGCGGCCGACCCGGCCACGGCGCTCCTGGACGCGGCGGCGATGGCGACGGTCGCGCGGCGGGCCGGGTACCAGCCGCCGCGCGGCATCACCGCGCCGGACGCGCCCGCCGAGACCGCCCCGGCGTTCTCCGACCGCGCGGCCCGGGCGCTGCGCGAGGCGTGCGACTGGAAGCCGGCGGGCGGGTTCCCCGCCGACAACCCGCTGCTCGCGGATCTCCTGGGCGCGGCGGCCGGCGCCGGGTACGTGGCGCCGCCCCTGCTGCTGCCCGCCCTGCTGGACGCCGCGGTCCGGCGGAAGGCGGTGCGCCCGGAAGTGGCCGATGTCCTTGGCGCGCGCGGCCGGTGGCTCGCCGACCACCGGCCCGACTGGCGCCAGGCCGTGCGATCCGTGGCGCCAGCGGCGGCCGGGCCGGACCTGTCCCCCGATGTCTGGCGGACCGGCCTGCTGCCGCAGCGCCGCGCCTACCTGGCGCACCTGCGCCACGCCGACCCCGACACGGCCCGTGACCTGCTGGCCGCCGGCTGGGCACAGGAGACCGGCGCCGATCGCGGCCAGCTGATCTCGGTGCTGGCCGACGGCCTGTCCCGGGCAGACGAGGAGTTCCTGGAGGCGGCGCTGGACGATCGCCACGGAACGGTCCGCGCCGCGGCGCGGCGGCTGCTGGGGCAGCTACCCGGCAGCGCGTTCAGCCAGCGGGCGGACCGGCGTGCCGACGGCGTGCTCCGCGTGGAACGAATCCGGGGTCGCCAGGGGCTGGTGGCGACGCTGCCCGGCGAGCCGGACGGCACCGCCGTCAGGGACGGGATCACCGCGCGGCCGCCGGTCCCGTCGATCGGCGCGGGCGCGTGGCTGCTCGCGCAGGTGATCGCCGCCGCTCCCCTGGCCGGCTGGACGGCGCGCCTCGCCCTGCCCGTGACGCGGATCGCGGGGCTGCCAGTGGCGGGCGGGCTCGGGCCGGACGTGCACGCGGGCTTCCGGCGGGCGGCCGTCACCCAGGGCGACGCGGACTGGGCGCGGGCGCTGCTGGCGGCCGATGGCCCGGGGCCGGGCAAGAGCTATCCCGCCGCCGTGTGGCCGTCGGACCAGGCGCTCGCCGCGTTGCTCCCGCCCGGGGCGCGGGCGGCGCGGGCCGCGGCGCTGCTGGCGAACCTGCCGCTGACGACGGTGAACCCGCCGGGCTGGGCCGGCCCGAGCACGCCGCTGCTCGATGAGCTCACGCAGTGGCCGGCTCCGTGGCCGGAGCCCGTCGCCGAGGCGGCGGCGTCCGTCCTGGTCCGCGCGGCCGCCATGCCGAACCTGCCGCACGCCGCCCGGATGGTGATCGCCGCGGCGGCCCGGTGCCTGCCGGCGACCGGCCCGCGCGACTACGCCGCCTGGATCACGCGCCTGGCCGACACTCACGAGCAGACGTGGTCAGCGGTCCTGCACTCAGCCGCCGCGACGATCAGGTTCCGCCGTGCGTTCCTGGAGGAGATACGCCCGGCGTGATGGTGCAGGCATCGCGGCACGGGCTCACAGCAGCGCGAAGATGTCGAGCAGGCTCCGGACCGGCGTGCAGGCCGGGTCCGGCCGCTCGGTGCCCCGGTCGATCTGGATGCCCCGCACGCCGACGGCGACCGCGCCCCGCAGGTACCCCGGCTGGTCGTCGACCATGACGGCCTCTTCGGCGGATACGCCGAGCGCGTCGAGCGCGATGCGGTAGATCTCCGGCGACGGCTTCGCCGAGCGCACCTCGCAGGAGAGGATGGCGTGGTCCGCGAGCGACAGGAGGTCCAGGTCACCCAGCAGCGGGCGGGTGCTGTCCGCGCAGTTGCTGACGAGCGCGATGGCGAAGTCCCGGGACCGGAGCTCCTTCAGGAACGGAACGGCGTCGTCGTACAGCGGCGCGTAGGCGCGCATGAAGTCGCGGTCGGCCCTGACCAGCCGGGCCACCAGTTCGGGGGCCGGGTCGGCGCCGCACGCCGCCAGGCTCCGCGCGAACGACTCGGCGCTGGACACCTCGCCCCGGTCACGCGGGCCGCGCAGCGACAGCTGGTTTTCCCGCCAGGCCGCCGGATCGACCTCCGCGATCCCGGCCAGGGCGGCGAACCGCGCGTCCGCGTCGTAAGCCAGCAAGGTCTCGTACACATCGACAAGGAACGCCCTGATGTTCGTCACGCCTAGAGGGTACGGGCACTAGCCTTCCAGGATGCGCCTGATGCTCTGGAGCGCACCACGCGGCCGGTCTACGGCGTTCTTCCGGATGATGGCGGAGCGCGGTGATTTCACCGTCGTCCACGAGCCGTTCTCGTACCTGGGTGAGTTCGGCCACACCGAGGTCGGCGGGAGGCGGGTGGAGTCGGCCGCGGAACTGCTCGCCGCCCTGCGGAACTTCCCGGGCGCCGTGTTCGCCAAGGAGACGACGGGCCACCGGTACCCCGAGGTGCTGGCCGACCCGGAGTTTCTCCGCGGCCTGACGCACACCTTCCTGATCAGGAACCCGCGGGAGACGATCCCGTCCTACCTCCGGCTCTACCCGGGGGCGCCGGCGGAGAAGATCGGCTACGGGTCCCTGCACGAGATCTATACGGCGGTGTCCGCCCTGACCGGCCGTGATCCGGCGGTCATCGACGCCGGTGACCTGGTGCGGGATCCCGAGGGGACGGTCGCGGCGTACTGCGCCGCGACCGCAATTCCCTTTATCCGCGAGGCGCTCGCCTGGGCACCCGCGCAGCGCCCCGAGTGGCAGCCCTCGCGCCGCTGGCACGAATCGGTGGCCGCGAGCACGGGTCTTGGCGCGTCTCCGGCGTCCCCCGTGGCGCCTCCGGCGGTGCCAGCACCCGAACTCACGGCGTACCTGCGACACCACCTCCCCTACTACGAAGCCCTCTACGAACGCCGACTGACGGTGCTTTCCCGGTAGCGGGTCGTTATCCGCGCGGAAAACCCACAGGTCAGGCTGAATCCGGTCATTTTAAACATCTGCCACAAGTAGTGATCAACCTCACAGAGGTGACTATTTCCCAATCCGTTTCCGCCGCACGGCACGTAATGGCGGATGAGTGTGTTCACATCTTTTCGAAGGAGATTGGCTTTGCGGACTTCCACTCATCTCGTGCGCCGCGGCGCTTACGCCGCCGTCCTGGCCGTCCTGGCCGCCGGGGTCGCGAGCGCCCCCGCGCTCGCCGCGACCACCAGCCCCACGACCCTGGCTCCCAGCGACGGCGTCACGGGCGACCTGTTCGGCGAGTCGACCGCGACCTCGACCAACGGCGCGGTCACCGCCGTGGGCTCGCCCGAACACAACAGCTCGGGCGCCGTGTATGTCTTCACCGGGACCGGCACGGCGGCCTCCCAGAGCGCGGAACTGACCCCGAGTAACCCGCAGGCGGACGAGCAGTTCGGCCAGACGGTGGCGATATCCGGCGACGGCCAGACCCTGGTCGCGGCGGCCCCGGGCGCCGCGGGCACCAGCGGCAGCGACCAGGGCGCCGCGTACGTCTTCAGCGACACGTCCGGCACCTGGACCCAGATCGCCGAGCTCACCGTTCCCGGAACCGCGGAACTCGGCACGTCGCTGGCGATCTCCGCTGACGCCTCGACCATCGTGCTCGGCTCTCCGACCAGCAACAACGATAACGGGGAAGCGTTCGTGTTCACCAAGTCCGGCAGCACCTACGTGCAGACCCAGGAGCTGACCGAGGCCGCGACGTCCGCGCCGGCCGCGACGTCCGCGAAGGTACCGACCCGGGCGGGGTCGGCCGTCTCGGCCGCACGAAAGCCGAAGCCCGCGCCGGCGCCCACGCCCGCGCCGTCGGTTCCCGCCTTTTTGGGGGACAACACCGCGATCTCCGCTGACGGCTCCACGATCGCCTTCGGCGAACCCAACGTCGGCGTGACGGACGTGTTCACCAAGGCCGCTGGTGCTACCACCTGGACGCAGACGGCGCAGCTGCACGGCGGCGGCGACTCGGTCGCGGTCTCCAGCAAGGGAACCATCGTGGCCGCCGGCCAGACCGGCATCAACAACCTCAATGGCGCGGTGTTCGTGTTCACTGAGTCCGGCGGCACCTTCACCGAGGCCAGCGAGGTGCTTCCGCCCGCGAACACGACAATCGCGGCCGACGCGGCGGGCTCAAACGTCGGCATGTCCGCCGACGGCTCCATCATCGCGTTCGGCGCCCCCACCGCAACCGCGGGCTCGGCCCTTGAATCGGGCGAGGTCTTCGTCGCAACCGAGAGCAGCACTGGCACCTGGGCGCTGTCCGGTACCGACAACGAACCGAACCCGGTCTCCGACGATGACCTGGGCGGCGGCGACCAATCGGTCGCGGTCGCGGGCAACGGCTCGGCGATCGTGGCTGGCGCCCGCGCGGCCAACGGCCAAACCGGCCAGGCGATCGTCTTCCCGGTGAGCTGACCCGTCAGCACGCTACCGGCGGGGCCGCCACTCGCGGGCGGCCCCGCCCCCGGATGTAGATGTATCCGCCTGTGCCAGGCGGAATTCAGGACCGGGTGAGGTCCCACACGTACGTGTCGCTGTTGGCGCAGCCGACGGCGACGGACCGGCTGTCGGGGCTGAACACGACCGTCGACGCGCCGACCCCCGCGGCGGGGACGACCAGCGTGGCGGCCGTCTGTCCCGTCTGGGTTTCCCGCAGGCCGACGTGGCCGCGGGCCCCCGCGTCCGCGGTGGCGGCCAGCGTCCCGTCCGGGCTGAGCGCGTCCAGGCCGCCTGGCATCGTGGCGATCCGCTGACGATTCCACGTGTTGTAGATCGCCGTGCGCTGACCGTCGCTGACGGCCAGCGTCCCGCCGCCGTTGTCCAGCGCTATGTCGGCCGCCTGGCGGCCGGGGATGGTCAGGGTCGCCGTCAGCGCCTGGGACAGGGGATGCCAGATATAGACCTTGCTCGTGCCGTCCGGGCCGGCGGTGCCGACCGCCACGGCAGCGCCGTCGGGGCTGACGGCGATGGACGTGACGGGACGCTGGTCTGGTGTGGGCAGCGTGGCCTCGCGCACGAATGTCTGCAGGTTCCAGACCTCAACGCCGTCACCCGCGGGGGCCGTGACGGCCAGGGTGGACCGGCCGATGCCGTACTCACCGCCCTTGCCGGCCGTGATCGACATGTCCCATTCCTGGATGTTGAAGAAGTATCCGCCGTAATCGCACTGGCCGGTCGTCCCGGGGGCGCACAGGCTGTCCGGCGACACGATCTCGCTGCCGTCCAGGGACAGCCGTGCCTGGCTCAGGTTCGTGGTTCCCAGGCTGTAGTTGCCCGCGGCCTGCCCCGACGCGATGTTGAACTTGTAGACGAAGCCGGACTGGTCGGCGGTCAGGAGCATCCCGCCCGGCCCGAACACGGCCGTCCGGACGGGATCGCCCGTGTTGTCGTCCAGCGTGGCCGCCAGGCGTGCGGCCACGGCGTTCCCGGAATCGGCCGCCGGGGTGCCCGGCTTCCCGGGCCCGCCGCGCAGCAGGATCGCGACGGCGGCCACGGCGATCGCCGTCCCGGTGCCCGCGGCGGCGATCAGGAACCCGCGCGATCGCCGCCGCGGCCGCGCCGACGGGGGCGGATCCGAGGGATGCGCCCAGGCCGACGGCGACGCGGGCACAGGCGCCGGCACGGGGGCCGGCGCGGGCATGGCGCCCGGCGGCGACGCCGGTGCGGGTGCCGGTGCGGGAACTGGCGCCGACAGGTAGGCCGGCGCCGACAGCGGGGCCGACACAGCAGCCGGCGCGCGCACGGGTCCCGACGCGGTGACGGGGGCGATGCCGGACCAGCCGCCCGGCGTCTCCGTCAGGCTCGCGCGGCGCGACCCGGCGGGGCCCGCGGCACTCAGCGCCTGGCTCAGCGCGCCGGCGAAGTCGCCGCAGCTCGGATACCGGTCCAGCGGGTTCTTGGCCAGTCCGCGCGTGATCACCTCGTCGACGGCCGGGGAAAGATCCGGCCGCCACGAGGTCACCAGGGGCGGCGGCTTGGACATCTGCGCCCACAGCACCGCCTCCGGGTCGCCGTACCGGAACGGCAGTGACGCGGTGAGGATGGTGAACGCCACGCAGGCGAGCGCGTACTGGTCGGTCTCGTAGCGCGCGGGCCGGCCGGAGATCTGCTCGGGGGCGGCGAAGCCGGCGGTGCCGACGAATTCCCCCACGCTGGTCAGGCCGCGCGCGGCGGTAGCCCGCTTGGCGAGGCCGAAGTCGGACAGGTACGGGTGGTCCGGCCGTCCGGGGCTGGTGTCGATAAGGATGTTGGCGGGCTTGACGTCGCGGTGCACGATGCCCGCCCGGTGCGCCGCGTCGAGGGCCGACGCTACCGGGGACAGCAGGGACGCGGCCCGCCGCGGCGCCAGCGGCCCCTCGCGTTCCACCACCGAGTGCAGATCACCGCCGGGCACGTACCGCATCGCGAGGTAGAGAACGCCGCTGTCCTCGCCGGCGCCGTAGACCGGGATGATGTTGGGGTGATCCACCCCCGACGCCGCCCGTGATTCGCGGGCGAACCGCTCGCGGAACTCCGGGTCAGTGGCCGCCTCGGGCGTAAGGAGCTTCAGCGCGACCGCGCGGCCGAGGGACTCGTCCCGGGCGCGGAACACGACGGCCATCCCGCCCTCGCCGATCGGCGCCTCGATCCGGTACCCGGCCACCAGCGTCCCTGGCGTGAAGCCGGCCAGCCGCCGCCGCGCATGCCCGGGCGCAAACTCCGCGGCCACCGCGTACCCCCTGCTCGTCTGGCCACATCACACTAGTCGTGACAGTTTCGCACATTCTCCCGGGTCTACGTGGTTCGTATGGGGATAAGCCACGCGTGTGAACGGAATGTCAGCGGTGCCGGCTAGCTTGCGGTGCATGACCGCTGGGACTGAGACTGGCAACACGGGAACCGGGCTGCTCCGGCCGCACGCCGAGCAGGTGTACGCCGCCGAGCTGGACGCGCTCGCCAAGGCCGACGACCTGCCCCGGCCCCCGTCCTGGCGGCTGTCGCCGCAGGCCGTCGTCACGTACCTCCTTGGCGGCGCCCTGGCCGACGGCACGCTCATCACCCCGAAGTACGTCGGGCGCAGGCGCCTGATCGAGGTCGCCGTCGCGACCCTCGCGACCGACCGGGCGCTGCTGCTGCTCGGCGTGCCCGGCACCGCGAAGACCTGGGTGTCTGAGCATATGGCGGCCGCGATCTCCGGCGACTCCACCCTGCTGGTCCAGGGCACGTCCGGCACCGCGGAGGAGGCAATCCGCTACGGCTGGAACTACGCTCGTCTCCTGGCCGAAGGGCCCAGCCGGAACGCCCTCGTCCCCTCCCCGGTGCTGACCGCCATGAATTCCGGCCGCATCGCCCGCGTCGAGGAGCTCACGCGCATTCCGTCCGATGTGCAGGACGCGCTCATCACGATCCTTTCGGAGAAAGCGCTGCCCATCCCCGAGCTCGGCAGCGAGGTCCAGGCGCGCAAGGGCTTCTCCGTTATCGCGACCGCCAACGACCGCGACCGGGGCGTCAACGACTTGTCGTCGGCCCTGCGCCGGCGGTTCAACACCGTCGTGCTGCCGCTGCCCGCCACCGAGGACGAGGAGGTCGACATCGTCGCCCGCCGCGTCGGAGAGCTCGGCAAGGTGCTCGAGCTGCCTGAGGTGCCGTCGGCGGCCGAGGAGATCCGCCGGGTCGTCACCGTCTTCCGCGAGCTCCGCTCGGGCGTGACGCAGGACCAGCTGACCCGGCTGAAGTCCCCGACCGGCACGATGTCGCCGGCCGAGGCGATCTCCGTCGTCACCAACGGGATCGCGCTCGCCGCCCACTTCGGTGACGGCGTCCTGCGCGCCGCCGACATCGCCGCCGGCATCACCGGCGCGGTCATCAAGGACCCGGTCTCCGACGCCGCGGTCTGGTCGGAGTACCTGGAGGCCGTCGTCCGCGAGCGCGCGGGCTGGGCGGACTTCTACCGCGCCTGCCGCGAGGTGAGCGGGTGACAATCCCTTCCCCATCACGTTCCCTGGTTCTCGGCATCCGTCACCACGGCCCGGGGTCAGCCCGGAGCGTGGTCGCGGAGCTCGACCGGGTCCGGCCGGAGATCGTGCTGATCGAGGGACCGGCCGACGCCGATCCGGTGCTCGGTCTGGCCGCCGCGCCCGGGATGGAACCGCCCGTGGCGCTGCTCGCCTACGACCCGGCCGCGCCGAAGGTCTCGGCTTTCTGGCCCTACGCCGCCTTCTCGCCCGAGTGGCAGGCGCTCACGTGGGCCCTGGCACACCAGGTGCCGGCGCGGTTCTGCGACCTGCCCGCCGGAATGGTCCTGGCCCGGGATGGCGAGGGCGGGGACGATGGCGAGGGCGGGGAACGTGACGGGGAAGAAGACCCGCTGGGGGCACTGGCGGCGGCGGCCGGATACTCCGACCCCGAGCGCTGGTGGGACTCGGTGGTCGAGTCGCGGCACGCCGGGGAGTCGCCGTTCCCGGCCCTCACCGAGGCGATGGCCGAGCTGCGGCAAGGCCGGGCGGAGTCCCTGGGCGAGCGGCGCCGCGAGGCGCACATGCGGCAGGTGCTGCGCGCGGCGCTGAAGGAGACCGACGGGCCGGTCGCGGTCGTGTGCGGGGCGTGGCACGCGCCCGCCCTCTCCGGGCAGGGGCCGACCGGGAAGCTGCCGCCCGCGTCGGCCGACGCCGCCGTGCTGCGCGGTACCCCCAGGCGGAAGGTCGCGCTCGCCTGGGTGCCGTGGACCCACTCGCGGCTGTCGGCGGTCTCCGGGTACGGCGCGGGCATCACGTCCCCGGGCTGGTACCACCACCTGTTCACGACGCAGAATCCCCCGGGGGGACAGACCGTCACGCGGTGGCTGACGCGCGTCGCCGGGGTCCTGCGGGAGCGGGACCTGCCGGTGTCGTCGGCGCACGTGATCGAGGCGGTGCGGCTCGCGGAGACCCTCGCCGCGCTGCGGTCCCGGCCGCTGGCCGGCCTGGACGAGGTCAGCGAGGCGACGCGGGCCGTGCTGTGCGAGGGTGACGACACCCTGGCCGCGTTCGTCACGCGGGAGCTGGTCGTCGGGGAGCGCCTCGGGTCGGTCCCCGAGGACTCGCCGCCGGTGCCGCTCGAGGCGGACCTGCGGGCCGGCGCCCGGCGGCTGAAGCTGAAGATCGACCCCCTGGAGCGGGCGCTGACGCTGGACCTGCGCCGGGAGCTCGACCGGGAGCGCTCGGTGTTCCTGCACCGGCTCGCGGTGCTCGGCATCAAGTGGGGCACCGTCACCGAGGACCTCGTGCGGAACACCGGGACGTTCCGCGAGACGTGGTCGCTGCGGTGGCGGCCCGAGCTCGCGGTCTCGATCATCGACGCGGCGGTGTGGGGCACGACGGTCGGCGGGGCGGCCACGGCGCGGCTGATCTCCCTCGCCCAGGGCGCCGGGTCGCTGCCGTTCGTCACCCGTGCGGTCGAGTTCGCCCTGCTGGCCGCGCTGGACGACGCGCTCGGGCCAGTGCTGCGCGCGCTCGACGCGCGGGCGGCGGCCGACTCCGACGTCGCCGACCTGATGGCGGCGGTGCCCGCCCTGGTGCGGGCCGTGCGGTACGGAAACGTCCGCGGGACGCCAGTGGCGGCGCTGTCCGCGGTGATCGACGCGCTCGTGGTGCGGGTGTGCGCGGGGCTGCCCGCCGCGGCGGGCGGGCTGGCCGACGAAGCGGCGACGGCGCTGCGGGACGCGATGGACGCCATGCACGCCGGGCTCGCGCTGCACAGGTCAGGGACACCGCGCGAAACGGGGACACCGCACGAGACGGACGCACGAGCGCGGTGGCTGGCGGCGCTGGCGCCGCTGCCTGCGCGGCGGGACGTGCACGGGCTGATCGCCGGGCGGGTCACGCGGATGCTGGCCGACGCGGGCGAGCTGCCCTGGCCGGAGGCGGCGGCGCGATTCGGGTCAGCGCTGTCGGCCGGCGTGCCGCCGGTCGCGAAGGGCGCGTGGGCGGAGGGGTTCCTGGCCGGAGGCGGCCTGCTCCTGGTACACGACCGGGACCTCCTCGGCGTGATCGATAGCTGGCTGGGCACCCTGGACGCGGACGATTTCATGTTGGTGCTGCCGCTGCTGCGGCGGACGTTCGGCGAGTTCGACTCCGCCGAGCGCGAGGGCATCGGGCGGGCGGTCCGGCGGGCACGCGGGGCTTCCGGTGATTCCGGGCCCGCGTCCGGGGCGGCGGCCGAGGACGGGGACGTGGACGCCGGGCGGGCGGCGGGCGCGGTGCGGACAGTGGCGGCGATTCTCGGCGGTGCGGCATGACCGGCGAGGCGGCCCGGGTACCGGACGACGAGCGGCTGCGCCGGTGGCGGCTGCTGCTCGGGTCCCCGGCGGAGGCGCCGCTCGGCCGCGCGCTCGGGGCCGAGGACGCCGCCGTCGACGCGGCGCTGGCCGCGCTGTACGACGACGCCGGCAACGACCCGGGCGGTTCCGGCGCTGGCAAAGGGGCCGGCACGGGAGCCGGCGGGCGCGGCGGCGCCGGGCCCAGATCGGCCGGGCTCGGCGCGTCGGCGCCGCGGGTCGCGCGGTGGCTCGGCGACATCCGGTCGTACTTCCCGTCGACGGTCGTGCAGGTCATGCAGCGGGACGCGATCGAGCGGCTGAACCTCCGGCAGCTCCTCCTCGAGCCGGAGATGCTGGAGACGATCGAGCCGGACGTGCACCTGGTGGGCACGCTGCTGTCGCTGAACAAGATCATGCCGGAGACGACGAAGGCCACCGCCCGGCAGGTGGTCGCGCGGGTCGTGGCCGACGTCGAGCGGCGGATCGCCGACAAGACCAGGTCGGCGGTGTCCGGCGCGCTGAACCGCGCCGCGCGCACCCGGCGGCCCCGGCACCGTGACATCGACTGGAACCGGACGATCGCCGCGAACCTCGCCCGCTACGTCCCGGAGCACAAGACCGTGATCCCGGAGCGGCTGGTCGGCTACGGACGCCGCCAGCAGGTCGTCGCGCGCGACATCGTGCTGGCGATCGATCAGTCGGGGTCGATGGCGTCGTCGGTGGTGTACGCGTCGGTGTTCGGCGCGGTGCTGGCGTCGGTCCGGGCGCTGCGGACGTCGCTGGTGGTGTTCGACACGGCGGTCGCGGACCTGACGCCGCGGCTGTCGGACCCGGTGGACGTCCTGTTCGGCACGCAGCTCGGCGGCGGCACGGACATCAACAAGGCGGTCGCGTACTGCTCGGGCCTGATCACCCGGCCGCGCGACACGATCTTCGTGCTCATCTCCGACCTGTACGAGGGCGGCATCCGGCCGGAACTCCTCGCCCGGATGGGCGCGCTGGCCGGTGACGGTGTCACGTGCGTGGCACTGCTGGCGCTGTCGGACGAGGGCGCCCCGTCGTTCGACGCCGGCAACGCCGAGGCCCTGTCCGCGCTCGGCATCCCCGCGTTCGCGTGCACGCCCGACGCGTTCCCCGAGCTCCTGGCGCTGGCGATCAGCGGCGGCGACATCGCCGGGTGGGCGCAGCGGGAGGAACTGGCGGCGCGGTAGCCGTGAGCCGCACGGTGATGAGCGCGGGTGACCCGGCTCAGAGCCGGCTCAGGGTCGCCTCGTCCCGCTCGCCGCCGAAGTACCGGGCGAGGACCGCGGGGAAGACCTGCTCGTCCGGCGCCGCGGCGGCGAACAGCGTCATCGACGAGCGGAGCTTCAGCGCGTCGACGTACCCCAGGATGTCCTCGGCGGACTCCCCGCCGGCCGCCGCGACGATCCCCGCGCACTCGCGCAGGCGCGGTCCGAGGACCGGGTGCGCGAGATAGGCCCGTGCCTCGTCCAGCCCGGAGAGCGCGTACTCCTGCGCCATGGCGCTCGAGCCGAGGCCCGTGACCTGCGGGAAGACGAACCACATCCAGTGCGTCGTCTTCCGTCCGCCGCGCAGTTCGGCGACGGCGCGCTGATAGGTGCCACGCTGGTCCTGCGCCGACATGAACCGCTGCAGCCGGTATGGGTCACTCACATCCCCTACGCTAGTCCTCTGCCGGCGGCGGGCCCGAAAATTATCGGGGCGTGCTGCAACGTTTCCGGGGCCTCGTGACGTCAGATCGCTGAGCGGGTGCACACCCGGGGTCGCGAAAGGACGGGATGGTGGACTTCGACGAGTTTGTCCATGCCGAGCTTGGTGCGCTCACCCGGTTCGCCGGCGCCCTGACCGGTGACCGCTACCTCGCGGAGGACATGCTGTCCGACGCCCTGCTGAAGGTGGCGAGCCGCTGGCGGCGCATCGCCAAGGCCGACGACCCGGCCGCCTACGTGCGGCGCGTCGTGGTGAACACGTACCTCTCCGACCTGCGCAAGACCAAGCGGCGGAACACCATGGTGACCAGCGACGAGTGGCTGCTCGACCGGCCGTCGCCGGACCTGGCGGCCGACGTGGCCACCCGGCAGGACGTGGCCGCCCTGCTCGCGCAGCTGCCGCCGCAGCAGAAGGCGGCGGTCGTGCTGCGCTACATGCTCGATCAGACCGACGACCAGATCGCGGCCGCGCTGAACTGCTCGACGGGCACCGTGCGGTCGCATCTGTCCCGGGCGCGCGCCACGCTGCGCCTGGTTGCCTCGCCGGCGGGAAAGGAGTGAGCGGCATGGACATCGAAGAGCTCACCGCGGCCCTCGCCGATCCTGCCCACGCACCGGAGCCAGCTACGGTCATGGCGGCGCTCGAGCGCAAGCGCCGTCGCCGCGGCCGGCAGCGGTGGAGCGTGGCGGGCGGCTGCCTCGCGGCCGCCGCGGCGGCCGTGATCGCGGCGGTCGTGGTCATCCCGCCCGGCGCCCCGCAGGAATCGGGCGCGTCGAGGTCAGCCGCCGGCCCGGCGGTGGCGGGTCCGCGCTCGTCCGCGCATGGCGCGGACAGCGGCCGCTCGACGCAGCACATATCGGGCGGTCCCGCGCAGCCGTCCGCCGCCGTGTGCGGCGCCATCTCCTTGTCGCGGCGCGTCGCCGACGCGGTCGGGGCGGGCGGATCGGTGGTTATCGCGGACGCGACGGCACGCGGGATCGCGGCCGGCGGGCGGCAGCCCGTCGTGCTGAGCGACGCCCGGACACTGCGCGGGCCGCAGGTCGCGGCCGGCACCGCCGGCTACGCGGTCTCCGGCTTCACCGGCGGCGACCTGCACGGGCAGGTCTTCGCGATCGTGCTGCCGGGCGGCGAGGTGCTCACGGCACCGGTCGCGGGCGGCACCGTACGGTTCGGCAGCGCGCGCTGCTGGGGAACGGCCGACGCGCCGCTCTCGTCCGTGGAGCAGGTCGCGGCCGGGAACCAGAACGGTTCCTGAGCGGGGAGGCACGCATGCGCAAGACGCTGGCGCTCGCGGTGGCGAGCGCGGCGGTGGCCAGCGCCGCCGTGGCGGGCTGCTCGGGCACGGCCGCGAGCACGGGGCCGGGCGCCGGGCACGTGACGGGCGTGCTGCGCGGGACCGCGTCGGCGGAACCGGCGGCGAGCCCGCGGCCGTTCGGGAGCGCGGACACGGCCTTCGGCCTGGACGTGCTGCGCGCGTGGTGCGCCGGCGAACCGGACGCGAACCTGGTGTTCTCGCCGAGCACGCTGTCCTCGGCGCTGGGGCTGGCCTACCTCGGGGCGCGCGGCACGACCGCGACCGCCATGGCCAGGGTCCTGCACCTGCCGGTGACGGAGCCGGGCGCGCTCGCCGCCGGCCTGCGGTCGAGGACGAGGGCCCTGGCCGGCGCGTCCGGGCCGGGCGTCACCCTCAGCGCGAGCGACCAGGTGTGGGCCGACCCGTCCCTGCCGCCGCTGCGCGGCTACCTGAACGCCGTCGCCACCGCGTACGACGCCGGCCTGAACCAGGTGCCGCTGCGTACCGACCCGGGCCAGGCCGCGCAGCGGATCAACGCGGCGGTCTCGGCGGCCACTCGCGGCCACATCCCGCAGCTCGTCAGCCCGGCCATGCTAGACGGCACCGGCTGGGTGCTGACCTCGGCGCTGTACATGGACGCCAAGTGGGCGACGCCGTTCAATCCGTCCAGGACGCGGCCCGGGACCTTCACCACCGCCGCGGGCCAGCCGGTCAGTGCCTCGTTCATGAACGGCGGCTCGTTCGCCGACGGCTTCGCGGACGGGTGGACCGCGGTCTCCCTGCCGTACGCGGGCGGGAAGCTGGCGATGACCGCGCTGCTGCCGCCCGCCGGGTCCGCGGCCTGCGCCCTGCCCGCCACCTCGACGCTGGGCACGCTCACCGCGGACGTGGCTCGCTCGCGCGTCGGCTACGGACTGCGGGCGACCGTCGCGCTGCCCAAGGTGAACCTGTCCGTGAGCGCGGACATGGACGGCGTGCTCACCCAGCTCGGCATGGGCGTGGCGTTCCGTCCCGGGCAGGCCAACCTGTCCGGCCTGTCGCCGGACGCCGGCGACATCGCGTTCGTGCGCCAGGCGGCGACGTTCCAGGTCGGCGAGCAGGGCACGGTGGCGAGCGCCGCGGTGGCCATCGGCGTCGCCCCGACCGCCGTCTCGATCGCGCCGCGCGCGATCACGTTCAACCGCCCGTACCTCATGCTGGTCACCGACACGGCGACCGGCGAGCCGCTGTTCCTGGCCCGGGTCGCGAACCCGGCGGCCTGAAAACCCTGCGGCCGGATATTTGTGGGTACGATATTGCCTGTGCCGAGCGAGTTTGAACAGCTTCTGAACGTCGCGGCGGGTTTCGTGCAGCGGGTCGCCGACCAGGCGCGGCTGCGGGTCGAGGAATTCGCCGACGCGCAGACGGACGGGGTCTGGGGGCAGGTCGAGCACGACCTGCGCCTCCACGGTACGCAACTGGGCGACCGGCTGCACCTGAGTTACAGCTTCAACGGAGACTTCTCCAGCCGCCGCACGCACCCGGTGGACTGGGGCGCCACCTTCCGGCGGCCTTCGCGCGCCTACTCGAGCGTGGCCGACGAAGCCGAGGCGCTCGCCAGCGGCACGGGCGAGATCGGCATCTCGGTGAACTTCCACCACATCGGGAGCGAGATCCGCTATTCCTCCGTGATCACCCGCCGCGACCAGGTCGTGCGCGAGGGACCCGCCGGCGTCATCGCCGCGCCCCTCGGGGCGATCAGCGCCTACGGCGGGATCAAGAACGCGACCGCGAAGATCGGGAAGTTCATCGACGACAGCGGCGAGTTCATCCGCGATCAGCTGCTCAGCGGGGACGCCGCGTGACCGAGCGCTTCCACGGGTGACCGGCCCCCTGGTCATCCGGTCCCGGCACGTCGCGCTGCCGGACGGCGTGCGGGCGGCGGCGGTGGTCGTCCAGGACGGGCGGATCACCGAAGTCACCGGCCGTGACACGGAGATCGACGCGGCCGGCGGGGACATCGATCTCGGTGACGTCGCGCTGCTGCCGGGCCTGGTCGACACCCACGTGCACGTCAACGAGCCCGGCCGGACCGAGTGGGAGGGCTTCGCGTCCGCGACGCGGGCGGCGGCCGCGGGCGGCATCACCACGATCTGCGACATGCCGCTCAACTCCGTGCCCGTCACCACGACCGTCGACGCCCTCCGCTCCAAGGTCGAGGCGGCGCGCGGCCAGTGCGCGGTCGATGTCGCGTTCTGGGGCGGCGCGGTGCCCGGCAATACCGGTCAGCTGGCGGCGCTGCTCGACGCGGGCGTGGTCGGGTTCAAGTGCTTCCTGTCCGAATCCCGTCACCTCCCGCCGCTGGACAAGGCGTCCTTGCGGGCGGCGATGTCGGTCCTCGCGGGCACGGGGGCGCCGATGATGGTGCACGCCGAGGACCCGGCCGAGATCACGGCCCCGTCCGGCCCCGGCTACGGGGCGTTCCTCGCGTCCCGGCCTCCGGTCGCCGAACGGCGCGCCATCGAGACGGTCGTCTCCGCCGCGGCCGCGACCGGGGCGCGGGCGCACATCGCGCACCTGGCCGCCGCCGAGTGCGCGGCGCTCATCGGCGCCGCCAAGGCCGCGGGCATCGCCCTGTCCGCCGAGACCTGCCCGCACTACCTGTTCTTCGCCGCCGAGGAGATCACCGAGGACGCCACCGAGTTCAAGTGCTGCCCGCCGATCCGGTACGCGCCCAACCGCGAGGCGCTGTGGCGCGCGCTGGCCGACCGGGCCATCGACGGCATCGTGTCCGACCATTCGCCGTGCCCGCCGGACCTGAAGGGCGGGGACTTCGCGACCGCGTGGGGCGGGATCGCGTCGCTGCAGGTCGCCTTGCCCGCCGTCTGGACACTGGCGCGGCGGCGCGGGAACACGCTGTCCGACGTCGGCCGGTGGATGTCGGCGTTTCCCGCCGCCCTCGCCGGGCTGCCAGGCAAGGGCGCGATCGCCGCGGGCCGGGACGCGGACCTCGTGGCGTTCGACGCCGACGCCGTGTTCACCGTCCGCGGGGCCGACTTGCTGCACCGCCATCCGGTCACGCCGTACGCGGGGCGCACGCTGACGGGCCGGGTCCGGCGGGTGTGGCTGCGCGGCGGGGAGATCGGCGTGCCCGGCGGGGACACGGGCACGAGCGGCGGTGACACGAGCGCGTCCGGCGGGTACACGGGCACGGGCGAGCCACGCGGCAGGCTGCTGCGCCGTGGCGGCGCCGGGCTCGACGTGTCCGGCGCCGTCGCGCGCGGCGGCGCTTAGCCCTGCTGGTACTCGTAGACGCTGGTGGCGACCTCGCAGATGCTTGGCTGCGTGATCTCCACCCGCAGGGTCCCGGTGGCGGTGTCGTAGTCGACGCCCTCCGGCTCGAACGTGCCCGAGCAGTCGCTGCTCTGCGGGATCGAGCCGAGGTCGGTCACCATGCCGGTGACCGTGGAGCCGTTTAGCGGTGCGGCGAGGGTGACCTCGATGAGCGGGAAGTCGTTGGCGAAGATGGTCTCGCTGTTGTCGTCGGACGCGCAGATGAGCTGCGTGGAGCTGATGAAGTCGCAGCCCTGGATGTCGTTGACCGGGGTGCTCAGGTCGATGTACCCCGACAGCGGCAGCGAGCCGCCGGTGGCGCCGGTCTGGCTGTTGAAGTAGGGCGCCGGGAAGATCTGCAGGTTGTCCTGCGTGCCCCAGGTGCCGGAAACCAGCCACTGGTTGTCCGGCGAGATCGCGTCGAACGAGTTGTTGTACAGTTCGCCGGCCGCGAGCGTGTGGACGTACTGGTAGGTGCTGCCGGACGGCGTGGTGAGCAGGTACATCTTGGTGTTCCCGCTGCTGGAGCCCTGGTAGGCGTCGACGATGTAGCCGTCGGCGGAGTCCGGGTCGCCGACGTGCGTCCAGCCCTCGGCGGCCAGGCTGAGCGGGATCGACCCGATGCCGCGGTACAGCTCGTAGGCGGTGCCGCCGGGCGGGTCCACGGTGGCGACGCCCTCGCCGCCGGTCAGCGAGTTCTCGAGATAGCTGCCGGTCTGGGTCCAGCCGGCGAGGCCGGCGGTCGACTCCGGCTGGATCAGGGTCTGCGCGCGGGCTTGCGGCGCGGTCGCCGCGGTGGCGGCGAGGGCCAGCGCGGCGGCGGTGACCGCGATCACGGTCCGGGGTCGGCGGGACAGTCTCATTTCCTCGGCACCTCACAGTGTGGTTGAGAGAGGGCAGACAATCCGATACTGAGCCGTGACGATGCGCGAAACCATGGATAATGGGTGAATTTTGGGGAATCGCTCAAGACCCCGGGCGCCTAGTAGCCTCGCCCTGTGCCCTCAGCTCCGGTCCCCGCGCAGCCAGGCGAAAGCCGCGTCGTCATCGCCCCCGACAAGTTCAAGGGGTCGCTGCCGGCCGCCGACGTGGCGGCGCGCCTGGCCGCCGGACTGCGGCGGGCAGGGGTGACGGGACCGCTGATCGAGCTGCCCGTCGCCGACGGCGGCGACGGAACCGTGGACGCCGCCGTCGCGGCCGGGTACGAACGCCGCGCGGCGACGGTCACCGGGCCCGTCGGCGGGCAGGTCGCGGCGTCCTTCGCGCTGCTAGACGGCACCGCCGTGGTGGAGGCGGCACAGGCGTGCGGGCTGGCGCAGCTGTCCTCGCTCACCGGCGGGCGGCTGGAGCCCCGCACGGCGACCAGCCGGGGGGTCGGCGAGCTGATCCTGGCCGCGGCCGGCGCCGGGGCACGGCGCATCGTGCTCGGGCTGGGCGGCGTGGCGACCAACGACGGCGGCGCGGGCATGGCGCAGGCGCTCGGCGCGCGGCTGCTGGACGCTGCCGGGGACGAGCTCCCGCCGGGCGGGGCCGCCCTGGCCCGGCTGGCCACGGTCGACGCATCCAGCCGGCAAGACCTCTCCGGCATCGAGTTCCTCGTCGCCTCCGACGTGGACAACCCGCTGCTCGGCCCGTCCGGCGCCGCCGCCGTCTACGGCCCGCAGAAGGGCGCGACGCCGCCGGACGTCATCGTGCTCGACGCCGCGCTGACGCGCTGGGCGGACATCGCCGAGGCAAGCCTCGGCGCGACGGTGCGCGAGGCGCCCGGGGCGGGCGCGGCCGGCGGTCTCGGGTTCGCGGCGCTGCTGTTCCTCCGCGCGGTGCCGCGGCCGGGTATCGAGCTGCTGCTGGAGATGCTGTCGTTCCCCGCGCACCTGGACGGCGCGCGCCTCGTGATTACGGGCGAGGGAGCGCTCGACCACCAGACGCTGCGGGGCAAGGCACCCGCCGGCGTGGCGCGGGCAGCCGCCGCGCACCAGCCGCCGGTACCGGTGGTCGCGATCGCGGGCGTCTGCTCGCTCGACCCCGCCACCCTGCACGCCGCGGGCATCTCCGCCGCGTACGCCCTCTCGGACATCGAGCCCGACGTGAGCCGCAGCATCGCGTGCGCCGGCCCGCTCACGGAGCGGCTGGCCGGGAGTATCGCCCGCGACTGGCTCCGCTGACCGCGCTCGCCCCGGCGCCGCTAGGCCGGCCAGGGCTCGATGTGCGCCGCGGCGACCGTCTGGCAGTCGGCGGCGTAGGTGAAGGTCGCACGCAGGCGCTCGCCGTCGAGAACGCGGGGCAGCCACTGCCGGGCGTCGTCCCACATGCGGCCGAGCGGCAGGGCGGCCAGGGGGAACCACTCGGGGCGGATCTCGCTGGTCTCGACGGGATCACCGGAGTAGGCGGCGGCGGTGAATACCGCCACCGTCATGCTCCACGCCGGACGGACCGGGAACAGGAACGTGATGAACGCCGCCTCGGCAAGGCCGCCAGCCGGCACGTGGACGCCCGATTCCTCCTTGGCCTCGCGCGCGGCGGCTTCCGCGGGGGTCTCGCCCTCCTCGACGTGGCCGCCGAGTCCCACGATCTTGCCGGTGCCGAGGCCGGTCTTCTTGTGCCCGAGCAGCACCTGACGCTGGCCGTCCGCGGTGACGCTGGTGATCAGGCACAGGCACGTGGCGGTGAGGGGAGGCATTGCGCCAGTATCACCGATAGCCGTGCCCGACCGGGAATCGGGCGTTATTTCCGCGCCGTCCTGTCGCAGGCGCACCATCCCGTGGCACGTGAGCACTCATCCCGTGGCACGTGGGCACCCGTCCCGTTGCAAGCGCACCGTCCCGTGGCACGCGGGCACCCGTCCCGTTGCAAGCGCACCGTCCCGTGGCACGCGGGCACCCGTTCCGCAGGACGCGAGCACCGTCTCGTAGCACGCCAGCACCGCGCGCACGGCGTCCTCCTCGCCGGGGAGCTGGCGGCGCGCGCACGGGCGGCGGGGCAGATCCGCGCCTGCCGGGAACGCGCCCGTTTCGCTCGCGGGCCGGCCCGCGAGTGGCAGCCCGGCCCGCGCCGTCAAGATCATGGGTCGTTCCGGCACCCATGGCACCACCGACCCATGATCTTGAAACAGGCCCGCCCGGAATACCCGCTATATGCCGTTATTCCGGTCAGCTCAGACGCAGTCCCCGCCCGCTCAGCCGGTGATTTCCATGATCTTGGGTCGTACATGCCAAATAGCGGCATGTACGACCCATGATCACAGTGGACGGCCCGGAGACGGCTTCCCGGGACGTCGTTCCGGGGGGTTATATCCGGACATCTCCGGCAAGGCGATCGTGATGCTGACAGCTTTGGCACGTTCGACCCATGAAACGTCCCCGGGCAGGGGCAGGAATCGGGCGCTAGCTGCGCACCGCCGCGTAGGCGGCCAGTGCCGCGCGCACGGCATCCTCCTCGCCGGGGAGGCTGGCGGCGCGCGCACGGGCGGCGGTCCGCAGGCCGTTGCCACGCGCCGGGTCGCGTAGGATCGCGCGCACCGCGTCCGCGAGCGGCCCTGGTTCCCCTGGCGGCACCAGGACCGCCGCGTCTTCGCCCGTGAGATCGGGGATTCCCCCGGCCCGGGACGCGACGACGGGCACCCCCGCGCGCAGGGCCTCCTGGAGAATCAGGGGCTGTCCCTCCCACCGGCTCGGCAGCACGAAGACGGACGCGGCGGCGAGCAGCGCCGGCACGTCGTCGCGCTGCCCGAGGAACAGCGCTTCGACGCCCAGTTCGGCGGCCTGACGGCGCAGTTCGGCGTCCAGCGGCCCCGCGCCTGCGAGCACGACGAGCGGCCGGGGGGTCATGTTCCGCCACGCCGCCGCCGCCCGCAGCAGGACGTCCCAGCCCTTCTGCGCTGCCAGCCGGCCCACGCCGAGAATCACGGGACGTTCCGCGGCAGGTTCTCGGGGCGCCGGACCGTCCGCGGCGGGATCCCCGAGGCGAGCCGGCAGCAGGCCGACGGCCGGTTCAGTGGCGCTCGCGCGCACCGGGGCCGGGACGACCGCGCGTTCGACGCGGCGGGCGCCGGCCCGCCGCATCCGCCGCTCCAGGTCCCCGGACACGCAGAGCACGAGGTCCGCCCCGCGCGCCACGATCCGCTCGAGCGCGAGGTAAACGTACCGGGCGGCCCGTCCCCCGGCGGGCGGGCCGTTGTGCACGGTCACCACGAGCGGTGGCCGACGCCGCCCGGCGAGGGCGATCACCGCCAGCGCGCCCGCCCGCATCCCATGCGCATGCGCCACCTCCGGCCCGTCATCCGCCGACTCGTCATCCGCCGGCCCGTCATCCGCGGGCCGGCCGGCCGACCGGGCCAGGAGCCGCCGCAGCCGGAGCACCGCCGCCACGTCCCCGGGACGCGGTCGGTCACCGAAGTCCACCGGGCGGAAGCTGACCGCTTCCAGCGCCCCGAACCCGACACTGGCGCCGGCCGCGGACGGCCCGAGCACGTCCACCGCGATGCCGCGCCGGCCCAGCGCTCCCGCCAGCATCCGCACATGAGTCCCAGTGCCACCAGCGGTGGTGCCCACCACCAGGGCGACCCGCCGCGGCGCCCCGGGACTCCGGGTCAGGTGCGCCATCACGCCGAACCCCGCCCTACGCCCCGGACCGCGACTGGGTCACATGCGCCATCGGGCCAATCGGATTGGATCGATGGCGCCAGCGGGCCAAACGCCGCGGCGCGCATCAGGGCCTCAGCCGGGCACGCATCAGGGCCTCAGCCGGGAGCGGACCGCGGCACGCGTGCGCAGGCGCCCTAGCAGGGCGCGCAGGTCTCCCCCGTCCAGGTTCACCACGATGGCGGTGAAGACGACGGCGATCACCAGCGTCACCAGCACCGAGATGCCGATGTTGGCGATGAAGCCGTGCCCGTGCAGGACCGTTGACAGGGCCGCCCCGGCGACCGCGCTGACGGTGCAGCCCAGCAGCCCGGCCAGGAACGCCCGCAGTCCCCCGGCGACCGCGACCTTCCCACGCGCCCGGCGCACCAGCAGGAGCAGCGCCACCCCGGCGAGGGTTAGTCCCACGGTCGTGCCGACGCCGAGCGCCGGCACGACGTCGTCACGGGGCACGAACGGCACGATCGCGGCATCGGCCGCGATGACCAGCACCCAGCCTAGCCCCACGGCCAGCGCCGATGCCCGGTTCCGTCCCTGCGCGTACAGCACGCGGGACAGGTTCGCCGACAGCCCGTACCCGATCATGCCCGGCGCGAACGCGGCCAGCGCCAGCGCCAGCGAGGCCGCCGCCGGCGCGGAGTGCGACTCGAAGACGCGCGCCAGCGGCAGCCGCGCGCCGATCAGGGCCGCCGCGCCCAGCCATGACGCCAGCAGGATCGCGCGCGTCGACGCCGCGCTCGTCACGTCGAACCCGTCCCGCGGCGCGCCCGTGGACCCGACGGACGCTTCGGCTCCGGGGTCCGCTGGGCCGCTCCTGGCGCGGGCGGACAGTTCCGGGAACGCGCTCGTCGCGATCGGGACCGCGAGGACCGCGTACGGCACCGCGAACACCGCCCACGCGAACCCGTAGCTGACCAGTGCCCCGGGCGCCCCGTAGCGGTTCGCCAGGACGATCACCGCGGCGGCCGACGCGTCCTGCGCGATCAGCGTGAACACGCCCGCGATCGCCAGCCGCCGAACCCGTTCTCCGACCCCGGGCGGGAACCGGAGGGTGGGCCGCACGCCCAGCCGCAGCCGCCAGGCTGGCACGGCGGCGGCCGCCACCATTGCGAGCACGCCGAGGGTCGTGCCCCCGGACAGCAGGTAATCCGCGAACGGCGGCAGCGCCGTCAGCCGGTTCACGTACGCGCCGCCCGCCGTCCCGAACGCCGCGTAGGTGGCCACCACTACCAGGCTCGACAGCAGCGGCGCGACCGCGGGCCCGCCGAACTTCCGGTGCGACTGCAGCACCCCGTACAGCACCACGGCGACGCCGTAGAGGAGCACCTGCGGCGCGAACACGACGAGCATCCGGGTGGCCACCGCCGTCATCGCGCCGTGCGGGCACCCGTCAGCGTGGGTGAGCAGCGCCGACACGAGCGGATGCGCCACCAGCGCCAGGGCGGCGCTGACCGGGATCAGCAGCAGCGCGGTCCACGTGAGCAGCGCGGAGGCGATCTGCCGCGCCTGCGGCGCGTCCGCGGCACGGCCGCCCGCGACACGAGCGGCGGCCCCGGCCGGGCCGGCCAGCACTGGCACCACGACCGAGGTCAGGGCGCCCCCCAGGACGATGTCATAGATGATGTTCGGCACCATGTTCGCGGTCGTGTAGGCCGTGCCGAGGCAGGTAGTGCCGACAGTGTGGGCGAACACGACCTGCCGGCCGAATCCGACGAGCCGCGCGAGCACGGTGATGACGCCGATCATCACGGCCGCACGGCCGATACTGGTCCCCCGCTGCCTCGTGCCGCCCCGCTCGGTGACCGGGGCGGTCACGGCGCCTGGCGCTCGGTTGTCCCCCCGGGGACCGCGTTTACCGAGGACATGACGGCCGGCGGACGGCGCCCGAGCATGTCCAGCCACCGCAGCGGCGCAGTCCGCTCGATGACCTTCGTGAAGCTGATCTTCTCCGACGCCGCGGTGAGCGCGACGATCGCGCCCAGCGCCGCGGCCCGCGCCGGCCGTGGCAGCGACGAGGCCGCCGCGGCGCCGAGCATCGCGCCTAGGGCGTTCGCGCCCGCGTCGCCGAGCATGGCACGTTCCCCGAGATCCTCCGGCAGCAGCGCCACCGCGGCGCCCAGCGGCGCGGCCGCCCCGGTCCCGATGAGCGCCCCGGACACCGCCGCGACCTTGATCGCGCGCCCGGGCCGCAGGTCGAACAGGTTCACCAGGTTCGCGCCCCCGGCGACGAGACCGGCGTTGATCACGACGTCCGCCGGGCCGCCGCCCTGGACCAGCGCGCTGGCGAGGCCGGTCGCGCCGATGCCGAGAAGCTTCACCGCCCCGGTCGTCACCTCGCCGTGGGCGAGTGCGCCGAGATGCCCGCGCAGGCCGCGGCGCTTGCCGGAGCCTTTCAGGTCATCGAGCACGCCGAACGCGGCGGCCCCCGTTCCCGCGATGGCGAGGGGGGAGACCTTGGGCGCTGAGCCGGATCGTGACGGGGAAAGAATCGCGGTGGCGGCGACCGCGCCGAGGGCAGCGGCCGGCCCCTCGAGGAGCGTGACCGGCTCGCCGCGGTGGTTGACGCGCGCCCAGGTCTTCTCACCGCCCGGGGGATACCGTTTCAGGGCCGCGAACGCGAGCCGCGTCGCCGCTGCCGCGGCGGCGCCGGTGATGACGGCGCGAATCACTGCTTTTTCTTCTCTCCGGTCTTCTTAGTGTCCGTTGCCCGCGAGGCGGACGCCGTCGCCGACGGGATCGCCGACGGCAGCGGGTCCGGGCTCACCGCGGACGCACCCGAGATACCGTAGCTGTTCGGCTTGCGGCCCGCTAGCTGAGCGGCGAGAGCTTCCACGACCGAGATCTGACCGAGGGTCGTGTCGGCGTTGTCGATGGTCGACACCTGGGCCGACACGCTGCTGCCGCGCAGCACCGAAATCGAACTGGCCGGCGACGCCGAACCGGTGGTCGTGCTGCCCGCGGCCACCGTCGCCGAGCTGGCCGCGGCGAACTCCGGCGTGATGGCGAGCAGGACCTGGTTGACCGGGTCGTTCTCGCCGCCCGCGGGCGGGGTCTGGGGGGTAACGATCACCGCGACCGTGGCACGGTCAGCCGCCGCGCCCGCGACGTTGCCGGAGACGGTCAGGTAGCCCTGGTCGGCGAAGGCGGTGAGCATCGTCTGCGCGCTGGCGGCGCTGATGCCGTCCTGGGTCCCGGTGTGCGACCCGTTCTGCCCAGAGCCCGACGACGAACCCGGCGTCGTCGACTTGGTCAGCACGGCGGTCGCGATGAGCTGCGCGGCCTCCTGCTGGTAGGCGGTCTGCGCGTCCGCGGGCGGGGCGAGCACCGTGTTGTCGGAGCCGGCGATCGTGCCGTCGATGGTGGCGAGGCTGGACTGGGTGGCGCCGCTGACGTCGTTGAACCGGGGCTGGAGCGCGATCTGGCCGGTCACCGTCGCGTCGGCGTCGACCGCGGCCTGCTCCACGCCGCTGATCACGCTGGCCTGCGCACCGGACTCGGTGATCAGGACGACGCGCTGCCCCCTGAGCCGGTCCGCGAGCAGCGCCGACTGGGCGGTCTGCAGGAACTGCTCGGCCGCGTTGGACTGCGTCTGGTAGGTGTCGCGCTGGGCCTGGGCGGCGCTCAGCTTGCTGCTGAGGTTATTGCTCGTCGACTGGAGCACGTCGACGGTCTGCCGCTGGAGCTGGGTCGCGCCGAGCACGATGCCGATGGCGAGCGCCAGGAAGACGGCGACGATTGAGACGAGGTGATAGCGAAAATCGATCATTTGAAGAGTCCGGTGAACCAGTAGGCGAAACTGTGCCAGGTAGCGCTGAAGTAGTTGCCGAGGACGGGGCCGACGGGCGAGAACGCGACCGCGACGACGAGCGTGACGGCCGCGGCGAGGACGAGCACGAGCAGCGCCCAGCCCGAGATGCGGCTCTGGTACAGCTCGTGGACGCCCCGCGCGTTGACGACCTTGCTGCCGACCCGCAGGTGGGTGAGGAACGTGCTGGCCATGCCGGGCCTGCCCTTGTCGAGGAACTCCTCCAGGGTCAGGTGGGTGCCCACGACCGCGATAAGGCTGGCGCCGCACGCGTCGGCCAGCAGCAGGGCGACGTCCTCGCTCGTCCCGGGCGCCGGGATCAGGACGGCGTCGAGGTCGAGCGACTTGATCCGCCCCAGCCCGGGCGCGCGGCCGTCCGGGTAGGCGTGGACGACGAGTTCCGCGCCGCACATGAGCGCGTCGTCGGTCACCGAGTCCATGTCGCCGATGATCATCCGCGGGCGGTAGCCGGCCTCCAGCAGCGCGTCCGCGCCCCCGTCCACCGCCAGCATGACCGGGCGGAACTCGCGGATGTAGGGGCGCAGCGTCCGCAGGTCCTCCTGGTACCGGTAGCCGCGCGTCACGATGAGGACGTGCTTGCCCTCCATGACCGTTTCCAGCTCCGGCACGGGGATGCCGTTGGTGAGCAGGTCGCGCTCGCGGCGCAGGAACTCCAGCGTGTTGGCGGCGAAGGAGTCGATCTGGGTGGCGACGCCCGCCTTGGCCTCGTCGAGGGCCGCGCCCACGGTGGCGGCCGTCTGCGGCACGCCCTTCGCGACCGTCTGCTCGCCGAGATAGAGGATGCCGCCGTCCAGGCGCACGGTGTCACCCTCGGTGACGCGGGTAAGCACCTCACGTCCCACGTCGTCCACGAGCGGGATGCCGGCGTCGATGAGGATGCTGGGCCCGAGGTTCGGGTAACGCCCGGTGACCGACTTCGCCGCGTTGACGACGGCCGCCACCTTGCAGGCGATAAGCTCATCGGCGCTCACCCGGTCCAGGTCAGCGTGGTCGATGACCGCGATATCGCCTGGATTGAGGCGCTTCACCAGCGTCTTCGTCCGCTGGTCGACGCGCGCGACGCCGACCACGCCGGGCGGCTCATCGGCCTTGCCGCGCCCGACGCCGGGAAACCTCACGGACGGCACTTTCATCAGGTTCATCCTGCCAGACCCCGGCGGCTACGCCGGCCATGCCGGATATCACCGCGCGTTACGGCGTGTTGCGGCATAACGGGCTTCGCGCGCCGGGCTTATGGTGGAGCCTGTGACTACGTCGCCAGCTCCGGTCCGGCTCACCTCGCTGTCGCACGGCGCCGGCTGTGCGTGCAAGCTACCACTGTCGGCTCTGGACAAGCTGATGGTTACCCTAGGGACGCCCCCGAGCGCCGGTGACCTGCTCGTCGGCGCGGCCGAGGCGGACGACGCCGCCGTCCTGCGCCTGGACGACGACCGGGCGCTCGTGCTCACCACCGACTTCTTCACCCCGATCGTCGACGACGCGCGGGACTGGGGGCGGATCGCCGCCGCGAACGCGCTGTCCGACGTGTACGCGATGGGCGGCCGGCCGCTGCTGGCCCTGAACCTGACCGCGTGGCCGGGCTCGGACCTGCCGCTCGAGCTGCTGGCCGAGGTGCTGCGCGGCGGCGCGTCCGTCGCGGCGGAGGCCGGGTGCCTGGTGGTCGGCGGGCACACCATCGACGACCCCGAGCCGAAGTACGGCATGGCCGTCACCGGCCTGGCGTCGCCGGACCGGCTCCTGCGGATCGACGCGGCCCGGCCCGGTGACACCCTGGTGCTGACCAAGGGCCTCGGCACCGGCGTGATCGCGACGGCGCACAAGCGGGACGCGGCGCCCGCGGACGTGCTGGCGGGCGCGGTCGAATCGATGACGACGCTGAACGCGGCCGCCAGCGACGCGGCCCTCGCGGCCGGCGTGGTGGCCGCGACGGACGTGACCGGGTTCTCGCTCCTGGGTCACCTGCACCGGATGCTGCGGGCCAGCGGCGTGTCGGCGGTGGTGCGCGCGGCGTCAGTGCCGCTGCTGCCGGGCGCCCTGGAGCTGACCGCGGCCGGGTACGTATCCGGCGGGACGCGGAACAACATGTCCTACCTGGAACAGTGGGCGACGATCGCGCCCGGGGTGGATGACGACGTGGCCATCCTGCTGCAGGACGCGCAGACCTCCGGCGGCCTGCTGCTGGCCACTGCCGACCCTGGACGGCTGGCCGGCGAGCTCGCGTCCCGGGACGTCCTCGCGGCGGTCATCGGCTCCGTGACACCCGGCCAACCCGGCCAACCCGGCCACATCGAGGTCCTGCCCGGATAACCGGCCCCAGGCCTGCGGCCAGGCGGCTGGGCGGCTGGGCGGCTGGGCGGCTGGGCGGCTGGGCGGCTGGGCGGCTGGGCGAACTCGATGTCACATCACCCGCCTTCCTAGCGCGCTCGATGTCACATTGCCCACCATCTTGGGGAATGGATGCGTCATCGACGGTCATAGGAAGGGGATGTATGTCACATCGACTTCTGCGCGACACGGCCGGAAACGGAGGGGCACGCTAGTCCCGCGCCCCGGAATCGGATGAAGGCCCGCATGTCTGGCGGGGGTGACGGGCACGGCCGGCGGCGGACGCCGACCTTGGTGACCGCCGGGACCGCCATGTCCGGACCGCGAGGGATGTGACATAGTGAGTTTGTCACAAATGTGTCACAACTCGCCCCTGTGCAGGGTTTCCGCAGGTCAGGCCGCCGCTCGCGCGGCGACTGGCCGGGTCGGCACGTGCGAAACCGGGTCTGGTACCCAGTTCCGGCCGTCGGTTTTGTCGGTGGTCCAGGTTAGTGTTCCCTTATGACCGAGGACGTACTGGGTGAGAACCAGGCCGCGGATCACATCCACGGCATCTGTCTCAAGAACGGCCCGCCGCGGCGGGTCGGAGTCGAACTCGAATGGCTCGTCCGCGACGCGCGCGACCCCGCCGCGCCAGTGCCGGCCGAGCGTATCGCGTCGGCCGTCGCCCGTTTCGCCGCGAGCGGCGTCAACCACAACGGCGCGGTGCCCGCATCCGGCATCGTGCTTCCCTCGAGCGCCGCCCCTGGCGTGCTCCCTTCCGGATCATCCCTCACAACCGAGCCTGGCGGGCAGCTAGAGCTCAGCTCGCTGCCCGCGGATTCCCTCGCCGACTGCGTCCGTGACGCCGCCGGCGACATGGCCGCTTTGCGGGAAGCGGCCGCAGAAGCCGGACTCGAACTGGCGGGTATCGGGCTGGACCCGTACCGACTGCCCCGCCGCATTCTCCGATTGCCGCGTTACGCGGCGATGGAAGCCTTCTTCGACCGCGACGGCCCATGGGGCCGTCAGATGATGTGTGCCACTGCGTCCGTCCAGGTGTGCCTGGACGCCGGGGACGACAGCGACACCCAGGCCGGGTTCCGGTACCGATGGCGGTTTCTGCACGCGATCGGCCCGGTCCTTGTCGCGGCATTCGCGAACTCGCCGCTACGGGAGGGCCGCCCCACCGGGTGGAAGTCCTCGCGGCAGCAGGTCTGGGCGCACATGGACGCGAGCCGCACCCGGCCGCCGGAGGTCAACGGTGACCCCCGGGCCGACTGGACCGGCTACGCGCTCGACGCGCAGGTGATGTGCGTCCCGTCGGAGGGGGAAGACTGGTCCGCGCCACCGGGCGTCACGCTCCGCGACTGGATCCGCGGCGGCGAGACCCGGGACGGCGAAGCCCCGGGCGACGCGGCCCGCGCCGGCCAAACCCGCGGGGACGGCGACGCGCCCGCGGACAACGGCGGCGAACACGGCGCCCGCGGGGACGGCCCCCGCGCCGGCCTCATCGGGCGCCTGCCCACCACCACCGATCTCGACTACCACCTGTCCACGCTGTTCCCGCCGGTCCGGCCGCGCGGGCACTTCGAGGTGCGCGTGATCGACGCCCAGCGGGGCGACGGCTGGGTGGTGCCGCTCGCGGTCACGACCGCGCTGCTGTCCGACGACCGCGCGTCGGACCTGGCCATGGCCGCCGTCGAGCGGATCTGGCCGGACGGCGCGCCCGGGGTGCGGGCGCCCGGCGACTCGGCCCGTGATTCCGGGCAAGAGCGAGACCCCTGGATCCTGGCCGCGCGGCGCGGCCCGGCCGACCCCGCCATCGCGCGGGCGAGCCGGGAGTGCTTCGACGCCGCCCGGGACGCCCTCGCCCGGCAGGCGGCCCCGGCCGCGATCTGTCACGCCGTGGAGGCCTTTACCGACTCATATGTAGCGCAAGACCGATGTCCAGCCGACGATCTACTCGAGGAGACCCCTTGACCGAGAACGAGGCCCCAACCGGAGAAGCGCTGCGGGACATGATCGCCGCCGCGCTGCTCACCGCCCGCGACCGCACCACGCTGCTGACCAGCTCCGTCGACACCCATGACCTGGTCACGCAGCATTCGCCGCTGATGTCGCCGCTGGTGTGGGACCTGGCCCACATCGCCAACCAGGAAGAACTGTGGCTGCTGCGCGAGGTCGGCGGCCTGACCCCGCTGCACCCGGAGATCGATCCGCTGTACAACGCGTTCGAGCACCCGCGCGCCGAGCGCCCGACCCTGCCCCTGCTGGCGCCGGAAGAGGCCCGCGCCTACGGCCATGAGGTCCGCGGCCGCGTCCTCGACCTCCTGGAGAAGACGCGCTTCACCGACGCGGGCTCCACGGAACGAGCGGGTCTCGCCGGACGCTCGGGCCTGACGCAAAGCGCGGGCGCGGCCGGACGCGCGGCCCTGGCCGAACAGGGTTTCGCGTTCGGGATGATCGCGCAGCACGAGGCGCAGCACGACGAGACGATGCTCGCCACCCACCAGCTGCGCCGCGGCGCCCCGGTGCTGACCGCGCCGCTGCCGCCGCCCGCGCCCGCCGACGCGGCGGCGCTCCCCCGGGAGGTCTACGTGCCCGGCGGCCCGTTCGCGATGGGCACGTCCACCGAACCCTGGGCGCTGGACAACGAGCGTCCCGCGCACAGCGTCGACGTGCCCGGGTTCTACCTGGACACCACGCCGGTGACCAACGCCGAGTACGCCGCGTTCATCGCCGACGGCGGCTATGCGGATCAGCGCTGGTGGACCCCCGCCGGCTGGGCGCACCGCCAGCGCGCGGACCTGACCGCGCCCCTGTTCTGGCGCTGGGCGGGCGAGTGGGTACGGGAGTCCTTCGGCGCCCTCGAGCCGCTTGTCCCGAACGAGCCCGTGTGCCACGTGTGCTGGTACGAGGCCGACGCCTACGCGCGCTGGGCCGGGCGGCGGCTGCCGACCGAGGCCGAGTGGGAGAAGGCCGCGCGGCACGACCCGGAATCCGGGCGCTCGCGCCGCTACCCGTGGGGCGACGCCGATCCCACGCCGGACGTCGCCAACCTCGGCCAGCGTTACCTGCGGCCGGCGCCCGCCGGGTCCTATCCGGCCGGCGCCGCCCCCTGCGGCGCCCGCCAGCTCATCGGCGACGTGTGGGAGTGGACCAGCTCGGACTTCCTGGCCTACCCGGGGTTCACCGCCTGGCCGTACCAGGAGTACTCGGAGGTGTTCTTCGGCCCGGAGTACAAGGTGCTGCGCGGCGGGGCGTTCAGCGTGTCGCCGGTGGCGATCCGGGGGACCTTCCGGAACTGGGACTACCCGATCCGGCGGCAGATCTTCACCGGGTTCCGCACCGCCCGCTCGGCGCCGGAGGGCGGCGTCAGCGCGCCCGGAGGCCTTCGCCCGGCCCCGGAGGCCGGCTGATGTGCCGGCATCTGGCGTACGTGGGGCCGCCGAAGTCGCTGCGCGAGCTGCTGATCGACCCGCCGTGCGGCCTGTACCGGCAGTCGTGGGCGCCGCGGATGCAGGCGCACGGGACGGTGAACGCCGACGGGTTCGGCGTCGGCTGGTACGCCGATGGCGATCCGGTGCCCGCGCGCTACCGGCGGGACATCCCGATCTGGGGCGACGGGTCGCTGCCCGACATCGCCCGGGTCACCCGGTCGGGCGCGGTGCTCGCGGCCGTCCGGTCCGCCACGCCCGGAACCGCCCTGGGCGAGTCGGCCGCCGCTCCGTTCGCGTCGGGCGCCTGGCTGTTCAGCCACAACGGGGTGCTCGGCTCATGGCGCGAACTGGGAGCGCCACTGTCCGTCCGGTATGAGGACTTCGAGGCGCTGACCGACTCGGCGCTGCTGTGGTCGCTCGTGCTCGGGCGGCTGCGCGCCGGAGCCGCGGCCGACGTCGCGCTGGCCGCGACCATCGCCGACGTGACGGCCGCGGGCGGGTCGGGGCGGTTCAACTTCCTGCTGACCGACGGGCGGTCGGTCGTGGCCACCGCGTCCGGGGACACGCTGTGGTACCGGCGTGCCGACGGCGGCGTGACGGTCGCGTCCGAGCCGTCGGATGACGATCCCGGCTGGGCCAGCGTCCCCGACCAGCATGTGCTCACCGCCGTCCCGTCAATGATCAACGTCCGGCCGCTGGCCGTTCTCACCGAAGGGGTCACTGCTCGATGATTTCCGTCGAAAACCGGCTGCCCGCCGACTTCCGCGAGTCGTCGCTCCGGTCCGACGTCCTGACCGGGCTCACCGCCACGCCGAAGTGGCTGCCGCCCAAATGGTTCTACGACGCCCAGGGCAGTGCGCTGTTCGAGAAGATCACCGAACTGCCCGAGTACTACCCGACCCGGGCCGAGCGCTCCATCCTGCGCGCGGTCTCCGGCGACATCGCCTCGGTCTCGCGCGCCAGCACCCTGGTCGAGCTGGGCTCGGGGTCGTCGGAGAAGACGCGGCTGCTGCTGGACGCGCTGCGGGACGGGGGCACGCTGCGCCGCTACGTTCCGGTCGACGTGAGCGAGTCCGCGCTGGTCGCGGCCGGCGAGGCCGTGGCCGCCGAGTACGCCGGGCTTGAGGTGCACGCGGTTGCGTCCGACTTCGACTCCTACCTCGGCGTGAGCGCCGGGGCGCGAAGCCCGGACGCCGCGGAAACCAGGCTGGTCGCCTTCCTGGGGTCGACGATCGGCAACATGATGCCCGCCGAGCGGGCGGTGTTCCTGTCGCGGCTGCGTTCTCAGCTGCGGCCGGGTGACGCGCTGCTGCTCGGCACGGACCTCGTCAAGGAACCGGCCGTCCTGGTGGCGGCCTACGACGACTCGGCGGGGGTGACGGCCGCGTTCAACAAGAACGTGCTGTCGGTGCTGAACGCCTCGCTGGGCGCCGACTTCGACCTGGACTCCTTCGGGCATGTCGCCGTGTGGGACGCCGGGTCGGAATGGATGGAGATGCGGCTGCGCTCGGCCGAGAACCAGAAGGTGCGGGTGCCCGGCGTCGGGCTGACCGTGACCTTCGCCGCGGGCGAGGACATGCGGACGGAGGTGTCGGCGAAGTTCCGCCGCGCCGGCGTGGCCGCCGAACTGGAGGCCGCCGGGTTCGCCATGCGGTCGTGGTGGACGGACGAGGAGGACCGGTTCGGCCTCTCGCTGTCCGTGCCCGTCTAAGCCGGCGCCGGCATCACCGCCGCATGTCGGTGAGCAGGTTCTCGTGCCACACGAGGATCCGGTAGGCGCCCACCCGGTAGATCATCGCCGGATGGCCGAAGGTCCGCTCGGTCGACGCCCAGTCGCCGAATCCCGGGTACCCGGGCTCGCCGGGACCCATGACAAGGTAATCCGCGTATGACCGGTCCGGGTCATACCACGACGTCCGCGAGTTGTTGAAGTACGGGACGACTCGCCCGTGGATGACCCGGACCGGGCGGACGCTGACCTTCTCGCCGCTGGTCAGCGTGACCACGTTGGCCGTCCAGTAGGTCGACAGGCCGGTGCCGAAGTGATGCCGGGTCAGCCACGAGGTGAGCGAGGCATTCTGCGGCGGCGCCGCGGGCACCCGCAGTTCCAGGCCTAGGCCCGCCAGGTAGCCGGCCAGCGCCAGGCCGAGGACCGGGACCGCTACCCGGCCGACCCGCGGGCAGGCCGTCAGGTAGCGCGGCAGCTGGCGGCCCGCCAGGGCGGCCGCCAGCGGCAGCACCGGCGCCATCTCGCGGGTATCCGCCAGGTTGGCCGTGTGCGTGCCCGCCGCGTAGGCAAGGACGTTGAGCATGATGCCGACGAGCATCAGCTGCGGCACCAGGTCCTCGCCGCGGCGCAGCCGCCACGCCGTTACGCCGATCCCGGCCCCCGCCATGGCCACGCCGACGACGTGCAGCATGATGAACCAGGTATGCCAGCCCGCGGGCAGACCGGTGAAATACGCCCCGCCCAGCAGGAGGAACCCGTCGCCGACCAGCGGCAGGTTGTGGCTGGCGATCGTGTGCAGCGGCGCCAGCTGCGAGCCGACTGGCTGCACGTCGTACCCGCCGAGACCGCGGATGACGCGCGGCGCCGCCGTACCCGCGAGGGCCGCCACGACCGCGCCCGCCGCGAGCGCGGCCTCGTACCACGTGGCGCGCCACAGCGCGACGTGGGTGGCCGAGCCGTCCGGGCGCCGGCCGGCCAGCACGCGCCCGGCGCGGAGCGCGCAGACCGCGATCAGCGGCAGGATCGCGACCACAAGCACCAGCTGGTCCCCGATCAACGACCAGGCCAGCAGCACCGTCGTCACCGCCGGCACCCACCAGCGCGGGCGGGACCGGTCCAGGACTAGCCAGGTGACCAGTACTGGCACCGACGTCCCAATGTGGTCCGGCGACGACAGCAGCACGTCCGTCCCCGCGCCGAGCTGCGGAGCCAGCATGATCCCGGCGGCCGCCGCGATCCGGAACGCCGCCGCGCGGCCGGTGGCGGTCCCCTTGGCGAGCAGCGCGCCGAGTACCACGACGAGGGCGTAGGTGGCCGCCGCGGCGATGCGCACCACGTCGGGGCCGAGGCCGCGGACCAGCTCGACCAGCGCGTACTCGGGGATCTCCGTCGTGTAGAAGGAGACGTCGGTCAGCATCCACCCGCGCAGCAGCTCGTTGCCGTGCAGCATGTCCCAGGCCTGGAGTGCCTGTGACGAGCCGTCCGAGTTCACCGCCCGTGTGCCCGCGAGGCGCAGGTACACGGTGAACACGACGGCGACCGCCACTGCCCACGCCGCCATCGCCAGGGTTCGGCCCGCACGACGATGTCCGTGCCCGCCGGCGGGCACGGGCGGCGTCACGCCAGTGTCGCGCGCATGTACCAGCGGGCCTGTCGAGGAATCCATCCGTTTCCCGTGGTGCTCTCGATTATCAGACTATTAAGATAGGAATTATAAGGTTATCGCCAGCGCGGATGCTCGTGTTTCCGCGGAGACTTGCCGGGCGCTCGGCGGCCGCGCGCGTCGCCCCTGGCATGATGGGCTGCATGACAGTCGTGAAGATCAACGCGATCACCGTGCCGGCCGACAGCGGCGATGAGCTCGCGCGGCGGTTCGCGGCCCGCGCCGGCGCGGTCGACAGCACCGACGGATTCGAGGGGTTCGAGCTGCTCAAGCCGGTCGACGACCGGACGACCTGGCTGGTCGTGACCCGCTGGCGGGACGAGGAGTCGTTCCAGGCCTGGGTGAGCTCCCCCGCCTTCGCGCACGGCCACCGTTCCGCCGCCGAGCGCGGGGGCGGCGAGGCCCCGAAGCCGGTGGGGGTGCACAGCGAGGTCTGGTCCTACGAGATCGCCGGCGGCTCCGCCGGGCCGGGTGCCTGAGAGCCAGTGGGCGGACCGGGATTACCTGCGCGGGGTCCAGTACAAGACCGATGCCAACCTCGCCGCGCGGCAGTCGATCTACGCCTACCAGGAGCCGAAGATCGACCTGCCCGCCGCGATCCTCGATATCGTCCGCCTCTCCCCCCGCGACGTGATCGCCGACGTCGGCTGCGGGAACGGCGCTTACCTGGGCGAACTCGCCCGCCGCGGCTTCGGCGGACCCGGTGCCGGGGAAAACGGGCACGTCGTCGGCATCGACATGTCGCCCGGAATGCTGGCCGCGGCGCGCGTGCGCGACAGCGGGGCGACCGCGCTCGTCAACGCGGACGCGACCGCCCTGCCGCTGCGCTCGGCGTCCGCTGACGTCACGCTGGCCATGCACATGCTGTATCACGTGCCGGAGCCGCTGGACGCCGTGCGCGAGCTGCGGCGGATCACACGGCCCGGCGGCCGGGTCGTCGTCGCCCTGAACGGCTCCGACCACCTGCGGGAATTCCGCGTGGCGATCAGCGCCGCGGCCGGAACGAACTGCGGCAGCGACCGGATACGGCTGGATGACGGCGAGACACTGCTGCGGAGCGTGTTCGGCTCGGTGACCAGGCACGACTTCGAGGCCAGGCTCCACGCGCCGCCCGCGGCGGTCGCCGCCTACCTCAGCAGCGGGTACGGGCTCCAGGAGGCCGCCGACCCGGGATCGCTGCTCGCCGGCATCATGTCCAGACTTTTCCATCACGACGCCGGCCCCTGCTCAGTGACCACTCACTCCGGCATCCTGGTCTGCGCGTAACCACCGGTTCTCACTCGTCAGCGGCGACGAGCTCGGCCTCGAAGCCGTCGCCGCTGGCGAGGTAGGCGGCGTAATGGCCGGGGCCGCCGGCGTACGGGTGCCTGTCGGCGAACATGAGGGTCCAGCCGTTGTGCGGCGCCTCGCTGGCGATGGCGTCGACGTCGCCGCGGGTGCCCGCGTGGAACGCGAGGTGGTTCAGGCCCGGCCGGAGCCGGTCATGCTCCGTGGCCGACATCGCGGGTGACCGCTCCACCACGAGGTAGGTGTCACGAAGGCGCCAGCTCCGCCCGGCGGGCCAGTCCTGGAAGGGCTCGTAGCCGAGGCGGGTGAGCAGCCACCCCCACTGCGCCGTGGCGCGTTCCAGGTCAGGCACCCAGAGTTCGACGTGATGCAGGCTCCCGGGCCCCGGGGGTTGCCCGTCCGGCCGGTTGGATCGCTGGCGCACGCGCACCAATCTAATTGGCGCGATGGCGCAGCTGCCCTAAACGTGCTGGACCCTAGCGACGCTGTTGATCTCCTCCCGCGACGCGGCGGGCTGGGCGGACACGCGGATGCCCGGCGGCGGGCGCACCCAGGCGCACCGGAAGGACCGCACCCACGCCAGCGCGGGTTTCACCCTTAGCGGGCGCCTGGAGGACCGGCGGGACCGGCTGCGCGCGGCCGGCCTTAAGGGGTAGATCATGGCGGCATCGGAAGGGCGGGAATTTCACGACAATGCGGTATGACCGCCTGGTATCTGACAGCTGGCAATCGGCCTCTACTAAGCGGGCTCGGCGGGCCTTCCAGAGGGAACAAAATGGCCGCGCTGACCCGTCTTCAGCGGACCATCCTGCGAGGGTCACGTGCGCCGGATACGGCCGGGAAGCTCCTCGCCCAGATCAAGGCGGTTCGGCCCGATGAGTTTCTCTGGCGGGGTCCGCGTCGTCGTTTGCAAGCAGCTCAGCCGCGAAGATCTTGAACCTGCCGGTGGTCATGCTTACTGCTGCGCGGCCGCTTCCGATGGCAAGACCGGCCTGGGGCCTCATGGAACGTGGTGAACGCGATTAGATGACTGGGACATGGACCGCATGGAGAAGATAGCGCGAAAGAACGAAATCAAGGCAGCCGGCAATGCGGTGGAGTCCCTCCGGGAAGATCCAGTTGTCAGGGTCGAACGCGTGATAATCCGGGCCGATGAGGACGGTTACAGGGATTGATCCATGACCTGCCCGGGTGCGGCCGTCCGGTCGCGGTGCTCTTGCCGGAGAATGACTTGAGTGCTCGATGACTTGTCCGTATTCGCCTGGAGCGCGCAGGTGCTGGGCTCGGCGCCGGCCCGGGTGCTGTTCCGTTCCGGGCACTTGTCCGCCGTGGTCGGGGCTGAACTCGCGGACGGGCGCTCCGTCGTGGTCAAGGTCCGGCCTTCCGATCCGCGGATCGGGGGCTGTGTCGCGGTCCAGCGGCACCTGGCCCGGTCCGGGTACCCGTGCCCCGCGCCGCTGGCCGGCCCAGACCTGGTAGCCGGGTTCCTGGTGACCGCGGAGACGCTGATCCCCGGCGAGGAGCAACTGCCGGCGAGCGCGGGCGCCGCGCCTTTCGCGGAACTGCTCGCGCGGCTCGTCGCCGAGGCTCCCGCGACCGGTTCTGTCCCGCCGCTGACGCCGTCACCGCCGTGGACCGCGTGGGATCATCCGGGGCCGCGCCTGTGGCCGGATCAGGATGACCGCGGGCGCGACCTCAATCGTGCCCCCGGGCCCGCGTGGATCGCGACGCAACACGTCAGGTCCGCGCACGCCTGCGCGCCCGCCGGTCACCGGCGCGGATCGGCCACGGCGACTGGGAGTCGCAGAATATCCGGTGGTCCGGCGGCGTTCCGCTGGCCGTGCACGACTGGGACAGCGTCATCGCGCAGCCGGAAACGGCGATCGCCGGCCTCGCCGCCGCGGTATGGCCGTCGGCGGGTGCGCCCGCCGACGCCGCGAGTGTCGACCAGACCGCGGACTTCATCGCGGCCTATCAGGCCGCCGCCGGCGTCCGGTGGAGCGACGGGGAAGTCCAGGACGCCTGGGCGGCGGGCCTGTGGGTCCGCCTGTTCAACGCTAAGAAAGACGCGTCCGACGGCGGCGGGCCGCAACTCGGCCGCCTAGCCGGCGAGATCGGCGCGCGGATGTCCCGCGCGGGGCTCGTACCCGTAACCCCTTAGGGGCTGCGGACGTGGGTACGCGGAGGTCGGCCAGACCCGGGGTACGCTCGCGGGCATGGAAGTAACGGTCCCTGGCGGGACCCTCTGGGCCGAAGATACGGGCGGGGACGGGACACCAGTGGTCCTCGTCCACGGCGACTGGACGGACTCCCGCCTCTGGGACCCGCTGGTGCCGCTCCTGCGCGACCGGTTCCGGGTGATCCGCTACGACTGGCGGGGGTTCGGGCGCTCATCGCGCCCGACGAGGCCGTTCACCCACGCGAGCGACCTGCCGCGGCTGCTTGACCGGCTCGGCGTCGAGCGCGCGATCGCCGTCGGCTACAGCGGCGGCGGCAGCGCCGCGGCGGGCCTGGCCATCTATCATCCCGAGCGGACAGCGGCGCTCGCCCTCGTCGCCGCGGGCGTGCAGGACTATCCGTGGCCGGTGGATCACCCGTACTTCGGGGAGACCGGCCCCCTGATCGCGGCGCGCGACCGCGACGGGCTGGTCCGGCTGGGCCTGCGGACGATGGCGCCCGCGGGCGGCGGCGACGTCATCGAGGCCATGCTGACCGGCGCGGTCTCGTCCTGGTTCGAGATCGGGGACCTCGAACGGGAGGACCCGCCGGTCTTCGGCCGCCTCGGCGAGATCAGGGCACCGGCCGTCATGCTGGTCGGTGACCTGGAGTTCCCCCTGGTGGCGGACGCCGCCCGCGCGATCGCCGCGCGCATCCCCGGCTGCCGGACGGTCGTGGTGCCCGGCGCCGACCACATGCTGCCGCTGCGTGCGCCCGGACCGATCGCGGACGCTCTCGCCGGGCTCATGACCTGAGGGCGTGCGGCACCGGGCCGCACCAGTGCCGCACGCCAGCCTGGAACCTCAGTTCCCCGCTCGTCCCGGCGCCTACGAACCCGGCGTCGGGGTGGCCACGAGCGCGATGCCGGTCGGCTCGTCCCCGTCACCGGACTGGGGCTCGCTGCCGCCGAGGTTGATGCTGCCGACCACCGAGTCGCCGGCGGTGTCGATCACGGTCACGTAGGCCGACGTGTTCTGGCCGACCCACAGCTGGGAGCCGTCCGCCGTCAGGCCGAGCGTGTCCGGGCCGCCGGTCATGGCGATGGTGTCGGTGACCTTGTCCGTCGCCGTGTCGATGACCGAGACCGAGTTGGAGTCGGGGTTCGCCACGTAGGCGGTCTTGCCGTTGCCGGCGACGACGATCTGCCAGGGCAGCGCGCCGACCCCGATCGTGGCCTCGACCCGGCCCGACCTGGCGCTGATCGCCTTGACCGAGTTGCCGTCGGTGTCGGTCACGTAGACCGTCGTGCCGTCCGGCGACACGGCCACGCCGCGGGGATCGCCGAGGCCGCCAGTGAAGCCGGTGACCCGCCGGCTCGCGGTGCTGTAGCTCCACAGGCCCGCGGACGTGAGCACGTAGGCCGTCGACCCGGACGGCGAGAACGCGATCTGGCTGGGCGAGCCGGCGACACGCAGCGTGGCGGCGACCTTGTCGGTCGCGGTGCTGACGACGCTGACCTGCGTCGGCGACGACGGCGACGTCTGCGGCCCGGTGTCGGCCACCCACAGCTGACTGCCGTCGGGCGTGACCGCGAGGTCCTGCGGGTTGAGCCCGACGTGGATGTCGGTCTCGGCCGGGTTGTAGTCACTCGGGTTCAGCGCCGCGGAGTCGATGACCGACACCTCGGAGATGCCGGTGTCGGCGATGTACAGCGTGCTGCCGTGCACCGCGACGCCCTCGTTGGTCGACGCGTAGTTGTAGTCCCCGGAATCACCGGGCACCTGCGGGTCGCCGACGTTGTAGGACTGGACGATGTCGCAGTTGGCGGTGTTGATGGCGGCGAAGGCGTCGTAGCCGGCCTCCATCACGTAGGCCGCGCCGGCCGGGCCGCCGCAGGACGAGTCGATCAGGTGCGCGGCCGCGGCCCGGCCGCCGGACTGCCCTGCGGCCGTGCCGGCGTGCCCGGCGGCGGAATCGGTGCCGTGGGTGAGCGTCAGGGACGCCGCGACCGCCGCCGCGACGACGACCGCAACACCGCCCGCGATGGCCGCGTTCCTCTTGGTGACGCGTGAGTTCATGGTCGTCATCACGCTCCCACTGTCTTCGCCGCCGACGCGGTGCTTGCCGAGGACGCCGCGTTGCGCACGGGCTTCTTGCCGGGCGGCTGGACCGGGAACGACTGGTCCGCGCCGGGGATCGGCGGCAGGCCGAACTCCGTGACCTGCTTTTCCGCGAGCTCGAGCTGCGCGGTGGTCGCGGGCAGCCGCGGGAAGCGGCGGTCGGGGACCGTGCCGAGCGCGGCGGTGAAGTCGCCGGTCGTCTGCCGGCGCCAGGCTGTGATGTTCGGGTTGGCGACGCCGGTCACCAGCTCCAGCAGCCGGGTCACCGACGTGTGGTCGAACGTGTCGTGGCACACGAACCCGCCGACCGTCCACGGCGAGACGATGACGCAGGGCACGCGGAAGCCGAGGCCGATGGGCGCGCTGGCGTCGTCCACGGTGATGAACTCCCCCGCGGTCCCGGCCGGCGCGGTCGGCGGCGTGACGTGGTCGAAGAAGCCGTCATTCTCGTCGTAGATGACGATGAAGACGGTCTTGGCGAACACGTCGGGGTTGGACGCGATCGCGTTGATCTTGCTGGCCACGTAGTCGGCGCCCGCCGCCGGCAGGTAGTCGGGGTGCTCCGACTGGTAGGAGGTCGGGACGATGTAGGAGACCGTCGGCAGGCGGTCGTGCGCCGCGTCGTACTCGAACTGGCCTGGCTGGTAGAAGCGCATGGCGTTCTGGTACAGCGGGGAGGACGTCGCCGCGTTCTGGTACTGGTCGAAGTACTCCAGCACGTTCATGCCGTAGTTGTCGTTCTCCTGGTACACCTTCCAGGAGACGCCAGCCTTGGTGAGCAGCTCGGGGTAGGTCGTCCACGAGAATCCCTCGGACGGCACGTAGTTGCTGTAGACCGGGCCGCCGTTGGCGCCCGACGGGTCCACCTGGCCGGTCATCAGGTACAGGCGGTTGGGCCAGGTCGGCCCCATCATCGAGCAGTGGTAGCCGTCGCAGACCGTGAACGCGTCGGCGAGCGCCCAGTGGAACGGGATGTCGTCCCGCTTGTAGTAGGCCATCGTGTACCGGCCGGCCTCGCCGTCGGCCTCGAGGTGCGCGCTCACGAACCCGTCCATCTTGCCGCTGTCCCAGGACTGGTGCTGCGGTCCCCAGCTGTGGCTGTTGGACGGCAGCGCCTGCGCGCTGGAGTCGAGCGTGCTGGTGTGGAACGGGAGCAGGTACCCGTCCGGATTCGTGGAGTCCGGCTGGTAGAAGCGGCTCTTGGGCACGCTCGCGTCGGCGAAGCCGCGTACGCCCGGCAGCGCGCCGAAGTAGTGGTCGAAGGACCTGTTCTCCTGCATCAGCACGACCACGTGCTCGATCTCGGAGATGGGCGCCGCCTTCCGCGACGCGCTGAGCGCGGACGCGGGAGCGTCGTCGAGAAGCTTTCGCAGTGCGGGCGGAAGGGCGAACGAGCCCAGGACAATCCCGCCCGCCGACGCCATCAGCTGGCGCCGGGACACTTCAATCGTCAAGCCGGACCTCCTCGCAGCGGAGCTTGGAAGTTGCACACGCGCGTCGGAATATACGACTGTCAGAGCCGGAACTGAATAGGCACAGAATGGCTTTGGGCAATAAACGCCAAGAATTCACCACGATGCCGCGAACTCACAACCCCACGAACGCCGCCATCTCGGCCACCGCGTGCTCGAAGAACGCGTCCGGCGGATCGAATGACCCCACGAACTGACCGAAGAGCTCGAAGCTCACCATTCCGAACAGCTGCGTCCACGCCATGACGCCCCGGACCATGACGCCGGGCGGCAGCACCTGGCGCTCGTCACCCGCGCGCGCCAGGTCCGACACGACGGCGGCCTGCTCCGCGAGAACCCCCGTGACGGGCACCGCGCCGTCCGCGGCCGCGCCGCGGACCCCCGCGTCCCGCAGGATCCCGATGAACGCGAGCGGCAGCCGCGAGGCGGGCCCAACCGTCGCCTCCGGCGCGCGGTAGCCGGGCACCGGCGAGCCGTAGATCAGCGCGTACTCGTGCGGGTTCGCCCGCGCCCAGGCGCGCACCGCCGCGCACGCCGAGGCCCAGCGGGCACGCGGCGCGCGGTCGGCGCCCTCGGCGGCTGACTCGACCGCCGTGCCCAGGCTGTTGTAGGCGTCGATGATGAGCGCGGTGAGCAGGTCATCCCGGCTCGGGAAGTACCGGTACAGGGCCGAGGACACCAGGCCGAGCGACCGGGCGACGGCGCGCAGGGACAGCCCGTCCGCTCCGGCCACGGCGAGCTGCCGCTTCGCCTCCTCCTTGATCTCCCGTGTCAGTTCCGCGCGGGCGCGCTCCCGTGCGGTCGTGCTGGCGTTCGGCCGCGCCATCTCGCTCTCCTTTGAGATCGGTGTCCACAATCGAGAGCACTGCTCTTGACAAGCGGCACCCGTCTGTTGTTCACTGATCTTAGTCGAGAGCGGCGCTCTCGGAAAGTGACAGGAGAAACAGATGAGCAGCGAATCCAACTACGTCGCTCCCGCCAAGGGCAGCAACTTCTTCAACGACACCGTCGCCCGACTCGCCAAGATGGGCATCAGCGTCTACGGCTCCCGGCTCCTGTACGTGAAGGGCCGCAAGACCGGGCAGCTGCGCAGCACCGCGGTCAACCCGCTGACGGTGGACGGGCAGCGCTACCTGGTCGCGCCGCGCGGCACTACCCAGTGGGTCCGCAACCTGCGCGCCGCGAACGGCGAGGGCGAACTTCGCCTCGGGCGCAAGACCGAGCGGTTCACCGCCACCGAGATGGAGGACGGCGACAAGCCGGAGATCCTGCGCCCTTACCTCAAGCGCTACGCGTTCGAAGTGGGCATGTTCTTCGACGACGTCAGCGCCAAGTCCCCGGAATCCGAACTCCAGCGCATCGCCCCGCGCCACCCCGTCTTCCGCATCACCGCGCGCTAGGGGCGACGACGCGTCCGACGCCGACTACCTCGGCCATTACGCCTTCGAGCCCGTCGGCGCACAGTTTCCGGACGGTGGCCGCGACGTTCTCGGCGGTCCGGGCACCGATGTGCATCTGATAGTCGTGGGAGCAAGGAGCCTGGCGGTGGCCAAGCGCTGGCCGGGTGGCACCCGGCTCGGTGTTGCCTAACGGCTCCACAGCTGGCGCTTGTCGTACCGCCGCTGGAAGATGTGGACAGACGGCGGCGGCAAGGACGGCGACCCGGCGGCGGTCGTGTTCTCCGGCGACCGCCTCCTTTAACGGATCGAAAGTCTCTTCCGATGTATTTCAGCGCCGCGGCATATCCGCCCGCGTGACACTCGTATTTACCGCGGCGGCAGAGCCTGGCACCGGCGCGGGCGCGGGCGGAGCCGCGCCCGCGCCGGAACGTCATTTCCCGTCGGCGCGGTACGCGTCCGCGAGCTTGCCCATCAGCGCGTCGAGTCCTGGGTCCACGACCTGGCGGGCGGGATCGGCCAGGTACCAGTCCGCGATCTCCCGTGCCCCCCGCTCGAATGGGATCACGGCACGCCAGCCAGGCGCGATCTGCCTTATCTTGCTGTTATCAAAAACCATCGAATGTGCCTTGTCCCCGATCAGTCCCGCGCCCCACCCCGGGTCGGCGGCCGCGATCACATCGGACGGCACGTGGACGATGTCGGCCGTCACGCCCAGCGCGGACGCGAGCGCTTGCGCGATCTGGTCCCATGTCAGGAAATCCTCGGACGTGATGTGGAATGCCTCGCCCAGTGTCCGCGGGTGGCCGAGCAACGGCACGAAGGCGCGCGCGAAGTCGTCGTGGTGCGTGACCGTCCACAGCGAGGTGCCGTCGCCGTGCACGATCACGGGCTTGCCCGCGAGCATCCGCGCCAGCGCCGTCCACCCGCCGTCCAGCACGGTTTTGGTCTTGTCGTAGGTGTGCGACGGCCGCACGATCGTCGCCGGGAAACCGGAGTCCCGGTAGGCGGCGACGAGCAGGTCCTCGCACGCGATCTTGTCCCGGGAGTACTGCCAGTAGGGGTTCCGCAGCGGCGTCGACTCGGTCACCGGCAGCCGCGACACCGGCGTCTGGTAGGCCGACGCGGACGAGATGAACACGTACTGCCGCGTACGCCCCCGGAACAGGTCGATGTCCGCGCGCACGTGCCCGGGCGTGAAGGCGACCCAGTCAACCACACAGTCAAATTCAAGATCTCCGAGAACTTCCCTCACGTTCCCCGGTTCCCGTATATCCCCCCGCACCTCGGTCACGCCGTCCGGCAGCGGCCGCGTGGTGCTCTGGCCCCGGTTGAGCACGTAGAGATCGATGTCACCGCCCTCGACCGCGACCCGCGCGCACGCGGACGAGATGACGCCACTTCCGCCGATGAAGAGAACCCTGAGCTTGCTCATGTCTCTAGCCTAAAGCGGTTAAGAGCAGCCGGGAACTGGCCCCGGGGCCAGGGGCGTTCGGGATAACGGGGTTAAGAACTGGTGAGCAGGCGGTAGCGCCTGCGACGGCAGGGGAGAATGACCGCATGCACGGGACCTTGGCCTACGGGCAGTACGGCGCGGCGGCGTACCGCGACCGGACGCGGACGCTGTTCGGGCAGACGATGGGGCTCGTGGCGCTGACCGCCGCGCTGTTCGCGCTCGGGGCGTACGCGGGGCGGAACCTGTCGCACGGGGTGGCGTTCGGCGCGTACATCGCCGCGTTCGTGATCTTGCTGATCATGCGATTCGCCGCGCGGCGCTCGGCGACGGCGTCCACGGTGCTGCTGCTGGTGTTCGGGATCTTGATGGGCGCGGGCTCGTCGCCGGTGCTCGTCTACTACGCCGCCACCAACCCGCAGATCCTGTGGCAGGCCGGCGGCGCGACGGCCCTGTTCGTGGCGGCGTTCGGGACGATCGGGTACCTGACGCGGCGGGACCTGACATGGCTGTGGCGGCTCTCGTTCGTGCTGCTGCTCCTGCTGCTGGTGTTCGGGATCGTGCTCGTCTTCGTGCACATCCCGCACGGGTCGCTGATCTACGCGATCGCCGGCCTGGTGATTTTCGCCGGGCTGACGATGGTCGACTTCCAGCGACTGCGCCGGACGCAGGGACTGAATTCCGCGCCATTGCTGGCGGCGTCCATCTTCCTCGACGCGCTCAACGTGTTCTTCTTTTTTCTCCGCATTTTCGCCAGGCAGAATTGAACGTAGCATGGTCTTATGCTTGACCGCGCGCGTCGCGACCCGGCGCTATTCGGGAAGACCATGGTGCTACTCGCCGGGGCGGCGGGGTGCTTCGCGCTCGGGTCCTACGCGGGACGGCACGTCGCGACTGGGGTCGCTATCGTCGCGTACCTCGCCGCGGCCTGCTGCCTGCTGTCGCTGCCGTTCGCCGCGCGGCGTTCGGCCGGGACATCGACGGTGCTGCTGGCCGGATTCGGCATGCTGGCCGGGGCGGCGGTGACACCGACCGTCGTGTACTACAGCGCGGGCGACCCGCGGGTCCTGTGGGAGGCGGGCGGCAGCGCCGGGATGCTGACGGCGGCCTGCGGGGTCGCCGCGTACCTGCCCCGGCCTGACCTTACGCCCCTGGCCCGCGTCGTGATATCGGAAGTACTGGCGATCCTGCTGTGCGGCATCGCGCTGGTATATGAGCGTATGCCACGCGGCACGCTCGTCAATTCCGGAATCGCGATCGCCGTTTACGCGGTGGTTGTCATCATCGGTTTTCTGTGGCTTCGACGACTACGCAATGTCGAATCCGCACGCCTACTGGCCGCGTCTATCTTCGCCGGACCGGTGAGCGCATTCTACTTTCTGCTGCGCAATACGTACGCCAATGCGTTTACACGGATGCAACACCGGCCGCGTACCATGCGGCCGTGATCGCAACTGGAGAGATTACCCAAGACGACCCGCGGCGGCCGGACGTGCGGGCCCTGGTCGAGCGGCATGTCAGGTTCGGGCTGGAGACGACCCCGCCGGAGCACAGCTTCACGCTGGACGTCGGCGAGCTCATTGATCCGGCGATCACGTTCTTCACGTTCCGGGCGGCCGGGGAACTGCTCGGGATGGGAGCGCTCAAGGAGCACGACCCGGTGTTCGGGGAGATCAAGTCGATGCACACCGTCGCGGCCGCCAGGGGTCAGGGCGTCGGCCGGGCCCTGCTGGCGCACCTGCTCGGCGTCGCCCGGTCCCGGGGCTACCGCCGGGTGAGCCTCGAGACCGGGACGACGACGGAGTTCGCGGCCGCGCGAGCCCTGTACACCGGGGCGGGCTTCGCGGTGTGCGAGCCGTTCGCGGGCTACCAGCCGAGCCCGGACAACTACTACATGACGCTCGCGCTGGACGGCTGACGGGCCGGGACGGGGAATCATCCCCGTCCCGGCCCGCGGCCGACTATGTCAGCAGCGGGTGCCAGCCGTCGCGATAGCGGACGCCGCCGCGCCGGAGCCGGACCTCGTCGTGCCAGGTCCCCGGCACTGGTTCGGTGCGGGCGAGCTCGGGCCGGTCGGCCACGACGCATAGCCCCTCACCGGCCCACCACCAGCCGCAGGTGCGCGCCAGGGCGGCCCAGTGCCCGAACTGCTCGAGGTCTTCGGGCTGGTAGCGCGCCAGCCCGAGCCGGTGCAGGGCGTCGTAGTAGGCGATCCAGGCCGGCGATCCGCCTGTCGGCAGGCTGCGTGGAGAGGCCGTAGTCGAGCCATTCCTGCCGGATCTTGATGGCTTCCTGCCAGCGGCCGCGGGCTCTCTTGCCCTGAAAATCGGCCAGCGATGGGGCGGCGTCCTGGCGCCGCGCGGCGCGGTCAACGCGCGAGGGCGTCAGCGCCCTTTCGGTGGGAGATCATGTCCATGATGATGGCCTACGCGCAGTGGCACGCGCAACCGCGGGTATGCCAGAGTTGTGCCATGGGACTTCCCGGCATTGCCGTCCAGCGTGTCGATGAGGGTAACTCCGGACTGGCTGTCCGGTTTCTCAGTGAGTGGGTCTGCGACGGCGAGGCAGAGGCGCGGGAGTACCTGGCCGGGCACGTAGAGCCGGATGGCACCAGCCTTATCGCCACGGCCGGTCCGGACGCCGTGGGTTACGTCGCGATTGTCTGGGAGTCCAACTACGCCGGGTTCCGCGGCCGCGGCATCCCACTGCTCCACCAAATCTCGGTGAGCGAGCCGTGGCGGCGGCGCGGCGTCGCCACGCTGCTGATGGACGCGGCCGAGCGGCGAGCCGCTGACCGGGGCATCGCGACGCTGGGCATTACCGTCGGACTGTTCGATGAGTACGGACCGGCGCAGCGGATGTACGGACGACGCGGCTATGTCCCCGACGGCCGGGGAGCCTGCCAGGGTCACCGTCCGCTCGGCGAAGGCGAGCAGGTACGCCTGGACCACGACGTGATGATGTGGCTCACCAAGGAACTCAGCCGGTAGGCGGGCAACCGCCTACGTTTGCCGGAAAGACACGATAAACACCACCAGCACCGCCGCCAGGGAAATCACCACCGGGATAAGGAGAACAATAACGAGAGCAACGACTATCGCGCCGAAAGTGTCCATCATTCCCTCCATCTCGATTACGCCCGTCTCCCGGGGACGGTCCGGTCCTTTACTCCACCTAGCGTCACGGCAGGCTTGGTGAGCCGGCGTCACATAATTCATGTGATTTGCCGCAGGCCCATGCCCGGCGAGGGCCTTGCCGCCGACTAGGCCTGTTCCAGTACCGCGAGGTCGCGGACCGCGTAGCGGTGGTGCTCGCATTCCTCGCGCATGATCACGTTCAGGCAGCGGCCGACGGCGACTGCCTCTTCGGGGCAGCCGGGCATGCCCGGGCGTTCCCGATCCAGGTCGTCATCGGCGAGGCCGTCGACGATGCCGCGCACCATCCCCATGCGTGGCCGGCCCATTTGTCGGTGGCGAGGATCAGGTGGCGGAGCGTCTCGGCGAAGGACCATTCGTCGTCGACCCGCTGGTGCAGGGCGCGTTCGGGCAGACGCCCGGCGCGGGCGACGGTCTGGGACCACAGGTCCTCGATCGTGTCCCACATCGCGCGGTAGTCCCCGGCGGTCCGCATCGCTCGCAGCTGCACGCGTTCGGGATGCCGCTTGTCGAGTTCGCCTTCCACGTACGCAGTCACGTCGACGTCGTTGATCACGAGGCTCTCGACGAGCCCGGACAGATGGACGCCCACGAGCCACGAGTCAGTGATCTTGACCTGGCGCAGGTCGCAGTCCCGGAATGTCGCGCCAGTGAAGTCCTCGCTCGTGAAACCGGCGCCGCGGAACCCGCCGGCGCCGCTGCCGTCGGCCGGGATCGCCAGGCCAGGACCGACCAGCGGGACATGGCCGACAAGACCGAGCCGATGCTCACGGCCGAGCCGGCCGAGAGCACCGAAACCACCGAGCCTGCCGAGCCGATCGACAAGATTGAGCCCGCCGACCCCACCGACAGGATCGAGCCGGCGGAACCAATCGACAGGATGGAGCCGGCGGACCCGATGGAAAGGATCGACCCGCTCGAGCCTGAGCTTCGCACCGCTCCTTCTGCCCTCGTCCAGCGTCGCGGGATATTTGCGCTCCGCATGGACTCATTCTCGCATCCGCACCCTAGAGAGGTGCCTCCAGGGACACGGGCCGGGATAAGTCCGCTGCCAGCCCGTCGATGACGGTGAGCCGGGCTGCCCGGCGGGCGGGGACTATCGACGCGAGCAGCGCTGCCACTCCGGCGAGTGCGACGTAGCCGGTGATCTCCAGGATCGGGTAGCTGACCGGGCCGCCGTCGGCCTGGAGGAATGCCCGGCCGGTCGCCCAGCCGAACCCGACGCCGAACGCCACCCCGGCCACCGCCCCCATCAGGCCCAGCAGCACGGCCTCCATGCTGATCATCCACCGCAGCCCATGCCTGGTGAGGCCGAGCGCGCGCAGCAGCGCGGACTCCCTGGTTCGCTCCAGGACCGACAAGGACAGCGTGTTGGCCATGCCGAACAGGGCGATCAGCACCGAAGTGGCGAGCAGGCCGTCGAGCAGCTCGGCGAGCTTGTCGATCGAGGAGATCATGTGGGCGCGCAGCGACGCCTCCGAGGTGATGTCGATCAGCGGGTACTTCGCGACCGCCGCGTCGACCGCGGCGGCGGACGCCGTGGTCGTGACACCGGGGCTGGCCTTGACCACGACATCGGTGTCCTCCCCCGCACCGAAGGTTCTGGCGTAATCGGTCCAGGAGATCACCCCTGTCTCCCCCAGGACGCCGTCGGAGAACGTGGCGTCAAGCACGAACGGGTGCCCGCTGACCGAGACCTTCCCGCCTACCGCCACATGCAGGGCACTGGCCTCGATGCCGCTCAGGGCGAGGCCGCCGGTTCCCGTCTCGACCGCCGACAGCGACCCGGATTTCACCAGCGGCATGAACACCGAGTGGTAGGCCGACGGCTCGGCCGCCAGGAGGTGCACCTGGTGACCGTCCGCCGACGCGGTGCCCTGCCGTATCCCGACCGCGACAGCGATCTTCGGATTCGCCCGCAGGCTGGTCACGACCGACGCCGGGATGCCGCCATGCTTGACCGACAGCAGGTAGTCGGCCGGGAAGTGCCTGTTCATCTCATGAGTGGCGAACTGGTTGGCCGTGGACAGCACCACCGAGAACAGCGTCATGAGCCCGATCCCGATGGTCAGGGCGACCGTGGTGGTGGCCGTCCGTGACGGGTTGCGGCGCGCACCGGTGGTCGCGAGCCGCATCCGCACGCCGAACAGGCGCGACGGCAGCCAGCCGAGCCCTGCCGCCAGCGGCCCGGCCACGAGCGGCCCGATGGCCAGGAAACCGAGGAAGAACACCGTGCCGCCCGCGGCGATCACGAACAGGCCGGTCTGGCCCCTGGGGATGCCCGCCGCGGTGAGCGTGATCCCGCTGGCGCCGAGTATTACCGCGAGGATGATCCGCGTTTTCCAACCGCGGACCCTGCCCTCGTGCGGCACCGTCAGGCCCGCGACGGGCGCCGTCCGAGAGGCCGCCGCCGCGGGCAGCAGCGCGGCGGCGAGGGTGACGACCGTGCCGATCGTCAGGCACAACACCGCCGTTGCCGGGGTCAGCGACACGCTGCCGGAGTTCACCGCGGCCGCCAGCACCGCGCCCAGGCCGAGTCCGGCGACGCTGGCGGCCAGCCCGAGCACCGCCGATTCGGCCAGGATGCCCGTCATGACCTGGCGCCGGGTCGCGCCGACACAGCGCAGCAGCGCCACCTCCCGCAGGCGCCCCGCGAGCAGGATGCGGAAGCTGTTGTAGATGACCAGCGCCGCGACCAGCAAGGACACCATCGCGAAGATCAGCAGGCCGTCGGACAGCAGGCCCTCGCCGCCCACGTTCTGCTCGGCGAGCACCGCGGCGAGCTGCCCGCCGGTCACCACGGATGCGCGGGCGAGCCCCAGGCCGGCCAGGCGGGCCGCCAGCGCGGACTGGGAAACTCCGGGCGCCGCCGCCACGTCGATCCGCTGGTAGCCGTCCGTCCCGGTGAGCGCCCGTACGGTCACCGCGGGCAGGATCAGCGTCGATCCGCCGGCCGCGCCCTGCGAGGTGCTGACATTCACGATCCCGGTGACCGTTAGCCGGTGCTCGCGCCCGTCCCTGTCGATGACGGTGATCCGCGTTCCCGCCGTGACATGGTTCAGCGCCGCTGTGTCTTCGTCGAGGAGCACGCTGCCGCCGCCCGACAGCACCGTGTAGTCGCGGAATGACGGATCGGCGGGCAGGTCCTGGGCGGTCGCGGCGTAGGCGCGGCCGCCGGCGCCGACGATCGGCAGCGACCCCTGCATCCGGCCTTCCGCCGCGGCGACGCCAGGCAGCGCGCGTACCGCGCTGAGGTCGCTGTACGGAAGCTGGGTGCCGTCGGCCGGCTCGACCGCCGCGCCCACGTTCTTGGCCTGCGCCGCGAACTGGCTGTAATAGGACGCGTGGATCGTGGCGGTGTTGATGAGCGTCGCGGCCACGAACGCGACGCCGAACGCGACGGCCAGCGCCGACAGCAGCAGCCCCCGCCACCGGGCGCGCAGGCCCGCGAGGGTGACGGTCAGCATTCGCGGGCCCGGAGCGCGTCGAGAATCCGCTCCACCGACGGGCCCGCGAGCTCGTGGTAGACCTGCCCGTCGGCGAGGAACACCACCCGCTCGGCGTAGGACGCCGCGATGGGGTCGTGCGTCACCATGATGATCGTCTGCCCGAACTCGCGGACGGAGTGCCGCAGGAACGCGAGCACCTCGGCGCCGGACCGGGAGTCCAGGTTGCCAGTGGGCTCGTCGGCGAAGATCACGTCCGGCCGGGAGATCAGGGCACGGGCGCAGGCGACGCGCTGCTGCTGGCCGCCAGACAGCTCGCCCGGGCGATGTCCCAGCCGGTCGGCGATGCCTAGCACGCTAGTCACCTGCGCCAGCCAGGCCGGGTCAGGCTGACGGCCCGCCAGTTCGAGCGGCAGCCGGATGTTCTGCTCGGCGGTGAGCGCGGGCAGCAGGTTGAAGGACTGGAACACGAAGCCGACGTGATCCCGGCGGAACAGGGTGAGCTCGCGGTCGGAAAGGCCGCTGATCTCGGTGGCGCCGATCATGACCGAACCCGACGTCACCGTGTCCAGCCCGGCCAGGCAGTGCATCAGGGTCGATTTCCCCGACCCGGATGGCCCCATGATGGCCGCGAACCCCCCGTCGTCGAAGCTGATCGTCACGCGGTCGAGTGCCCGCACCGCGCTCGGGCCTTGCCCGTATTGCTTGCTGAGGTCCTTCGCTATGAGCATGGCCTCGACGGTAGGGAACCGGGCCGGGCTTCCGCCTCGGGCGCGCGGCCGGTCTTACGGCTACGCGGCCGCGCGTAGCCCTACGCGCCGGGACGTACCAGCCCGGCCTCATAGGCGTAGACGACCGCCTGGACCCGCCCCCGGAGGCCGAGCTTGCCCAGGATGTTGCTGACATGCGTGCGGACGGTCGCCTCGGACAGGTACATCCGCCCCGCGATCTCCGCGTTGGACAGCCCGCGCGCGACCTCCCGCAGCACCTCCGTTTCCCGCGCGGTCAGCGGACCGCCCGGGGGCACCTGATCATGCGCGCCCGCCATCGGCGTGACGGATCCGCCGGAACCGGCCGGCGCCCCGGCGGAGAACCGGTCGAGCAGCCGCCGGGTGGTGCTCGGCGCCACGACCGCGTCGCCTGAATGGACGATCCGGACTCCCTCGATCAGGTTCCTGGCACCTGTGTCCTTGAGCAGGAACCCGGACGCGCCCGCCCTGATCGCCTCGTACACGTATTCGTCCAGGTCAAACGTGGTCAAGATGAGCACCTGCGGAGCATCGTCGCCGGCCCGAAGTCGGCGGGTCGCCTCCACCCCGTCCATCCGGGGCATCCGCACGTCCATCACCACCACGTCGGGGCGCGTCGCGGCGATGACCTCGATGGCCTCGGCGCCGTCACCAGCCTCACCGACCACCTCGATGTCCGGCTGGCCGCCCAGGACCAGCCGGAACCCGGTCCTGACCAGCTCCTGATCGTCCACCAGGACGACGCGGATCAGCTCCACGGCAGCCGGGCCAGCACACGGAACCCGCCGGATGCCCGCGGCCCGGCGGTGAACGTACCGCCGAACATCGCCGCCCGTTCCCGCATACCGATCAGGCCGTGCCCAGCCGGACTCGCACCGGCCGGGCCCAAACCGGCCGAGCCCGGCCCGCGGCCGTCATCGGACACCTCGACCTCCATCGCGCCGCTTGAGTAGCTGACCCGGACGTCCGCGGAGGAAGCGGGCCCGGCGTGCTTGACCGTGTTCGTCAGCGCCTCCTGCACGATGCGGAACACGGCGAGCGCCAGCCCGTGCGGCAACTCGCGCGGCGGCCCGTCGACGCGGAGCCGTACCTCCAGCGGGACGCTCCCGATCAGGTCCTGGAGCTGGTCGATCCCCGGCTGCGGCTCGGCGATGCCGCGGTCGCTGCGCAGCATCCCGAGCAGGAGGCGCAGATCGGCGAGGGCATCACGCCCCGTGCGCCCGATGGCGGCGACGGCCTTGCGTGCCTCGCCGAGGTCGTCCTGCTCGATCGCGGCGTCGGCCCCATCAGACTGGACAACCATCAGGCTCACCGTGTGCGCGATGATGTCGTGCAGTTCCCTGGCTATCCGTTCGCGTTCCTCGGCCACCGCCACCCGGGCCAGCGCTTCCCGCTCCCGCTGCAGCCTCTCGGCACGGTCTTCCAGCCCGGCCAGGAAGGCCCGCCGGTTCCGCGCGGCGGTGCCGAACGCCCAGGCGAGCAGGACCGGCGCGAACAGGACCGACACGGCGAGAATCTTGTTGGCCGTGTTATGCACGGCGCTCGCCCACACCAGGGCGGCCACAGCGGCCCCGCCGAGACCGCCGGTCACCGCCACCACCCTGGTCGCGCGCGTCCCGTAGGTCACCGCCGCGTAGATCGCGATGACGATCCCGACATCGTAGAAACCGGGCATGGCGTGCCCGTTGGCGCCGCCCGCGAGGGCGGCGGCCAGCTGCATGAGCCCGAGCAGGAAGCAGGCCGCCAGCGCGGCGAACGGGGAACGGCGCCGCCAGTACAGCGACACGCTGATCGCCGCGCTCAGCGGCAGGCTCCAGCCCCACCCGTGCGCGCCCGGGCCGAACAGCCCGAGCACGAACGGAATCGAGGCAACGCCAAGGTCGGTCATCCGGCTACGCACCGCCCCACCGTAGGTCATGCGCCGCCGCCGGGACATCATCCGCGATACGTATTCGCGACCGGCCCGGCTACGACTTCAGGACCATGCCCCGGCTACGACTTGGCCTGCTCGGCGGCCAGGGCCAGCAGTTCCGCGGCGTGGGCCTGGCCGTACTCGGAGTCCTCCATGCCGGCGAGCATGCGGGACAGTTCCTTCACCCGGCCCGAGTGGTCCAGGCGGATCACGCCGCTGCTGGTGATGCGCCCGTCGCTGGACTTCGCGACCACGAGGTGGTTGTCGGCGAACGCGGCGACCTGCGGCAGGTGGGTGACCACGATGACCTGGGCCAGTCGCGCGAGCTTGGCCAGGCGGCGGCCGATCTCGACGGCGGCCTTGCCGCCGACGCCGGCGTCCACCTCGTCGAAGACGAACGTCGGCACCGGGTCGGCACCCGCGAACACGACCTCGATCGCCAGCATCACACGGGACAGCTCACCGCCGGAGGCGCCCTTGTGCAGCGGCAGCGCGGGCGCGCCGGGGTTGGCCGCCAGGCGCAGCTCCACGTCGTCGGTCCCGTACAGGCCAGGCTCGTCGAGCGGCGTGATCACGGCCGTTACCCTGGCGTGCGGCATGGCGAGCGCGGCCAGCTCGGCGGTGACGTCGTCCCCGAACCGCTCCGCGGCCTCGTGGCGCAGCTCGGACAGGCGGGCGGCCAGCGACGCCACCTCCGCCGACAGGGCCGACTCCTCCTCGCCGAGGGACACGATCTTGTCGTCGTCGCCGTCCAGCTCCGTGACCCGCAGCGCCGCGCGCCGCGCCCAGTCGAGCACCGCCGCGACGTCGTCGGGCTCACTCGCGCCGACGCCGTCGCTCTCGGCGCCATCGCTCTCGGGGGCCGAATCGCCGGAACCAGCGGCATCGCCGGAACCAGGCGGAACAGCCTCCGGCACCGGGTAACCGTTGACGTGCGACATGAGGCCGTCGGGCCCGTAGGACCGGATCAGCCGTCCCAGCGCGGCCCGCCGCTCCTGCACGGCCGCCAGCCGGGCGGGGTCCGCGTCGATCGCCTGCAGGTAGGAGGCGAGCTCACCCGCCACGTCGGACACGAGGTAAGCGGCTTCGGACAGCCGGTCGGCGACGCCGGCGAGCTCGGCGTCGTGCTGCCGCACCCCTTCGAGCGCCTGCCGGGCGTGCCCGAGCAAGGTGAGGGCGTCCGCGCCCTCCGCTCCGGATGCCTCGTCCCCGGTCAAGGCCGTGTGCGCCAGCGTGGAGGCGGCGTTCAGCGAGTCGGCGTTGGCCAGCCGCTCCTCTTCCGCCCGCAGCTCGGCCGCCTCGCCGGCGGCTGGCGAGAGCTTCTCGACCTCGGCCAGGCCCAGGCGCAGCGTCTCCGCCTCCGCCGCCCGTTCCCGGGCCTGCCTGGTCAGCTCGGTGTATTCGGCGTGCACCGCGCGGTGCCGGTGGTAGGCCCGCTGGTAGTCCGCCAGGACCTCGGCGAACATGCTGCCCGCGTACTTGTCGAGCGACTCCCGCTGCCGTCCCGGCCGCAGCAGCTGCTGCTGGTCGGTCTGCCCGTGGACGGCGACCAGGTCGTCGGCCAGGTTCACCAGCAGCGACACCGGCACCGAACGTCCGCCCGCGAACGCCCGGGACCGGCCCTCGGCCGACACGGTCCGGGTGAGCACCAGCGATCCGTCGTCGTCCAGGTCACCGCCAGACTCCTCAACCTGTGCCGCCACCTTGCCGTCGCGCGGTGTCCGCAGGCGGCCTTCCACGACCGCCCGGTCGGTGCCCGAGCGGACGCGCGCCGGGTCCGCCTTGCCGCCGAGCAGCAGTCCCAGCCCGGTCACTACCATCGTCTTGCCCGCGCCGGTCTCGCCGGTGAGGGCCGTGAAGCCCGGTGACAGTTCGAGCAGCGCGTCGTCGATGACCCCGAGCCCGGTGATGCGCACTTCCTCAAGCATGACCGCCCGCAGTCTCCCTTCTTGACCCGCCCGTTTCGCCCG
>Ga0210389_10000128_pt1 | contig 76257 bp, 73 predicted proteins | sample IncBWH28OmetaG_FD_160127 | JGI IMG/M metagenome (GOLD analysis project Ga0210389, IMG submission 160127) | Forest soil microbial communities from Barre Woods Harvard Forest LTER site, Petersham, Massachusetts, United States - Inc-BW-H-28-O ...
TTCCAGAGTCTTGGTCCTCAACCTCTCTGGCAAAACAACGGTGCTCGGCACCGCTGCGGACATCTTTGTCCTTGACAGCGCCTTCGTTCTTATCGAGGGGCAGCCGTGCGGGGCAGCGGCCTTCAACCGAGTATTGGGACGATGTGATACCTGCAACCAAGAAAACACATCCGAACTTTTGTTTCATTGCTGAAGCTTACTGGGACCTGGAATGGGACCTGCAAGAGACGGGTTTCGACTTCTGCTACGACAAGCGCCTCTATGATCGCCTGGATCACGACAATGCAGAGAGTATTCGGCTCCATCTCTGTGCTGACGTTGCCTTCCAGGATAGGCTGCTTCGCTTCATCGAGAACCACGATGAACCTAGAGCCGCAGCGATTTTTTCGCCGGCGAAGTTGCGCGCCGCCGCAGTCACGGCATCCACCCTGCCAGGGGCGAGACTCTTCCACGAAGGGCAATTCGAAGGCCGTAAGGTAAGGCTGCCGGTTTTTCTCGGCAGACGTCCCGCAGAGCCTGTGGACAAATCATCCCAGCGTTTCTACGACAATCTCCTGACCGCCATCAACGCCCCGACGTTTCGCGATGGTCAATGGAGGCTGTGCGAGCGTAGCGGTTGGCCGGACAATCCAAGCTTTCAGAACCTGGTGGCCTGGCGCTGGGTTAAAGACAACGATCGACGTCTCATTGTGGTCAATCTCAGCAACAATGCTGTTCAGGCCCTCGTGGAGCCTCCGTGGGAAGAAGAGCGAGGGGGAACATGGCGTCTGATTGACGCCCTTTCGGATGTGAGCTACGACCGCGACGCGGACGCGATGGCGGAGGCGGGATTGTACGTCGAATTAGGACCTTGGAGTTACTACTTTTTCGAGTGCCGTCACGCCACCAAGGAATGACGAAAAAGCGGACGCCTCTATCGTTCGGCGCGGAAACGTAGCCCAGCTTGCCTCCTTGTACCGCTGTCTTGAACCTGAGATTTTTGACAGGTCCCAGCGTGGCAGACTTTCCGTATCGTGCATTCTGGGTGGTTCCACGAATTCTCATTTAATTTCAGCGCCGCAGACTGCGATGACTCTTCCTTTCTTCGCACCACGTAAGATCTGGATGACGCTGCAGCTGCCCAAGACTTCATTGAGCGTTGTTGTAGCGTTCGCAACGTTCTTCCCTGTGACCACGATGGCTCAAGCGGCACGCGACTACCTCAACACGCCTGTAAATGCAGCCACGCTCCAACTCTATTTCACCAAAACCAACACGGAGACCGCGACTGAATCGGATAGTCCCTTGCCCAACAACGAAGTGGTCGGCCGCTCCGGGGTGGCCGTCATCCTCTGGTCGTTCCCACTGGGCAACAGATACGGTGGTGTGGCGCTGACTGGTGGCTACATTACCGTCAAGGGCACAGGACCTCTTGGCAAAATAGAAACTTCGGGATTCAGCGACCCGGCTATAACCTTCCACGCAAATATTTTTGGAGCTCCAGCGCTCCGCAGGGATCAGTACGCTCAGGCGATTCCACAAAACTATATGAGCTTTCACCTCACTGTGAACGCTCCACTCGGTTCCTACGATCGCAATTCTCCGGTGAATACAGGGGCGAATCGCTGGGCCTTCAACCCTCTGGTGAATCTGGACATCACCCCGGATAAAGGCGTGTCATGGATCGATCTGTACGCCGGGGGACGTTTCTTTACTAACAACAATGAGTTTCTTGGAAACAATCAGCTCTCGCAAAACCCGCTGGGGACGTTCTCTGCGTTTTACAGTCACAACATCGGCAAACGAATGTTTGCGGGCATCGGCGCGAGCTACGACAATGGCGGCGGAACGTTCGTCAATCACGTTTCGCAACACAATGCCGCAAACGGCTTTCGACCCGGCGTGTCGTTTAGCAGGGCGAGGACGATCTGGAAATACCGGCTCACCTTGCGCTACGAACTCACAGGGACGACCCCACGTGCCGCACCAACGAACAGTTTGTTCCAGATCAATCTGTCCGGCCCGCTTTTCTAAGTGCCGGGTGGTCGAGTTCGAACAATTACCATTTGCTCTGTTAGACCGGGCACCGTTCGAGAAGCTTCGCGAGGCTGCGATCGGGATCTTCCACTCTGAACTTAATGCGCATCTCTTGGGCAGAGGGGCACGCTGGTTGCGCAGAGATGTAGATGATCCAGAGCAACCAGTCTCATTTCAACTTTTCTTCAGCGGCGGCGATCTATGGCAAATTATATGGGAACTAACCGGGCTTGATACAGCAGAGGTGCGGTCCTGGCGGCTTTGCCCCGCGTGCAACGTGTTTTTCTACCCAAAACGATCAGATCAGTACTACTGCCGCAGTGAAGAACAAGTTCGCGCGAGCAAAAGGAACTACGCTCGCACCAGAAGAAAGCGCGAACGCCTTAAGAAATTGTTGGACCCACTAGAGCATTCACCACAAACACCAGGAAGCACCAAGAAAAACAACACAAGGAAATAGAGCGAGGGAGAGACCCATGAAAATGAAGATTCGAGGTGTATTCGAGAAGATTCCAAGTTCTGGTGTCTGGTGGATGCAGTACTTCGATGCTCAGGGAAGGCACCGGCGAGAAAAGGCAGGGCTGAAAAGCGCCGCCGGAATACTCTATCGCAAGCGCAAGACTGAGGCTCTACAAGGAAAAAAGCTCCCAGAGAGCTTGCGAGCAAGGGTCGTTAGGTTTTCCGAATTGGCAAAAGACGCGCTCGAATACTGTCAGGCGAACAACCTGTGCCAGCGATTCGACGGCTAACCGAGAGGCACACCTTTGCCAGCAGACTCGCTATGGCGGGAGTCGACCTTAGGACCCTGGCGGAACTGATGGGGCACAAGACAATTCAGATGACGATGCGATATGCTCATCTTGCCCCTGCTCACAATCTGGCAGCTGTCGAGCGTCTTATTCCAGGGGCGGACAGGACGTTGCCGGAGAATGCAACTGCCACCAGAAGTGCCATCGACCGTTCGGACCTTGCTTTGGACGGTTCCGAGGTTGTGCATTAAGTGCTTTGTAATATGTTAGATTGAAAGAAAGTGGGCGCGTAGCTCAGTTGGTAGAGCAATGCCCTTTTAAGGCATGGGTCGCAGGTTCGAATCCTGCCGCGCTCACCAAGTTTTTTCAACTGCAAACTCTGCTGGCGTAACGGGTTTATCTTTTAATTAGTGGATGATTGAGGGCATCGGTCTCTGAAACCCGCGTGAGTTGACGGTTTCCGCTATTCGATCATCTGCTCTGTGTTCCATGGGTTCTCGCTCCCTCGCTATCCAATCGCAGTCGAACCGCACTCGAACCCCCGGCCGCACTCGATGAGTATTCTTAATTCTGGCTGCCTAGACCTGGAGCACATCGCCTTCGCGGGCAACCATCTCGTACAAGACGGGATTGACGAAGAATCCGATGAAGAGCCGCGAGATGAGGCCGGCTACGATGACGATGGCGAATGGTCTTTGAGTATCTGATCCGATGCCGGTGGAAAGCGCAGCCGGCAGCAATCCCAGGCAGGCAACCAAAGCCGTCATCATGATCGGGCGCAGCCGCAAGAGCGAAGCTTCGCGGGTGGCCGCCCGGATCCCCATTCCTTCCAGGCGCAATTTGTTGATGTAGGAGACGAGAATAACGGCAGTTTCCACCGATACCCCGAGTAACGCCAGAAGACCAAGGACTGAGGACACGCTGAAGGGCGTATGCGTCAGCTTCAACGCCACCAGAGCGCCCACCGGTTCAGTCATGATTACACCTAGAGCGATGGTGACGGGAAATTTGAAATTTCCATAGAGGGCAAACAGGATCATGAAAATCAGCACTACGGCCAGGGGACCGATAAAGTACATCTGCGATCTCGCCTCAAGAAACTGGCTGTATTCGCCGCCCCATTCCATCCGGTAGCCCTGCGGCAACGCCACCACCTTCTTGACAGCCGTCTGTCCGTCTCGCACCGCCCGCTCCAAATCACGTCCCTCCACGCTGTATTGCACACCGATGTAGCGAGAATTATTTTCGCGATAAATAAAAGACGCACCGTTTCCCTGGGTGATATTGGCGAGCTGGCTGAGCGGAATCTGCTGCCCGTCAGGTGTACCAACCAACAGATTTCCGATCTCATGCGCGCTGCTGCGGAATTGGGGTTGCATGCGGACAACCAGATCGAACAGCTTTTCCCCTTGAATGACCTGCGTGACGGCCTGCCCGCCGATTGCGGCTGAGATCACAGCTTCCACATCCGCGACATTGATCCCATAGCGCGCGATCTTGTTCCGATCCACGTCGACGAGGAGGCTGGGCTGACCAAGCTCGCGCACCACTGTGAGGTCGGTAAACCCTGGCACATTGGCGAGCGCATTCTTGATCTGGATCGCTTTGTCCTGCAACACATTCAAGTCTTCACCGTATATCTTGACTGCCAAAGAACTCTTGAGGCCGGTGAGTGCTTCGTCCACGGCATCTTCGGCGGGCTGGGTATAGTTAAAAATGATCCCGGGAAAGGCCGTAAGCTTCTTGTTGATCGATTCGATGAGCTGCTTTTTCTCGCTGATCCCGCCGGTCCAGGCCTGGTCTTTGTAGGGCTTGAGGCCAACGTAGAACTCACAGTTAAAAAATCCGGTGGGATCAGTGCCATCGTCGGGACGCCCTAACTCTGAACCCACAACCGTGACCTGAGGATAAGACATGAGAATGTCACGGATTTGAGGGGCGATGCTGCTGGCCTCCTCAAAAGAAATGGTGTAGGGCATGGTCGCCCGCACCCAGAGTGCACCTTCATCGAGGTGAGGCATGAACTCGCCACCGATGAAGGGCACCAGCAGAAGAGTCGCCCCGAAGATCAGAGCGGCGATTGCGATCGTGGTCTTGGGCCGGTCGAGTGCCCAATCCAACTGACCTGCGTATTTCCGCTTCATCCATTCGAAAGCACGATTTGGTTTTTCGCGTACTCCGCTCTTGAACCAGTAGGAGGCGAGTACGGGAATCAGCGTGAGCGTGAGTATGAGCGCGCCGACCAAGGCGAACGACATGGTCTCAGCCATGGGATGAAACAGCTTGCCCGACGGACCGCTCAGCGCGTAGATCGGCAGATATCCGGCGAGGATGACAGCGACTGAATAGAAGATCGGACGATCTACATCTTTCGCGGCGGCAAGAATAACTTCGTTCAGGTTGTAGTCTTGCCCTTCGCGCAGGGCCAGCTCGCGGTAAATATTTTCAATCATTACGACCGTGCCATCGATGACGATTCCGAAATCAATGGCGCCGATGGAAAGCAAATTCGCAGCAACGTCGTGCGCGTGAAGCACGATGAAAGCGAACAAAAGTGAGAGCGGAATGGTAAGAGCGACAATGACGGCGGCGCGGAAGCTGACCAGGAAGAAAATCAACACGACCAGGACCAGCAGCATGCCGCGCAGCAGATTCGCTTCCACCGTGTCCGTGGTCAGCTCTACCAATTCGCTGCGGTCGTAATAAGGATGGATTTTGACATCAGGCGGCAGGATCTGATGGTTCAGTTCTTCGGTTTTGGCTTCAACTCCCTTGAGGACGTTCTGCGTCTGCTCGCCGCGCAGCATGAGGATCACGCCCTCAACGGAATCATCATTCTTCTGGAAGCCGAATTCGCCCAAGCGAGGCGCGTGCCCGATCGTTACATCTCCAACATCGCGTACTCGGATGGGCACGCCTTTGTTGGCACCGACCACGATGTTTCCAATGTCCTCCGTGTTCCGCACCAGCCCGATGCCGCGAACGTAGTAGAACTGGCCGCCTTGAGAATAAAAACCTCCGCCCGCGTTCGAGTTGTTGGCCGCGAGCGCTGCAGTGACTTGTGGAATGGTGAGGTGATAACCATAGATGCGCGCCGGATCGAGCAGCACCTGGTATTGCATGACCGTTCCGCCGAAGCCGGAATCGTCAGCCACGCCGTGGACCGAACGATATGCCCTCTCAATCACCCAGTCTTCAATCGTTTTCAGCTCCTGAGGGCTGCGGTCGGGGCTTTCCAGCACGTACCGATACACCAGGCCACTGGGGCTAAAGAGAGGCGCGAGGCTTGGGATTACCCCTGTCGGCAGCGTGGCTTGAGCGAGCCGCTGAAAAACAATTTGCCGCGCAAAATAACTGTCGGTGCTCTCTTCGAAGGTGAGGATTACATCGGACAGCCCATAGAGAGAAATAGAACGCATCACCACCATGTGTGGGACGCCGTTCATCTCAAGTTCAAGGGGAAGGGTAACCAGGCGTTCGACTTCTTCCGCGGCGTGGTCCGGCCATTGGGTAATGATTTCGACCTGCGGAGGCGCGAGATCGGGATACGCGTCCACCGGCATGCGCTGAAAAGACAGGACTCCCCCGACCGTGATGAAGGCGGTCAGCATCAGCACCAGAAACCGTTGCCGCAGCGCAGCCTGGACTATTCGATGGATCATTCGGTTGTGGTGGACACTATCTCTATCATCGCCAGAGTGTTGAATCGTTTCTTAAAGTCTGCGCCGTGCGGCTAGCGCTGCAGTGAGTTTGCGAACTGCAGGAACAGGCTGCCATTTCCGATGACCCGGTCACCAGCTTTCAGCCCACTCGTAATCTGCGTCTGTCCGTTCAAGCTTTCTCCCAGCGTCACTGAGCGTCTGCCAAACTGGTCCGCAGATGCCGCGGCATAAACAAAAGGCTGGTTCTCTGTATCGCGCAAGACAGCGGCATCCGGCAGCGCAACAGCATTTTGTATCGTGCCCGCGTTTACGGTGGCAACCACATACATATCCTTCTTCAGTTTTTCGCCTGGATTACTGGTCTCGATGCGCGCCTGCAGCGTGCGCGTGCTCGGATCCAGGGAGGCCGCCACATACGCAATGCGACCATGGAACATTTCCGAATAAGTATCCGTCTGAATCGTCACCTGATCTCCCACGCGCACGTAGGGCAAATCTTTCTGATAGACATTCACCAGGACCCACACACTGCTTACGTCGGAAATCATGAAACATTGCGTAGTGCCGGGTTGAATGAGCTGTCCGGCGGAAACATCCTGCTCAACCACCAGGCCGGTAATCGGCGCCTTTACCGGAACTTCAAACGAAGGAGGCGCTTTCACCAGGGCGTCGGGATCGGTGACTCCCATAACTTTCAGTGCCGCTTGCGCTGCCGTCAAGTCCCCGCTGGCCTGCACCTCGGCAGCTTCGGCCTGCTCCAGAATCTGTTCCGCGATTGCCCGATGCTGATACAAGTCCTGGGCACGCGCAAAAGCCATTTGGGCAAGAGAGTACGCAGCTTTGGCTTTCAAGTAATTCGTGCGGAGTTGCGAGTAATCAGGACTCGCCACGTACAACATAGGCTCACCCTGAGTTACTTTTTGTCCCGGCACGACCACTACCCTGCTGACCGGTCCACTTACCTGCGTGATAACCGGCGTGGTGCGAAAACTGTTGTACGCCACTGCCCCGGTCAGGCGAAGTGATCGAGTCAGAGTTGTCGGCTGTACCGTTAGCACCTGAACGTGCGACATCTGGTCTGGCGGGATAGTAAACAGCTCAGGCTTGTTTGAGTTGTTTGCAACGCCAGAGTTGGCGGTGGGTTTCGAGCCTGAACCCTGACAAGAGGCAAGCACGAGCAAGATCGCCCCCGACGCGGCGGCCTGAGCAGCCAATAGCTGCCAACGACCGGTGAGGAGATTCATGGCAGGTTCCTCGTTCCCACCGCTTCCTTCAATTGCTCCAGCGCGGTCATATACGCGGCCAGCGCCTGGCGAAAAGACAACTGAACGGAGCGGTAACTGCGCTCCGCGTCGAGGAAGTCCAACAGGCTGGCTGCTCCGCGCTTATACGCATATTCGCTAATGTCACGCGAATCTTGCGCCTGCTTGAGGTATCCCGAAGTATAAAGTTGCACCACTTCGTCATTGCTCTTGACTGCTTCATAGGCATTGGCAACATCGGAGAGAACTGTATCGCTGGCCGCTTGCTGCTGTTCCTGGGCCTGGGTCAGCGCATAACCAGTGCGCGCGATCTCTCCCTGATTGCGGTTGAAGATCGGCAACTCAAAATTCGCAAAGATCGAAGCCGTGTTCTCACCGGAGACATGCGTAAAGTCGTAGGTGCCATTGACATCCACCTTGGCGTTCGCCTTGGCCAGGAGGATCTGACTCTGTGCCGCGGTGATCCCCAGTTCCGCCGCGCGAAAATCGGGGCGGTCACGCATGGCCTTCATCTGCAAGTCTTCAAGGTTCGCTTTGAGCTGTTGATACGCCAGATCGCCAATCACGTCATAATCAGCGGGTACCGCGTTGTAACCCAGAAACTCACGCAGGCCGACAAGGGCCTGCACTTTCGCGAGGCGGGCAGAAGACACATCGGTTTGAAACTGCAGAAGCTGCAGTTTGATCTTAAGATAGTCGCCTTCTCCGATGTAGCCCGCCTTAAGCTGTACCTCGCTGATATCGACTGTCTGCTGGAATCCCTTGAGGTCTTGCAGCGCGAATTGAAGAGTGGATTCTGCCAGCAAAACGCTGATGAACTGCTGGCCTACATTGAAAACCAGGGTCCGTTCGGCGTCAGTGACCTGGGCACGGGTGACGGCTGTTTGATCGCGAGCGGCTTGCAGTCTACGCTGCCGCTTGCGACCCCGTTCGAACAGATACCCGATCCCAATATCAAACTGCTGAGTCTCATTCAGGTTGTCCCAAGAAAAATCCTGCGGACTAAACAATGGGATGAACTGGCTATCCGCCCCAAGAGTCGGATTGGGGCGCAGGTTCGCGGTAATCTCCTGAGCCTGATTCTGTAGGATCAGAGTTCGCGTAGCTTTGATGGAATGGTTGTGCGCTAGCGCCAGATCAATGGCCTGATCAAGACTGATCAGCGTCGTATTTTGCGCATTGACTGCCCCAACCAGCGGCAGGAGAAATATCGCAGCCAGGGCGAATATCCGAAGGTACCGGGATAGCATAAGGGTTGAGATCAAAGCGCACTGACTGTGGCGCAACAGATCTCGAACGGGTGCTCGAAGTCAAAGAGCACTTCGCCAAGCTCCGTCGTCTGCATCATCCTCCTGGGTAAGACTGCCTGGGTAGAATGCGACTCAAGGCCCAACGGATGTATTGTAATTCACCGCATTCACGATTCGAGCCATTCTTGCGCCCCCAAGGGTTTCTCCGATGGCACAATCGACAGATTGTTGACCAAATCCGGATACTTGGCCCTCCGCGAGAGGCTCCTTCTCAGCGACCGTCGCCAAGAACGGCCACTCCATAGCCCGGGAGGTCAACCGCGGATCCTTCTCCGCCTTGCAAAAGCAATTTCATGGGGCGCGGCAGCTTGACATGGCGCTGCTCTTGAGTGTGGTTGATGAGGATAAAAACCTGCCCGCTGCTTCCGACGCGACGGCAGACTTCCACGCCCTCTGGCACGGGACCGAAAACCAGTGTGACACCGCTCTTCTCTATCATCCACCGTGCGGCGGTAGGCATGATTTGTTCGTCCAGAATTGCTCCGATATACGTGATACGTCCCTTCCCATATTTACGACTGAGCACCGCGGGCTGGCCGTCGAGCCATCCATTGCTCTTGCCGTATCGCAGAAGCACTTCCGCATCGGTGACTGAACTCTTCAACTGCTCAGCCCATATCGTGACTTTCCCGTCGCCCCAATCGCCCGAAACCGGGAAATCCTTTTCCAGGGCATAGTACTGCTCCACCCGGCCGCCCAACGCATCGACCAAAAATCCGGGTTGTCTTTGGGGAAGTAAGGCGTTGAACTCATCCTTCATCCCCGAGCGCGGACCGAGAACGAGATGGCCGCCGTTGCGAACGTACTCCAACAAATGCTGCGCCAGATTTTCCGGGATCACATTCAGGTCAGGGGCAACGACCAGTCTGTACTCCTGGAGGGGACTGTCAGGACTGACAACGTCGATGGACTGCGAAAGCGGACGAAGGAAACGATAGTAGTTCTTTAGCAAGGCAACCTGGTCGTACTTCGTGGTGTGCCGCTGAAAATCGATCGCCCATCGGCTATCGTATGAATTCAAGAACGCCACTTGAGAGACAGGGGTCGTGCCGCGCAAGCTGTTCGCAACTCTCTCAAATTCGCTTCCGATGGTTTTGACTTCCTCGTAGAGCGGTACCGGGGTGCCATCCGGCCCGATCAGAGTGCCGTGATACTCCTCTTGCCCGTTCAATGCGCTGCGCCACTGCCAATAGCCAACCTCATCGGCGCCATGGCCGATGGCCTGCCAAGCCATCGCGCGAACTTCGCCCTGGTTTAGAAAATTATTCACATCTGCCCAGTTCACAGCACCGGGCTGGGTCTCGATCACCCAGAAATTCTCGCGCTTGAAACCTCTCGTCAGGTCGTGAGTCAGGCCGTTTCCAGCCGGATCCACGTGCCCGGTGCCGACGTAATCATCCCAAGCGGCAAAGGTGAGAGGACGCGACATCACATAGTGATCGAAACCACTGAAAAATCCCATGAAGTTGCCGGTAATAAACTGGTGCGGGTCGACATGCTGGCGAAGAACGTCGATTTGATTTTGCTGATAGTCTGCCCAGCTATCGGTAACGAAGCGGTTCCAATCCAAACGGAGGCCGGGGTTATGAGACTCGTTGTTGTCACCAGGAATCGGAATCTCGAACCACTCGTCATATGTCTGGCTCCAATAGGAAGTGGTCCAATGCTGGTTGAGTTGGTCGAGCGATTTGTATTTAGCCTTCAACCATCCCTGGAAAAGATGCAGTGTAACGTCATCGAACGACATATTGGCGTAGCCATATTCGTTGTCGACCTGCCATCCGGCTACGTTGACGTTATGTCCGAAGCGAAGCGCCATCTGCTCGGCAATACGACGGCAAAACTCACGATAACGAGGCGATGTGACAGAACCGTGGGCCCGTCCTCCGTGGACCGCGCGATGGCCCTGTTCATCCACCCGCAGCGTGTCGGGATACTTATGGGTCAGCCACGCCGGAGGCGCGGCGGTCGGCGTACCCAATACTGAAACAATGTCGTGCTTTGCCGCGAGATCGATGGCGCGCTCCAGCCAATCGAAGTCGAAATGGTTCTCCGCTGGCTCCATGCGGCTCCAGGCAAACTCCGCGATACGCACGACGTGGATGTGAGCCGCCTGCATCAAGCGCAAGTCTTCTTCCCAGCGCGCTTCCGGCCACTGTTCTGGATACCAGTCGGTACCCAGCAGGATGGCATTGTGACCCGGGATCTGGCTGGGAAGAGCTTTCACCGGCGATTGCGCATACGCGCAAGCAATTAAAAGCAGAATTACTACAAGCAGATGCCACGCCAAGCGGATTCTCTGGCCGACGCCAATTGGTTTGAATCGGGTCACGGGGCGCATTATGGCGCTTTGCTGGCGACTGGAAGGCTGGAGCACGCGTGTGATTCTAATTCAGAAGGGCCGCCCTAGTCCTGAGACGTCATATTTTTCCGCACCCTGAGAAGCCTCACAAACGTAGATGTCTGGATGCAAGCCGGTTGCGGTTTCGTATCCTCGCGCCACACCGCTGCAGAATTCGTCGGAATGGGCCGCGTCTACCAAGCTGATCGTGCACCCGCCAAAACCTCCCCCGGTCATCCGCGATCCCAGCACGCCCGGTTGGCTCATCGCGATCTCAACCATGGTGTCCAGTTCACTGCAACTGACCTCAAAATCGTCGCGAAGACTTTGATGCGATCCGCTCATTAAATCCCGTAGCGATCCAATCTCCCCGGTCTGAAGCGCGGTTGCGGCGCTTTGTGTGCGCAAGTTTTCGCTTATTACATGGCGGCAGCGTTTGTAGATGGTCTCCCCGAGACGGTCGCGAGCGCTTTCCAGAGCGGTAATGGAGACGTCGCGCAAACCGCGAATCCCAGTGATTTGGGTCGACAGCGAGCGAACTCCTTCCTCGCACTCTTGACGGCGGGTGTTGTATTCGCCTGCGCTGATCTGGTGCCGCACCATGGTATTACAAATGATCAATCGCAGCCTGGGTGGGATCGGCACGAAACGAAAATCGAGAGACCGGCAATCGAGAAAAAGTGCGCTTCCGGAACGTCCGTGGCAAGATACAAACTGATCCATGACGCCGCAGCGCGCGCCTACGAATTCGTTTTCCGCTTGTTGGCAGAGGAGAGCGAGCTTCGTTGGCTCAATGCTATGACCCGACACATCCATCAGGGCATAACCGACCGAGACTTCCAATGCAGCGGAAGAACTGAGCCCAGCGCCCAGCGGCACTTCTCCCAAAATGTAGAGATCAGCTCCGTTCAGGCGATGGCCGGCTCGTTCCAGCGCCCAAGCCACACCCAGAGGATAGTCCGGCCACTCTCCGGTTTGCCGCGGAGTCAGCTTATCAAGATCCGCCTCCACCGATTCGTCGAAATTCTCCGAATACAGGATCACCTTGCGATCTGTCCGGCGGGCAATCGCTATCCAGCAAGAAAATCCTATCGCTGCGGGAAGAACGAAACCGCCGGTGTAGTCGGTGTGCTCACCGATCAAGTTAACGCGCCCCGGAGCACGATACACGCTTGCGGAAGAATGAAAGCGCTTCTGGAACTTCGCGAGCAGGTTACTCTGCTTATTCTGATCCACGATTAGAATTAGGATTCGCCCGGTCTGGCTCTCCGACCGATTGTAGCTGAGACGAAAAACTCAGGGAACGGCTGGTGTAGGGCACCCCCGCTCTTACACGAAAGTACAAAAGGCCGCCCCGGTGATTAGGGACGGCCTTTCGCTTCTTCCCGGACTTGTCTTATTAACCGAAGACCTCTACCTCCGCGTATTCACAGCGCTTCCACGGTTGACCGCTCGCAGGGCAATAACCATCGAGCCGACGATACAAGAACCGATCAGCAAGGTCAGAACGCTCAAGAAGAGACTGACCAGTAGCTCAACAATACTTTCCAGCATTCGCGAATCCTTCTGTCTCTAGTGGCGATTCACGTTCAGCGCTTCCGCAGCTTCCGAAAACTCCGGTACAGATTTGAACGTCGAACAGAGTTCACAGTCTCCAACTAATACGTGAGAGCAGCCAGTCCTGCCTGGCCCGTGTGCGGCATCAAGTTCTGCTGCAAGTTGAGATTTCAGGTCCCGCGCCGTATTCTCGAGTTCAGCTTTTGCTTTTGCCACGTGGACCAGTATTGTGTGCAGCCGCTTCGGACCCAGTATCAAGAGGCCAAGCATAAGCACGAAGAGGATTTCTATTCCGAAGCCCACGATTCACTCCTTGGCTACGCCTTGTCGCTGGAAGCGCTGGTTATGTCGGAGGGCTTCTCTTCTTCAGCCTTCATCGCTGATTTGAAGCCGCGGATGCCCTCTCCAATACCTTTGCCCAGCTCGGGAAGCTTCTTGGGTCCAAATACGAGCAAGGCGATTCCGAAAATTAGTAAAAGGTGCGTCGGTTGAAACAATCCCTCAATCATGATGGCTCCTTGGATCGGGTTAGAGACTCTTAAAATCGGTTTAATAGAATGCGGGCGCTGCAACTCGCAATCAGATACAGCGCCCGCCCTTACAGCAAGGGGAGAGCTCACAACAGTTAGAATCCGCGTTTGACTGAATCAGCCTCGATAGCCAGCTTGTTAACTAAGCTGAAGAAGGCTTGCGATTGACCAAGAAACAAAAGGTCGTCCGTGAAAGCCTTAATAGTGGCGACCGCTCCGCCGTTCTGTGTCAGCGTTGGCCGAATCACCGAGCATTGGGGCAGGCTCTTGCTGATAAATTCGCAGGGCTCAGGCAGGATCAGGTTCGTCTGGTCGAGCTCCGAGTTGCGGGCATTGAGGTCCGGGAATGTCAGACCTGTTTCTGGATCGGTTACACCGGCCAAAGGTTGAGCAACTGCATTGCCCGCTTTGTCGTGCCACAGACCGAAGTGGTCGATCTCGACTCCGCCAATACTGATGAGGATTCTGAGAACTTCAGCGTCCGTAGCCTTGAAGGCCAGCGTCGGATACAGGCTCGCTCCACCTTGCTCGATGAATGCAAAGTGGAATCCCGCGGTGTTCGCAATTGCTTGCATGCGAGCTTCTTGCGGGGTCGCAGGCGGAACCGGCTGAGGCTGGTTGGGAGGAGTGTCGATGTCGTTTAGTGGAATGGCGGGCTGATTCTGAATGGTGAAGGGTCCCTGGAACTTCACCCCGAAGTCGGGGTTCTGAGAGCTGCGGTAGCGCGTATACCAACTGAGGTCGACGTTCAGCTTCAGCAGGTTGGTCAGCCTTCCGATATTCTTTGCACCGCTCGCCTGACTGCTGGGCAAGGTTCGGAACACATCGAGATCGACCGGCTCTTCGCCCTTTGAAATCAAGTAGGCGTTCAGGAAAGCCGCGTGGCTCAATTCATCATCGGTATTATCGGCAATGTATTGAGCCATGTCGCCATCAAGATTGCTGAGCGCGGCAATGTAAGCCGGATTGCCACCTTGGACTCCTCCCAGTTCGTTGTATTGCTGCCACAGATCAGCCTCGATGAGTTCGACTGCCGCGGCAAACCGCAAAAGAGCAGCATCGCCCTTGGATAACTTGCCCGAACTCCGCGTCGCCTGCGCATTGCTCTCGCCTCCCAGCAAAGCACTCGCCGACAGCGTTGCGCCGGCAATCCCCAGGCCCTTTAAGAATGAACGTCTCTTGACTACACCCTGCCAGTGCCGTTGAACGCCCTCTTCTATCGAAGGGTTGCTTGCTTCAGATGGATTTGTCTCGGATACCGCCGCAGTTAGAGGATTCTTCTCGTTCATGGTTTGCGTTCCACTTCCTTTGCTTGTGATTTTGTTCCAGCAGTGCTGTGCGTTAGACACTCGGACCACTTAGTGAGCTACGCTAAGAATGTCATTTGATTGTCAACTGTTTGTAATGCAGAAGCGGACGTGAGTTGACAACTGCCGTGCAACACTTGTATCTCCACCTTGCAGATTCGTGCTCATACATCAATATGTTGAACTACGCTGCTCGCGAGTTATTCCCGACTTCCACAAGAATGTTTTTTCTGGAATCAACCCGGTGAGAAAGAGGAAAGAGGCGACCACCTGAGTGGCCGCCTACACTAAGAATTCCGACTAAAAGACGAACTCTCCTTGTAGCTGATCATTCTTGTCGACCCGGTCTGCGCCCAGGACCGCGCTATAAATGATGGTTGTCGGCGTCGGCTCCGCGATTGCGCCTGGAATTGACCAGCCAGGCCACTCCGATACTCAGCGCGTAAAGCGCCACCATCGGGGCTGCGAAAAGGCACATGTTGAGGATGTCGGCGGTGGGTGTGACGATTGCCGCAATAATAAAGATGACAAGTATGGAGTACCGTAGATTCCGCCACATCCATCGTGCCGTAATTACCCGCATCAAAGCTAGAAAGAACACCAGAATTGGCATCTCGAAAATCAGTCCGAGACCGATGGTGATCGTCAAGAACAGCTTCGTGTATTCTCCAATCGTAATCATCGGCTGGAAGCGCTGGCCGTAACCGATCAAGAAGTCAAGAGACGCTGGGTAGACCATTTTGTAGCCGAAAAGTCCTCCGGCCATGAACAGACCGACCGTACCGAGCAAGAACGGCAGGACATACCGTTTTTCCGCGCGATACAGGCCGGGGGCGATGAACAACCACAATTGATAGAACACAAATGGAGATGCGGCGAATAGTCCGCCTACGAGGGCCACGTAGAGATAGAGATTAAATGGCTCAGTAGGATTGAGATAGACCAACCCACCGGCAATATCATGGTGGCGTAGCGCCCCAATAATGGGTTGCTGCATTAACCCGAAGATTCGATCCGCGTAAGACCAGCACGCGATAAATCCGACAAGTACCCCAAGGACTGAAAAAATGATTCGTCTTCTCAATTCCTCCAGATGGGCCAGCAGCGGCATGGGCCGCGTGTGTAATGGCAGTACGGAAGCTCCCGTGTCAGCCATAGAAAGCCTCTAATAGCCCGCGATCGTTTTGAAAGCCATCTCTATAGTTTGAACTGTTAGTGCGATCGCATCCTAAGAGGAACATGGATCCTGACCGTCTACTCACTGAGGCTTCACGCACTTTCCAATCATGTCCTCGGTGATTGCCTGATCACCCGTCAATCCCTGGGGCGTCGTCCCTTGCGCTACGCCTTCGGCTCCTTGGCAGTTGGAAATACTCGTCAGGCTCCACGGCGTTGCCACTTGAGAGAACCAAAGATAAGCCTGAGCTGCCGAGGGATTCTCTCCGTTGTCGCAGACCCAGCCGGACAGGCTCGTCTTTGGAAAACTAAGAACCGCGCCTGGCTGCACGATGCTTTGTGCGGCTTCGCTCGCCAAAACCCCTGTGCTAGAGCCGGACTTTGGTAGACAGGATGTATTCGTCCAGACTGAGACTTCGGGGAATTCCTGGTTGTAAAAAGGGCTATCGTCGAAGGGTGAGCCATTGGTCGGATTCACGGTTACTGGATTGGCGTGAGGCACCCGGCAACCCAAGGCAATGTTGGAGAGCACTGGTCCAGAGAGCAGTTCTGCGTTGTCGATTGGTACGTCGTACCAGGACAGGGCATAAGCTGTAGCTGCGGCACCGGCAGAGGCGCCTTGGACGCAGAAGGGTAGGCTCGGCGTGGAGCGGAGGAAGTTCAGCATCGTCGCCGGCCGACACGCGGATGCCAGAACATTTCCTCCATCTTCCCAAGCTGTTGCAAAAAAGAATTCTGCGAGCGAGAATCCCGCCTTGGAATAAGCTTTGAAAAAGGGAGAGCCTCCGCCCGGTGTAATGTCGCCACTTCCGTTGATGAAAACTATGGTCCCGGCGGCCGGATTTCCGCTGACTCCAAACGTGACAGCGATGTCTGAAACTCCAGGACAAGATACCGTGGCCGAGTGGCAGGTTGAGCCACTGGCAAAGCCCGCGGTGCAGGCTGTAGGTTGAACGTCATTGACCGAGCCGAGCGGGAGCTGGGCGGCGGCAGAGAGAGTCAGCGAGAACAAGATGAGTGCCAGTGTTTTCATGATTTCAAATCCTATGGTGGCCCATGGTGCCATGGCGCACCGGAGTGCGCCCTGGCAGAGGCTGTTTTGTTTTAGTTGATGGTGACGGTTACCGCACTGGAATGGCTCAGCGAGCCGGAGGTCCCCGTAACCATTACGGTGGCCTGTCCAGATGCGGGAGTTGTAGGTTTGTTGGAGTTGCTGCCACCGCATCCAAGGGCGAACAGCGAGACGCCAAGTAGTAAGCCCAGCAAACTTATCCACTGAATGCTTTTGCCTGTAACCTGCTTCCGTTTACGACTGGTGAGTAGGGTTCCGAACAGCCCCAGACCGGGGGTTAAAACCAGGAAGCCATATCCGCCAGTCGGTGGAGTTGAAGCGGCAGAGATCGTTAAGGTGGAGGACGCAGCACTCGATCCCGGCGAGATAGTTGAGGGGTTGAGAGCACATGTCAACCCGGCGGGCGCGGAGCAGGTAAGCGTAATCTGACTGTTGAACCCTCCAACCGCAGCAGCACTGATCGTGAGCTTAGCCGAGCCTCCCGGCGCAACCATTGCGCTTTGGGCCGAGAGGTTCAAAGAGAAGCCAGGACTGCCGGCCGCAGCCGCCGGCGCGAGGCTGGCGAACATCGCGGTTGCGCTACCTCCGGCCGGAAAATTCGGTTGGCCAGCGCTGCCGCCTGCAGTGAAGTACAGAGTGCCAGCTGTGCCTGGATTATTACTAGCTCCCCCACCTCCACCAAACACCATATCCCACAATCCGGGATTAACCAGCACGTTGCCGGAGGTATTGGTGAGCTGACCAATGAACTTACCGGTCGTGTCGAACGCACTAATAGTGCCGTCGCCGAAATTCCCTACCAGGATGTCGCCCCCGAAGGTTCCGAAGCTGGCAGGAGCCGCCGCTACTCCCCATGGTGCGTTGAGATTGTTCTTGGCGCCGGCAACAACGAAGGTACTCACAAAGTTACCGTTGCTATCGAAGATATCCACCTGTCCCGCTCCAGCGCCGGGCACGGCGTCGTGCTTGGGAGTATCTTGCATGGCATAGGCTACGTAGACTTGATTACCGATCACATGGATGCCGTGGGGGGCGAGGCCCGCAGGGAGCTTTGGATCGGTGAACGAACCGCCCAACGAAGTGAGATTGTAGGTGGAATCGTAGACGTCTACTTTGCCGCTATTGAAATTGGCCGCCAACAGGTTCGTCCCAAGCAATGCGAGACCTTTGTAAACCGCTCCGCTGGCAGAATTATCTTTGCCGACAATTCCCGTGTTGCTCGAGCCGTTCCAATAAACGATGAGGCCATCTTCGGTATCAAAAATGAATGAGCCGCCATTGAAGTAGGAGCCGCTGGCGTTAGCGACGGTTCCCGTCGGGCAACCAGGACTGCAATTGCCGTTTGGATTGCTTGCAGCCCCAGGTATGGTGACCACCAAGCCGGCGTCTTTGTTGCCGTTTTGGTCGTAAAGCGTGGAGACGCCGCTGTTATTGTCGGCGATCCAGAAATCTTCCCCGGGAAGCACTGAGATTCCCCAAGGGTTCACGAGTTGAGTGTCTGTGGTAGTGGCTACGCCTGCAACGTTGGAGACGAGGTTGGTCTGGGAATAGCCGGCCTGTTGGGCCCACAGTCCCGACGGAATCGCCAACGTCATGAGTAGCCCGAATAATAGCTTTGCTTTTTTCAAGTTGTCCCCCATTTGCTTTCTTTTATGATTTGTACGATGTTGCTGAATATCGATGCTCCCTTTCCACCCATGACCCGTGATCGCGGGATGGAGGGGGAATCCAGGCAGACCGATGCAATTCCTATACCTGAACTCCCCATCACAGCCGTATGAATGCCCATTGTCTTGTACGACTTAGTCACCGCCAGAGGAGGACACGGTGGAGTGACCTTTTTTCTGGGCTAGCGTTAACGCCGGTCGCGGTACCTCGAAGATGTAGACGGCTCCCGGTGCTTCAACCTTGGTGAGAAAGCGCTCGTCTCCTACATGCTCGAAGCTTAGCTTTGGCTGCTGAGCTGACGTTCCATCGACAACCGTCGGAAACATAAGTGCGACATTGTCGTAGCTGCGAATCGTTATGCCTGAGTGAGCGTCAGGAGTGACACGGCCAATGATGTACTTTCCGGCGGGCAGTATCTGGCCTCCTGCGACGAACTCAAACGGAACCTTTACAGTGAGTTCGGCTTCCTGAGCGTGGGCCTTGATGCCCAACCCAAGCAGGCTGGTCAGAGTAAGTACAACGGTCACAAAACCTTTATTCATAAGTTCTCCCTTTTTAAATGTTATGAAGCGTTCACTCTCGATAACTGTGCTCGTGTGACTTTTATTTCACAAAGCGATCTGAACTTGTTTGTTCAACTGTGTTTCACAACCTATGTGGGGTTAGACTCGCCAATCAATGGCGAGATGCGGACGGGAGTGTCATTTGATTGTCAACTCTTTGTCAGGATTTCGTAAGCACGCGGGAGCACATCGAGCATTCTGAGATATCGAGTGAGCGACACGCACTACGAAGTGGAGGGATCTTTGTCGCAAGCGAAAACAGACAGGCCGCCGACTCGGGGCGATTCCGTTCGAGAATCGTTGGTCTTTACTGGCGTCTGTCCGTTGCTGGGGGGAGCCTTACGTTATAACTCGAGAATATTGTTGCGCGCCCGCGCTTTGTGAATAAGCCGCGGAGTCTCAAACATAAACGAGACTCCGCGCTAACCTCGAGCGCCAGGCCACTCGAAGGCACTTTGAACTTCGAACACAACGCCGCAACCACCCGGCTGGTTTGCCGGCACAATGGGAGACGTTGAAATCGAAGTCATTGCCTGACTCTGCGAAACCGCGTCACAGCCGCCGCGCAGACCCTTCGCTGATGGTCGGTCCCAATCCTTCTGTAGGCCATTTCGTAATTCTCCCCTCTAGAAGTGCGGTTCGTCAGCTTGCGGGCGTGGGTCTCTTCCGCTGTAACTCTGGACTTGCTATGAAAACGTAAGACTGTTCGTGTCATGACTCTGCAGCAGGCTGAAATCTATTTGTGCAGATTCCCTTTTCTGGCTGAAGTGTTTGCTCAGGGCTTCGCGAAGTTGCAAGCGAACCCGCCACAGGCGCGCCTTCACCGCGGTCTGACTCAGGTTCAGCGCCACCGCAGTCTGATCAATTGTTAGACCCTCGATATCGCGCAGGATAAATACGGTGCGCGAGATGGGGCGCAGTTCTTCCAAGGCCTTCCGCAGCATGTCCCGTACTTCGGAGGCCCAGCAGAGTTGCTCGGGATTGGGAGTCCAGTCCCTGACTTCCCTCGGCAGAATGTCTCCCTCGTCGCCAAAATCCTCGTCCAGGGACGTCTCTCCCGTGCCACGCTGCCTGCGCAACTTCATTAGAGCCTGGTTCACAGTGATGCGAATGAGCCACGTGGAAAATTGGGAAGCTTCTCGAAAATCCGCCAAGTGCTGATAGGCCTTCAAGAAAGCTTCCTGAACCGCATCTTGCGAATCCTCTCGGTTGTGCGTAACGCTCTGAGCGATGCGTAGAAGCTTACGATCGTACCGCTTCACGAGTTGTTCAAAGGCGGCGACGTCCCCATTCTTGCTGGCATGGACTAGGTCCATGTCGGCCCCCTCCTTTTCTGTTATGTCGAATTGTGTTAAGTCATCCGCCATATAATTCAACCCGCTTTGATAATGAGAACGAAATAACGTTTTGCTCCAATTGCTGGCCAGTTCCGCAGTTTCACTGCACTACTATCTTGCCTGTCATTTTCGGGTGGATCGTGCAGTAGTAGGGATACGTTCCCGGCTTGGTAAAGGTGTAGGAGAATTTTTCATCGGTATCAAGCACCTTGGACTTGAACACACCCTCTGTACTGACTGATGTATGAGGAATGTCATCACTGTTGGTCCAGGTCACTGTCGCTCCAACGGGTACCGTGAGTGTCTGGGGCCCGAAAACGAAGTTATCGATTTTTACCGACGCTGCTGCCGCCGAGGGCTCGGCACTCGCCGCGATGCTGAACGATCCCGCTAACAGCATCGCCGCAATCATTACTGGCACTGCCACGCCTGCGATCCACACATTCTTGTTTGTCATGGTCATGTTTCCCTTCTAAAGTTGATGTTTTAAGTATTGTTATTTGCGAAATCTCCTCGGCTACGTACACCAAGCACTAGCTAACTTCCGAGTGGCGAATCGACGACCGCAAGGCTGCGACCGCTCACCAGGTAATTCACATCAGTGATTCCCAAAACCTTCTGCAACTGCTCGGCAGGTACCTTCATGGGTCCGGCTGAGGGAGCGGATCCCGGCGCAGGTTGGGGGAAAGCCGTCGACATCGCGGTATGGAACGAGACCTTGCCTTCCACCTTCTGCATGATCTGGTGAATATGGCCGTTTAACACCGTCACCGAACCGAACTTCTTTACATAAGACAACGCCTGTTCGCTGTCGTCAGTTCCCCAGCCCCAATCCGGATAAATGGTCCAGAGTGGAATGTGGGCATAGAGCACGATCGGAGTGCTGGCAGAGCGGCCCTTGAGATCTTCCTCCAGCCACTCCAGCTGTTCGTGACCGAGCGACCCCATACCTCCAGCTTTCAGATTCGCGACATTCACGAGACCAACGAAATGCACACCTTTGTGATCGAAGCTGGACCATCCGGTACCTTTTGTACCTTTTCCATAACGCTGGAGAAATTGCTCGCCGTTGTCGGTCAGCATGTCATGCTCGCCGGGCACAAAGAAGATCTGTTTTGCGGACACTCCTTTTAATACCTGGTCCAGCGTGTCGAACTCACTCGGCTTTGAGAGTTGGCTCAGATCACCGGTGTGAATAATGAAATCCGGTTGATTGGGCATGGCGTTGATTTTGTTGATTGCCGTTTGCAAGGTAGCAGTAACGTCAGGATTGGCTGGCTTGTTGAAGCCAATGTGGCTGTCGCTGATCTGGACAAAGGTAAAGTCCGCGCCTTTGCCAGCATCTTTGCCGTAGCCTTTGGCGAAGGCCCGCGATACTGGAATGCCACCGCTCATGGTCCATACCAGGCCAGTACCCGCCCATGCCATGCACTTCAGGAACCCGCGACGATCGACTCCATCGTTATTCAGGTCTTGTAAATTCTGATCGATAAGATCTTGCTTCTTGTCGGGCATTTGTCCTCCGTGGTTTGTAACGTTCTGAGGTGATAACTGGCGCGGATCGCTTTTATTCCCAAACAAACTCGAGGGGTGGCCAGAAATTCCCGTGGCTGTCCGAAGAGCGTCACGACTTCCCTAGAGTTCGAGAGCCGCATTGCCGGCTTGACGGTGTGGCACCGCCGTCCTCGGCGGCTCGGAGTCCGCGCTGAGCCAAGCAAAAAAGGGCGGGCATCGTTGCCCCGCCCTTTCACCCGGCAATTGGAAGCTAGAGGCTAAGACTAATCTCCAGTCGTCGTGTGGATAGCCAAAGTACCCATGCCGCCCTGAGACCCCTCATCCTCGTTTCCGACGATCCAGACATTGCCCGATGACGGGACAACTCCCGCGAACAGGAGATCGTCGAGGAAGCTACCCTTCGTGGGATTAGGACTGGGAGCAATTGACCAGCTAGTCCCGTCCCAGTGCAAAAGCAGTGTCATCTGGTGACCAGATCCGTCGGCCGCGAAGAAGGAACCAAACGCCCAGATATCGTTCGGCGAATTTGCCGTCAAACCAAGTAGGCGGTTCGATTGATTAACGCTATGCGGGCCAACATTTGGACTCGGCACAGCCGTCCAGTTCGTGCCGTCGAAGTGTTCGATTAAGGTCAGTGTGGCAGACTGCTGTGGAGGCGCATGCGGGGTGGAAAAGCCTACCGCCCACACATCGTTCGGGGCCAGCGCCAGCACGGCATTCAACTCGTTTGCACCCTGGCCCACGTGTGGAGTTGTAGCACTAACCCAGTTTGTGCCATTCCAATGAATCGCGAGGGGTTCGTTGCTGCCTGTAGTAAGAGGAGCTACCCAGCCCACCGCCCAAGCGTCATCGATCGCGTCGGCGGAGACGCCGGTCAAGGCCTCGAAGGTGTTCGTGTTTATCAGTGTCGGTGTCCATGCCGTGCCATTCCAATGCTCGAAAAGATTGAAGCTCAGTGCGCCGCCACCGGCTAAGTCTTGCACCAGATTGCCGACCGCCCAAATGTCATTCGCCGAGGTCGAAGTCATGGCGAAGAGATCCGCCTGCGAGTTCGGCGGGAACGTCGGGTTCGGGAACAGGCTCCACTTGGTTCCGTTCCACTGCTCGATGATCTGCCCGGGGTTGGCCCCGAGAGTTATGTTCCCCACTGCCCAGGCCAGCGTCGGTGAAATATCGACGACGCCCTGCAGGTCCGCGGTAAGTTGACCATTAATCAACGGCGCCGGAAAAGCGGTCCACTTGGTGCCGTCAAAGTGGATCGTCGAATTTCCTACCGCCCAAATGTCGTTCGCAGAAGATGCCGATGCGGCGAAAAGACTGCTGTTGAACTTGTTCTCGTTAGGGGTTGGGACTACATGAAAAATCGAGCCCGCCCCGGTTTGTGCATTCGCCGGCGTGCCTTGCAACATGGCAGCCGACACTCCTAAAAATATGACTGCGCTAAGCGTTAGTTTCACAATTCCTCCTAAATAGTTTCGCTGCGTTCGACGGATTACGTGCTGCATTCATAACTCCGGCGGACCACTTTTATTCCAACCCGAATGGCACGAAGAGAACGCTGACCGTGGTTGCGATCAGCGTCCTCTATTTGGGGTAAGACAGTCCTGGCGCAAGTTCGCGACCGAGCACTATCCGCGTTGTGGTTCTTCCGAACCAAAACAACGTACTGCTAATTCGCCAGATAGCGCGCCAGGGCTAAATCTCCATTGAGCTCGCCGATGGCAACAATGTTTCCGTCGGTCTGGATCAGCAGCCCCGTGAACGTCTGCTCGCTCGTCACCGTGCAGCACCCGCCAAACGAATTGGTGGTGCCAAAGGTGGTATCCAGCTCGCCGTTTGAGTCAAGCCGCGCCAGTCCGCCGAGAATTGGCGAATCGAGGTTGATCAAGCCGCTCACCACGATCTGCCCATTCGCCAGCAGAGCGATTGCGTTCCCCACCGATGTAGTCTGGGGCGGGTCGAGCGATTCGAAGCCGATGGCGTTGAAGCTTGTGTCCACTTTCCCGGTTTCGAGGAAACGGCTCACTCCGATCTTAGTTCCTCGGCACTCCGAATCATCGGTGCAGCTGGTCACGGCCACAAGGTAGTCGCCGTTTGCCTGGAAAACGGTCGGAGAAAAGCCGCTCTGCGAGGACGACAGCTCCGTCGCCAAAGTTCCCGCCGTCACCTTCGATAGCAGAACACCCTTGGAATTCAACTCCACTACCACGCCTGTCGTGTTTCCATGCTGCCCCACGGCCAGATAGTTGCCGTTAGTCAACAGTGCAAGCGCATCAGGCCCTGAGATTGTGTCGGTCACCAGCGAGATTCCGCCCGTGCCAAACGTCGTGTCCAGGCCGCCATTCGAGTTGTAGCGCACCATCGACATCATTCCCGGAGAAACGCCCTCCTGCCCAACCTCGAAGCCCGCCATCACGATTTTCCCGTTGGGCTGCAACAGCATCGCAGTGGGAATGTCGACCTGCACGCCGACAAGGGTGGTCACGAGGCCGCCTTTTCCGAAAGTAGCATCGAGAATCCCGTTAGCGGTGTACCGCGCCAGCCCGAACTCAATCCGCCCCGCTTCTCCGCGGCCAAGGGCCTCTCCTGCAACCAGGATGTCGCCATTCTTCTGCACCGCAAACCCGAACGGAATGAAGATGAAGCCGGCGAAGCTGGTGTTCGTAATTCCGTTCGTGCCGAACGTGGTGTCCAACGCTCCGGTTGAGGTATAGCGCACCAAACCGATTCCAGTGCCTTCGCCCTGCACGAAGTCGACCTGCGCGACTGCCACAATGTCGCCATTCGATTGTTCAAAGGCGCCCACTCCAGCGGAGCCATTGGCGAAGTTGGTTGTAACCGTGCCGCCGTTGCCGAAGGTTGGGTCAAGAGTACCGGCCTGAGCCTGTGCGAGGTTGGCGCCAAACACCATGCCAACTGCTAGTAGTCCAGCGATCATATGAAATGTAGCTTTCTTCATTGCTTTTCCCTTGTGTTTGATTTTTTGGTGCAGAGCAGCCGTTCCAGCAGGGCGTACTTCCCGGCTCGATCCGAATGTCTGTCAGGGTTGATAACTGGGGGGCAATACATTTATTCCCGGTTTATTCGCGATAAATCGTTATTTGTCAGCAACTTGTCTACGAATTGTCCGCGAGAAGTAAAAGTCGGGGGGCTCTTAATAAAAGGGTTTACCTTGCCAACCACCAGGCGAGCGCTAGCCACAGCGGCATCACCATCAGTAGCCCATTCCTGATTCCACGCACCAATGCTCTTACGTCGGAACACGTTACATCGCGATCCCGGTCTTCCCAGGCGCGCCTTTGCGAAAGGAATTCCAGGAGCTCGACTTCGCCGGTGCGTATCGTGGATGGCTGCGATTTAAGTTCCGTATTTACCGGCATAGATGACTCTTTGCTATTACCGCCCCAATGCGTTGCCTGTCCTTGCATGTATTCGTGAGCAGGATCTCGCCGGAAACCTTAGCCAGGGAGATTCACGCCGCTCAAAAAGCCGCCCAAGTGCCCCGTCGAGGCGACGATGCCGATTGCCAGAATTTCAAGCGCCAAGCGGTAAGTCGGCAAGTAAACTGTCCGGCGCCGCGCGCGGAAATGCACCCACCACACCAGCCAGATCATCACGGTCGAAACACACGCCAGAACGAGGTGCAGTAAAAGGACGCCCTTCAGTTTCTGGCCCTCGAGTTGGAACTGCCACGCGAGTAGTCCAGTAATCAGAACCGGCACAGTCGAAATCGCCGCTGCCAGCAGGTTGTAATAGGCGGCGTTAGCCAGGCCACGGACTTTCGTCCACTGCGCGACAAGGTCGAATGCCACCGCCGTGATGAACAGTGCAATTGGAAAATGGATCAGCACGACGTGTTGAGCATGCTTGGCCAAAATTGCCGACTTAAGATCAAAAGGATTTACCATCGCCATACCTCTTTTTAGGATCTACTGAAATGCCCTCAACTCTTCATTCGTTCGAGGTGGTTAAAAACCTCACCCCCGCTTAAAGGAGAGGACCAAACGCGGGGGTGAGGCTCGCACACGCTACGGTAAGTAGTAGCGGAACGAAGTGAAGATCATTCCATCCAGCCCGTGCTGCTTCCCGCCAGTCAATCCGCGAACTTGTTATTGCCCTGTCTCTCGCGAAAGAGTCGCACGAGCTTGCGCTTCTTCGGGCCCGCTGCCATCCACACGCAAGAGCATCGCGCTGCCCTTGCCGAGCTTCACCGCCTTGCCGTTGGAGGTAAGAGTAACTTCACCGCGCGGCTCGGTGCGTCCGGAGCGGAGGATTTTAAGATCGCCAAATCCGTATGCGCCTCGGGCATTCACTGAGAAGAGCCAAAACGCTTGCGGACGGACATTGTCATCGCTCGCGTCCCCGTTTGGGGTGCCCGAATCCAGGTCCACATAGGCCAGCACGCCTTGGCGGGTATATTCCCCCACGATCTGCGAACCCACTATCACGGGCCCACCTTCGCCGTAAGAAATCTGGTCGCCTCCGATTTGAACTTGGTTGTCGGCATACTCGCTCGATGTTAGCTCGGGTGCAGCAGCAAGTACCTCAGACCTTGACGCTACTGCGCGCAGGTTGGTGGTAAGTGGGATGGTCTGGTTTCCAAGCTGTAGCTGGTCGAATTGAAATGAGATCTTGGATTCGTCCGATCCCTTTCCTGGAGTGATGGCTTCGACCACATGACCTGTCACCTTAGATCCTTTACGCAGCGTTTCTCCGCTGCTCAGCGGCACATCCTGCATGACCGTGGCGCTTATGGCAGTTCCGCTTCCGCTCTTATCCGAGCGCAAGGCAGAATTCAGGCTGACGGGAAGAATGGTGCCTGCCGGAACAAGTTCTGTAGATCGTGTGTTCTGCTCCTGGGTGGGCGGATAGACCGGTTTCAGATCTTGTCCTGTTCCGGCATGCAGGTACATCGGCAACACGCACAGCACCAAGGCAAGCATTCTCAGATTGTTTTTCATTTTGTTTCTCCTAAAAGAAATTGCTAAAGAGAGCGCGGTTCTTCCGCAGCAGCATTCGCTCGGTGACTCCAGTTCGCTCTGTACTCGCTATGCAGAACAAGCGGCACTCGGTTTTATTCCGGGGTATTTTTTGGTGGGGTATGGGAATAAAACGGTCCCCCGCCGGTTTACCCTTGTGTGCATGTCGGAGAGAACCTGCCATCGGAGTCTTTCGAGCAGCTAGCGATGCCTCATTTCGAGCGGCTCTATAACTTTGCCTGCTGGCTGACACATGACCGGCAAGAAGCCGAGGATCTTGTGCAGGAAACTTACGCCAAGGCGCTTAAGGGGTTTGCCTCGTTCCAGCCGGGTACGAATTTTCGCGCCTGGATCTACAAGATCCTGCGGAATGCTTTCCTGACTTCCCGTACCGGGCTGAAGGCGACCGCTACCGTGTCGCTCGATCTTGACGACGAAGAGGGAGCCCTGCCCGCAGTCGAGGAAACACCAGAGAGCATTTTGCTGCAGCGTTCGGACGGGCAGCTGGTGCAGCAGGCCCTGGAGGAACTGCCGGTCGCCTATCGCGAGATCCTGCTGCTGTGTGAAGTCGAAGAAATGTCTTACCAGGAAATCTCTGCCGCTCTCGCCATCCCGATGGGTACGGTGATGTCGCGGCTATCCCGTGCCAGAAAAGCCCTACGCGGTGGACTACAGCAACAGTTTGCAGAAAGGGTGAACTAAAATGGTGACCTATGGTTTGTGAGTCTTGGAAGGCAAAACTCGACACTTACCTCGACGGTGAGGTTCCAGAGGGGGAGATGCGCGCCTTCGACGCTCATGTGCGCAGCTGCCCCTCTTGCTCGGCAGATGCCCTCACGCGCGTACAGATGAAGCGGGCGATTCAAGTCGCTGGAAAACGTTACACTCCCAGTGCTGAGTTCCGAAAGCGGATGCAGCAGAAGATTGCTTCAAAGCCGCAGCGCAGTTTCCGTCTGGGATGGACGCTAGCTGCGGCGGCAGCCGTCATTCTCGTGGTCGGTACATTGACAACGGCCTATCGCGGAACTCGATCCGGCAGAGATCAGGTTTTCAGCGAGATCGCAGACTTGCACGTGGCGACACTGGCTAGTTCGTCTCCGGTGGATGTGATTTCCACCGATAAGCATATCGTGAAGCCCTGGTTCCAGGGAAAAATCCCCTTCGCGTTCAATTTGCCGGAACTCCAGAACACAGAGTTCTCTCTGCTGGGCGGCCGCATGACTTACCTTGATCAAACGCCGGGCGCGCATCTCATTTACGATGTGCGGAAGCACCATATTTCCGTGTTCGTGTTCCGGGAGCACTCACTTCCGGCCAAGTTGGGCGAAAACTCTCTCTCTCCGAAGCAGCTGCCTTTCAACCTGGAAACGTGGAGTCAAAGCGGGCTTCGCTATTTCGTGATTGGCGACGCCAGTGCTGCTGACATCGACAGTCTGGCGAAATTATTCAAAGCCGCGTCATAGATTTGATTGTCCAGGACTCTATTGCCTTGTGCTGCCCTACAGGTTTCCTCTTCCGACATCCACGAAGCGGAACATGGCCTTCCTGTGCGGCGAAGCTCGCCCCTCATCTTTGCCGTAGCCTCAACATCTTGGTTGTCCGTTGTCCGGGGTGCCGGTCTAGTCGAGCGGCGCGGACTTAATCGTGCGCACTCTGTAACTTTTCTCAAACGACTTTACTCTTATTACCGCGCGGCGCTTGAACCTATTGGCAAAGAATTAATTGTTTTCGGTTGCCATATTGATCATGCGGCATGCGACTCAAACTGTGGGAGTTATGTTAATGCGTAAAGTAATTTGCACGCTATTCATGGCCGGACTGGCTATTGGTTTGGCTTCGCCAGGACTTAGCAAAGCACAACAGGGAGATACACACGATGCAGGTGCTGTGTTTGTGATGACCAACGCGATCGATAAGAATGAAGTCATCGCATACCGTCGTGCAATCGACGGCACGTTGCAGGAAGGCAACAGATTCGCAACCGGTGGCCGGGGAAGCGGTGGTAACAACGATCCCCTGGAATCTCAAGGATCGTTAAGGCTCAGCCAGGATCACTCGCTGCTGTTCGCGGTGAATGCGGGTAGTGGCAACGTTTCCGTGTTTAGCGTTAACGGTTCGAATTTATCGCTGGTGGACAAAGTGATCTCCGGAGGCAGCGAACCGAATGCAGTGGCGCAGCACGGAAATCTGGTGTACGTCAGCAATGTAGGCGGCAGCAGCAGTGTCGTTGGATTCACACTGGATCATGGCAAGCTTAAGCAAATCCCCAATTCCACTCGCTTTCTTACCACGAATAATTCGGGTGCGGGAGGGTTAGCGTTTAGTCCGGATGGCAGGTTTCTGGTCGTGATAGAGCGCTTGACCAACGACATTGACGTTTTCAGTGTCCAGGGCGATAGCACTCTGTCTCCGATCGTGGTAAATCCGAGTGCAGGCCCTGGCGCATTCTCGGTGAGTTTCGCTCCGAACGGAGCGGCAGTGGTCTCCGAGACGGGCCCTTCTGGAGCAGCCAACGGCTCGGCCATCTCATCCTACAACGTCGCAGCCAATGGCACCCTGTCTCCAATCAGCACCAGCGTTCCTACATTGGGAGCCGCGAACTGCTGGAATGTGGTCACCCCTGACGGCAGCTTCGTTTACGCCTCCAATGCCGGCTCGTCGACCATCTCGGGGTTTTCAATCGCGAACACTGGGGCATTGACCGCGTTGCCGGGAACGGTGGTCGGCATAAATCCCGAGGGATCTACCAATCTCGACATCGCGGTCAGTTCCGATGGCAAGTTCATTTACACCTTGAACTCTGTCGCTGGGGCGATCGGCATCTTTTCCGTCCAGAAGGACGGAACGTTACTTAATGTTGGGTCCGCCAGCGGCGTCTCGCCACTCAGCGGCTTCAACGGAATAGCAGCGTTCTAACTTCCACAAATTTCTGCTGTGAGTTGCGGTGTCACCCATCGCAACTCACACATTCTTGTCCAAAGCTAAAAAGTTTAAAGGCACTTTCGAAGCTATCGAGTATTCACAAATACAAGCACTTTTATCTTAAGGAGATTGAAATGGCTGGCGCTAAGTTGATCGTAATTTACCCTCGTCCCACAGACCTTGAATCCTTCGAGCGCGTCTACCAGAACCAACACGTACCCATGGCCGTCGAGAAGTTGGCCGGCAAGACCAGGATTGTGGCGACCAAAGTAGCTGGTTCCCCGCAAGGTGCACCGCCTTTCCATCGCATTGCAGAGATCCATTTCCCAAGCATAGAGGCTTTGCAAGCGTGCGCCGCGTCAGACGGCGGCAAACAAACGATCGCAAATGCAGTAGCGATCTCCTCCGGCGGCGCGCCGATTTTCTTGGTCGCCGAAGAGGAAACGTTTGTGTTCCGGGGGGAGTGAGCAAGGCAACTGCGCGACTTCCGCGGATTGATGGGAGCAGCGGTTCCAGCAGAATAACCCACCCTGCGAGATGCGACAGAGCGACTTAAGGCACAAATTTGTAGCCCTGGCCGTGTACTGTGAGAAAGTGTGATGGGTGTGGAGGGTCGGTCTCCAGTTTCTGTCGTAACTTGAGAATGTGGTTGTCCACCGTCCGCGTGCAGGGGTAGTGCTCGTACCCCCAAACTTTATCGAGAAGTTCCTCCCTCGAGATCACGCGTTGGGCATTCTTTGTCAGGAATTCAAGTGTCTTGAATTCTTTTGGAGTAACTGTGATTTTCTCGCCCCCACGAGTGATCTCGGTCTTGAAAAAATCCACCATCACGTCCGCAAAGACATACGCGTCTGGCTCTTCTGGACCGAAGCGCGACGCACGCCTCATTAACGCGCGTAAACGTGCAACCAGTTCGCGTGGACTGAACGGTATGGTCACGTAATCGTCGGCGCCCATCTCTAGGAGAAGAACCTTGTCCGCAACATTCGAACTCCCGCTAAGAATTACAAGAGGCAAACCTGGAACCAAATTCGCAATCTTCCTGCAAAGATCACGCTCTGAAGAACCCGGACGCGGCAGATCGAGGATCACTGCCACCGGCCCTCCTTGGCGAAGTCTCTCCAAACCGCAAGCGGTATCAGGGACGACATCGACCGCATATCCTTCCGAGCAGAAAAGCCGCTCCAGAATCTTTCGCAACGCGGCATCGTGCTCGATGATCAAAATCCGCTCCGTCTGACGCAATCGCAGTTCGGATATGGGAGAGTACAAGGTTCCTGCCAAGGTGGTGGCCGCCATAAGCTATTCCTCCTCCTAGTAAGTCTCGATGTGATGAGACACGTCTCTCGATAGTGGTGCACCGCGTGTGCTAAGGACTGCCTCGCGAACTGCCTTCCGAGCCCTGGCCAGGCGCGACATCACGGTTCCTATCGGGATCGACAAGATGTCCGCGATCTCCTGGTACGACATTTCCTCCACTTCACAAAGAAGCAGGGTCTCCCGGTAATGCACCGGAAGATCCCCGAGGGCGCGCTGCACCAGTTGGGAATTAGAACGATGCATAAGAATCGTTTCGGGAGTTTCCGTGTCAACTGCCAGTTCAGGTCCGTCCTCCTCCGATTCCATCGCAGTGGTCATACGCCGATCGAGTCTTGAGCGCGAACTTAGAAAGGTGTTTCTTAGGATCTGAAATATCCATGCCCGGAAATTGGTGCCTGATTGAAACGATGCGAAACTGCGTAAAGCCTTGAGATAGGTCTCTTGGACGAGATCCTCGGCATCGTTCGAATCGCGCGCCAGCCAGCGCGCGAAGTTATAAAGGGCATCGAAAAGGGGCAAGGCTAGCTCTTCGAACCCTGCCAACGGTTGATCGTCCTGGGACGACGAAGCCCCAAATCGGACCACCCCGAGTGAGACAAGTCCAATACGACTCATTTGCCTTTCTCCCTGAATCAGCTCGAACCCCGGTCGGAGCCCACTCTGGCCCACTGTCGTTACGGCGTCAATTCACTGAGGACTTTTTCCACATATCCAACTCATTGCCTGTTAAGTGATTGATGGTTAACGAGTTGACTCCTCATATATCCTGAAGCCGGAAGTCTCCTGGGCGCGAACTGCTAGACTTCTGTTCGCAGCCCAAATGCGCTATGGAACCTCTGCAGCCCAACTCCGTCGTCCGATTCGGAACCTATGAGGTTTCTCTGCAGTCCGGTGAGGTGCGAAAAGCGGGTTTGAGAATCAGGGTGCAGCAGCAACCGATGAAGCTGCTGGAGATATTGCTGGAGCATCCGGGGAAAGTTGTCACCCGGGAGGAATTGCGCAGCCGAGTCTGGCCCAGCGAAAGTTTCGGTGATTTCGATCAGGCGCTCAATATCGCCATTGGGAAGCTGCGGACTGCCTTGGGAGATTCAGCTGAGAGTCCGCGGTTCATCGAGACTCTTCCGAAACGTGGCTATCGCTTTATTGCGGACGTGTCGGTTGTCGATACAAACGTCCATCCAAAAACCCAAGAACCTGTGGCTGGAGATCTGCCGGCTACAGACCCTAGGCTTACGATCCAAGACGCTGAGTTGGCGGTTGCGCCCAAACGCCGGCCGGGGCCGACGCGTTGGGTTATCGGCGCCTTGGCGCTCGTCACTATCATTAGTTTGGCGATTCTCTCTGTTTGGTTATTTCGTTCGGGGGCGCTAGCTCCCACAGGCATCCGATCTATAGCGGTGCTTCCGCTGGAGAACCTTTCCGGCGACGCTTCCCAGAATTACTTCGCCGACGGCATGACGGACGAGTTGATCACCGACCTGGCGCAGATCAGCGCTTTACGCGTAATCTCTCGCACTTCCGTAATGGTATACAAAGGAGCGCGCAAGCCTCTGCCCCAGATCGCTCGAGAGCTGAATGTGGATGCCGTGGTGGAAGGCACTGTGCTCCGCTCCGGGGACCAGGTCCGTATCACGGCGCAGTTGATCGAGGCCTCTACGGACAAGCACTTATGGTCCCAGAGCTATGAGGGTGAGTTGCGCGACACCTTGGCGCTCCAGAACAGAGTGGCTAGCGCCATCGCAGATCAAATTCGGATCAACTTGACTCCGCAGGAACAAGCTGCCCTCAAAAACGTAAAGGTTGTTAACCCGGAAGCTTACGAATCTTACCTTAAAGGTCGTTACTTCTGGAACAAGCGAACGCCGGATGGTTTGAAGGTCGCCCTGGCTTATTTCAAGGAGGCAATCGAAGAGGATCCCAAGTACGCCCAAGCTTATTCTGGCTTAGCCGACACTTACGCTTTGTTGGGGGACTGGCAGTACGCAGTGATGACTCCCAAAGAAGCATTCCCCGATGCTAAGTCGGCGGCGCTCAAAGCTTTGGAATTGGACAGCGGACTCGGTGAAGCCCACAACTCGCTTGCGTTCGTCCTGGATGGTTTCGATTGGGATTTTGACGCTGCCGGTAAAGAATTCCGTCGGGCTATTGAGCTGAACCCAGGCTACGCAACCGCTCACCATTGGTATGCGTGGCACTTGAGCCTGTTGGGCCGATTTGACGAGGCGATTGCGGAAATGAAAAAAGCGCAAAACCTGGACCCGCTATCTCTTATTATTAACGCCGATCTGGCAGAGCTTCTTGTCCTTGCCCACCACTATGACGACTCAATAGCACAAAGCCGCAAAACGATTGAGATGGATCCTAATTTCGCTCTTGCACATAATCAACTCGCCCAGGCATATCTCCAAAAGCATGTCTACGATCAAGCAGTCATAGAACTGAAAAAAGCTGTCCAGCTCTCGGGCGACAGCCCGACATGCATAGCTAATCTCGCTCGCGCTTACGTCGCATCCGGCAAGCGGAGCGAAGCCGAAAAACTCTTGGGCGATCTGAAGAAACGCTCAAGCGCTGCTTATTCGAATGCTCCCGAGATCGCCATAGTCTATGTATCTCTCGGCGACTCAGACCAGGCCATGAATTGGCTTGAAAAAGGCTACGAAGAGCGCTTCAACCCTGGCGTGTTATTGCGACCGGGCTTCGATCCTCTCCGCTCCGACTCGCGCTTTCAAAACCTACTGCGCCGCATTGGACTACCTGGGTGAGTGTGTATTCCCGTCGATCGAAAGAAAACGGCAAACTTAAAGAAAGCTTTTTGACACTTGCCTGGTGTGGTGGTGTTTCTGAGCTTCTGATTCTCAGCGTATCAATCCTCAAAATTTGCAACTCCTCGTTTGACAATTAATTGACAACCGGAGCGTATCCCATGCCTCCCTCGTACAGTCGAATGTTCGTCACCACTGAGAAACCATCGTTCAAAGGTTGCGGGCGTCCATAAGACAGCTTGGCGCTGCAGACTGCGAAGACTGGGTATTCCGTGTGTCAAAAATGAGGAGAAATGGAATGAACTGGCAAGACTTTGTGCGCAAGAAGAATCGCAGTTTTACATCAGTTGCAACCCTCGTTCTCAGTTTGTCGCTGGCTGTAACCGCCCGCGCACAGAGTTCGGGAACCATCAATCAACTGTTTGCTTTTACCTGTACTAGTGGCACCCATAGCGACACGTGTCCGCAAGGCGCGCGTCCCGATATCATCCTTCAAGCCTCCGACGGAAATTTTTATGGAGCGGCGCAAGTTACCGATGAGGGCGTCTCCGATCCCCAGGGCGGCACACTCTTCAAGCTGACCGCTTCGGGGGAGTTCACCAAGCTCTTTACTTTCACGCAGGGCACCAGCGGGTTCCTGAACGGCAACAACCCCGCGGATGGCCTTGTGGAGGCCAATGACGGATTTCTCTATGGCACAACCTTTAACGGCGGAAAGAAAAACGACGGCGTGCTCTTCCGGATCAGCAAAACGGGCACAGGTTTCAAGGTTCTTCATAACTTCTGCTCATCCGCAAACTGTTCCGACGGCAGTATTCCCAACGGCCTCTTGCTGGGACAGGACGGCAACCTCTACGGGACCACCCTGGAGGGCGGATCATCGGTTAGCCTGTGCCCAAGCTCCGGCTGCGGCACCATCTTCCGTTTCGAACCGATGACCGGCGCTTTTGCCGTTCTCCATCGACTGACCGCCGTCGCTGATGGGCTTCAACCATTTGGGATGATTCAGGCAGCCAACGGCAACTTCTATGGCGTCTCGCAAGGACTCGATGTCGATAGCTTCAATCAGGATATCTTTCAGTTCACGCTGGCGGGCAAATTCACGGTTCAGTTCAAGTCGGCCTTGTTTGATATCGGCATTAGTGGACTGACCCAAGGCACCAACGGCAATCTCTATGGAGCCTTCGAATCCATCACAGGGAGTACAGCGGGCGACATCAACTTTTTTGAAGTCAGCACCGAGGGAACCGGCTTCGTGGCTTTTAAACCATTCACGACGCTCGCAGGAACGACCAACATTCCTTCACTCTTCCTGGCTTCCGACGGCAACCTGTGGGATACCAACTTTACGGACTCGACCGCTCCGATGGGCAGCGTCTTCTCGATCAACCCGCAAAATGGGGCGGTGCTCCAGACCTTCGCTTTCGACGGTGCCAACGGCAACTCGCCAGAAGTTGGCGTAATTCAGGTGGCGGACGGCACGTTCCTAGGAACGACGGAACTTGGTGGCACAATCTCCGGCGGGAGCAGCGAGTTCGCCGACGGCACGGTCTGGACTCTGGATGCGGACCTGCCCGCGCCGGCGCCTGCCATTACCCTGCTTAACTCCACTAGTGGCAGTGTAGGCTCAACGGTACTGATTAATGGCCACAACTTCGTTGGCACAGCGGCAGTCAGTTTCAACGGAGTCAGCTCTTCGTTCCAGGTGCTCAACACCCAGTTTTTGAGCGCAACTGTCCCTGCCGGCGCCACCACTGGTCCGGTCACAGTAACGAACGCCGGAGGCAAAGCCACTAGCGCACAATCGTTCACCGTCAACTAGCCTCGGAAACGCGCATCCCGTCCTAATCTGGACGGGATGCGGTTGAGGGCGGTGGCTTCGTTGTTATTAGAGACCTTCGCCCAGTGACCGCGGCGTTAGGCGCCAGCTGGCAAGTACAGGGGGACGCAGATCAGAGGTGACTCCGTCGAGAAGCTTCCATTTCATTCACGAACCGGTTTGAAGTCGAAATAAGCCAGATTCATGTTTCCGTTCGTCACTATGTGTACGGTGAGAACATTTTTCCCATTGCTCAGACGGACGTTGAAAAGTTGCGAAGCCAGATTCCAATGATGCCATTGACGCCAGGCAAGCGGGTCTGCAGGATCATTTGTTGTGGTGATCTGCAGCGGTCCGGTCGCGTCCTTTCCATTCACATCGACTGATATTGTCCCTCCGCGATTCGATGTATAAAGGAAATCGGCCGCGTATGTTCCCGATTGTGCCGCATCTACCGTAAGATTGAACCACTCTCCGGGTTCGGTCCAGCCAACATAGAGTAGGTCTGCCGGAGGAACAATCTTGTCGAAGGGGTTGTCGTCAACCGGATCTGGTTTCCGGTTGAATTTCGTGTAGGAAGTATCCACGCCCTCATGGATACGAAATTCATTAAGATAGGTCCCATCAGCCGGATTCAACTCTCCGCTGCCGTGATTCTTCGGATCGGTGTCGTGATAGGCGACTCCCTCGCCGCCCAGGTCATAGTAGGCGCAAAATACCTTTCCCGGTATTTTCTGTGGACCGCCGCTATAGCGGGTGTCTTGATAAGGCGAGCCTTTATACTGGCTCAAGAATGACTGGGAAAACGCAATTGCCGGGAGCAACGATGCCACTATGAAGCATGCCGCTATGAAGCATGGGGAAAACGCTCTTCGGCTCATCCTGCCTCCTGAGTACAGATAACCTATTTGCAGTTGCGCAACTCCGCCAAGCAGCAGGTAGTGGGGCTACTTTGAATTTTCATCCTTTTCGGCTAGTCCCATTTGACGGGCCCCCAAGGCTCAGCGTCCGCCGCCGCCTTTGCCTCTTCGATGGTCATGTATTCGCGAAATCCACCCGGCCAATAGAAATAGAGAAAGCCATCCTTCGTCTCAGGAATTGGACTGGTTTCAATGAAGTGGTCGTCCTCATCAAAACGCGAACTCGCAAGATGAGCGGGCTTGGCCCACACTATTAACTCCATCGGGGTGGTCCGGTCATAGAGCCATATACCAGTAGCCACTTTTCGCCGACCTCGTTCTTCCATTGCGGCTTCTATATCTCGCCTCATGCCATTCTTTCCGACCCCCGAGATTCATATCCTTCCCTGAGGGAAACCAAATCTTCTACGCTCCACAGCCGATCCGTTACGCCAGCAGGTATGGCCGGGGACATGAAAAGTAGCCCACTGCCAAGCAGCAGCTCAGACCAGGAAAAGCTCGATCCCGTGCGCTTTCCCAAGATTGCGCGAGTACTTCTTGTCTGTCCCATTGTTCCAATGTTCGTGTACACCGAGGCTGCGGCATCGGATGCCGTCGCGTTCAGGGTCATAGAACGTCTTCGAAGGTGGGTCATTAGCCAAGGCAGATTCGCGCAAGTAGTTATCGGCATTCGCGATATCCGGGAGATCGGGCCATTCCGACGTCAGAAAATCGAAGCCCACGGAATCGATCGCTACGCTGTCAAGCGACGTGAAAATGCTATTTGGCCACGCATCATGGAACGGCGCCATTTTCCATTTGCGGTGAGGCGGGCCATCCACATTATCGTTTCCATACAGCCCGTCGATGAGAAAAAGCATGGTTTTTTCGCCGAGATCCTTATGACCAAGAAAATCGGTGAAGGCAGAGTAACTTGCCGAACCATCTTTGTTGTGATGGAAACCATCGTGCGCGTTCTTGCGCCAGTCGGGATTGATACTCGTAGCACCGAACAGATTCTTCGCGCACAGTGTCACGCCTGAACTCACATGCCCTCTCAATACTGCGGCATCAATTAAGTAGGTGGCTTCAACGACTGTGGTGTCGAGTCCCTTAGCGTTGTTGTTTTCAATTGAGAAAGGGATCGCGTTGGGTTTGAACTCTGCCTTTAGTCGCCCATCGCCCCCGATATGGTCCACAAACACGACACCGGGAAATTCATGGTGAATCTTGTCGTAGAGATCGCTCGGAATGAAGCGGCTGGAATCGAAGACGGTGATCGATGATTGTGGCACTCGTCCCGGCCCAGTCAACTGTCGGACAAGCGAAAGGATCAAATGGGGCGACGAGTTCAGACGATCGATCGTGTCATGACCCGTTGTGTTGTTCAGGTTGGCCTTGATTGCCACTTTCTCACCAGCCCTGAACCCGGCGTCGCCGCGACCATGAGTGCGATTGAAGTACTTGAAGATGGCGCTCCATGCATGGGCATCGTTCTTTTGAACTGTAAGACCGCGGATCGAGTGCGAGACCATGCGGTCAATTACCGCCTGGTTGTTGTTGGCATCTTTCCACCAAGAACCTGTTCCATCCCAGGTCACAGCCGCCGGATCGTGTGCCCAGGTGACTAGGCCCGGAACGACGCCGCGGGGAACTCCTATTGGGGAAAGAGGATCGAACAAGGAGGACCCCAGGCAACTGGCGGCTGCCATGGACAGGGCGAATTGTCGGCGCGTCATTTCCATTTTGATTTATTCCTCTAGCACAAATCCTACGCTTACCCCAGGGTCAGTGTGCCTGAAAGCGCAGAAACCGCTGTAAGTCGCTTCACAGACAGCGCGGTCTGCGGCACGGCGACCTTGAACTCCCCAGCGAGTACCTGACCGCGCATATAGAATTCTTTTGCCTCGTTAGTTCGTTCTGTGAGAGTTGACTCATCGCAGCCTAACCTCACTACCATTTGGGATGCAGCGATTCAACCATGGCCCGGATGTCACGGTTCTCGAGAACCAGGCTTCGGCGCTTCTCTGTTCCTCGGACGGCGACATCGACCATTGCCTGGGCCAAATCGTCAGACCGAATCATCTGGTTCGGAAACAGCACCCGAAACGCGGGATAGATCGCGCGCATTAGCCGGTAGCTGAGATTCGGTTCCTTCCGCGGCTCCACGGGATAGATGTACGCGGGACGGAAGATGTAAACGCGTGGAAATCCCGCCGCAAGCAGTGCCTTCTCGGCCTCACCCTTGTAGCGCGCAAAGGCAAGCCGGCTTCGTCCCGTTGGGTCTGCGCCGTTCCCGCTCAGGAATGAGAACGCCGCGTCGGGGCTGCTGAGGCGGAGAACTCGCGCGAACTCGATCGGGTAGTCGACCGTTATGGTGCGGAACTCGGCATCCGACACAGCTCCGGTGTATGTCCCCAGACAAAAGACCGCTGCATCCTGACCCGAGAGCGTCTCCGCAAGTGCGGAGCAGTCCGCGAAATCTTGGTGCAGAACCTCTTTCAGCTTGGGGTGCGAGATGCCGAGCCTCTTCCGCCCGATAGCAGTCGCACGTCCGACGGACGGGCTACCGAGTGCATAGCGAAGCGCGTAGCCTCCGACCATTCCAGTGGCGCCTACGATGACAACTCGTGCTTGGCCCGCTGCCGGAACGTTCATGAACGACCCCGTAGCGCTGTTAGTCGCTGTCATGACAGTGCGCGCTCCTCAAGCCAGTCGACGTAGAGCAGGCGCTCCGCGAACAGCCACGAGCCGTCCATTTTGACGAACGTGTCGTAGTAGCGTAGCGCTGCGATCATCAGCTGTCGCTTGTCACCGTCGACTGTGAGGTGATGCGCCAGGCAATAGGCCTCCCCGGTGCCCCGGTCATCCGTTAGGCTGAGAATCGTACTCTGTCCGATGAAGTGCATGGTGGCGGCGTACTTGTTCAGATCTGCGAAGACTGGAGCGAGTGCCTCGCGCGAGTGCAGCTCCTGCGAAGGCTTCGGATCCTTGGCGTTCATATACACCACGAAGTGTGTATCCGGAGTAAAGAGAGACATCTGACCGTTCGCGTCGCGACGATCGGCGCAATGCGCGTAGGCCTCAATGAGCTCTCGGATCGCGAGACGATTCGCGGCTTCGCCGGGTGAGATAGTCAGGTGCTGGCTCGTGAGAGTGCCTCCTAAGACTCAACTATGGCACGGGTTGTTTCGGCAAGACTCTCGGCACGTTTACCGACCTAACTTCAGGACCCCTTCAAGTTGTTGCAGCTCTTCTGAAGAGACGTCCTGCCGAATTTGTGGGAAAAGGATACGTGTTCTTCGTGGCGGCCTGAATGACTCGAATCGTTCCGAAGAAGTTCGCCTCGAACAAACGGCGACCCTTAGCCTCGCCCGCTTCTCAACTGTACCGACCAGAGCGTAACGCATTATTAAGGACAGCGTCCAGCCTGCCGAACGATCTGCCGCACCTGTTCGGAGTCGGTTACGTCGAGCGCAAGAGGGAGGATAGCGTCGCCGAAATGTTTCGTGAGATCGGCAAGTGTCGGCCAATTTGCGGGCGCAAGCAGCGACCTTGTCGCCGCGCGTAGTGTTGAGTGTGATTCCCGCCTTTCAGCGAGAGTGATCACACGCCAGTTGAAACACGAGACAGTACGCTGTCAGGCAAGCGCTGGAAAGTGCGGCAGATGGTCACGCCACTGACGCCACACCGGCTGCGAAGTAGTTCGGTTGGTCGATATCAGCGAGTAGCGCCGGCTGGTTCGGCACCCAGCCCAAGCGTTCGCGAGTCCACTCGCTCGAGGCTGGAAGGTCACCTGCGGCGAACTGCGCGAACCAGCCGAAATGCTCATTCGCTTCCTCCCGAGTCTTGCTCACGACCGGAAGATCCAGACGGCGACCGATCACTGCAGCAATCTCGCGGAACGGTATTCCGGCTTCCGCCACCGCGTGATAGCGAATTCCAACAGCGCTCTCTTCGAGAGCGAGACGATACACAACCGCGGCATCGAGTCGATGCACCGCTGGCCAGCGGTTGAGCCCGTCGCCCACGTACGCCGAAACTCCTTTCTCACGCGCAAAACCAATGAGCATCGGAACAAAGCCGTGATCACCCTCGCCATGCACCGAAGGAGGAAGGCGGACCACTGACGCGCGGACACCACGCGATCCGACCTGAACTGCTGCCTCCTCCGAAGCGCGAGGCCAGGACGGAGAGACGGGCGGGGCGGCCAGCTCTTCGGTCGCAACCTTCCCCGGCGTCAGCAAGCCCGTGCCGGATGTCACGATCAATGGCCTCTCAGAGCCTTTGAGCGCCGAGCCGAGGGCCTCGATGGAGCGCTTGTCGATCTCGCAGCTTTGCGCAAACTTGGAGAAGTCATGGATGAATCCCGTGTGAATAACCCCATCAGCCGAGTCTGCGCCGCTGCGCATACTCTCGAGATCTTCGAGCGAACCGCGATGTACTTTCGCGCCTGCGGCGGCTAGAGACCTGGCACCCGCATCCGAGCGAGCCAGACCAAGAACCTGGTGCCCCGCTTCAATCAACTCACGAACCACCGCGGAACCGACGAATCCTGTTGCGCCTGTAACGAATACGCGCATATCAAAACTCCTTTCGTTGTTTACCGATTGAGTTGAGATCCGCCAGCACCTTGGCGGGAATGTGGAGCTGCGAAGCCTGAAGATTCTCGCGAAGGTGCTGGAGGGAAGATGTCCCCGGGATCAGCAGAATGTTGGGCGAACGTTGTAGAAGCCAGGCCACCGCAAGCTGCATTGACGTCACCCCGAGTGACGCTGCCGCTGCGTCGAGTTCCGACGACTGTAGCGGAGTGAAGCCACCCAGTGGGAAGAACGGAACGTAAGCGATACCTTGCGAGGCAAGGTCGTCGATGAAAGCATCGTCGTTCCTGTGCGCCACGTTGTAAAAGTTCTGCACACAGACGATTTCCGTAATGCTCTGCGCCTCCACTAATTGTCTGGGGGTAATGTTGCTCACACCGATATGACGGATGAGTCCCTGACGCTTAAAGTCCGCGAGCACCGTCAACGGCTCCTCAATCGATCCCTCGGACGGTTCCGTGATCCCGCCAACGCGGAGATTGACGACCTCGAGAGCGTCGAGGCCGAGGTTCCTCAGGTTGTCATGAACGCCGTCGATCAACTCCGGACGGGAGAGAGCAGGAATCCATGACTTGTCTGAGCCACGACGAGCGCCCAGTTTAGTCACAATTACCAGACCCTGCGGATAAGGATGCAGCGCCTGCTTGATGATCTGATTGGTCACGTGGGGACCGTAGTAGTCGCTGGTGTCGATATGGTTCACGCCCGACTCTACCGCCTCTCGCAAAACTGCAATGGCGGTATTCACATCCTTCGGCGGTCCCCACACGCCCGGGCCAGCCAGTTGCATGGCACCGTAACCCATGCGGTTTAACGTCATCGATTTGCCGGACAGGGTGAAACTGCCGGCGAGGTCTTTTTGTTCAATCATTTTCACTCCTCCTGGTGCGGTTTTTCTTGCCTTAGTAGTAATGAGGAAAGCTAAAACGACTCTCCAACTATTTCTTCACTTTTCTTCCAAAGCGCCTCTGCGGTTTTTGGATCGAGCGCATATCCACGTACGCCTTCGCTGACGGCGGTGATGGTCGCGTCGTCCTGCACCGTCTTGCCAACGTGGCAGTTCTCGCAATATCTCGCACCGATTTCGTCAGCCGGCGCAACCACAGCAGCCCACACCGAGGTGGCAGCTCCCTGCGGGACGGTCTTCAGCTTGAAAGCCGGTTTTCCCTCGGCCGCGAGTTGCTGATTTATCTGCTCGACCATCTTTTCTAAACGGCCGGGGTCCACGTACCGGCTCAGCTCAGTCTGAATCCCTCCTGGATGCACAGCCGCAGCACGTATGCCACGACTCCGGTGCCGGCGGTCGAACGCCACTGCAAACAGGATGTTCGCCGTCTTCGATCGGCCATAGGCAACGAAGGGCTCATAAGGCGTGTGCTCAAAGTTGGGATCATTGAGGTCCACGTTCCCGTAGCGGTGGCCGGAAGAAGACAGGTTGATCAACCGCCCGCCATCGCGGATAAGAGACGCAATCCGGTTGACCAGGACAAAGTGGCCCAAATGATTCGTGCCGAACTGCGTCTCAAAGCCGTCCGCTGTGTGGCCGAACGGTGTGGCCATCACTCCCGCATTGGCGATGACCACGTCGAACATATCTCCTTTCGCCAGCAACCGGTCGGCGCAGGAACGCACGCTTTTCAGATTGGCAAGATCGAGTTCAACCAGTTCGAAACTCCCACCATGGGCCACGGCGTCCTTTCGCACTTGCTCGGTTGCAGTTTTGGCCTTGTTCAAATCCCGCGCCGCGCCTACAACCTGAGCGCCGTGCGCAGCCAGCGAGCGCGCCGTTTCCACGCCGAGGCCGGCCGAGACACCAGTTACGAGAATTCGTTTGCCCTTCAGATTCACGCCGGACAAAACGTCATCTGTGGTCGAAGTTGCTCCAAATGAAGTTGCCTCAAGTATGTTCGTCATTTTCTATCTCCTCGTATTGAAAACTCTCGATGTGACGGTTCATGGATCCGGTTACGCGCTAGCCGTCCAAAGCGCCAGCGTCTGTAGTGTGTTCAAAATGGTGTGCCGCATTCAGATTCGGCAATGAGCCACGCTGAACCAGTCGCCATCCAAGCTGTTCCTGGGTCAGCGCGCTGGAAGCCGGAGCGTCGACGCCAAAAAAGTGAGCGATCCAGCCAAAATGAGCGGCGTCGATAAGCCACTTGGCGCCCGCATCCGAGCACACTAGGCCGAGCACCTGATGACCAGCGTCGATCAATTCTCGGACGACTGCCGTACCAACGAAGCCTGTAGCGCCAGTAATAACAACGCGCATGCTCTTATCCTCCTACTAAGCAATTTTTGGTTCAGTCAATAGGGATAGGGATGACGATAAGGGCGAAGCGCTTACTCGACTTGCGAGCCGAGTCGAAGCCTTCGCAGTGATCAATCGCCATTCGAGGGCTGAAGCGGGCAGAGCGCCGATCTCGATCAACTCCTGCAGCCAGTCTTCCGCTGAGAGCTCCGCTTGTTCTGACCCGAAGGACTGGGTGACCGCGTCGAAGAATGCTGACAACTCTCGTTCCGCCATTGTGATGAGGTCGGCGCAATAAGGGTTGGAATTTCTTGACGTTTTACCACGAGCAAGTGGATCCATATCCTCGCCTCTCGGAGCCGGAGATCGAAGCCGCGAAACCCGAAACCGCTATTGACAGGCCGCCGCGTTCCGGCTAAAACGGAGAGTGTCTCCGAATCACTAGATAAGATAACCGGAGACTATCTCCGGTTGCAACTTTTTTTAATGCCCACTAAGAATCAGAAAATTGCGAGAAAACCCCGCACCGACGCGCAGCGGAACCGCGAGCGCATTCTGGAGGTGGCGAAGGAGGCGTTTACTCGGTCCGGCGCAAACGCCAGCCTCGATGACATTGCCAAAGAGGCAGGTGTTGGAGCGGGAACCCTGTATCGCCACTTTCCCACGCGAGACGCACTGATCGAAGCGGTCTATCGGACTGAAGTGGAAAGGGTGGCTGCTGCCGAGAAGAAGTTTTCCGCAAACCTTCCTCCCATCGAAGCCCTGCGAGCGTGGATGTTGCTATTCGTCGACTACATCGCGACCAAACAAATCATCGGTCCCGCTTTGAATTCGCTCGTCGGAGGGCCTTCGAAGCTGTATGAAGGTTCACGCAGTCAGATCCAGGGAGCGATTGATTCGCTGGTGAAGCGCGCTATCAAGAGCGGCGACATTCGCAGAGATCTTGAGCCATTCGATCTGCTTCGAGCGCTGATCGGCGTCTCCCATGTGGCGTCCGGTCCTGACTGGCAGCAAAGCGCAAGAAGACTGGTGGACATCCTCATTACCGGTTCACGGCCAATCAAATAGACGCGAGACCCAGACTTCCTAAGCCGTCGCGGGCTTACAAGCATCGCAAACTGCGCCTGTCCTTTTGCTGTCCAATAACGGTTCCCATGACGTTCCTTACAAAGCTTATGGAGCCACCCGCGTCATCGCACCAGTCAGATAATCTGAATGCTCAATTGCTCGTCCGATGAGCTCAAGTCCGCCGAGTCCGCTCCTCTGCGCGGAGATCACAACCTACAACCGCTTCGTATGCGTGGAGAGAAGAACAAACGGAGAGCGACCGGTTGCCTGGGAGTGTCAGGCTTTCGGCGTACGTGCCAGGCGGAGTCTCGCAGCCATGGTCACTAAATCGGCGAGAGAGTCGGCCTTCATCTTTCGCATCACCTGACCTCGGTGCGCCTTTACCGTGATCTCGCTGATGTTGAGCTCGCCACCGACCTGTTTGTTCAACAGGCCGGAGGCTACCAACGCCATGACTTGCCGTTCGCGAGGAGTGAGCGACTCGTAACAGCTCCGGAGCGCCCGTGTCTCTGCTTCACGACCAAGTGTGGTCTCGCTGCGCACGATGGCGTTTCGGATGGCACTCAACAGCACATCGTCACCGAATGGCTTCGTCAGGAACTCGATAGCGCCCGCCTTCATGGCCTGGACAGACATTGGTATGTCACCGTGACCGGTAATGAAGATGATCGGCATGTCGATCCGATCGCTGGCGATGCGTTTCTGCAGATCGAGACCATTGAGACCTGGAAGAGCAACGTCGAGTATGAGGCAACTCGGAACAAGGACTCGTGGGCGGCGGAGAAAGTCCTGTGCCGACGCGAATATTTCCGGCTGCCAGCCTTCGCAGCGAATCAACAACTCCAGCGACTCGCGTACGGAGACGTCGTCGTCAACCACGAACACGATTGGTGTGCCATCCGACATGGGTAATGAGCCAACTTCATGGCTAAGTGCGCGGGCTAAATACATTTTATATACTCCTGGCGCAGCACATGGCAGATCTCCTAACTCATTCGAACTGCGGCATTGAGCGCTCGAAGCAGGGCCGTATCGCTGAATGGCTTGAACAGGCACTCCACCGCGCCCTGTTCGAGCATTCGCGAGCGCACAGCCTCATCTCTATGAGCGGTGATGAAGACGATTGGAATGTCTTGCCGACGAAGCTTCAATTCCTGCTGAAGGCCGGGTCCCGTCATTCCCGGCATGGCAATGTCGAGGATCAGACATCTGGTTTGGCCGACGCAATCGGAGGCGAGGAACTCTTGCGCCGATGAGAACGCGCGCACTGCGAATCCGAACTCCTTCAGCAAGTCGGGTAGCGACTCACGCACGGATTCATCGTCATCGACTACTGACACAAGTGAACGTACAACTTTCATAGATCTCTCGCCGCATCCGTCGCGCCTGGCGTCTCCGAATGCCGCGACCGTTCTTGGCGGCAGTCCATGTCACAAGGATGCGCCACTCCAGTGGAGAGCGCCATTGTGCCTTGGTATTGGTTCGGCGCCAATATCAACACTCGCTCGGTGGACGAAAACGATCGGGATATCTTGAAAGTTCGACTTTCATGGATTTCTCATGCAGCATCCGTATCGGCTACGGCAGGCGTCCGCATGTCACGATTACTGTCGGCGCCGGTCGCGCCGTCGGGTGCCCGAGGAATAGAAAATGAGAACGTAGCTCCCGGACCATCATTCAGCGCTGCCCATAAACGGCCCTGATGACTCTCGATAATGGAGCGACTGACGCATAGTCCGACTCCCATACCGTCATTCTTAGTTGTGTAGAACGTTTCGAAAAGTTTGTCAGCAGTTTGAGGATCGAAACCGATCCCCGCATCTTTCACTCTAAGGAGCACCCGATCGCCTTCGTCTGGTTCGGTCCTGATCAGCAACTCCCTGGGGCGATCATGGACGGTATTCATCGCATCCGAAGCATTTCGGAGGAGGTTCAGAATTACCTGCTGCAGCTGCACGCGGTCCCCCGTGACTAGCGGGAGGTCGTCGGCGAGCTCAGATCGCAAAATCACCCGGTTTCTTTGAAGCTCACTCAATGACAGGGCAATCACCTCTCTCGTAGCGTCATTCAGATCCACCCGCTCCGCGAGGCTATGTTTCTTGCTGAAGAGTGCACGCAATCGCGTGATCACATCAGACGCACGGTTGCCATCGCGAATCGTTCGCCGGGCTGTTTCACGCGCACCGTCGACATTTGGAGGTTCCATTGCCAGCATCCGCAGACAGGTGCTGGCGTTAGTGACGATACCTGAGAGCGGCTGGTTCACTTCGTGCGCGATTGAGGCCGTCAAGGTAGCAAGGCTTGTGACACTGGCAACGTGTGCAAGCTCCGACCTGGCGTTGGCGAGTGCTTCTTCCGAAATTTGCCGCTGCGTCACGTCCTGAACCGCGCCGATATATTCCAGCCGCCCGTCATTGTCGCGAATCCCGCGCGCGATCAAGTGCAGGTACTTGACCGACTCATCAGGCATTAATAACCGGTGTTGATACTCGAAATCTCTGACCGCTCCTCGCGCCTTTTCGACCATATCGTTCATTAGCGGAATGTCTTCTGGATGGACCCGAGTAGCGATCAAGTCAAGCGTCACAGGCACGTCGCGTTCAAACCCAAAAATGCGATAGAGTTCCTCTGACCACGTGATTTCGCCTGTTTCCACTCGCCAGGACAAACTGCCGATTCGACTGAGACGTTGGGCTTCGGCTAGAAACGCTTCACTGCGCTTGAGTGCGTCCTCTGCGCGCTTCCTCTCGTCAATATCGGTGAGCAGAGAACACCAGCGAAGGATTCGCCCATCTGCATCTCGAACTGGCAGTCCGCGCACCTGAAACCAGCGATATACGCCATCGAAACGTCGGATGCGTGCCTCGAAATCATATGGATCACCTGACGTGATCGATCGTGCAAAGACCTGGACGACGCGAGGAAGGTCCTCAGCATGAACCGTGTCGCTTGTCCCCCAGAGCCTCAATTCCTCCAATGTCCTGCCGCAGTACTCCACGAGTTGGGGATTGACGAGTTCTACCTCACCAGCCGGCGTCAAGAGTGCCACCAAGCCGGGGATGCCCTCGACAATTAAGCGTAAATTGCGCTTTCCCGCCGCCAGGGCTTCCTCCGCGCGCCTGCGTTCAGCGACTTCTTTTCTCAGCACTTCGTTGGCTGCAGCCAGTTCTGCGGTCCGTTGCGCGACTCTTTGATCGAGTTCGTCGGCAACACGCTTCTGTTCGCTCAACAATCGTGCCTGTTGTAGCCCGATCACCGCCTGGTTAGCTGCTATGCCCAGAAGAAGTCCCTCGGTATCCTGTGGGAAATCTGCTCGACGAGAGCCCGCTACGATTACCCCGATTTCACGCTGAACCCCGAGAGGCCAGGACACGAGTGAAACCTCTTCGTCTCCAATCTGACTGCGTTCCTGCATGTAGCGTTTTTGTGAGTCATCTCCCAACCAGCGATTGAGAAACGTACGGAGCTCTTGCGGCCGGAACGTCTGTTCTTGCAGTTGTTCCTCCGATTGTTCCTGAGACTGAGCGACCCTGAGCGTCCCGGTGGGCGCCGCGTCGACCAGACTTGTCAAGCCCAGGTTTGTCAAACTCATATACACGAAGTCCAGATCGAGCATGCGAAGGAGTGAGTCGAGCAAGGTAGGAACGATGTCACAGGGTGTGCTGCCATTCCACATGGCAGGAAGAGCGAGGAGGCTGACCAGATCATTGAGGCAACGTTGCAGGCGCTTGATCTTGTCGGCGGGAGGTTCGAGTTCCACTTTCATGGTCAGCCCGTCCATGGTCAGCCTGCCGTCGCGGGCCGCGCAGGTTGCGCTGCCCGCCGTGCGCGAATTTCATGGAGGAACTCCCTCGGCGGCACGAAGAACGGATTGTGCTGGAGAATGCCGCCGACGATGACCAACGGATGCGTGCGCATGATGTCAATCACAGCGTCTCCTCCAAATTTGGAAAGATGGTAGGTGCAGATGACTGCATCATTGTGGCGACACCACACATCGTTGACCTTGGCTTCGAACTCGATCAGGTCGTCGATGTGCGACTGACCGTCAGGCACCCAGTCCATGCGGCAGACAATGCGACTCAGGGGAAGTCCTCCCTCGGAATTGCCACTTGCCATCTGCTCGAACGACCGCAGCATGCGATCCTGATCGAACCGGCCATCTTGAAGGTAGGTTTCAGTGCTGCTCCGAAGTTCGAGTTGGCCGCTTCGTTGGACAGCGGTCGAGTCAATTCCTATGCCAGCTAATCGTTGCAGGTGGTCACGGTGTTGATCCGGACTGACGACATGAATCGCCTTGTCTCCGCGCTCGAACCCATCCTTTATGAACGGCAATAACACGCGATACTCTTCTTCAGCGCTATTGAAAAACGCGCAGACATGACGTGTTTTGCCGAGTTGCGATCCAGCCAAGGAGATGGGCGCCAAGGTTTTTCTCATAGTAGTCCCTCACCTAACGCCTCGGCGGTGGCTTCCCGGGTCAACTCCCAGAGAAGGATGAGCCACCCCATAGGGGCATGTCCATTGTACTTTGGTATCGGTTCTGCAGTGCTTAAAGCGAAAAGACGGACAGAGCGTCTCACTCCCGCCAGCCGATACGAAGGTATGGTCGATACCATCGTCTAATTGTTTCCTGTCCACGCCTCTGGTGTGATCACACTTGTGCACGCCATCGGAGTCAAATCAGAAGCTGGTGCACATCGGGATGAGAGCCCTACCCCGAATGCCCGGCATAGCTGAAGCGGACGAAGATCCAATGAACACGAAAGAATTGTTCTCCGATTCGACTTACGCCGACCAGGTGCACATGGCGGAGGGCGAGTTATCGACGTTTATCCGCGCGGTGACGGAATTGTTCGGCCCAGAGCAGGCCAAGCTCTCGGCAGAGGACTGGCTCGACGAGTCGGAGTTAATGGATAGCCCGCCTCTCTCTACAAGCCGAGATTGGCGGGCGGTCACGATCGCGGCCTCTGCCCGACTTGCAGATCGATTGAACACCGGACCGCATGATCGGTCATTCGCCGTCCGAGACTCTATCAATTCTTCACGTTAGGGATCCGAAGCTTTAAACAGGAGTTACATGCCATACCACAAGACAGCAATCATTACAGGAGCATCGCGCGGAATCGGAGCTGGTTTAGTCGAGGCCTTCTTGAAACAGGGTTATAACGTCGTTGCGACCTCTCGCAATGTAAGTCAACAGTTGACTGCCTCGACCGCCCTGGTTCTCATCGATGGCGATATTGGTAAGCCGGAAACTGCCAGCAAGGTCGTCGATGCAGCAATCAAGAACTTCGGAAGTATCGACGTTCTGGTGAGTAACGCCGGAATTTTTTTTGCGAAGCCGTTCACGGACTTTTCTACCGCGGACTTCAACTCCTTGGTCTCAACGAACCTGCTCGGATTCCTCTACGTCACTCAGCTTACTGTGAAACAGATGCTGAAGCAAAAATCAGGGAGCGTCATAAGTATCACCGCGGCGCTTGCCGATCAGCCGATCCTTGGCGTAAATGGCTCGGTCCCGATGATCACTAAAGGAGGCCTGAATTCAATCATTCGGAGTCTCGCGATTGAGTATGCAAAACAAGGTATCCGCTTCAACGCCGTTGCCCCGGGAGTGGTGGATACGCCAATGCACAAGGATAATCCCAAGGACTTTCTAAAGACATTGCAGCCAATGGGAAGAATCGCGGACGTAAAAGACGTTGCCGACGCCGTTCTCTACCTCGCCCAGGCAGGTCGAGTAACCGGAGAGGTGCTCCACGTCGACGGCGGTGCGCACGCCGGCCGTTGGTAGCTGTACGAAAAAAGGAGCTTTAGTATGAAGCGATCAGAATCAGCCAGCGCCGAGCAGCAGTTGAGAGAACTTGGCATCAAGCTCCCAACTCCGCCTGAGCCGTTCGGCATCTACGCAGAAGCGGTGCAGACGGGCAACCTGCTCTTTCTCACCGGAATGCTTCCCACGGTGGGCCGCGAAGCGAAATTCGTTGGACGGATCGGCGCGGAGCTCGACGTGCAAACCGGACGCAAGGCCGCTTACCTGGCAGCACTCAACGCTCTAGCTGTCGCGCGGCAGCATTTGGGGTCGCTCGACAGGGTTACGCGGATCGTGCGGCTTGGCGTGTCGGTAGCCGCTTCGGGCGATGTCCGCGATCAGCCGAAAATCGCTGATGGCGCTTCAGAGCTTCTGCAAGACGTTTTCGGAAGAGACAAGAACCCTAGCCGGCTGGTGTACGGCGTAGCCAGTCTTCCGCTCGGCGTGCCGGTTGAGCTGGAGTTGATTTTTGAGGTATCCGCGTAGGGAGCGCAGCGCGCCGTGACCCGAAATTTATAAATCCAGGAGAAAAATAGAATGGAGACGTCAAATATTACCGGCAAAGTTGTAGTAATCACCGGAGCCAGCAGTGGCATTGGGGAAAGCACCGCGAAGCTTCTCGCGGCACAAGGAGCAAAAGTTGTACTAGGAGCGCGGCGTGGGAACCGGATCGACGCAGTGGTTAAAGAGATCTCGGCCATCGGCGGCAAAGCCATCGGATTTGCCACCGATGTGACCAAGCGCGCAGAAGTGGAAGCGCTCATCCAAGGGGCGGTTGACGGTTTCGGCCGCATTGATGTGCTCGTCAACAACGCCGGTATTATGCCCATCGCGCCGATCGAGGCCCTTAAGGTAGATGAATGGGACCACCAGATTGACGTCAATATCAAGGGACTTCTATATGGGGTTGCCGCTGCCCTGCCTCACATGCAGAAGCAGAAGAGCGGTCACATTATTAACATCACTTCTGTTTTCGGAATCAAAGTGTTCGCTCCGGGCGCAACGGTTTATTGCGCAACCAAGGCCGCGGGACGCGCGTTGACTGAAGGGCTTCGGATGGAACTACATTCCCAAAACATCCGCTGCACAATGATCTCTCCTGGTGCGGTTGCCACGGAACTCCCGGAAAGCAGTTCGGAGGAGGCAACCAGAAAGAATTTGCGCGAGTTCTACAAAATGGCTATTCCGGCTGACTCAGTCGCTCGCGCGATAGCTTACGCCATCGAGCAACCTGCGGAGGTGGAAATTGACGAGGTCGTCGTCCGGCCCACAGCACAAGACTTCTAACGGAACGTTGAACTATGCACCCTTTCTACCCGTCCCGTTGGCCCCGACTCTTGCAGGTTTCTCGTATGATGCTGGCGGTTTCTACAATGCTCGCAATATTTCGACTGCCGGCCCACGCCGAGCGAAAGGAACGTCCCGTGAAACACCAGACTTTTTATCGCACGATACAGGTAGAAGGACTCTCCATCTTTTATAGAGAAGCCGGCCCGAAAGACGCGCCGACGCTTCTGCTGCTGCACGGACTTCCGTCCTCATCGCGGATGTTCGAGCCCCTGTTCTCTCGGCTTTCCGACTGCTATCACCTGGTCGCGCCCGATTACCCCGGCTTCGGACATAGTGACTGGCCAGATCCGAAGAAATTCGCGTACACGTTCGATCACATTGCCGAGACCATGAATCACTTCACCGAAGCTCTTAGGCTCTCGCGCTACACGCTTTACATGCAGGATTACGGCGGTCCCGTGGGTTTTCGCATGGCCTTAGCCCATCCGGAGCGGATCGAGGCCCTGATCGTGCAGGATGCCGTCGCACACAACGAAGGGTTGGGGGCGAACTGGAAAACACGGCGAGCTTTTTGGGCGGATCGCGCGGCGAACGAAAGCGCGCTGCGCACCAACCTCCTGTCGTTGCAGACAACGCGGACGCGCCATGTCGGAGGCGATCCGAATGTGGAACGCTATGACCCCGATCGGTGGGCGGATGAATTTGCTTTCCTCAACCAACCCGGCCAGGCCGAGATTCAGAGCAACCTCTTCTACGACTACCGCACCAACGTCGAAAACTATCCCAGGTGGCAAGCTTGGATGCGTGAGAAGCAACCGCGCCTGCTGGTGATTTGGGGCAAGTATGAATCATCGTTTGACTCCTCGGAGCCGGAATCCTACCGGCGAGATGTCCCACATGCTGAAGTCCACATTGTCGATGGTGGTCATTTCGCGCTGGATACGGCAGCGGATGATATTGCGGCGCTTGTGAGTGAGTTCATGAAGACGCAGAAATGAGTACTACCATCGCGAAGCATTGGCCGGTTCGAGGCGGTCAGGGGACCTTACACGGTGCTGAAGAAGTGCTGCAGTTCCTCGATGGTCTCCTCGGGACGTTCTTCCTGCAGGAAATGGCCGCAATCGAGACTGCGCCCAGTCACCGTTGAGGCCGCTTTCGCCCGCCAGGTCGCAAGGACGTCCCACAACGGCCCCACGGTTCCCTTTGCCCCCCAGAGGGCGTGAACCGGTGCCACGATCTTGTTGCCGGCACGGTCATCCGCTTCGTCCATCTCAAGACCGATATCCGCAGAGGCTCTGAAATCCTCGCACCCGGCATGAATCGTCGACGTGCAGCAGAAGCACCGAACATACTCACTTACTGCCTCAGGTGTGATGGATCCCGGCGTCTTGTTTAGCCCGCTAAGGATTTCTTCCAGATAGTACTGAGGATCAAGTCCAATGAGATGTTCTGGCAGGGGCGCCGTTTGGATAAGGAAGAACCACCACATGTACTTCGTCGCAAACTCCTGATTGGTTTGTCGATACATCGTCAACGTCGGAGCGATGTCCATGAGACAAACCTTTTTGACACTTGTGGGAAAGTCGAGACAGAGCCGATGGGCGACGCGAGCACCCCGATCGTGGGCACCCACAAGGAATTGCTCGTGCCCAAAATGACGCATCGTCTCGACCTGGTCTAGCGCCATTGCGCGGAACGAGTAGTTGATGTGGCGATCTCCGTCGCTCGGGCGGCTCGAATCCCCGTATCCCCGCAGATCAGGTACATAGACCGAGAACTGCTCGGCGAGTCTCGGTGCCACTTTGTGCCAGGTAACATGAGTTTCGGGATATCCATGCAGAAGGAGAACGGGTGGTCCGTTGCCTTTGTGAAAAACAGGGATCGTCGCTCCGCTGGTGCGAACTTCGGTCTGCACAAAACCGGGAAAAAGCTTCGCCGTGATATCGTTCGAAGGTTTCGGTGGCAGTTCGGGCAAAGGCGTTGCCTTCATGGCGACCGTTTGCATCGCTTGAGTTTTGTCGGGAATGGTAGATGTGCCAATCAAGGCAGCAGCTACTGAAAGCTTGAACATTTCTCGACGGCTCAGGATTGTTGCTGAGTGTTTCTCACGGATAAAACACCTCACTTCAAGCCCCGCATGTCCACGAGGCCAGGTAGATTTGGAGTTGAACACACGGCGGCCCAATTGAAATTTATTTGGACTGCATCACTCAAATACTGATGGAAATGAGAGCAGAAGCGCTTCTGCTCTTTTCTCCTTGCGCACTCCATCATCAGAATTGCCGATCCGCTTGCGCAGCTGATTGCTTAGGCAACTTCTTTCTGCGACTTGCCGGCCTTCCCGCCGAGGAATGTCAGCAGTTCGTCGTTGACTTCTTCCGCATGTGTCCACGGGATGCAGTGTGGGCCATCCTTCACGATCAGCAGGCGTGCCCCTTTGATGAGCTTGGCAGTGCGCTGTCCCGCAGCTGTGATTGGAAGAATGCGGTCGGCATCTCCATGAATCACCAGTGTGGGCACATCGATGCGGGCCAGATCCTTGCGGAAATCTTCGTGCCAGGTTGCGACACACGCCAGGCTGGCGGTGGCGGAGGCGGTGGCTGCCACGTTCCAGCTGCCTTGGACAGCTTGTTCGCTGACACGCTTACCCAGCAGCAGGTCGGTGTTGTAGAAATTCTGGAAGAAGCCGGTGAAGAACGCGTAGCGGTCAGCAGCCACCGCTTTCTCGATCCCGGCAAATACGCTGGCATCCACGCCCTCGGGATTGTCGCCGGTCTTGAGCAAGTACGGTGGCACTCCGGAAATAATCACGGCTTTGCTCACGCCCTTGGAGCCGTATTTTCCGATGTAGCGAGCTACCTCGCCTCCTCCCATGGAGAAGCCGACTAAGGTGAAATCACGCAGCTTAAGCTGGGTGATCAGCTGGCGGAGGTCCTCTGCGAACGTGTCGTAGTTGTAGCCGGTGGTTGGCTGGCTGGACTTGCCGAACCCTCTGCGGTCATAGGTGATGACTCTGTGACCAGCATTCAGGAGGACGGGGACTTGTTTCTCCCAGGAAGCACCGCTCAAAGGGTATCCGTGGATCAGAACGACCGGTTGGCCTGAGCCATGGTCTTCGTAGTAAAGGTCGATGTTGCCTGAATTTTCTTTTCCGACTGTAACGTATGGCATTGCTTTTCTCCTTAGTCCTATCGAGATGGATGACTGCACTCCACAACACGTAGGATGCGCCGACTCCATGCGAGGGTGCAATTGGACTTTCGTATCGGTTCGCCGAAATCAGAACCAGTGTGTCTCACGTAACGACAAGTCTTTCGAGCGAGGAAACGTAAATCGCACGGATTGATACCAAGGTATCGATCGACACCATCGTCCAATAGATTTGTCTCCTCGCTTCTGGCCCAATCGCAATTGTGCGTCGCATCCGAATCCAATCGGGAACGCGCAACGCACAATCTTTCTAAGGAGAACTCACCGTGTCCCTCGAAAAAGGGTTGTATACCGCCAAAGTCCGTACCACGGGTAGTTGGAAGGACATTTTCATGAAACATCCGCTGTTGTGTCTCGTATTCGTCACTTTGCTGGCCGCGCAGGCAACTCCAACCACAGTCTGGGCCCAAGTCCAAGCGGCCCCTCCAATTTCCGGAGTCATTGGAAAACTGCAGTCATTTACAGGCAGCGCACTCGACGTTCAAACGCCTGCAGGCATGGTCCACATTGATGTCAAGCAGCCGCTGGCAACCTATAAGCAGATACCTTCGGATTTGAGTCATGTCACGTCCGCGTCTTACGTCGGCGTTCCGTCGACTGAGCAGGCGGATGGAAAAGAAGTAGCTAAGCAGATCATCATATTTCCGCCGGAACTGAGTGGAGCGGCAGAAGGTAGTGTTCTCACAGACCCGCCGGGTGCAACTACTCACAGCAGAATGACCAATGGCTCCGTCTCTCGCCCTGTCGCAACGCACTCACGCATGACCAACGGCACGGTAGCGAAAGGCAGCGGCACCACCCTGGTGGTCCAGTATCAGGACGGCTCTAAGACGATCGCCGTTCCGGCAAATGTCCCTGTGACGGAGGTCGCACCTGCACAAGTCACATTTGCTGAAGGCGATGTCGTCTATGCGGCGACTGAGAAGCTGCCAAACGGAACACTTGTGACGGACAAGATATTCCTATTCATTCCGGCGGCGCCGAGCGACACCAAGCAGTAAGAGTCTGAGCAATGAATCATTCAACACCTCCTGATTGTGAACCGAACTCGACGAGCACGTTGCCGGAACAGACGGGCGTGCTCGTCCTCAGGAAACACCATTTCTTGGTGCGCTGGAGTCACTGGCTGAAATTGCCCATCCTTACTTGGCCTCATTCTGAGTGGCATCTCTATTTACTGGGCCTCGCCGATCTATCAGCACAAGCCCGATCCGAATACGGAACGGAATTTGAATCCGTCCGGAGACGACTTGCGGAGTGGATCACGGGCTCTGAAGTAATTCTTAAGTTCGCGCTTATGTTGGGGAACGCACCAATGGCCAACAGCCTCAAGTCTCAGAATTATGCGACCTTTAGCGGAGTAAGATCATCCATCTTTGAGTAACACTGGACCGCAGCCCACACCGTGTTGGTGTATTGGAAAAGGGCATGAACAATACAGCGCCTGTCATCGCGCACGAAACGAGCAGCCATCGCTATGAGGCTGTGATACGCATCAGTGAGGCGATCGCGGCTTGCCGTGAACCTGAAGAACTGGCTAGGACTCTCGCGGCTGCAATTGGCGCGTTTCTCCAATTCGACCACCTCTACCTCACTGTATTCAAAGAGAACTCCAGGGAAATCGAATATCTGGTTTGGGGTAAGGGCTCTGTGCCTTTCCCGGACCTGCCGGTTGAAGAGTTGCCCATGTGGCAGGCTATGGAGAGTGGGGATCCACAGCATACTGCCGATTGGGATACAGAGGAGCGATTTCCGCAATTCAAGGAGTGGGCCCAGAAAATGCGGCTGGGCTCCGGGGTCCGCGTACCGTTGACGACGCCACATCGTCGACTGGGTGTTTTCGGAGTCAGCCGCGACACCGTGAATCCATTCAGTGAGCAAGACATAGGCTTCCTCCGGCTGGTCGGGCGTGTCGTCGCCTTCGCGCTGGATGATGGTTTGAATCTGAGGCGCGCACAGAGTGCTCATGCACGCCTGCAAAGTCAAAACGAGCGTCTGCAATTACTTCTGAACCTGACCAATCGAATTACCTCGAATCTTAAGCTTCGGGAACTATTACGTGCTGTCGCAGCTAACATTCGCGAGGTCATGCAGTGTGATGCCGTTGCGGTTTCGCTGGTAGATTCGGATTCAGGCACGTCCAGGTTATACGTCCTTGACTTTCCTCAGGGCAAAGGCTTCATTAAGGAGGAGCGAGTCCTCACAATAGCAGGCGCCGCCAAGCGCGCACTGGAGACATTAAAACCAACAGTCGTTAACAAGGCCGATCGTTCCGAACTCCCCGCTGAGGTCTACGATCAATTGGTGGCGGAAGGCCTGAAGAGCAGCTGTCTGTTTCCGCTGATTAACCGGGGTCGAGCGCTCGGAATCCTGACCATTGCACGGACCACGGAAGCTCCTTTTACCTCATACGACATCGAATTTCTGACACAAGCTGCTGGACAGATAGCAATCGCGATCGAGAACGCGATTGCCTATCACGAGATCTCTGAACTGAAAGACAAGCTCGCCCAGGAAAAGTTGTATCTCGAAGAAGAGATCCGCGGCGAGATGAACTTTGAGAATATCGTTGGGAACAGCCCGAGATTGAAGCACGTTCTGGAACTGGTTGAGACCGTCGCTCCAAACGACTCTACAGTCCTGCTGCTTGGCGAGACTGGTACGGGCAAGGAATTGATCGCTCGCGCCATCCACGATCGCAGCCGACGCAAGGATCGCACGTTTGTAAAGATGAACTGTGCTGCCATTCCAACGGGGTTACTGGAGAGCGAACTATTCGGGCATGAAAAAGGAGCGTTCACCGGTGCCATCGCGCAGAAAGTCGGGCGGCTGGAGCTAGCCGATCAGGGAACCCTCTTCCTCGATGAAGTGGGGGACATCCCGATCGAGATTCAACCAAAATTACTGCGCGCTCTACAGGAGCGAGAGTTCGAGCGTCTGGGCAGCATACATACCCGCAAAGTGAACATACGACTGGTGGCGGCGACCAATCGCGATCTGGAAGAGATGATTGCCAAAAAGGAATTCCGCAGTGATTTGTACTATCGCCTCAACGTATTTCCCATCCGCATACCGCCCTTGCGGGAGCGCAAGGAAGATATTCCTCTGCTGGTGAGCTTCTTTGTCCAAAAGTTTGCGAAGCAGATGCAGAAGAAAATCGAAGGTATTTCACCTGCCGTCATGAAGGGGCTGACAGCATGGGAATGGCCCGGTAACATCCGTGAGCTCGAAAATTTCATGGAGCGTGCCGTGATCCTGACCCGAAGCAAATCCCTTGAAGCGCCGCTGGCAGAACTTCGCAGATCCAACGCTCGGGAACCCGCTGTCACGATGCAGGGTTCCGGCAAGGAAGATATTGCGCGAATCGTGGAAGAAACCCTCCATGCCCTCAATGGCAACAAGACTGCCATCGATGAAAGGGCTCAGAAGCAACGTGAGGAAATTGTGCGCGCGCTTGGCGAGAGCAAGGGTCGCGTTGGCGGTGCCGACGGAGCTGCTGCACGCATGGGCGTGAATCGGACCACGCTTCTGTCTCGAATGAAGAAATTCGGCATCGACCCCGGTCAGTACGCATGACCAGGAATCACTGATCTTGAACGCACAAACGGAATCGCTTCGTTGGTAGTGCCCCTCCGCCACAATGCGCCTCGCTTTTTCCCGTTGGGGAGCCAATCGTACTGTCGCGCTGTCTCATCAATTTCAACAGTTGATCGACACTCTTGCCTCTGTCTCGCGACTGCCTCCATATTCCAACGACTTAGCGGAAACCTACATTGGTCTCAGGCTTGCCTCTCCCTTAGCGAGAGGGCTGTGAAACACCGCAGCAAGATCAGGCGAATGAAGTCATTTGAAGAAACGAAGAATCACAGATCGCCACGTCGCGCGCCAGGCGGTCCGGGCATTGAGCCTCGATGGACACACGGCGCCAAGCTCGCGGTCGGCACCGCGTATTCGACCTCCAGCCGGGTTTGGTACACCCTCGATGCCGGTTGTGTGACCGAGGTCTACTATCCGACAATCGACACTCCGCAAATACGTGACTTGCAATTCCTTTTCACCGATGGTGAAACATTCTTTCATGATGAACGGAGGAACTTCACTTCTGAAATCGCTTGCGTCTCGGAAGCGGCGCTCGGATTCGAAGTAACGAACCGGGAGAACGAAGGTCGTTACACCCTTCACAAGACAATCTTGGGCGACCCGTATCAAAATTGCCTGCTCATTCACACCCGCGTCGAGGCCCCAGCTGAACTGTTATCCAAACTCAAGATGTATATCCTTTGTGCGCCACATTTGGAAATTGGCGGTTGGCACAACAACGGCCAAGTTCTGCAGGATTACAAGCTTCTCCTCGCGCACAAAGGAAATACATGGCTCGCGATCGGAGCCACTGTTCCGTTTATCGAAGCCTCTTGCGGTTACGTTGGCGTTAATGATGGCTGGACTGACCTGGCTGACAACTATCGCCTCGATTGGGAGTACGAAGAAGCACTAGACGGCAACATCGCCCTGACGGGCGGGCTGGATCTTTTTCACAGTACGGAGTTCACGGTTGGCGTCGCCTTCGGCACAACTCAGCACGATGCACAGAGCACTCTTGGCCAGTCCTTGAACATTCCATTCGAACGAACACGCGACGCCTTCATTCACCTATGGGACCAAACCTCTAAACGGTTTTCACTTGCGTCGAAGTCCAACAATGCCACGCTGTATGAACGCAGCGTGAATCTTCTGCTGGCGCACGAAGACAAGACCTACTCCGGCGCGATGATCGCCTCGCTAAGTATTCCCTGGGGTGACCAAAAAAGCGATGACGAGTTGGGTGGCTATCACCTGGTTTGGACGCGGGACCTGGTGAAGTCCGTTACTGGCTTGCTGGCCGCTGGAGATACAAACACGCCGCTGCGCTCTCTCATTTATCTTGCCGTGTCGCAGCGGGAGGACGGCGGCTTTTACCAAAATTTCTGGCTTGACGGTCGACCATACTGGACGGGCATTCAGCTCGACGAGGTTGCGTTTCCAGTTCTGCTGACATGGAGACTCTGGAAGGACAATGCTTTGGGCAACTTCCTTCCCTTTGAGATGGTTCGTCGTGCCTGTGGCCTCCTCATTCGCGAAGGGCCGATCACAGCGCAGGATCGCTGGGAAGAGGCAAGAGGGTATTCGCCATCCACTCTCGCCGTACACATCGCGGCGCTAATTTGCGGAGCGGAGTTTTTTGATGACCGCGGCGAGCACGCTACGGCTGAGTTCATTCGCGATTATGCTGACTTTCTCGAATCGCATGTAGAGCCCTGGACTGTGACGACCGAAGGAACCCTGGTGCCGGGAATCAGGCGACACTACATCCGTGTCAATCCCGCCAGCTCTGACGATTGTGCCGATGAGGATCCGAATTGCGGCACCCTGGTACTAGCCAATCAGCCCCCTGGCGCTCGCAATGAATTCCCGGCGAAAGAGATTGTTGATGCTGGTTTTCTGGAATTAGTACGTTACGGAATTCGGAGCGCCAATGATCCTATTATTAAAGACTCGCTCCGTGTCGTCGACGCCATGCTGAAGGTGGAAACGCCATACGGTCCAGCATGGCGCCGGTACAACCATGATGGCTATGGCCAGCGCGAAGACGGTTCCTCTTACACCGGCTGGGGTAAGGGACGACCCTGGCCCTTGCTGACGGGCGAGCGCGGGCATTACGAAATTGCCGCTGGACGCGATGCCTCGCCCTATTTGCAGGCGTTTGAAAACTTCTCGCAAGGAATCGGCCTGATCCCGGAACAGATCTGGGACGGGCCAGACCTGCTTCCATATCTTCGTTTCGGTGGAACCAGCGATGCGGCGATGCCGTTGCTTTGGGCGCATTCCGAATACGTCAAGCTGCATCGCTCGGCTGCGGACCGTAAAGTGTTCGATTTAGTTGAGCCGGTGTACGAGCGCTACGTCCTAGGCAACGGCAAACGCAAGACGATGGAAGTCTGGAAATCGAGCCGTCAAGTGCAAATGGTCCCGGCAGGGACTCTCCTCCGCATACAAGCAGACTCCCCCTTTCTGTTGCACTGGACGAGAGATGATTGGCAAAACTCGAAGGATGCGAGGTCACAAGGTACAACGATTGGCATCGAGTTCGTGGATATTCAGTTGCCCGAGGAGCAAAGATATCCTATTCGATTCACCTTTCTTTGGCTCGAGGAAGATCGCTGGGAGGGCAACGACTACGCAGTAAAGATCGGAGTCCGGAACGCAGCGGCATACGGTAGTAGGAATTCTCCGCGCGCAAGAAAAACGCGAGAGGCTCGAGAATCCCCAGACCGCGACCGCAACAGCGCCTCGTTGGCTGATCCGTGAAGTGCAGGATCTTGCGCCCGCCCCTCATAAGACTGTCAAAGCGTGTTTTTTGACATCGTCAATTCTCAACACCGGACTTCCACTGCTGATGTTGAAAACTCATTGGCTTACAGCTCGTCGGTTTGGCACTTGCGTTGCCCTTACAACGACGAGCTCCCTTCGTTGTGGAGTTCCGCAATCTGGGGCGCCATTTGAAGGAAGCCCTTGAGGTTGTGCCCGAAGCGACACGTCGAAGCGGGAATTGAGAGCCTCTTGAGTAAGAAGAAAGGCAGTTGTAATGAAGAACAAGCTGGTTGTCATCATAGCCCTATGCATCGTTATTCCATCCGTAGCGTTGTCTGCTACCGACGACGCGAAGGCAAAAGACGAAATTAGGGTCTTTCCGTCGCCTCTTTCTGACTCTGAAACCCCGAGTTCGACAATCTACTCAACCAGTCCGAATGTTAGGACGAGCGAGCAGCAGGAAAAACCCGAGGACTACGAGGGGACGATGAGGGCGATCACCCAGAGGTTCTCAGCCACACTCGCAGCGATTGCCGGGGCCGTGCAACAAGGAAAAATCAGCAGCAAACAAGGGAAGGAAATGAGCGCCGAGCAATATCAGCTGACACAGATGCAGTTTGAACTGCTGAGCCTGTGGCGTGAAATCGAGCAGGAAGACGTGGCGCGAATCTCCAATGCTCCGGCGAAACCCGCTCCCACAGAGGACAGCGAAATCGTAATGGTGGCTCTCCCATTCTCGTCTCTTCAGCTGCATCCTTCCCTCTCTGAATATCTGAGCCTGACGCCCTCACAGGTTGCAGCCATCCAGCAGGTGATGGTACTCGAACGGCAGAGTCTACAGCCCCTGATGTCACAGCTGCGCATCACGAGGGAGAAGCTGCTTGCGATCGGCACTGATCGCATGAACGAGAAAGAGATCAAAAACCTTGCCCAGGCGGAGGCGGCTCTACTGGCTAGACTGATCGTAGCCAACGCTCGTTTGCAGTCCAAAATCTACAAAGTTCTCAGTCCTGACCAGCAAAGGAAACTCAGCGATCTCAAACGAACCCAAGGATCATCAGCCGCAATAGAAGGTCAGTAGGGAGCGGATTAAATGAGTAAATCGGCTCAATGCAGGGCGAGTTCCAACATGCTTTGGGCGCCCGGGAATACAGATGAATTGGGCACCTTAATAGCCGGCATCCCGTTAAGGTCTTTCGCTGTACATTCACGCATTGTGCCCTTCGGCAGCTGCCACTCTTCGTTCCGTCCCCGCTCCTTGCCCGTGTTTCTCGGCTGCCATCACAGCGGTGGCAATGTTCATTGCAGCCAGAATCAGGACTTCTTGTAGCGTGAACCCGCGACCTGTGATTTTCCACATAAGCGCCTCACAACGTAATTCGAAGCATCGCATCTTAAGTCAAAGCAATTTTTGTACCAAACGGAGTAGCGTCCATACCACCGAACAAAATGAGCCTGTTGGCGCAAGCTCCCTGACGCAGCACTGTCGAAGGTTGAAAGTGTCCCGCGCTTATCAACACTAGAGGCACCTGAGAGGCACCTGCAGGCAAGCATGGCGCTATCGGAGGCTCGTCACCCCATTGGTCGCACGCCGGTACTCCCTCCGCATGAGAGGGGAGGGATCAATCTCCCGCAGTACGCATGGCTACACAGCCTCGCTGTCCTTGATTCCCACTCCTACATGAGTTCGGATGGAAGCGGGTTGCATATCGCTCATCCCGGAGCTTTTGCAGCTGGGCCGCAACTTTAAGGTTGGGATCGCGCGAATAGGTAACCGAAATGAAGTTTCGAGAATTTTTTCGAATGGGGATGCTGATTAAATGATAATCGGAATATGAGGACGACAGGTGTTGTCCGTCTCGAACTTCCTGGCTCCGCGCCGAAATCGTTAGAGTGTAGTCCGAAGCTCCGTTCGCAATAATCTCGAGTTTATAGGCTCCGCTTAGCGCTCCACAGACTTCGACTAATCCGCGACATGCATCCTTGCCGTCCGACTCATCACAATCGATTGAGCCTTGGGCCACCGGCAATTCCTGCCAGCCACGTTTTGTGAGCGGGTCGAAACCAATGCGGCGTCCGCGTGGATCCGTTAACACTATGCCCATGCTAGGCGGACCGCTGTTGTTGGTATGAAAGGCGATATCGAGTTCGCCAAATGCAACGCAGTCCCCTGCATCGTTAGGATCTCGTTCATCCTGCACTACGCGTGTGTTTACCGCCGACTCAGATGCAATATCGCCCAGATGCACATTGCAGAAGACTGCCCTTGGAACAAGCATGAGCAATGAGAATATCGTCACAATCCTAATATTAGTCACAGAAGCCACGTTCGTACGTCTTGGGCATCGAATGTTTCGCGCGAGAACATCGTTCACCGCCGATGCTTCGATCCAACACTGCAGTCGCAATCGCGCTTCCATATCGGGTGAAATAAATACTGATTCAAGACTGCGGGCGGGAGTCTGTCCGAACGGCCAAGTACTTGGAGGTCAGTTATTTGACGCCAGTCTGGTCCATCCCTGGTCTTCTTCGCTGATTCGGAATCGAGAGTCACGGTTATCACGGGATGTCAACGATCTTCGACACTTTCAACCCGTCAACACAAAGCGCCCGGCCATCAGTCCCGGCGGCCCAATCTCCGCAGCCCAGTGTTTCCAGCAAATTACGGGTCCACAGCCTTTAGCCCCGTTTTGGCATGTGGCTTGCTCTATGGGCATTCGTTGGAGGTGCAGAGCGATGACTCCACAAACCAGCCGAGTGCCAGACAAGAATATCGAGTCCGAGCTCGATCGACTTACCTATTCGGCCTATCTGTTGACCCTCGATCCTGGAGTGGCGGTTTCAGTCGTGATGACGGCGATTGATGGATCTCTCGAGGAAATCACGACCAGGCCAGATTTGCTTGAACGAACGGTCGACCTCGCATTAGAACAGTTACGGCGCGAATCCAGAACGGAAGGTGATAGTGAGTCAGCGGCCTTCGATGCTGTGCTTTACGGGCATTCCGCAACGGTCAACTCGCCCACACTTCAATCGCTCAACGACCTGAGCGGCAACCCCATTCTGCTGCTCGATTCCACATCCCGCATAGCCTTCGTTCTGCACCATGTGCTCGGGTACAAGGTCGAGGAAGCGGCCGCGAAGGCGCAGATGGACGAGACAGAATATCGCGCGCAGTTGCGAAAAGCCTACCTGCGATTGGCCTCGTTACACTTTGAGGGGCAGGATTCAGGCGTCACGTTTCTCGAGGAGCCAGCGCTGGCCTAGGAGAAAAACCATGAGCTGGCTGAGTTGGATTTTTGCTTACTTGTTTGATTGTGTCCATCCCCACACCACCTGGCCACGCCGGCACCGGGCCGGATTCGCGTATGTCGCGTGCCTCGATTGCGGCAGAGAATTGCCCTATTCGCTGGATCGCATGAGGATCATAACCAGAGTGGAGCCCTTGGTGAATGGAACCGTCGCGCTGGTCAAAACAACCTGATCCTCGTTTATCAGCTGTCACTTCGCCGTCATTTGCTTTCGACACTGTCAACTATTGACACTGCCGCTCGAATTCACAGTGCTCAAATTCAATCACTTAGCTCGAAGTGCGATTGGCATATCCCTTGCCTTCATACAGGGATAAGGACAATCGCATGTCAATTTTCTCTCCCACACGTTCTGCGATCCTGCTAGCTATGGCCTCGGTGCTTTCCGTGACCATGCATGGACAGAGCTTGCAAGGCGAGCAATCTACGCCAGGGAAGCTAGTAGGAACGGTTACCGATTTGAACGGTGACCCGATACCCAATGCAACGGTTGTTCTCAAGACTGCGGAAAGCAATGATCGCCGTACACTTGTCACCCCCGACAGCGGCTTTTTCGAATTTACTGACGTAAAGCCAGCCACCCCTTACCAAATCAACGTCAGCGCAAAGGACTTCGCGGACTGGACATCTCCCACCGTCACCATAGATCCAGCACAATTCAAAATTGTTACTGGCATTCAGCTCCGGATTGGGACTGAGCGAACAACGGTCGACGTCCATTACGATCCTGTGGAAACGGCAACTGAGCAGTTCAAGTCCGAGGAACGGCAGCGCGTTTTCGGATTCATTCCAAACTTCTACGTTTCTTACGATAGTGATCCGGCGCCACTCACCGCGAAGATGAAATTCAAGCTCGCCCTCAAGGTGTCCACTGATCCGGTGACCGCTTTCGGTGTTTCCTTGGTCTCTGCCTCCAGGCAAGCCGCGAATACCCCGAAATACGGCCAAGGCTGGGGGGCTTATGGAGAGCGATTTGGCTCTACTGCTGCCGATGGTTTTTCTGACATCATGATTGGCGGCGCCATACTGCCTTCGCTGTTGCACCAGGACCCACGCTACTTCTATCAGGGAACTGGCACGACTGGTTCCCGAGTCCGCCATGCGATGTTCAGTCCATTTGTCGCGAAGGGGGATAACGGAAAGTGGCAGCCGAACTATTCGAGTTTAGGGGGAGATCTGGCGTCATCGGCCCTCTCGAACCTTTATTATCCCCAAGCCAATCGTGGAGCCGGACTAGTGTTCGGAAATTTTGCGATTGGCACGGCTGAACGAATCGGCGCGAGCCTCGCCCAAGAGTTCCTTTTGGGTAAGTTCACCCGACGGGGTGGTCACATGAAATAACCGCACGACGACGAGACTCTCCACCCGGTCGCGAGTACCAGGAACCTGCTGGCGACTTGCGATTCTTCCTTTACGCCAACCTGTGACTCCTGCATGCCGGCCCGGGCTTCATTGCCCGGGCTCCAGCCTCTTATATGGACTCAATTCCGAGGGGGACGCAGCGGTCAAAGTCGCCTTCGACAATTTCAACTCTCGACAAAAAGTCTGAAAATCAGCATTGCAACGCTTGCACTTAGAGTGCGAAACGTTTGGCAAGCGCCTTGCCTCTGTCCCTACGTTACGGAAAGGACTCATGTTGAAGATCTCGATCATCGAAGGCCACACCGAGCGGCGGTTGATCGTGGAGGGCAAGCTAGTTGGGCCCTGGGCGGCAGAGCTAAGGAGTGCGTGCGAAAACGTGAATACAGACCTTTTCGGCCGCAAGCTCGTTATCGATATGAGGCATTTAACGGCAATTAGTCAGGAAGGCGAGAACGTTTTGTTTGATTTGATTCAGAAGGGTGTCAAATTTCGCTGCCGCGGTGTGTTCACGAAACACGTTTTGAAGCAGGTCGCCCGCCGCGCAAACGGCAACCCTGGGAAGGCGGAGAAATGAGGGAGCAGGCCCGCCATCAAGGTCGCGGAAACGAGCCAGATCCATATGCGACTCGCGAGGACTTTATCAAGGCCTTTCACGAGGATATGAATGGACTTTATCAGCTTTCGTTTCTGCTTACCGGAGATCGCGAAAAGGCAGAAAAGTGCCTTGTTGCCGGTATCGAGGATTGTGTTAAAGAGAACCGCGTGTTCCGGGAGTGGGCACGTTCCTGGGCGAAACGCGTTATCGTCGAAAACGCAATTCGTGAGCTGAAGCCGCGTCCGAGCCCCCCTAGCTCTTCTCCGTCCGTGACTGCTTTCTCGCACAGCGAGCAGTCAGGCGGTTCAGGTGGGCATTTCGACCTGGAAACAGTATTAGGGCTTGGAGATTTCGAGCGGTTTGTTTTCGTGATGTCGGTTCTGGAGAACTATTCGTACCACGAATGCGCCCTCCTTCTCGGTTGCTCGGTCTTCGAGATCCGGCAAGCTCGCCTCCGTGCTCTTGAAGAGCTGGCCAGCTCAGGCCAAGTGGCTTCTTTCGCACCGTAGCTTTTAACCTAATGTTGGCCAATGCACTAATAGGAACGTCTTATGCTGACAGATCCCGAGCCAGATCGAAACATCGAAGAGGTGAACGACGACGAAATCTATGCTGCGATTCGCTACCTTGAGTCGGACCCGGGAAGCGCAAGTGAGCAGAGCGACGATACCGTTACAACCAAGGAGAATGACGATAACGGCGTTGTGATCTGCGGCTGTTTATACGTCGCAGTGTTAGCTTGCCTGGTGGTCTTGTGGCTGTACTTGAGATGATGTCGGTTTCTGTAAGTCTCAAGCCAAGGTCCTCGCCGAGCGTGTTCAGCGCATTACTAACACCCCGACTCAGCTGCAGAGGAAATTCAATTCAGAGGGGTCCAAGCGCCAAAACCCTTGGCGCGAGTTCAGTAACATCTGCCGTGCTGAATTTCAACGATGAAACAACCAACTCCTATAGAGTTCCAAGCACGGAATCGCGGAGCCACTTCAATTTTCTTGGTTCATGGTTCTGTTCGAAGCTAACGCTGTCGGCGCGTCTCAACACGTTTCGACATTCGTGAAGTACCTCGTGCTGCCCCCATTAGATTTCAATCACTTGCTCGAACACCGCATTTGGCACGAGCCGTGCCTGTCTCAGAGTGACTGGAACTGAAATTCCAATCGGAGTTTGGAGATATGGCATGCGCTCAAGCTGTTTCACACACGTCCGCAGCATTTCGTTCTGTTCCTTTCGTTGAATTACGACAGTCTCTCCCCAGCCAGATCGCGATCATCTCGCCATTCGTAGATCAACTGATGCATTTCATTGCGAGATTCCGAATCCCTGACGGGAGCGAGCTGAACATTGAAACCGCGCTCCATGAGGTGCTGGCAAATGCCATCGTGCACGGCAACCACGAGGACCCTAGCAAGCTCGTCCGCGTCGCGTGCCGGTGCACCACGGACGGAGAGGTCTTTCTTACTGTTCAAGACGAGGGGCAAGGATTCGACACGTCCGCGCTACTAGACCCGACAACTCCGGAGAATCGGCTGCTCCCGCACGGGCGCGGGATCTACCTGATGAAAACGTTAATGGACGACGTTTGTTTCGAGCAGGGCGGCACAGTTGTGTATATGCACAAGGAGTCCAACGCGAGACCAAGGGCAGCGAGAAAATCGGCGTGATCCGAAGACTTACACAAGTCGCATTCGCCATCGGGTTGCTGGCTATTGGCGCCCTCGCCCAGGACACGGGTCCGGTAACTGGAACGGTTTAAGGGCTGGCTCAGGGCCGATGCTGACGGTGGGCGCTCGGTCGTGCCCGCGGCGAAGATTTTGCTGGACGGTCAGTACATCTTGAAGTTCAAACCGACAACGAAGGTAAGTTAGCAAGCAAGGCAGAACCGCATTTGTTCGAGGTCCGGGTGAGGCCGACCCTGGCAAAGTTACAAATCCGTGACAGCTTCTGACCACTATCCGATTTCATTCGAGTTGCGTCTTCCCGGTTGATGTCGCGAATCGATCGCACCATTTGCGCCGCAGCAAGCGAATCTACCGGGGCCGCGCTATTAAGTGGTAAGCATCAGCCTGCATACCGGCCGATGACGCTTTTCCTCTTCCAGAAGTTCTTCGAGCGAACGTGCCAGAACTGAAAAATCGCAGCGAATACATTTGGATTCGAGGGAAAACTCCTGATCCTCAACGATTGGATTGCGGGTAAAATCGTACTGTTCATAAACCATAAACGGCCGTTCCTTCGATCCTCCGCTCAACGAGCGCGAGCTGATGGCCTTGGCTCAACGTCGTTAGCCTTCCATCGAAGTTAAGCACCCACATTGCCAGACCCGCTGGCGTCGGGGAATTGGCCCGCTTGCTGTAGTCTTCTCAAGCGCTTAAACCGAAATGCGCGCAGGCCGTGGATGATCCTCCGGAGTGTCAATGGTCGGTTTAATCTTGACACTGTCAACTTCCCAAGATTGCCCGCTCGGGTCATGAAAAACCCCTTCATTCCACGCTGGAACTGTCGGAGTGGTTTCGACACTCTCGACTCGTAACCCTGCAGCCTTCCATCCGGTGCTGACATTTCAACTCGTTAGGCACACGCACGTTTGGCATCCGCATTGCCTTAATCGCATGGGCAGAAGGTCGCACAGATCGGTACGGCTTTTGCCACCGAGCGGCCCTGCAAAGAAGAAATTCAGCGACTAACCAGTCGCCTGATCAAGGGTGGAACCATTACATGAGACGGATATCTGTAGGTCTGGTTGCCGCGGTTTTGTTGGTGAATGCGCTGGGTTGCAGCAACGGCAAGGTGAGGGCCGCCGGTCCGCCTCCGCCACCCGTGGTCAAAGTCGCACCGGTCATCCAAAAAGATGTGCCGGTTCAGGGGGAGTGGGTAGGAACGCTCGAAGGGTACGTCAATGCGCAGATTCAGCCTCAGGTGAGCGGTTACCTGATTCGACAGGATTATCGTGAAGGGGGACTCGTCAGAAAAGGCCAGCTCCTCTTTGAGATCGATCCCCGTCCATTTCAAGCCGTGCTTGATCAAGCCAAGGGACAATTAGCGCAGGCTGAGGCGCAGATGGCGAACGCTGAGCTGAACGTCAAGCGCGATATTCCCGAAGCGGAGGCTCATGCCATTCCACAGAGCCAACTGGAGACCGACACTCAGGCACTCCGCGCGGCGGAGGCCTCCGTCGAGGCAGACCAGGCAGCAGTAGAACAAGCCGCGATAAACCTTGGCTACACAAAGGTCACTTCCCTCATCGACGGAATCGCCGGTATCAATACCGTGCAGGTAGGCAATCTGGTAGGACCGTCTACCGTCCTCACCGCGGTTTCGCAGGTAAGCCCAATCAAGGTTTATTTCCCCATCAGCGAACAGGAATACCTGCGGATGGCGGACGGCGGCGCTCCGGGAAGCGTTGACTTTATCACGCACGCTTCACGAATCCCGTTGCAGTTGACCTTGGCCGATGGGACTACGTACCCGCATCCCGGCAGAATCGTCTTCGCGGATCGCCAGGTAAATACCCAGACCGGAACCATTCAGATCGTGGGCGAGTTCCCCAACTCCCGAAATCTGTTGCGACCCGGCCAGTACGCGCGCGTTCAGGCGCCAACCGGAAACATCGCGGGAGCGCTGCTCATTCCGCAGGCGGCGGTGAGTCAGCAGCAAGGTAGTACTCAAGTGACAGTCATCGGCGCCGATAACCGGGCGCAACTCCGTACCGTGCAGGTCGGGCCGAGAGTGGGCTCGCTTTGGGTGATCGCATCCGGTCTCAAACCAGGAGAGCGCGTTGCGGCGGTTGGTGCGGAGAAGGCAAAAGAAGGCGAACCGGTGAATCCCACCCCTTACACAGAAGCGGAGGAGCGTTGAGTCATGGCGAATTTTTTCATTCGAAGACCGATCGTCGCGATCGTGATTGCGATTCTTACCGTCATAGTCGGCGCGATCAGCATCGCAACTCTGCCGGTAGCGCTGTTCCCGAACATCGCCCCACCTGAAATCAGGTTGCAAGCCAACTATCCGGGTGCGGACGCGCAGACTCTCGAGCAAGCTGTGGCCACACCCATCGAGCAGCAAGTCAGCGGCGTAGACAACATGAATTATATGTACTCGCTGAATGCTACCGCGAACCAGCAAACAACCTTGCTCGTCGACTTCGATCTCAAAACCGATCCCAACACCGATCTGCTGCTCACGCAGTCGCGTCAACAGCTGGCCAACGGTCAGTTGCCGCCGGAGGTGAACAATTACGGAATCACTCTGAAGAAGTCCACCACTGCTCCGCTCATGCTGATTTCCCTCTACTCGCCGCATGGCACCCACGATTCGAACTATCTGGCCAACTACGCCTACATCAACGTCAACGACCCCGTCGCACGCTTATACGGCGTTGGCCAGACCCAGGTGTTCGGCTCAGGGCAATATGCAATGCGCCTTTGGGTGAAGCCTGACCAAATGGCGAAGCTGGGCATCACCGTCACAGACATAGTTAATGCGCTTCAGAGCCAGAACACGGTGAATCCGGCTGGCCAGGTCGGGGGCGAGCCGGCTCAGAGTAACCAGCAATTCACTTATGCCGTGCTGGCTCAAGGTCGCCTGACTTCTCCGGAACAGTTCGGTAACGTCGTCGTGCGCGAAGCACCAAATGGGGCGACTGTTCGAGTCCGGGACGTAGCCCGAGTCGAACTGGGCACTCAGGACTACAGCCTGAAGGGTCGCCTGAATGGCAAGCCCAGCGCCATCATTGCCGTCTACCAGTTGCCCGGAACCAATGCTGTGCAGACGGTTGCGGGCGTCCGGAAGCTCATGGTTCAGATGAAGCAACGCTTTCCGCAGGACATCGACTACACCGTTTCACTCGACCAGACACTCCCCGTCACAGAAGGCATGAAAGAGATCCTCGAGACTCTCGTGATTGCAATTGTGCTGGTCATTTTTGTGGTCTATCTCTTTTTACAAGATTGGCGCGCCACCCTGATCCCCATGTTGGCCGTGCCTGTTTCGTTAATCGGCACGTTCGTTGTCTTTCCGCTTTTCGGCTTCTCGATCAATACACTTTCGATGTTCGGGTTGGTGCTCGCGATTGGCTTGGTGGTCGATGACGCCATCGTGGTTGTCGAGGGAGTGCAGCACCACATCGAGGAAGGACTGAGTCCGAAAGATGCGGCCATCAAGGCGATGCAAGAACTCTCCGGCCCGGTGGTGGGTATTGCCCTGGTTTTAGCTTCGGTGTTTGTGCCGACGGCTTTCATACCTGGCATCACTGGCAGGCTATATCAGCAGTTTGCCATAACGATCGCTATCTCCGTGATGCTCTCAGCGTTTAATGCGCTCACACTGAGCCCTGCACTTTCGGCATTGCTGCTCAAGCCCAAGAAGCAGACTCGCGGACCGCTGGGAAAATTCTTTGGCTGGTTCAACGCATATTTTGACCGCTCGACCGACAGCTTTGTCCGTCTCTCGGGTGACCTGATTCGTAAGGCCGGCGTAGTGATGGTTTTGCTTGTAGTCGCCGGAGTAGCCGCGTGGTTCTTCAGCAAACATCTGCCCACCAGCTTCCTGCCCGACGAAGACCAAGGTTACATGTATATCAATATGCAGCTCCCGAAGTCGGCATCCATGGAGCGGACAAGCGAAGCTGCGAAACAAGTGGAGGACGTTCTCGCCAAGACGCCGGGAGTTCAGTACACCACAAGCGTTATCGGTTTCAGTTTGCTCAGCTACGTCCGGACTTCGTATAACGCCTTCTTCTTTGTAACCCTGAAGCCCTGGGAGGATCGCAAGACCCAGGCCGAAGAATATCAAGCCATCAAGGCGCGTTTGAATCAGCAACTCAAGCAGTTTCCAGAAGGCACAGTCTTCGGTTTCTCACCACCCGCGATCCCCGGGGTCGGTACGGCTGGCGGCGTGACGTTTGCCTTGGAGGACCGCGCCGGTAAGGATGTCAAGTTTCTTGCGGATAACCTGAACACCTTCATGGCGGCCGCTCGCAAGCGCCCTGAGATTGGACTGATCTCAACCACGTTTATCCCGAGCGTGCCGCAAGAGTTCATCAATGTAGACCGGGACAAGGTGCTGAAGCAGGGCGTGAATTTGACGGATGTTTACAACACCATTCAAGCGTACATGGGTGGCTTATTCGTTAACTACTACAACGATTTCGGCCGTACCTGGCAAGTGTATGTGGAGGCCGAGGCGCCTTACCGCTCGACGACCGATGATCTCGGACAATTCTATGTCCGCAACGGCCAAGGGCAGACGGTACCTCTTACCGCGCTGGCAAAGTTTGAGACTCGTTACGGACCTGAGTTCACCATGCGCTACAACGAGTACCGGTCGGCACAGATTAATGTTAGCGCGGCGCCCGGTTACAGCTCTGATCAGGCATCAGCGGCCTTGGAAGATGTTTTCAAGCAAACCATGCCTCGCGAAATGGGCTTCGACTATATCGGCATGTCCTACCAGGAGCAAAAGGCGCGCGAAGGGCTGCCGTCTTCCGTCATCTTCGGATTTTCACTGCTGTTCGTTTTCTTAATTCTGGCGGCCCTCTACGAAAGCTGGACAGTGCCCTTCAGCGTGCTGCTGAGCACTCCGGTCGCTGTCTTCGGCGCTCTCGCTGCGCTCTGGCTTCGTCGCGTTGTGGTTGGCCTTTACCTTCCTCAGTACATGGTTCAAATCGAGAACGATGTCTACGCGCAGATTGGCCTTGTGATGCTCATCGGCCTGGCTGCGAAAAACTCGATTCTGATCGTCGCGTTTGCCAAGGAGGACTACGAACGCGGTATGTCAATCGTCGATGCGGCACTCTCCGCGGCGAGGCTTCGCTTCCGGCCTCTCATGATGACTGCGCTCGCCTTTATTCTCGGCTGCGTGCCGCTCTGGACCGCGTCCGGAGCAGGCTCCGTCGCACGCCAGATCATGGGCACGGCGGTAATCGGAGGAATGGTTGCCGAGACTTTTATCGGCAGATTCTTTGTTCCCGCGATCTTCTACGCAGTTGAAAAACTCTCCGGCGCTGAGCGGCGAAAAGCACTGCCACTCACGCCCGCCGAAGCGCCCAGTCAAGGGGATTGAATTATGAGGAAGGCTGCACTCTTAGTAGGAATCGTTATCGCGCAGGGCTTGATGACCGGCTGCCTGATGGGGCCGAAATACCAACGGCCTGCGGTGAATGTTCCCCAGGAATACCGTGCACCGGCTCCAGAACAAGCCGCCCAGGCCTCGTCGCTGGGCAACGAACAATGGTGGCAGGTGTATCAGGATCCGGTGCTTACGCAGCTGATCCACACCGCCATTGCGCAAAATTATGACGTGCGCATCGCCGCCGCCCGCGTGCTCGAAGCCCAAGCGCAAGTCGGCATCACCCGGGCCAATCAGCTCCCCTCTGCAAACGTCGGAGCGAACGTTTTCAGCGAGCAGAACGCCAAAGTTACGAACCTCTTTCCCGCCTACCAGGTCAATGGCGGCGAGCTGAGCCTTTCGGTGATCTGGAATCTAGACTTCTGGGGAAAATACCGCCGGCAAACCGAAGCGGCTCGCGCCCAGTTACTCGCAACCGAGTGGGGGCAGCGAGCGGTACTTTCTTCTCTGGTGGCCAATGTAGCGACGGCTTATTTCCAGCTTCGCGCGCTCGACAGCCAGCTTGAGATCTCGCAGCGCACGCTGGCATCGCGCCAACAATCCCTGAAGTTAACTCACGTGCTTGAGAGCCATGGCTCAGGCTCCGGGCTCGACGTTAGTCAAGCCGAGCAACTCGTCTATACCGCTTCGGAAACGATCCCCGATCTCGAACGGCAAATTCAGCAACAGGAGAACGTGCTCAGCGTTCTGCTCGGCGAAAATCCCCAATCCGTTCCCCGGGGCCGCGCGCTTATAGAACAGCCCGTACCGGAGAGCGTTCCTGCGGGACTCCCCTCAGAATTGCTGGAGCGACGACCGGACATTCGGCAGGCGGAAGAGATCATGGTTGCTGCCAACGCCCAAATCGGCGTCGCCAAAGCCTCGTTCTTCCCCAGCCTGTCGCTCACCGGACTGGGAGGACTCGAGAGCAATGCGTTGCACCACTTCATCAGCCAACCCTCGGAGACTTGGTCCGCGGCTGCTGGCGTGACGCAGCCTGTTTTCCAAGGAGGAGCGCTCCGCTCTCAACTCAGACTCGCCCATGCCAACTGGCAAGAAGCACTGTTCTCGTACCAGCAAACCGTTCAGAACGGCCTGGAACAGGTTTCGAATTCACTCGTCGCTTCTCAAAAAAATCGTGAGTTTCGCGAACAGCAGGAGTTGCTCACGCAGGCAGCGCACCAAACCGACCAACTGTCCGAGGTCCTTTATAAAAACGGCGGCGCAAGTTATCTCCAGGTGCTGACCAGCGAAACAAATTATTTCTCAGCCGAACTCAACCTCGTGCAAGCCCAGCTCAACGAGCGTTTGGCGCTCGTGCAGCTTTACCAGGCGCTTGGAGGCGGCTGGCAGCAATAGCGGAGAGAAATGTGGTTGTGTACGACGGGTCTCCTGAATCTGGAGCTGCATTATGAAACGGATTGCGTCTCTTTCAATCTTCTTTGCCGCGCTCATCGAGTTCGCGATCGAGCGCGCAAGATTCGACCTGTGGATCATGATCGTTGCAATGGCGGCTCTGTTGTGGAACCTCGTGGGAAGGGTGAAGCAGTGACCCAAAAAGAAATTCATGTCGGAATCGTCGGTGCAAACGCGAAAAGCTGGGCGCAACTATCACATGTCCCGGCCATCAAGGGCCTTCCCGGCGTGACGCTCGCGGCTGTGGCAACGCGCAACGAGCAAAGTGCTCGGGCAGCGGCTGAAGCCTTCGGTGCTGATCGCTGGTTTTCCGATCCCTTCGCGATGATCCACGATGACGGAATCGACATCGTAACGATCTCGGTCAAGGTGCCCGCACATCGCGAACTCGTTCTGGGTGCGCTAGACGCCGGCAAAGCGGTGTACTGCGAGGCGCCTCTTGGACGCACCGTTGCCGAAGCCGAAGAGATGGCGAGGGCGGCAGGTTCACTCCACACCGCGATCGGATTGCAGGCTCGTTTAAATCCAGCCGTGCGCCGTGCGGCCCAGTTGCTTTCTTCCGGAAGGATTGGACGCCCACTCAACGCGAGAATTGTATCCACCACTGTGGGCTTCGGGTCGGAATTGCCATCCTCACATGACTACTTCAATAAGGCATCATCTGGGGCGAATCTGCTGACCATCACTGGCGGGCATACGCTCGATTTGGTGGAAGCAGTCCTTGGAGAGATCGTCGAAGTCGATGCCCGGACGGAGATTTTGTGGCCTACTGTGAAATTGACGGACACCGGAGCGGAGAGCTTGCGTGCAACTGCCGATCAGGTCGCCGTACTGGGAAAGACGCGTTCTGGCGCCGTATTCACGGCCGGGATTCACGGCGGTGTGGCCCCGGCGCATGCCCGCTTCAGCTTCGAAATCAGTGGCTCAGAGGGATGGCTCAGCCTGGCGGGTGGTCATCCCTACGGCCCTCAGGCTGGGGACCTCAAGCTCACGTCGAACATCCTATTCGCGACACCCGACGAGGCCGCGGTCTACGGTGGGTTCATGGGTGCGGCAATCAATGTGGGAGAGGTCTACGCTCATCTGGTTCGCGATTTGCACGTGGGCACCTACAGAGATCGGA
>Ga0210389_10000129_pt1 | contig 76077 bp, 69 predicted proteins | sample IncBWH28OmetaG_FD_160127 | JGI IMG/M metagenome (GOLD analysis project Ga0210389, IMG submission 160127) | Forest soil microbial communities from Barre Woods Harvard Forest LTER site, Petersham, Massachusetts, United States - Inc-BW-H-28-O ...
CAGCGATCCATCCCTCGCCGAGATTCTTGGAGTTCGCTTGCTGCTGGTGAACGTGTTGCGGCCTCTGGCCGCAGGCCAGAGACTCACGCCGGAGGCGTTCGACAAACTGCTCGACGAAATCAGCGAAGCCAAGCACGCCCTCGCGGGACAGCTGGCCGCTTCCGCAGGAAGGAAATAGCGATGGCAATTACAAAGTGGGGACGCAAGGAATCCATCATCTGGCCGCCGCACAGCCCGATTTATACCTACGGGGCGGTATTCATGGCTCTCGTTCTTACCGGACTTTTTCTTTACTGTCGGGTCACCTTCGGCAACAGTCCCCTACAGAGGTTCTACACGCCCACCTACATCCGATCGAGCGTTGCAGGAGCGATCGGAACGAGCCGCCGAGACAACTATCGGATGCTCATGGTCGGCGCTCGCGGAATTCAAGCGCGTCTGGCGACGAACACCGACGTGACGGACGGCCCGACGTCGCAACCGGGCGGCAAGCTCATCCCGCTCGCGCTCTCGCAGCCCGCCCTCCAGCGCGGGTATACGGTCCTTTACCTGGGACCGGAGCAGAGCTATATCGACGCGTCCTTGAGTGCCTATCTCAAGAGTGCGGTTTACGGTGGCGATGGCCTTTTCGATCTCTACAAGATCCCGCTGCTTTTCGGTCTTCTATCACTAGTCATCCAGCTCCCGTTTTCCATCGCCAAGGACGTTCGACGACGCAAGGTGCTGAGATACGGACGACGCCTGAAAGGCCCCGAAATGATGACTCCGAGGGAGTTCAACGACAGGGTCGCAGGGGATGGCATAGGCATTAAGACCAACGAAATGAAGACAATGATCCGCATACCGCAGCGAGCGGAGGCCCAGCACATGCAGATAATCGGAGATACCGGAGCGGGCAAGACTATGATCATGCTCCAAATTCTTCGGCAGATAAAACATCGCGGCGATTCCGCGATCGTCTACGACCCCGCACGGGAGTTCGTCAAACGCTTTTACGACCCGAAAAACGGCGACGTTATCCTGAATCCGCTCGATAAGCGTTGTCCTTATTGGGGACCCGCGGAAGAACTCCGCCGACGCTCCGAGGCGAAGGCTCTGGCGGTGTCCCTGTTCCAGCCGCCGCAGGACAAGAAAGGTGAATTTTTCATCGAGTCCCCCCAGAAGATCTTCGCTTTCCTGATGGCGTATGGCCCCACGCCAGAGGAGTTGGTGAAGTGGATGTCGGACCCGCAGGAGATCGACCGGAGGCTCAAAGGAACAGAACATGCTCACCTGATCGACCCTAGGGCGCACCAACAGCGCGCTGGAGTTCTTGGCTCGCTTGGACTCGTCGCCGACAGCCTCCGTCTTCTCCCTAAGAAGGGCGAGGGGAATAGCGAGTGGTCGGCCACAGAGTGGGCCGAGACGCGGCAGGGCTGGATCTTCATTACTTCACTCCCGGCAGAACGTGAGGCACTTCGACCACTTCAAAGTCTATGGATCGACCTGCTCGTCTTGCGTCTGCTAAACGAGCCAAAGGAGGGGCAGAAGCGGGCATGGTTCGTGATTGACGAATTGGCGAGTTTGCAAAAGCTCCCCCAGCTCCATACCGCCATTACCGAAAATCGAAAGAGCAACAACCCTGTGATTCTGGGTTTCCAAGGAAAGGCCCAACTTGAATACCTTTACGGCCACCTGGCCGAGGTCATGCTGTCCCAACCGGCAACTAGCATTTGGCTAAAGACAAAAGAGCCGACTGCTGGAGAGTGGGTGAGCAAGTTCATCGGAAAGGTCGAGATCGAACGGCTTCGCGAAACCCATTTCGACGGCTCCCGCGCTGGGAGAAACTTCGCGCTGGACCGTCAGGTTGAACCGCTGGTAATGGAGTCCGAAATCTCTGGACTACCGGACCTCCACGCCTATATGAAGTACGAGAACTATGTGACGCGGTTCTCATTTCCGTACTTCGATATGCCGGTTGTCACGGGTGACTTCGATCTCCGCGATACGCCCGAAGACAAACTTCCCTACGATCCAAGAAACATAGGTGCAGCTAAGCCCGAGTTGCGTCCGCATGAACTGAAGCCGGATGCGAATGTGCCCACGCCGCCGCGAAAATCGCCACGGACCGCGACGGAGATCGTGCCACAGGAGAGCGAGGCTGAGCGGAACGTCAACGCCCAACAAAGCCTCAATCTTCGGGGGTAGTAATTGCCATGCTGACGATTTCAAAACCGCTCTCAGCAGGCCAGGCGCAGACCTACCACCAGGCGGAGTTCACCGCGAAGGAACAGAACTATTGGTCGCAACGCGGCGTCATCGCGGGCGAATGGCAAGGACGACTGGTCGCGCAGTTCGGCCTTGCCGAGACCGTCTCCGCCGAGGACTTTGCGAAACTCAGCCAGGGCCAGCATCCACAGACCGGCGAGCAGCTTGTGCGACAACGAGCGTCCTATGAGTATCAGGATGCCGACGGCAAGACCATCAAGACGATGGAACACCGTGCCGGTTGGGATGCAACATTTTCCGCGCCCAAATCCGTCTCGCTAACCGCCCTTGTCGGCGGCGATGAGCGTGTCCGCGAAGCCCACCGGGAGAGCGTCCGCGTTGCCCTCGACCAGCTCGAACACTACACGCAAGCCCGCATCGGCGGCAATCATCCGTCCGAGACCACTGGCAAATTTATCGTCGCCAAATTTGAGCACGATACAGCCCGTCCGGTCGATGGGTATGTCGCGCCACAACTGCATACTCACGCGGTCGTTTTCAATCTCACGGAGCGCGATAATGGCCAGCCGCGCGCGATCCAACCGCAGAGCCTCTTCGCCTCCCAGCAATTTGCCACAACGATCTATCAATCCGAGTTGACTTACCGCCTCCGACACTTCGGTTACGAAATTACGACAGGGCGGAGCGGTGCTCCGGAGATCAAGGGATACACACAGGAATATCTCGACGCATCCAGCCCCCGAAGCCAGCAAATTCGTGAATACCTCGAACGCACGGGCCGCTCGGGAAAGGAAGCGGCCGAGATCGCTGCGCACTCGACCCGTGACCGCAAGGAAATTCATTCACCGGGCGAGGTCATGGCCGCACACCGAAAGCTGGCGGCCGACTTTGGACACCAAGCGGACGCTGTTGTACGCGCGGCGCGTGAACGGTCTCAACATCAGGAGAGGCCAGTCAACGTTTTTGACCGCGTTCGAGAATCTCTGACCTTTGCTCGCGACAAGAACTTTGAGCGTGAGGCGGTTGTGGATGAACGTGCGTTGATCCGCGACGGGCTCCGCCGTGGCATGGGTGAGATCACCCATGGACAGGTTCGCTCCAATCTTGAGGCTCGTTTGGCTTCAGGGGAATTTCAAATCGTGGAACGAACTCAGAGTATTCCGGGCCGCCAGTACACCACCGCGAAAACCATCGAGGCGGAACGTGAAATTATCAGCACGATGCGTGAGGGGCAAAACCATGTTAAACCAGTCCTCTCGCGTCCACACGCCATCGCCCTTGCCGATCAGCACTCGCATCTCAATCACGCGCAGAAGAGCGTGATCGAAGATGTTCTCAGTTCGCCGGACCGCATTCAAGGAATCCAAGGCTTCGCCGGCTCGGGCAAGACAACCAGCCTCACAGTCATCCGCAACGCCGCTGAAAGCCAGGGCTATCAGGTTGAGGGTTTCGCCCCGACCTCCCGCGCCGCGCGCCAACTGAACGACGCAGGAATTGAATCGGGAACCCTGCAAGCCTTCCTCGCCCGTGCTGCAAATCCCGGTCTACCCGAACAGAGGCATTTCTACCTTGTCGATGAATCGAGCCTTGCCAGCACCAACCAGATGCGCGAGTTTCTCTCCCGGCTTGGTCCCGATGACCGCGTGCTTCTGATCGGCGATATCCGCCAGCATCAGGGCGTCGAAGCGGGTCGCCCCTTCGAGCAACTGCAGGAGGCGGGAATGCGCACCGCGACGCTGGATGACATCGTTCGGCAGAAGGACCCAGCTCTGAAATCTGCCGTCGAACTGCTGGCTACGGGCCAAGTCTCGGCTGCGCTCGACGTACTCCAACAACAAGGTCGCGTGAAGGAAATTCCTAACCAGGAAGAGCGAGTTCGGGCGATCGCCAAGAGCTACGTGGAATCGCGCCAGAACACGCTCATCGTTTCACCGGACAATGCTTCCCGCCGCGAACTGAATCTCGCGGTTCGCCAGGAATTGAAGGCCACGGGCGCCGTTGCCCCGGAAGATCGCATTTTCCGTGTGTTGGTTCAGCGCCAGGACATGACCGGAGCCGAACGATCCTGGGCCAGCCACTATGAGATCAACGACGTAGTTCGCTACGCACGCGGCAGCAAAGCCATCGGGATCGAATCTGCCGCCTACGCATCGGTTGTCGCGATCAACCCATCCGCAAACGAACTCACAGTCAAGAAAGCGAACGGAGAGCTTGCGACCTACGATCCCCGCCGCCTTACCGGCGTCAGCGTCTACCAAGAGATCCAACGCGAGCTTTCCGTAGGCGACCGCATCCAGTTTACAGCCCCCGACCAATCACTCGGCGTTGCGAATCGAGACATGGCCGCGATCGAGGCGATCCACCCCGATGGTCGCCTATCCGTCCGCCTCGACAACAACCGCCAGATCGAATTCAACCCCAACGGGCATCGTCATCTCGATCACGGCTATGCCGTCACCAGTCACAGTTCCCAGGGCCTCACCGCGGAACGCGTCCTCGTTCACGCCGATACGAGCGTCCACCCAGACCTGCTTAACTCTCGCTTCGCCTACGTCTCGATCTCCCGCGCCAGCCACGAGGCCACGCTTTTCACCGACGATATGGCAAAACTCGGCCCCCAGCTCGGAGCCGATGTTACCAAGACCTCTGCTCTCGAAATCAGTCAATCTTCATCCGTCGCGCAGGGAATTGGGCTAGGGTTGTGAGAGGGGCAGGACGCTAAAGGGTTCAGGTTTCGAAACTTTGCGTATCGCGCATGAGCTTTGGGATTACGCAGAACTCAAGGATAAGCGCCAAACCCCGGCATCGCCGTACCTCACGCACACCGCTGAGGAGTTACGCCCTGAATCTGTATTTCCCCCTTGAACTGCTCTGTCCTCGCCTGGTATCCTGGAGTTTATGGTCTTGCATTCATAATTCTCAAGAACATGCAGAGAGCAAACAAAGCGACTGTGGCTCTTTTTAGGAAGTCCCATGACCGCCGCGCCCTTGTTATTCGCGATGTTCGTGACAGAAGTGGCAACAAGCTTGGCTTGATCGTAGAGCCGCACGATACAACTGAAGGTGGCATAATCGCGGCGGCGCAGCGGGCGACTGATCGGATGTATGCTGAATATCCCGAAGCCTCCAATATTGAGAGCCGTATCGGAGCGACGGACGCAACTGGCAGCCCGAAGTGGTCTATCTCGCCAAACTTTAAGCACATCGCAGAGATCGGAACGGATGAAGCCTCTTTCATTTGGGGCGATGTGCCTCCGCAGTGTAACCTGAAAATTTGACGCACCGTCAAATGACGAGGATCATGAAAGCTGATGATACCCGTCATTGACGTCTTTGCGGGCCCTGGTGGCCTGGGCGAAGGATTCAGCGCGTACCGCAACTCTGCCGGTCAACAAGTCTTCAAAATAGCACTATCAATTGAGAAGGACACGGATGCCCACAATACACTGTGGTTTCGTAGTTTTTACCGCCAATTCCTGAAGAACCAGCATCCGGAAGAGTATTACGACTGCCTTCGTGGAAAACTTGCGATCCAAGATCTCTACAAGAAATTTCCAAAACAGGCCGCAGATGCTGCCAACGAAGCTTGGCAGGCAGAACTAGGCTCTAAGCACTTTCCATCTGACACAGTAGATGAGCGGATTCGCGCGGCGCTCCATGGCGAAGCAAATTGGGTTCTAATCGGAGGGCCACCGTGCCAGGCATATTCATTGGTAGGTCGATCCCGCATGATACCGAAAGATCCCGAAAAATACGAAAAGGATCATCGGCACTTCCTTTACCGGGAGTATCTGCGAATCATCGCCGCTCATCGGCCCCCAGTGTTTGTAATGGAAAACGTTAAAGGAATTTTGTCGTCCAAGGTCGATGGCGCACGCATCATCGACAGAATCCTCGCAGACCTTCAGAAACCCTTGGAAGCACTCCCCCAGCTCAAACGCGCTCAATTGCCAGATTCAGAATACGAACTACACGCGCTCACCAATTATGGAGAAACTCTCTTCGGCAACGGCCCGCCCACCGCGCCTGCCTATATCGTGCACTGTGAAGAGCACGGGCTACCTCAATCACGTCACCGGTTCATCCTCGTCGGAGTTCGCAAGAATCTGACTTGGTCACCGGGCAAGCTGCGCGTCCAAGAGGAGCGCATAGATATGTGGGATGCGATAAAGGACCTCCCAAGAATCAGGAGCCGTGTCTCTGAGGCGAAGGACTCTTCGGACCTATGGCTCACAACCATTAAAGAATTGCTCCAGCGGCCTGAAATGCGAAACGGTTATGTCCAGCTTCACCTCAGACAAGAAATAAAGCGGGTTGCCGGGCGTATGACGGCAATTCGAAGTACCGGAGCTGAATTCTTGGAATCCGATCGTAAGCCTGAGTGGCAGAGTTCTTGGTTCTACGATCGTCGGATACAGGGGGTGTGTAATCATTCTTCCCGGAGACACATGAAGGAAGATTTGTGGCGTTATTTTTACGCGGCGTGCTTTGCGTTATCATTCGGCAAATCACCAAGCTTGGACGATTTCCCCGCTGGCTTGCTTCCAGCGCACAAAAACCTCTACACCAAGGAGCGGAACAAAGAGCTCGTTTTTGCGGACAGATTTCGGGTTCAAGTCAAAGGTCGACCGTCAACCACGGTCACCTCACATATATCTAAAGACGGTCACTATTTCATTCATCCCGATCCGACCCAATGCCGCAGCCTTACCGTGCGCGAAGCCGCCCGTCTCCAGACATTTCCAGACAACTACTATTTCGTTGGTGGACGGACCACACAATATCACCAGGTCGGGAACGCTGTGCCTCCACTCCTCGCGCGAAAGATCGCGCACATCATCGACAAGATGATGACCACATCAGCAGGAACGTAAATGGATCGGATTTCGGTTGAGCGACGAAGTTGGAACATGTCGCGTATCAAAGCGAAGAACACTAAGCCTGAGCTAACGGTGCGGTCGTTGCTCCACCGTATGGGATTTCGTTTCCGCCTGCATGTTCGCAGATTACCAGGGTGTCCAGACATAGTTCTACCTCGCCTGAAATCAGTGGTTCTCGTGCATGGTTGCTTCTGGCATCGCCACCAAGAGTGCTCATTTGCGTACTCGCCCAAGACACGCAAGGCTTTCTGGAAAAGGAAATTCGAGGGCAATATCCGCAGGGACCGACAACACTTACATGACCTCGCCCAACTTGGTTGGCGTGTGTTGGTCATCTGGGAGTGTCAAATCAGAGACTTGAACGTTATCGCGGATAGGCTAGGCCGTTTTCTTTCTGACAGGTAACTGCTGCTAGATTAGCTGGATTTAGGAGTACCATCTCCATTAAGCTATTGGGTCCGGCGTCAGTGGTGGATCGATCCCTCCCCAAATCGAACGTCACCGATGGAGCATGCGCTTCTGGCCAAGCAAACCCGGAAGTGGTCCGATAAGCATCGTCCTACGGTAGTGCGCAGCCACGTTTGTCTATGAAACCAAAATCTGAGGCGCCAGCCCCCAAGAAAGAAAGCTCCGACTCGCTCCGAACTTTGTCGTTCCGGCCGCGCGCGCGGTTGGTGTCGGTGCTCGGCGAGCATCTGATTAGCGATCAAGCTGTCGGATTGATTGAAATTGTCAAGAATGCGTACGACGCCGATGCGACCGAAGTTGCTATCGAGATTCTCGGTCTTTCCAGCCCCGATACCACGACAGTAATCGTTCGCGACAACGGCATAGGCATGACGATTCAGGACATAGAGGACAAATGGCTGAGCCCTGCCGTCAACCACAAAGAACGGGCGAAGCAGGAACAACATCGATCGCCACTCGGGCGATTGCCGATCGGAGAAAAGGGAGTTGGCAGATTTGCAGTCCACCAAATTGGCCGTTCTCTTGAACTGATCACGCGGTCACAGGGATCAAGCGAAATCTTGTTACCTATTAACTGGGACGATTTCGAAACGGGCGAGAGATATCTCGACGCGGTCGACCTCAAGGTTCGCGAACGAGAGCCACAGTTCTTCACAGGGGACAATACCGGAACTCTAGTTAAAATCCGTCGCGCGCGTTGCCAATGGACCCGTGCTCTACTTGAAAAGGTTCATCGAACCCTCCGTCGGCTCCAAAGTCCTCTCAGGCAGGATGAACACGCGAACTTCAAGATCATTCTTACCTGTCCGGACTATCCCGAGTTCGAAAATCTTGATTCCACTGACGTCTTGGAACATGCGCATTACGAATTCCGAGCCCTGGTCGACGATGTGGGAGGTTGCGATTTCGAATACAAGTGCAATCATCCCGGCGTCGAATCGCGGACGAAGAGCGACACCACCGACCTGTTGCCTTTGGCGAGCAAGGAAATGCACGGTCCCAAGCCCGCTTGTGGTGAGTTTTGGATCAACCTGTATGTCTGGGATCGAACCAAGGACTATTTGAGTCAGTCACGGATCTCCGCGAAAGAACTCGATGCTCAGTGTGGTGTTTCCCTTTTCCGCGATCATTTGCGTGTCTTGCCTTACGGCGAGCCCGGCAACGACTGGCTTTTGCTCGACCAAGAAAGAATCCAAGACCCTTCGGGAAAAATCGGAAACAACCAAGTCATCGGCCTTATTGAGGTACTCCAATCAAACAATCTTCAACTTCGCGATACCACTAACCGCGAGGGTCTCATTGAAAACGCCGCGTTCCAGGACCTGAAGGCTCTGACGCGCGCTGCCATACGATTGTTCACGACGTACTGGAAGAAGGATAGACCGCCGGCCCGTCAATCCGCATCACGCCACATCGGATCAATCGATATTGCACGTAAGGTTGCGACGGCCGTCAAGGAAACGGCAAGTGATGAAGTCCAGGTTCAAGTGCCAACGACAACCGGCGTCCAAAACGGCGATGAGGGCGTTGTTTCAGCCGAAGGCAATGAGGTAAGCACCACCGTCAGCCAACGCCGAGCGCTTGAGATATTGATTGAGAATTTGGAAGGCGTCGCGAGCGCTGATCACGAAAAGGAAAAGCGGATAGAACGCCTCTTGACCCTAGCGGCAACCGGCTTGGCCGCGGAGCGTGTGGTTCATGAGTTCGGTCGGCAAGTTGCAGCTGCAAACGAAGCGCTGATCCAGCTCCGCCGATTTGCCCCCAGTGGCTCACGTTCATTAGACGCAATGGGTGTCTTGGACACCTGCCTCACGACTTTGCGTAGCGAATTTAGAATCCTCGCGCCATACGAAGCGATGGACAGGTTGCCCCAGCTGGCGCCTATTGGCATTCGTGACGCGGTGGAACTCGCATTGACTATCAACAAGAGGTTACTCGATGAGTATGGAATCCAATCAGCAGTCCTAGGAGATGATTTTCAGATTCGCGCGCGACAGGCGTGGGTGGTCCAAGTCATCGACAATGTTGTCAACAATGCGTGTCATTGGCTAGCCGCAGCCTCAGCGAATCAAACCAGGGATCTCCATATAATCCTTGACCACAATGAGCGCCAAGTGCTCATTGTTGATAATGGACCGGGTATTCACGAAGAGGCGAAAACACATCTCTTTGAGCCGTTCTTTTCGATGAAAGCGGGTGGTACGGGATTGGGACTGTATATTTCGAAGGAAGTGATGCGCCAACTTTCAGGAGATATTCGGCTGGTGACTGCACCGGACCCACGAATTGAACCTCGGTTCTCCGCTGGAGCAGCGTTTGTTTTAGATTTCCAGCGTGCACCATCGCGAAGGAGCAAATAATTGGCCGAGCGGGATGTACTTTTATGTGACCTTGTAGCCGAGATTCTGGGTCCAAGAGACGGGGTTCGGGAAATCTTACAGGTACCGCCGCATCGCGCCGGTGATAGCGTGAGTCCGAGTGATGAGTATTTGACGGGTGTCCTTGCTCCCCGTGAGGCCCTCAGCACAGATCTCGATTCCGCGGACGATTTGCTAGGCGAAGCGGACGAATCGGCTGACGATAGCTCAGACTCTGGCCTTCCCGCTGTTCCTCCGGGCATTACGCCCACTAGTGATCCGGGCCGTTCCCCGTCGCTAGACCCACGGTCGCGCCCCTGTTCAATAGGACTGTCCGTCATAGTCAGCGGAGACACGCCGGAGATTGAGGTATGCGCAACGTGGGCCTGGTATACACAGGCAAGCGCGACCGGCTGGCAACGCGAACCTCGCTCTTCAGTGTTTTCGGCCGATTGCACAGTGAACCGGCGGTGGGAATTCAACAACCCTGGCGACGATCGTAAAGTCGCCCTTCAGTTGCGTTCTGTCCGTATCGGAAACGCATGGCGCATTTCGCTGTTCCTTATTAACGAGACAAATACATCTGATCCAGGTCCTGAGCATCATGTGTATCAGCCACAGATCCGCATCAGTATGCGCGGAGGCACACGTCTTGTGCCCCTTGATGACTATGCCCCCCAACAAGGCGATCCTGAAGCTGCTACCCTCGCGCTACTCTATTCAGAACGACGTGCCTTTGCTAGGGGGCACTTGTGCGCAGCCGTTTGGAGGGATGTGGACCCGGAGCGTGAATTCATCCGTGAGCGACAAATGCGACCGCCGTTCACATGGCTAGACGGCTCATTACTCTCCTCTGAAATCAGGGAACGATTTTCTCCTGCTGATGCCCGCACCGAACTCGTTCCGGCGTACTTGATTACAGCTCCTCAGCTCGCAGGAGACGAGCGACTGGGCGCAACGGTTCTTGATCCCGAACGACTGAGCGAGTTGTGGGAACCGCAAGAAATTAGAGCTGCGCTTAGTCCGCTTGCGAACGCTTACCAGAATTGGATCGAACAGCAAGAAGGTGGGATCAACCAACTACCCGAACAACATCGGGCAGCTGCCGAGAGCCATGTGGCTCAGTGCCGCGAATCATTGCGGCGCATGGTAGAGGGGATCACGCTGCTTGCTACCGACGAAGCCGCACGCATTGCGTTCTGTTTCGCAAACAAATCTATTGCCCTTCAAGCTAGATGGAGTCGTGGCCGGGTAACAGCCTGGCGCCCATTTCAACTTGCATTTCAGCTCCTTAATCTCCCTGCAATACGAAATGAGTCTTCGCCGGACCGCCTGGTATGCGATTTACTATGGATTCCAACTGGCGGTGGCAAGACTGAAGCCTATCTTGGACTTGCTGCATTTACTTACGCGCTGAACCGTCGGCTCGCGGGCAACGCCGCTCACGGCGGTGCAGGTGTCGCCGTTTTGTCCCGTTACACTCTGAGATTACTTACCATCCAGCAATTTCGGCGAGCTTTGTCACTTGTAACGGCGAGCGAATATCTCCGCATAACGGAAATACGACCCGGAATTCGCGGGTGGAGACCTAAAACCTGCCCAGACGTTGCGAAATCCATGTGGGGAGATCGTCGATTCGCTATTGGACTCTGGGTTGGTGGAAGCGTTACTCCGAACGGACTTTATGATTTCAGTTTTAAGTCCGCTGCTGGACGAATTGAAACCGTTCGAGGCGCCCTGTCCATCTTGGGAGGAGAACCGGGAGAAGGCGAACCAGCGCAGGTTCTCAAATGCCCGGCTTGCTCATGCTGGCTCGCGATTCCTCCCGAGGGCTTGGCACGCGACCGCGATCATCAGATTCACTTCGTTATTGAATGCCAATCACCTAATCTCCCAGTGCAAGCCACAGCCCCGTATTCTGGACCGACGCAACAGCCAAGTGGCGAAACACTGATTCAGGTAGCTTCGGTGCAGGTATCACCTCACGCGACAACCGGTTTCTACACCCTGACCGTTTCCTTTCGGTCGAGTCGAGACGTGACCCCACAGGATCTCGACAATTGGTGCACGACTCAAGTGCTGACAGCGTTCGGGAATCGCTCGCGCTTAGTGAGCTTTCGGGCTTCACGGCCAGGATATTTTGTCCGCTGGGCTCCGATGCGGGGAGGCCGTCCGAAGGACATAGATTTCGAGCTACTCTGCCCGAATCCCAGCTGCGATCTCAACTCGGGATCAACTTGGACGGAATCAACTCCAGACGGCCCTCGTCGAATCAATGAAGCTTTTCAGGTCCGGCCAGGTGAGTCGTCTCGAATACCTATACCCGCCCTCACAGTAGATGACCAGATCTATCACCAGTGCCCAACGATGGTCGTGGCTACTGTTGATAAGTTTGCCAGGCTCTCATTTGAACCTCGCGCATCATCGCTGTTTGGAATTGTTGACCATTACTGTGATCGTCATGGATACTATCGCGCGGGCTGCCCTCCGAATCTGAACCTCCCAACAGGTCCTTCGCCCCATCCGACTGGAGTAACTCCTATTGCGGTGCCGCCTTTTCTGCCACCGTCCCTCGTGCTTCAGGATGAGCTTCACCTCATAGAGGGCCCGTTGGGAAGCATGGTAGGAATGTACGAAACTGCGATCGAGGCGCTTGCCTCGCGGGTTCGGGCCGGACACTTGATAAAACCTAAGTATGTCGCATCGAGTGCGACCGTCCGGAAAGCTGAGGATCAGGTAGCATCACTCTTCGAACGCCGCCTGGCTCAGTTTCCTCCGCCAGGCTCCGACATTGACGAAAGCTTTTTCGCTGTCGGTTCTGAGTCACATCCTCTGGAGGCTGAGCTTCCAGGTAGGCTCTACGTAGGAATATGCGCTCCTGGGCGGGGTGCGCAGACCCCGATCGTTAGAATCTGGGCGCGTCTTCTCCAGACATTGGAAGAACGGCGATTGGGCGGCATTCCACCGAACCTGCTCGATCCATTTTGGACGCTCGTAGGATACTTCAATGCGATCCGTGAACTGGCTGGAGTGGTTGCGCTTGTAAGACAGGACATCCGGGAACGCCTTGCGTTCCTGTCTCCAGGGCCTCGCTTGTTGGATGAAGATGAACCGATTGAGCTTTCGAGCCGAGCGGACTCCCTGAAGCTCCCAGGATTGCTCGAACGCCTTGGTGAACGGCTAGGAACGGGCGGACCTGTCGGAACGGTAGTCGCGACATCAATGTTCGGAACAGGCGTGGATGTTTCGAGACTTGGCCTAATGGTTGTACACGGCCAGCCGAAGACATCTTCTTCATACATTCAGGCCACAGGAAGAGTTGGCCGTGAATGTGGCGGGCTGGTGGTTACCGTCTATCGGGCTGCGAGGCCTCGCGACCTCAGTCACTATGAGTTTTTTGTCGGCTATCATCGTGAACTTTATCGCCACGTAGAACCGATCACGGTCAATCCATTTTCTCCTAGGGCACGCGATCGAGCTCTCGGGCCTGTTACCGTAGCAATACTTCGGCAGGCCACGGAGATCCCAGTACTACCCGCTTCTGTCCTCGTGCAGTCTCCCTGGCGCATACAGCAAAGGCTTAACAACGGATGGTTTTGTCGTGCCTCAGAAATGGCCTCTCGCGAGGGAAGTCCCGAAGTGACTGCTATCCCGAGAGCTATCGAGGACCGTGCAATACGGCAACCGCCCGACCGTCGGCCCGCGCCGGGCACCGTACTTGCGGAAGCGAGTTCTGAGATCTCCCGTTGGGCTCAGCTGGCGCGGACTGCGCAGCAAGCACTTTTGTACCAAGAGTCTTCACTAGTAAAACCACCCTCCAGTCCTGTAGTCCTGGGAGACCTGGCCCATGAAGTACTGGGCCTTCCGATCGCTTTTGAAAACGCACCAAACTCACTTCGCGAAGTTGAAGCAACAACCACGATCAGAGGCCGCCGATGAATCATCAGCAACTACGCCCGTCGCAGTTCATCACAACCTACGGGCCCGGCAGCATCATAGAAACTCGCTCAGGTCCTGTTGTTATCTCTACGGTAGACAATGTTTTTAGTGACAACAACCTTGCGCTGGCGGATTTCGAGATCAGAGACGCCCGGCTGATCACATCGCCCCTTTTGAACGGCGCCGGCATTGTGAGAATACCCGTTAACGCAGAAATCCGCCGTGAAGAGGACTACCCTCTATATAGGTCTGAACAACTCCCCTACTGGTCCCTCTGCGTAGAACATCGGATTCTCTATCTGAACCGTCGGCGCTGCCCCCAATGTCCGCCTGCTACCGTGACGTTCGATCGTGAGAAAGCTGGCCGCGAGGCGATCCGTTTTGTCCGCGTTTGTACAAACGGACACCTAGACGATGTCGATTGGCACTATGTCGTACACAATGGACCCAGGTGTGCCAATCAACCAGATTATTATCGTTGGCAGGGCGGTGGCGGTTCCCTTCGCAACGTCACGATTCAGTGTCCGAATTGCGGAGCCCCGCCCGTGAACTTCGGTACCGCCTACTCGCGCGACTGGCCATGTTCGGAAAGGTACCCTGAACGAGGACCTCGACCAAATCAGCCCGCGTGCGCTGCGCCTGCCCGTATCGTCCAGAGAGGGGCAGCGAACCTTCGTTTACCCGAACTCGTTTCGGCGCTGACAATTCCACCACTGGCTTCGCGCCTGACAACGGTCCTTCAGGACACACGGATCATGACACTATGCGGCATGCTCCTCAGCCGCAATATGCTGACGGAAACCGAATTCCGCCAGAGCCTTGGCTATGTTCAGCCCCCCTTATCTCAGGCTGTCCTTCAATTCCTTCAACAATGCTCTTGGGCCGAAATCGAGCAGGCTATACCCCAGGTTATTGGCACCGCCTCCGGGGCAGGCCGATCACTGAAAGAAGATGAATTCAATTCTCTTAGATATGCGGCAACCTACGGCGCACCACCCGTATCCGCTCCGCAGATCGGCGCGCCACCATTGTTTGAAGTGCGGTTGTCCGAACTCAGGCGCTTTTACGGACCAGCCCGCCGATACCTGTTGCGGATTGTACCGGTCAGCAGGCTGCGAATGGTCATGGTACAACTCGGCTATCGGCGCCTCGACCCACCCAATGCTCTGCTCGTTCCGGTCAGTTTTCAATCTGGCGATCGTGCTTGGTATCCGGGCGTGGAGCTCTTTGGTGAGGGAATCTTTCTCGATCTTGAAGATGCAGACCTCGATCTCTCAGGAACCCGATTTCCATCCTGGCTTCAGTCCTACAACAGCACGCCCACCGATGAGACTTTACACCCCGTTCATGTTTGGTGGCATACCTTCTCTCACCGGCTTTTACGTGCCCTTTCTATCGATTCCGGCTACTCCTCAGCTTCAATCCGCGAACGTGTATTCCTGCATCGGCAGACCAATGGACCGACACGCGGCGGGCTTCTACTTTATACAGTTCAACCCGGCGGTGACGGCACTCTGGGAGGTCTCCTTGCTCTCGCGAGGAATTTTGATCAAGTCATTGCGGCAGCTCTGCGAGATGTCAACAGTTGTTCCAACGATCCGCTATGTGAGGAAGCATTTCCCAGTGGAATAAATGGTGCCGCATGCTACTCGTGTCTGCTGGCGTCCGAGACTTCATGCGAACAGCGAAACATTCATTTAGATCGCGTCTTGCTCTCGGAGAACCTACCCTGATGCCCCTCGTTGACATCGCTACTCCGCTGCTGGACACACTGCAACAGGTCGATTCTCTTCCAAAACGACAGAACGCCGAAATACCTGATTCTGTGTCGAAGCTGGCATTCGAAGTAGTCAATGCGGCGCGAGAAGACGCAGCTGGCCTAGCTGCAGATTTGTACCAGTCGTTTCTGCGATCGGCCCCCCGCCTCAACCGTGTTTCCTTGGCTGTGACGGGCCTCAGCTGGCTCGGGGCTGGTGTGCAATCAGTTCAGCAGGAATGCCTTTCGATCATCCGCTCAGCCCGTCGAGAGCTCACACTATGTGCATACTCCATAACTCCAGGTGCGGGAACATTAATTGACGAAATCGCGGATGTTGCTGGCCAGGGTGTCATTGTGACTCTGATCATTAATAATGTGCGGAACCAACCTGCTGACATTCGCGGGCGACTCCGAAAGTGGGGCGCTGCTCTCGGTACGAACATTAGGCTTTTTGACTTCAATACCGATGACCCACAACAGCAGCTACACGCCAAAGTCATCACGGCTGACAGAACAATCGCACTGGTCGGATCAGCCAACCTCAGTTTTCACGGCATGGTTTCAAATCACGAGTTGGCCGTCGTCCTACGCGGTCCGATCGCGGAGGAAATTGCAGGACGATTGGATACACTGAAAGGCAATGCGAAGGAAATCGATCCGCAAATGATTTAAGCCGCTGCCATTCGCCCCACTCTTCGTCTCACGTGGTCCAATACTCTTCGTATTCTTGGGCAGCAGTGGTTACTCTACTACCGTTGGTATGGATAAGATTGTCGCCGACATCGACAACCAAACACTCCTCGGTACCACCGAAAACAGGACCACGCATGCCTCGCCCGATCATCTGATCGTAGAGAACCCGACTTGCGGTCGGTCGGGCGATAACAACTGCTCGCACTTGAGGAGCATCGAAACCAGTCGTCAGAACTCCGTAGTTACAAAGCACTTGAATTTTGCGATGCCGAAACAAATCGACCAAGTTCCGCCGCGTGGATTCCCGAGTTTCTGCCGTGACCGAAGCTGCTTGCCGCCCACGGCGACGGAGCAGGACAGCCATAGCCTGCGCATGCTGAACTGAGCATCCGAAAAACAGCACTGGCCACGTCTCGTCCAAGGCCAGTACTGTTTCTAGGACTTGCCGATTCCGATCTTTTTCGCCCGCGAGCTGGCTCAACAAATCAGAAGGAAGGTCCTTCCATTCAGCCAAATGTTCCTCCTGCCGATGGGTAAGCCGAACATTGCGCCCCGTTCCTGGCAGAAACTGGTGCACGGGACGTGACAGAATGCCGCGGCTCCGTAGTTCAGCCAAAACTGTCGCGGGATCTTCCGGCAAATTTCTCGGTCGGAGAAGCCGGCCATAAAACCGTCGCGCAAGACGAAGGGTTTCTTCGTGCTGACTACGTAATGGTGTCGCGGTCAGCCCGAGTATCGGTACGCGCGCCTGTGATGTCCCACTGAACTCGATTCCCAACCCGTGCAGTACGCGCCTGTAGCTGGGCGCTTCAGCCCGGTGAGCCTCATCGACAACAATGGCACCAACCTTCGCCGCACGTGTGAGCGCCTCATGCACCATGCCCCCCTCGTCATCAACGAGGGCGCTTCTCAACTTGTCAACCGTTGAAACGATAATCCCGTCCTCGTCAGGAACGATCGTTCGGGTGCCCCACAACCGATAAAGGCGTAAGGTCTCACGGATATTGTTCTTGTCGCCTCGATCAATCCACACCTCCCGAAAGGCTTGAACCGCCTGCTCGCATAGCTCGTCGCTCTGGGCAATCCACAGAATGAAATTTCCGACGCGAGGACCGATCCACCAATCTACAAGAGCCTCAACTGTAGTTCTCGTTTTCCCAGCTCCAGTCGGGAGGGTCAGAATAGCCCGATTTGACCCTTCTGGAGCGGAAAGCAAATCGAAAACCTGCGCACGCAGATTTTCCTGAAAGTCGGCGAGTGCTTTCAAAGGAACGTGTGGCTCTACGTCCTCCACGCTGGGACCACCCGGCAGGCCACTGAGCCCCGCAAACACTTCAGGGAAACCAAGGACTGAAATGAAGTGCCGGGCCCATCTCTTTCCAGGATGCCAGTTGCGCTCAGCAACACACTTGGCTAGCGCCTCCTGGCTTGTCCCCCGCGCTTTGTTTCCACCGGGAAACTGATGAAGCTCGTCCAGCTCACTTTCAGACGCGCGAAGCGCTAACACTCTCCGCAAAGTGCGGTCCTCCAGCAAGTCTTGCCCCTTTATATCTACGAGAAACCGACCTAACTCATGCTCAGGGATTCGCGAGTACAGCAAACGGCTCCGATTCTCTGTCTCTGCTACGATGCGCTCTATGGTTTTCGCGCCATTCGCCCTCTGATCGATCTCCCTCAATACAGTGCGGAGATCCGCCGGACGCAGGCGGACGCGAAGCAGCTCTGCTGCGCGCGTCGACTCATCCAGCCCGACCGCTGCAACCCCAGGGACAGATGTTTTTGAGTCAATCGGTCTATTCATTTGCCGTTGGAGCCTTACCTAACGTGGCAAGGACAGATGCTGGAGAACAACGGCATCATAGCAAAGTTGCGTGTCGAGCTCTCGCGAGATGCCTCGCGACACAGATACCCGGTTGTCCTGCCTCCGTGACGCCTTTACTCTGGGCAACTGAACACGCAATGACGAGCCCGGACAAGCTGGAATGTTAGCTGGTAGCTGCGGCTGTCCCTCGGAGAATTCCTACCGAGAAACAAAGTTGGCGACTAATCCAGATCAAAGAGAGAAACTGGAGCTCGAAGGCTTTTCCAAGCCAGATCCGCGACCCGCAGTGTGATCGAATAGAACCATTCAGTTCCAAGGTCCTTTCGGAAACCAAGAACGATCAAACGACTTCTTGTCATTCAGAGATTGCACCACTGGCATCAGAAACCTTGCAATGTCCAGACAGACGCTTTCTAGAGAACTGTCATTGACATAACCCCGGTATTTGCGGCAAAAAGCACTCCACTGTGCCTTTTTTTGGTCGTCTTCGAAGAACTCGGCGGTAAAAACGGGGGGCGCCACCTTGGTAGGAATCGGAGTTTGGCGCCTAATAAACGTCTTCTCCACAGCTTCAGAAAGAGAGCGCCCATCAAAGCGAAACTCCTGGCACAAGCTTCGCAAGTCGTGAAAATCCTTCATTCGACTGTTCACCATTCCCAACTTAACCATGGCCTCAAATTTCTCGGCAACGACAGTTTCCTTCGGATACACCAGAAGGGTCGGCCTCGGAAACCCAAGCATCGAAGGGAAGTCGACTTTTGTCGCCTCCGGTGTTACGACGTCTCCAAATCCAATGTCAATCTGAACGGAGATCGCAGCCTTCTCTAGGTAACCCTCCAATTTGACACGTATTCCTTCGTAGTCAGCATCTTCCTTGATTCGTTCGGCCCGCACGCTATCCGGATCGAAGCGCAACCCATCATCGACTACGGCCTCGCCGGAGATCTCTTTGAAAATCCCGCAAAGCCGTTCGAGCGAGTTCTCGCCACTGGCGAGAAAGTCCGCATCCCGAGTCGGACGATACCGTTTCTCTGTCCACAGTTCAAAGAGTAGCGCACCCTTCAGAGTGAACACACCACCGTGTTTGGATTGCGAAATGCGAAACAGCATTCTCTCCAGCGCATACTTCGTTAGCACGAACTTGAATTCTTCTTTGCGCTCGTGCGCAAGATTCAACAGTCGCTGGTGAACTGACGCCGCGATGTTCGTTACGCTTTTCCTCAATTGAGCGACTCCATGTAGGGTCGCATCACATTTGTGACGCGGCACACCTTCGCGGCACTCCACAGTTCATCCATCGACGCCTTCTTCTGTCGGTAACAGTCACGCAGGGCTTCAATTGCCACGTCAGTACCAATTTTGTTTCGAAACTTGAAACAATCAGCAACGGTTTTGGCAGGACTGAACACCCGAATGGTTCGTTCGCCGATCTGGTGCTCCTGTACTCCAAATTGGAGTGCCTCCTCCGAAAATCGCACGATCCGCACAGGGGGATAGCTGACTCTAGGATGGTGTCCGGCACCACCGACTCTGGGGTTCCAACGAAAGCGCTGTGGCAGTGCAATCCAAACTTCAGATGGTGACTCACTACCAATATCATGGAACCGGAGTGCCGACAGAAGACAGATAATCCCTCTTGACAGCCTGTGGCTCACTTCCAGCAGGCTGAGATGTTCCGTCGAGCCGATTGCCTTGGTTGTGTAGAGTCCCCTCGCTACTTTCTGTAGTTTCCCGCGGCTTGCTAGCTTCCCCAAGTAATTCCGTGGGATGCCAGCCCGCTCCAAGTCCTGGGGCCGGAGTGTTTGCTTCAGTGCGGCCAGCTCTAGCAATTTTTCCATCTTTGTCTGCGCCATAACGAGAGTGTACCATTGCCTGGATAGTTATTTATAAGTACCCAGGCAATGGTACTATTCCAGCACAACAATAGTGACTATGCTATTTGTTTTCTTAGCTTTATAAGGATCATACGGGGAGACGTCATCACCGCCATGTTGCCAACCCCTGGATAGTTGCCGATAAGTACCCAGGCAATGGAACAACAGTAAAAACACTTATATAGGCTGTTTTATCAATTGCTTACGGGCCATCGAACGGCTTCATCTCTTGAAACGAACGGGAACGGCTTGCTTGAAGAAGTCAGAGTGTGTCCGTGTAACGACTCCCGGACGACTGAGGTGACCCGTTGCATGGCTAATGAGATCCATCAGGAACTGCTCACGGAGCCGTATTGTATCGCCCATCCCCGCGTCTGCGCCGCTGAAATGAGAGTGAGTGAGATATGGGAGCTTACTCGACGAGGTGATCGGGAACGATTTCAAAGTGACCCCAAGATTCTGGCCGTTGCAAAGTGGGACATTCCCCAGGCCAAATACCGGGAACCGGCGGTACGGACGTAAGAACCCATTGGCTTGCGTCACTACATTACGTTGACGTATCGGAGCTCTTCTGCGTAGCCCAAAACTCTGCCTCTACCGTTTGAAAGCCCATTGACAAACGTGCGAGGTCATCCTCGATATCCTTGTACCCCTCAACGGTGTCCGGGCGAATCGCAACCACGCGAGCCACCAAAGGCCATGCCCCGAAAGCGAACCAAAGAGAATCACTCAGGAGGCGCACGGCATGTGCCTCTTCCAGCTTTTCACGAACGAGCGCCGGACGAGTGGACCGGTCCCACAGCAACTCGAAAGATGTCCGATCCGCATGAATGAAGTGTGTTGCAATCACATAGGAGTGAAGCAGGGCGCGAAAACCAAGCGGGGTCTCACTCGTACCACGCATTTCCTTGTCGATCGCACAGATCATCGAAAGATAAGACCATTTCTGTTCCAGCTTTGTGCGAGCGGCTTTAGTCCATTTCTTCCGCAACGCCGTCTCTTCCTCAGATGACAGCAGTAATGGATCCAGAACATTGTGCCATTTTGGAGTGTCTGCTTCAGCGAGGATCTGCCTGCAACGATCAGATCTGCGGAGGTCTTCAATTTCGATCATGTCGGTCGTGTACTCGCTTATTCTCTGTGACCGCTCTGTAAGATCCTTGCAGCAGATGAACGCCATCTTAACCACCGCCTCGCTGAGCGAACGGCTAATGATGTCGGCATCCCACAATTGCTTCCTCTTAACCAGAGAAATAATTGCTTCTGCCCGCGTCAGAATGAAGTGACAGAGTGGATCGACGACATTCGTCAACTCTGGGTCGCGGACTTGCAATTCGTCGAGACGGAGACGGATGAATTGCGCAATTCGGAAGTGGAGTAGTTCCGACCAGTAGATCAGTTCTGGCATAAAAACATGATCCGATCCAGCACAGAAGGTTTGCCCTCTTCTCACCTTTCAATCACGTGCGTCCCTATCTTCGCACGACGGGCGGGGAAGAGCTGTGAGTGTGCCAATTCAGTTTGTCTCAACACGAGGGTTCAACACCACGGAGGTGTAACGTAAGTGTTGCCGGTGCTTTGGGCGACTATGCGTTTTAGGCGCGTCCTTTCAATACCTCGGTAGTACGCTTCCGTGCAAGGCTTGGTGATGGGCAAGTTCTTGAAGCAATCGATCTGTTGCATCCTCGGCGCCGGTTACTCGCACGTTGCTGGTGCCCCTCTGACGAGAGATCTGTTCGCCATCCGCAACGTGGCGATCCCTTCCGAAGCTGCTGCACGCAGGTTCCAGACAGTCTGGAAGGATTACGAGGCGTGGCTACTTGAATTTCCCTCCCGCAACACGGAGGAATACTTGGCAGATCTGCCCAAGCACGGGCGGTCGGCAACATGGACCGCTAATGAAGAATACGTGCTAGGCCGCAGCGATGAGGAGGCAACCGCCGCGATTGAAACGCGAGGATCGACCTTCTCGTTTCCCGATTTTCCAGTCCCGGCGCGCGTCATTCCGCCCTTTGAGTGGGCAGTGGAACTGCTGGGAGCCGTCTTAGCATCTCCGTTGCCCTGTGACACAACCGTAACGAACTTCCGCTATGGAGCACGCGTTACCTTCCCGTTCCATTGTGAATCGCATTCTGCCCTTTGGCGGGAGGTGATAGCAAAAGCGAGCCACGTCGCAGCGATCACTACGAACTACGATATTCTCATTGAGCGTGCGTTGAGGCACAGACGGATGACGCGCGTCTTCGGACCGGGCTGCTATTACGGCGGAATTCCCAAGCCGCAAGTCTTGCGAGGCTCTGAAGGGCCGGGAACCTATGAAGCTAAATACGTTGAGCTCGAAGGGGCAATCCCTGTCTTCAAATTACACGGTTCACTGAATTGGGCCCGCACGCGAGACGGATTGGAATTGTTCCAGGATCTCCGACCGGCATTTCGGGGCGGTGGCAACGCAGCGATCATACCACCGGTTCCCGAAAAGGAAATACCCGCGTGGTTACAGCCGGTCTGGAGTAGCGCCGAGGAGGAACTTGCTAGAGCACCGATTTGGATTGTTTGTGGGTATTCGTTGCCATCATACGACGTAGCGATCACCGAGCTACTCCGTAGGGCAGCTATCTCCGGAAATCTAAAGCTCCTCTTGGTCCTCGATCCGCACGCCTCAGACGTCTGCCGCCGCTATTCCACCATCGCTCACAATGTTCAGGTGATGGCACTCCAGGGACTGCCCGAATGCATCGACAGGTTGCGCGAGCTTTTGTAACCCCTCCTTCTTCAAGGCCACGGACAATCGCACAAGGAAGGCTGCGCCATCTTTTGCCACTGCGCCCTCTTCCGGGTGGACGCCGCTAGGCCGCGGCTCGGACGGGCGTTTCGGACTGCGCCGGTTTCGCGCCAAACTAACCCCAAACCCGTTTGGCACTCACCGCGCTTTCACTCACGCCCTGCCACCCTCCTTCGGCCTCCGTTCTGTCCCTTTCACCGTTCCGTCTTGTTTCTTCCGGCTGCCGCTCAAGTGAAGAAAGAAACAAGCCGGAAACGGCAGAAAGGGAAAAAACATGAAATTAGAAGAAGTCAACACACGAACCAAAGAGGCCGTGGATTTCCTCGTTGCATCATTGGAGTCCGGTCACAGTGAAGTCCTCACCGCATACCTCGGAGCAATGGCGAAGTTTCACACCTACAGCTTCGGCAACATCATGCTCATCGCACGTCAGAAGCCCGATGCTACCAATGTTTCCGGACTTCGTACTTGGAACTCGCTTGGCCGCTTTGTTAAACGGGGAGAAAAAGGCATTTTCATTCTCGCCCCGATGGTCGGAAGACGAAGCACGAAGGATGTAGCGACCGACGAGCCGAGTGAAGACGCAACCACGGAAGGTCAGCGGACGCTGTACGGATTCCGGGCCGTCTACGTTTTTGACATCAGTCAGACCGAAGGCAAAGAACTCCCAACACTGACCGAAGTCAATGGCGACGTGAGCGGATACCGCGAACGTCTGTTCAAGTTCGTGGAATCGCAAAGCGTTGAGCTTAGCTTCTCCGAGCGAATTGCTCCCGCGAAGGGTCTTTCGTATGGCGGGAAGATCACGCTGCTTTCGGGGATGCAGCCCGCCGAGGAGTTTTCCACGCTCGTGCATGAGATTGCTCACGAAATGTTGCATCGTGGCGACCGCCGCACCCTGACCACCAAACAAGTCCGCGAAACCGAGGCCGAAGCCGTGGCTTTCGTGGTCTGCCAATCGGTCGGACTTCAGAACGGAACTTCATCCCAGGACTACATCCAGCTTTGGCACGGAGACGCCAGTCTTCTGCGCGAGAGCTTGGAAGCCGTTCAACAAACCGCTGCCGTGATCCTCGGGGGCATTGCCCCCGAGCCAGCGGCACTCGCGGCTGCCGCATAACACGCCGATACCTGCACCGTTTGGTTTTTTAGGGCAGACGTGTGCGCTGAATCCACGAACACCTAACCAAGGACACTGAGAGGAGAAAAGATCATGCCGAGTACGCAAAATGGAGTCAACAACCACGAATATCGCAGCGTTGCCATCACGGCGCTTGCGGAGTCACCAACCAATCCCCGCAAACGCTTTGATGCAAAGAGCCTCGAAGAACTGGCCGCCAGCTTCAAGACGCAGGGGATTCTGGCCCCTCTTCTGGTACGCGAACTGGAGGAAAGCAAGTACGAGGTTGTAGCCGGGGCACGCCGTCTAAGAGCGGCGAAACTGGCGGAACTCGAAAAGCTTCCCGTCCGCGTGGTCAAGCTGACCGATGCAGAGGCAATCGAGGCACAGTGCGTCGAAAACCTGCAACGCGAGGACATCCACCCGCTTGAGGAAGCTCTGGGTTTCAAATCACTCTTGGAACTCGGAGAACCTGCCTACACTATTGCTACCATTGCCTCACGCGCTGGCAAGAGCGAAGCGTATGTCTACGGTCGCATTCGGCTCGCTGACTTGATACCGCCTGTGGCCGAGGCATTCCTGAAAGACCAGATCACTATCGGCCACGCTCTGCTGATCGCCAAGCTACCAGCTTCGCAACAGCAGGAGGCATTCTCGGCTGCTTTTCGGGGCTTGTGGACAAGCGAAGGCAACAGCCAAGTCCTGATTCCAGTGCGGGAACTGGCAGCGTGGATCGAATCGAACATCTTGCTACAACTGGCGTCCGCGCCATTTGACAAGCAGGATGAGACACTCGTTCCCGAAGCAGGTTCGTGCGTCAACTGCCCGAAGCGAACCGGATTCAACAAGCTACTTTTCCCCGACGTGCGAAAGGATTCCTGCACTTCGCCCGACTGTTTCCGGGCCAAGATCGACGCTTCCGTGAGAAAGACTCTGGAAACCAAGCCACAGCTAATCCAGATTTCGGCGGCGTGGAATTCCCGCGAGGGCGCTCCCTTGGGACGGAATCAGTATGTGGAGTTGGAGATCAAGAAACCGAAGGCGAACGGCGCGAGCACCAAGCTCTCATCCGTTCAGAAACCCTGTGACAAAATGAGCGAGGCGATTGTCATGGATGGCGGTAAGCGCGGACAGGTCGTCAAGGTCTGTGCCGATCCAGCTTGCCGTGTCCACCACCCGAACACGCCTTCCCCGCAGCAAGTCGAACGCGAGCGGGCGGACGAGCGGAAGCGCATCGAAAAGGAGAAACTAGCCATTACGACTCGCCATCGTATCTTGGCCACGATCCTCCAACGCGCGTCTGCTCCCTTGAAGAAGGCCGACTTGTTGGCAGTCGCACATTACCTGATCGGCCATCTCTCCTACAGCCAAGTTCCGGCTCTGGCGAAGCGGCACAAGGTAGAGGCAAAGAAAGACTCCGCGTCCGCACAGGAGCTTCTAGCCAAGCAAGTCAGCATGTATGACGAGTCCGAACTTGCCAAGCTGCTTTTGGAAATCAGCCTGATGGATTCTGCTTATCAGCGATCCACCGCAAGCCGCGACGATGTTCTCATGGACGCGGCCAAACGCTACCGCGTAGATACTGAGAAACTCCAGAAGACCGTATCGGCGGAGTTGACCGCGAAACGAGATAAAAAGACGAAGGTCAAAGCAAAGCCGAAGAACCGCAAGACGGCATAGGTCAATCGCCTTAGATTTCGGGCGGAGTGCGAGTTTGCACTCCGCCATTTTTCTGTCCCGGGCCCGTGGCCTTGTGGCAAATGGAAGATGCGATGGTGGCCCTGAGCCAGGGAGGGCGAATTACGGCGATGAAAGACTATGAGCCGCCGACGAGCTCGGTAATACGTTGGAGCGACGAGCTTCTCTTGACGCAACATTCCCGAATGCGAACGACTTTCCAACCTTGACGGCGTAGCGTACGAGTCACTCGCTGGTCGCGCCTTCGATTGTTTTCAATTTTGTCTTTCCAAAACTTGACGTTGGACGTCGGTAGGGTTTTGCATTTCGTGCATCCGTGCCAGAAGCAACCGTCTACAAAAATTGCGATCTTGCGTCCGGGCCATGCGAAGTCCGGCTTGCCCTGGACGGGCCAGTGTTTCCGGTAGCCGCGGACGCCGACGGCTCGGAGCAATTTTCCGAACAGAATCTCCGTCGTCAGGTTGCCTTCGGAACGGACCGAGGCCATGATTTTGGATCGTATTTTAGTGGGAACGTTATCCATGACTCAATTATGGGTAAACGATGCGAGCATTTTATCGCCGTTTCGTTGCGAGGAGTTGCACGGCGACCGAGGCAGCGAGGATTTCGGCGAAATCGCAGGGCAGGGCGTTTCCGATCATTTCGCAGGCGTATTCCATATACGGAGTGTCGAACACGTAATCGTCGGGAAACGTCTGAATTCTGGCCGCCTCGCGAACCGAAATCGTTCTAAGTTGCGAGGGATGTCCAAAGCGGCCCTTGCTCAATGTCGTGCATCCGCCGGTTATCGTTACGGGCAGCTTGTCCCAAGCCATGCGGCCGTAGACGCTGCAGTACCCTTTGTCGACGTGTTTGTGGCAGTCGGGGCGGAGAGACTTTGGCAGGTCGGCGCGGCTCGCCCCCGGCCTAGCCTTGCGTAGGCGAGCGATGTTCTCCGGCGAGAGACGCCTGACCACGTGCCAGTTGACCCGGCCCGGCCCCCCGATTTTCCTGGAATCATCAAGCACGATTGGAGACTCCATGCCGTAAATTGCGTCGCGAAGCGTCTTCCATGCGGGAAGGCCGCCCTCGCCGGTGCGATGATGGGTTGGCTCCGGTAGGGACAACTCGACGCCACGGCTAGCAAACAGAACGAGGCGACGGCGATTTTGGGGAACTCCGTAGTTGGCGACCTGCAGGACAGACCACGTGTGTCGGTAATTCAATTCCTCCAGGGTCCTCAGAAAGCGGTTGAAGAGCCTCTTACCTCGATCGGCCAGCCCCGGCACGTTTTCCATCATCACCGCTCGCGGTCGGATTTCCTTCACCAATCGCGCCATTTCCATGACGAGGTCGTTTCGCGGATCGCGCTTCGAGGAAGTGTTCGTGAGCGTCGAGAACCCTTGACAAGGCGGACAGCCCGCCAGCAAATCGACTTCACCTCCGACGAGCGCCCGCAAATGACGGCCCTTGACGGTGCGCACATCCTGCTTGATCGCGTGCACCTCCGGGTGGTTGGTTTTATAGGTGGCAAAGGCGTTATCCTCGATTTCAATCGCCGCCGCGACGCGAAAACCCGCGCGTTTGAGGCCCAGCGTCAATCCTCCCGCGCCGGAGAAAACGTCAACCGCTACCGGCCGTTTGGGTTTTTGGCTAGTTTGCATTGCTTTCCTTCTTCAGTCTGTCGGCTTCATCGAGAAACGACTTGTGCATTTGTCTGGTCCTGAGCAGAAATACTTTCCATGTGATGTGGGTAAGTTGTCCTGACTCCTTCATTCCTTGGAAAGCCGCGCGGTGCGTGCCGTCCAGGTTTACGGTGTCGCAGACGAGGGTGATGCGGAATTGGGGAAAGAGTCTCTTGAAGTCTTCGTGGCCGTCCATGTTGAGGAACTCGTCCATGAGGTCGCGGTACTTTACGATCCGGTCCACTTCCGCGTCGGTGAGTTTGTGTTGCGGTTTCTTGATCTCGATGATCTGAACGGCCGCGTCCTGATTGCTCATCACGAAATCGGCGCGCTTCTTGGGATCGCTAAAATCTTCTAGGTTAAGGGCTTCGCCGGTCTTCTGCTTAAAGAACTTCACGAATTCTTTGCGCAGAGTCGAGAAGGATTGGTTGGCAGTGATCGGAGACCACTGCGGGTCGATGAGCCAAGGCGAGGTCTGAATTAGGGTTTGAAACGCGGATTCCAGGGTCTGAGGATCGTCTTTGAGAGTCTCGACCGTCTCGATAACGCGAATGCGATCTTCGGCGATCCGACCGAACGAGGCTAATTCGGCAATCCGCGCGGTTTTCAAAATCTCGGTCACGACATCCAATGTCGAGTCGCCGGAGTCCGCCGCCGCCCTCAGTTTCTCGTCGAGCGTAATTACGGGCGCGAGCATTAAACTCAGTTGGACGAAGCTTTCGACATGAACGGGGTCTTCGACCTCGTCCGCTCGCATGGTCTGCCCAATCAACTTGGCCACCGTCATTGCCTGCTCGCGCAACGCCTCCTGGTCGTCTCTGGGAAAAGCCTTCCTCACGCGGGCTTCCAGCTTCGAGATTTCCTTGAAGCGATCCCATGTTTTCTTTTTCATCGGGTCGCGGGACCGCGTGCCGATCTTTCTAACGACGGCTTGGCCCCACTCCTCGAACTTTTGGCCGAGCTCGTGAGCCCAGAGGATGTCGCGGCGGTCCGTCTGTATCAGATCCTCGTTCTCGTCTAACCAGTCGGCGTGCAATTCGCCCACGAGATAGGATCGGACGTCGTGCTCTCCCGTGAACCCGGCCCTTCGGTTGAATACGCTCGTTTGGGCGGCGATCTTGCCCCGGCAGTAGATGCGAACGCCGGCCATGAGATCGTCTTTGTACGGCTCTTTGGCGTAGGCCACCCAACCTCGCACGGGATAATTCGTGCCTTCGTATGCGAATCCGGCATTGACGTTCTCGACCGGCTCGCCATCCGTGTCGAAGGCTTTCCCTTCGATCTCGCCGTCCTTGTTGGGAGTGAACGCAATCTTGGTGTTCGCCATCGTCTTGATGTCGAACTGGCCGACCGTGGATTTGTATTTGGGGTCGCTTGGAGTCTTTACGGAATCGATCAGCTCTATTTTCCAGTTGCTGGACTTAACCCCGAACCTTTGAGCAAGTTGCCTTGAAAAGTCCTCGATGGTGGGAACTCGGCGGTAGCCGAAGCCGCGCAAGATGATTTTGGTGCCGGTGGACTTGGCCACGGTGCCGTCGAGTTTTCCGACCGTCGGCTCGTAGTCGAATTCCTCGTCTTTGAGAATGCCGTCGCGGTCGAGGATAAGGTGCGCGCGCAGATAGCCTTTCGCTTGCTGGCCGGATTCGTCGGTTCCCTTCGTTAACTTCCCGCCCGCCGTCACGACCTCGATCTGCTGGCAGATTCCGAAAGGGGCCAGTTTGCCGACGCCTTTGTTGCCCATGACCTTGCGACGGAATTTCTTGGATGTGCCTCCGCGTTCGTCTTTGCGCCGCTCCGCACCTACTCGCAAGTAGAAGCGGTTCACTTGGTCGGGAGTCATCCCGGCCCCGTTGTCGGCGACTTCGATGGCGAATCCCCGGTCCTTGACTTCGTCTTGGACGCGGGCGGCGAGATATTCGCCCATCGGAGCCGAAATCGTCACCTTCGTTGCGTCGGCGTCGTAGCTGTTGGCGACGAGTTCCGCGATCACGGCCGAAACGCGGTCGTATAGCTTCACGCCGAGTTTATCGACGGTGAGCCGCGATATCTTCATCACATATTTCGGCGTCGCGTTCGCTTGTTTTTTCGCGGTCATATTTCCGATCCGATAAACCGTTTACTGCGCCTTCGACTTCCGCGACACGCGTGCGCCCTTGGCGTCGGTCGGCCAGAGATCGGGCGCCTTCCGCGCGAGATGTTGATCGATCAGCCGACCAACCCAAGCTTGTTCGGTGGTGCCTTCCCGAACGCAGAACATCTTGACCGCCTTTTTCATGGCGGCCGAGACGCGCACATGGACTTGTCGTATGGGCGAGACTCTTTTCATGCCGGGTCTCATCTTCGGTTACTACTTATGGAGTATTGCTTGATTGTTACCAATCTACCAAGCGCTGAAAAGGATTGAGTGTAATCCCTTTGAGTCAGGGGAGCAAGGTGGGGACTGGAGCGGGCAGCCTGCTACGTCCAGATCAACATGGTCGGGCGGCGCCGTCTTGGTCACGATGTTTGCCTCTTTCCGTGACCCACTACGGACGGGTTCGGAGTCAACCTAACAGCCGCAGGCTAGCGTCAAGGCACTTTCGGCGGCATAAACGATGATTCCCTACGGGCTGCCCCTCATTTATTCCACGTTTGCCTGTGACGCCGCGCCTTCAATGCGGCTGTTCCTGTTGCCTCTCTCGCCCCCGCCGTGGGGGTCACTTCAAACGAAAGAGGCACAACATGACGACGAAGACTCTCAGCAAAAGCGACCTCGCGCAGTTCACCGGCAGCGAAAACTGGTATCGGCACGGGATCAACCGCAACATTCTCTACACCGACGGTGCACAGCACGTTGCCGAGCACGGTGGAGCATATTGGCTTCTGGACGAGATCGCGATCATTCAGCCCTACAACAAGGCTGTTGCCGCTGAGGAATTTCAGGTCTGGAAGCTCGCCGTGCGTCCCGATCGAACCGCTACGCTTACGTGCGACGATGGCAACGGGAACATCGTGTTCACCAAGGAGATCGAGCACACCGATTTTCCGCTGGATGAGATCACGCTGTACCTTGCCAACAACGTAATCCACTTGCCGAGCGAGTACTGAGCAACGCGCAACCCGCGCTGGCATCCTCGCTGGCGCGGGTTTTTTATTTCACCACACGCCCGCCGGCAATCGTCGCACTTATCCGACAATCCGCTCACAAGAAGAGATGAGCCTGAGCCTGGGAGAGTTCCACCGGTGCGCCGCATTCCTCGTCGTCATTGGCCACGTAATTGATCCGAGTGCTTATGGGATAGCGCCGCATCAGCTGAGCATCATAGGGCTTCAACATGTCGGACACCGTACTCGCATCCTGCATTCCCGGATCGAGCCACAGGTCGTAGCTATCCGGATCGAGAATGACCGGCATGCGGTCATGGACGGCTGAGGTCACGGCATTCGGCGTTGTAGTCAGGATCGAACAGGTTTGCACCCAGTTGCCACTGGGGTTTTTCCAGCGATCCCAGATTCCCGCGAAAGCAAATAACTCGGCGTTACCAACTTCAAAACAGTATGGCTGCTTCGTTTTCCCTGCTCGCTGCCACTCATAGAATCCGTCTGCTGGAATCAAGCATCTCCGGGATTTCAGCGCATCGCGGAATGCGGGCTTCGTTCCCGCGGTTTCCGATCTAGCGTTAATCATCGTGGCAGCGCGGGACGAGTCTTTCATCCACGATGGAATGAGTCCCCAGCGGAAAAGCGATAATTCCCGAATAGGTTGCTTCGGATTCTGACGAATGACCGGAACAGGCTGAGTAGGAGCAATGTTGTAGCGGGGAGCCCAGTCTGGTTCATCTGAGACGGTCTCGAAATATTCCTGAACTAGCTGCTTTCTCCGCGACAGTCGATAGCGCCCACACATCGGAAGATTATGGCAGATCGGTCAGTGCTGTGGGAGACTAGAGAGCATGGCAAAGCCGAATCTCAGGGTGACGAAATGGCTGGGCACCGTACCCGCCGTTGGGATCTGCACAAATTGTGAGCGGACCTTCAAAGTCCCGCTGGAATCCCTGAAGAGGACATCCGAGGCCCAAGAGAGTCTTCGCAAGCAGTTTGTCGAGCACAAGTGCAAACCTGTGGGAGGATAAACTCTGGAGTTATGTCCAGAGTCAAGAAGGATTCGCTGCGCGTCTACCCTGCGGGCGCCGTGAAGAGAGTAACTGTTGTGCAAGGCGTTCTAAACGCAAGAAAACCGCCCGGAGCTATGCTGCGCTACGACGGGCGGCTCACTACCCCCTTCAGCTTGCCTCCGCATTGTAAAGGGTTTCACCTTCTTTCGTCAGTGTAGACAGCTGTAATGTGCCACTCGTCCGAAATTCCGGACACTGTGAGACTCGTTTCATGTGTTGCCTTCCCTGACAATCTCAAGCTGTTCTCTTTCGATTTCATTGGCGTACGGGCAACATATACGACTGCTTGGTCGGTATTCGGACCAACAAATTGAAATTTCACCACTGGGCATGTGCTTCGCGGTAGGCTCCATCGAGCGTGAACCGAACGGCTAGCGAGATATGCACTTCTTGGGAGCGGCAGTTACGGGAAAGCCGAAAACTGTTCAGGTGCCTCGAACATCGGAGCGCTAGGGAGCAAGTCGGTCGAGAGCACGGCTACCTCGACCGCCGCAAACCCGTCTTGGGGTTTCCGTCAAGCCCCCGAACAACATCGCACATTGGCGTTGAAAATATGCGGCAAATACGAAGCAGGGTGCGCAACGTTATTGGCTTTCCAGCCTCGACCTTCTGCCAATATCGGACAGAATATCCGTGCGAAAGCATGTCCTCCTGGCTTTCGCCAGCCTCTTCGCGTAAACGTTTGATTCGCGCCCCGAGGCCCTTGAAAAACTGGGATTCATCCCGCATGATTCCTTTTTCTAAACTGCACGGCCTAAAACGACCACGTCCTATTTAGGACGTGGTATATTTAGTACCGGAGTTGCTACATGGTCAACCGGAAGCAGACAAAACATAAGCGACAATTAAACACGGACACATTCAGCGACGGTATTAAGGGCCGAGTGCTTGAGGCCGTCAGCATCTCGAATGAACTGGAATGCCGTTACATCTCCCTGGAATTTGAGGATAAGACGGAACTAACGATTACGCTGGACACCCGCCTCACTGGAAAACTGGAGCTGTTCGATTGCAAGACCGGGGATCATAGGCTCGTGCGTAAGATCGGATTGATTCCCGACGACGCTCCAGTTTGGCGACCGAAGGATTGATTAAATGGAACAGGAACAGGAGTCAAAGCAGCTAATCACGTATAACAGCCTGCACATCGAAGTGCTCGGACCGAGGGAACTCGGCAACAGCCAGCTGGCCATTCGTGGCGTGACAGAATTCCTCCATGCGGTAGAGCATGACGTCCAAAATCTGCTGCGCGAACGCGCGGAAACGTCCCCCATCCTTGAGGGATTCCGACTCCGGTTCGGTTGAAGGAGGAACGTTGAAACAAAAGACCGTGAAAGCGAAAGGCGAGGGCGTTGAGTACCCTGCCTTGATTGGTAAAGTGACCCGGCAAGTACGCTTCGTGAACGATGAGGACTACACAGCACTGACCATCGAGTTTGATGACAGTACTCTAGTAAGTTTTCGATTCAAAGCGAGCATTGCTTTCTCCGTTGATCCGGAGCTTTCCACTGTGAAGGGTGGGAACATTGTGAGATGGAGAGAGTTGAAAACTCGACCGGTCCTGAGGCGAGTCGCGAGGAAATGACAATGCGGCCTGGCAATAGACAAAGGAGGGTCACGAATCCTGAGCGCGAGGCCCTTCGTGCAGTTATCCACGAATGCGAGGCATTCATAAATTGGGCGGGCTGGTCTCGCCCGGCTGAGAGATCGGAGCGATCAATCACGCAGATGATGGGAATCATAAGGGGGGTCGCCCTTAAGGGCCTTCGGAAAAAGCGAGCATGAGCAACATTGCCAAGAGACAGGGAAGAATGATTCGCAAAGGCAAGGAAGTCCGATTCGGCAGCGTGCACATCGACCTGATCGGACCCACTGAACTGCTGCATAACCGAGAAGCGAAGGGAGCCGCAATCGACTTCTTGCGCACGGAAATACTGGCCAGCAAAGACTGGCTGAAAGACTGCGCCAAGATCAGCCCCTCATTGAAACGCTTCCGATTGATCAGCGTTCGCACTCAAACCGACTGAAAGTTTAACGTGGGCGAGCAAAGGAACTAGCCATGAATACCAGTCCAAAAGAATCACGACAGATGCCAACCCTAACTGCTATGACCGCCGAGGAACGAAGAAAACTAGATGAGCGAATCAGGGATAAGCAGCAGAAGTTGCGCAATAAGTACCCTGAGATCTACGGCAAGGTCGTGGACTGGATTCACCATTCCGTGGAAGATGGCACCCTCTACATCTGTATCCGCTTCCAGGACAAAACCGATTTCGCCCTTGAATTCAGTCCTCAAATCGTGAGAGTGGGAACCGAGCTTTGCGACAGTGCTACAGGCGACTTCGACGTAATACGCAATTACTATCAAGAAGATCGCGAATGATAATCGCGCAGGCGCGCAAAATGAAGACGGGTGAGTAGGCATGCGGCGCAAGCCAGAGAATACAGGTGCATCGAGATCGCTTGGGATTTAAGATTAAGCCCATGTCGAACGGATACGAAGCTTGGATCAGAGACGTTCAGCAGGCGCTGGGCTCCATCAATATGTCGATGGACGATTGGCAGGGCCGCTGGCCATTCGATTTTCAGGCTGAGTACAACGCGGGAGCGAGGGCCGACGCCGCCGCAATGAAGGCTAACCGCTTCTGGTGGTACCAGCAGAACAAATCCCTCCTGCAGGACTGCCGCTCGACTCCTAATTGCTGGCTTCCTCGGGGTCATCAAGGAGCTTGTGAGCCCTTGAATCCCGACTCCGATACGAATGCCCGAACGGGAGCCTATCAACGCGGGGATTACGTGAAAGTTGAGTTCCCAGACGAGGTTACGGGCATCGGCGAGTGGATGTGGGTCCGCGTCACCCGTTGTGACGAGGAGAAGGGGCTCATCTTCGGAGTCTTGGACAACGAGCCTCTCAACGACTACCAAAGCACAGTTGTGCTCGGATCTGAGCTGGCGGTTAGCTACTCCCAGGTTCGGGAGCACAAGAAACCGACTGAATTCACAAGGCAGTAATGACCACCCTCGGTTACCAAGTCACAGATTGCTCGTTCGAGCACTAGTCTCAGATCATTGCGTCGCAGGATCGGCGTGCTAGACAATGCCTTCGTGCGAGGAGAATCGAGAACGTGGCAGACTGGAAGGATTTCTATGAGGACAACCGAGAACGTCGGGGGCAGTATCTCGACTCGCTGGACGCGAAGAAACGGCCACGAGAGGCTGTAAGGACTGTCCCTTCTCCGCGAGTCGAATTCTGCCCGCTATGCCACGGTGCCTTCCTTGAGGGTGGTCTTGCCGAACACATCCGATCTGTCCACGGGCCGCAGCACATTTATTTGCGCGTAAATGGACGAATTATTCGTGATCTGGGATGGGCTGAACACGGCATTTCGGAATTGCGGCTTGTTCAGCTGGGTTTCTCTGAAGCGAGCGTCGAACTATCCGCTCCGAGCTTCAGGAAAACGCTACACGTCTATGGCAACGAGAATCTGCGTCGCCAGCTTCCGAGTGGATTCGAGGGGGAGTTGACGATTCGTGTAACTCCGCACACTGCTCCTGTGCGCCAGTTTGTTGTGTACGCTCGGTCACTCCCAGAATTCCGGCGGGACGATTTAGACGCTGCAATCCTACAAATGAGCGACGAGGATCTAAAGGCGGGCGCAATGCCAGACATTGGCCAGTGGCGCGGACAAATTCAACACTTGGGTGTTCTGGAGCAACGGTACCTTGATGGATTCTTCGAGTACACACTAGCCTTTCATCTCGAACAGCGGACTGAGTCGAAGATGGCAAAACAGCACTTTGAGGATGCGTTCGGTCTTCTCCTACCTTTCCGAACGGCGTTGGCCTGCAGCGCGCAGTGTGTTCTTGGAATCCGCATGAATTCCTTTGGAGTGTTGGATCGAGCCCCAACTTACTCCATAATCTCTGCCTCAGACAAGTTTTTCAATCATCCGTTTCCCTCAAAGTGGATTGCTACGCCCAATGATGACGCCGCTAATCCATTCATGACGTATGCAGACGAGTTCACCGTCCGACTTGTCCGCGTTACCGCTTCTTTTTATGGACCTGATGAGACAGTGTTTAAGACCGGATTGGAGGCGCTTTCGTTTCATCCAGCCGGCAAAGACAGGAACAACGAAGACAAACTGGCCCTATTGAGAGCTCGCTCGGCTAGGCGAGGTGGGCAAGTTGCGGATGCTCGGCGCACGTACGAGCTCCTCCTTTATCATCCTTTGTTTGGCAAGGAGGCAGAAGAATACATACATGGCAAACCAAGAGAATAGTCCAGCAACCAGTGTGCCTCCTGGGTTGGATGACAACCGTGGGACCAAGAAGAGGCCCGCAAAAGTGGCGCCAGAAGCCTTCCTGGAAAGCTGGCGAAGCGTCCTCAACGGTAAAGAAGACCCTGTCAGGAAGCTTCGCCCGATGTTGAATGCCGGTTTCGCCGGCGACGCGACAACCGACCATATCTCTATCCTTGTGCAGTCATTGCGGCAGCATCCTGGATTGGCCGAACGAATCGCGCTGTCTCTTGCTTGGCGCGATCGCTTCGGGAAATTGAACTCCTTGTCTAGGAAGTGTCTGATTGAACTCAGGTCTGCCTTTGCGAGCTCGATAAGCTTTGATCAAAACGAGTTCGCCGGCTATCGCGCTGCACAGAATGTGCAAACTTGGGCAGCAGAACACGCACCAAAAACTCCGCCGTTTGAGCGAGATACTTGGTTCCGGCGATTCGTCGTATGTCTTCTGAAGGATACCGAGCCCAAGGTCTTGATTAGCGGGTTGGTTACATCGGCTGAAAGTTGGATGTCGAGCAGCAGCCAGACTGTTACTAAGAAGAAGTCTGCAGAGCAGTCATTTGTCCGCGGAATCGTGCAAGCGCTGAGTTCACCAACGATCAGTGTGGGCAGACTGAGCTTGGCTCTTTCTGGAGTTCAAGCTGTCGATGCGCAATTCCAAGACATGTTGAGTCGCGAGTCAGGTCTTCAGCGGCAAATCCGAACACAGCAGGATGAAATTAATGACTATGAGACGCGTGTCACGAAGCTTGACGAGGATCTTGCTCAAGTGCGCGAAGAATCCAGCCAGCGGAACACCCGGATTGCCGATTTAACAAAGTCGCTCGCCGACGGCCAAGAAAGATATCAGTTGCTAGATCAGCACTGGCGGGGCGTGTCGGACCAGGAACTCGCGAAACAGAGCGGAAGCTTTCGGGAAAAGGTAAGTCAGGAACTCCGTGAGGCTCTTCTTGCACTGGACCGGGACGATCCCAATCTGGAGATGGCACTTCGGCGATTGCGGCGCATTGAGGATATTTTGAAGAAATAGCTTTTCTAACTGACGAGAGAATCCCAAATATGGCCAAACCGAAGCACGTTGGGTTCGGGATCGATTTCGGGACGACGAATTCTGTCATTGGGGTGTGCGAGGGAGGGCCAACGCGGGCCCTGCTAGATGAGGATAAGCCGAATCCGTCTGTCGTCTGGTTCCGACCAGACGGCGATGTGATTGTAGGGCGGCAAGCAAAACGGAATCTGAACGGCTATTCCGAACAGCCGGGGAATACCTTTGTGTCGTCTGTGAAAGTCCATCTGGGTACGGGTCGATCTTTTCGCGTTGCTGGCCAGCCCAAAAAAGCATCGGACGTTGCGGCCGAGGTCTTTAGGTTTCTTCTTCGGCAAGCCCAAGAGCAGCATTCGCTATCAGTTCGAGATGGCGTAGTCACGATTCCCGTAGACTTCCACGGACAAGCGCGACACGAGTTACGATCGGCGGCCGAGCAGGCTGGTTTCTATGTAAAAACCTTCATTCATGAGCCATTCGCAGCCGTTGTAGCTCACTGCCTGCGCCAGAAAGGACAAGAGATCGGCGATCTGGAAGGAAGAAATATCCTAGTCTTCGATTGGGGCGGTGGCACCCTGGACATCACCTTGGCAGCGGTTCGGGCAGGTCGGATGATTCAGGTGGCAAAGGCGGACCTCGGCCACAGGGCGGGTGACTACTTCGACGAGAAAATCCTTCGACTATCCCATCACCGCTTCTTGGAATCCTCCAATCTTTCGTTGGAGGACGCGCCTCTCACTGCAACACTCAAGGATCGGTATCTTGGACTGTGCGAGACCACAAAAATGGTGCTTTCCGATGAGAATTCGGCGGACTTGGAGGTTGCGAGCGCGTTTCGTGTGAATGGACGCGTATACGACATCTCTCAGCAAGTCAGCCGCGACGATTTTGAGTCTGAGATTGGCATCGATGTACGCGATGCTATGGGGAAGGTGGACGCTGTCATTGAGGAAGCTCGGCTCACTCCGAGAGACGTTGATCTCGTCTTGCTGATTGGCGGAAGTTCTCGAATACCACTCGTCAAAAGAGAGATGCAAGAGCGCTTCGGATCTCGAATTACGCACATAAACAACGCGGACACGATTATCGCCGAGGGTGCCGCGCTGGTTGACTATCTAGGTATGCACCCGGTGCTGGCGCGTGGTTTGGGCGTCCGGCTGGCCAGCGGGGCGTACTATGAGCTGTTTCCGGCAGGAACTATGGCGAAACCGGGAGTGTGCGAAAAAACTATCAATTTTTTCTGCACGGACAATCGTGATGGCGAAGCTAAGCTCGTTCTCGTCGAAAAATATGAAGGTAGGGAGATGAATGAGAGGGTGCTCGGGATTCCCGTCAGTCGTTCTCTTCCGCGCAAACATAACGATTGCGAGAGAGTTTCGGTCACACTTAGCCTCGACGAGGACCTGATCCTCAGGGCATTCGGTAAGGGTGCAACTCAAGAAACGGGCGCTAACGCCGAGTATCATGATCTCTTGTTCGCTCTGGATACCAACGGAGTACGTTAATGAATTCGCAGGTGCAGATATTTTCAAATCTCATGCTCGACGACAAGGAACACAAACCACACTACAAGTGGATGCCTGGTGACCTTGTGGCTGAAATCTACAAAGACTTCTTGAACCCGCCGGAACTCATTCACCGACATCTGACCCCGCAGCAAGAGCGAGAGTACCTTCAGTACCTCCCATGCCTCTTATGCGGAAGAGCTTGTGCCGGAACATGCGGTAGAGCGCCCTAGTCACTATGATCAACTGCCTATCAGTCCCTTTTTCACAACCTCCGTGTCAACCGCGTTCAAGGGTTTCGGTCCGGATTTCCGATCTGAGCCGCTATCAGGAGCTGTTTCCCTGAAGCGAGCGCGTAACCGCACCCCGCCCGCATCCGCCGGGGAACGCGGCCCCCTTTACTCGTCGTAGCGAACAAAAGGCGAATATGCTACGCTGTTACGTGTGGTTCTGCGAACGTGCACAGTTGCGGTGAAGGATGTTCGGGACGTTGAGCATTCAATAGAGGTCACCGCTGAGACCCTCTATGAAGCGATCGCCACGGCTCTTGCGGCTCTGCAGCAGGACAATTGGGTAGGAGAGATCGGACAGGGATTCACGACAGTTAGCGTTCTTGTCCAGCAGCCGCCGGTAAAGCACGAAGTTAAAATGAAGGACTTTCTCTCATGGCTCGGACGGCAAGGACGTTCTCCCGCGGAGGTCGTGCTGAAGCAAAAGCTGGAGAAAATACTGGGCAAGGTAAATCAGGCGAGAGCGTGACCGAAAAGGCTGACCAAACAAATCAGCAGGAGATATCTCCGAGGTCTCAGTGGCTCGGAGTACGTTTTCTGAATACAACGAACAAGTTGCTTCCAAGCACAATCTTAGACCGCCCTAGGGAGGACCGCTGTGACGGCGATCACAGTCCCTAAGTCGGACAAGAGCACCCTACAATAAGGGGACGATAAGAGATGCCATACGGTACTCTCTCGCATCAAACGAAGTCCGCCGACACCGGTTGATATCAATCAGTTACATCATTGTTGCCCTGTCACGGCAGCACGCTGGCCTTCACTTTCCCGTACGTCGGAATTCCTCTTGATCTGACAGACACCGGCACAGTGCGACGGGTAATAGTTGGGCAATACCCGAGAACCTGCGCCTGGAGCGAGTTTCAGATACAAGGGATTTGAAAATCTGTTAGCCCTCGGGAAACTTTTCAAAACCGACCGGGTTCTAACGTCATAACCACTCGTCGCTTCACGCACAAATGGCAGGGCGAAATTCCTGGTGTTACCGAACTCTTGGCGGGGGTTGGAGCAGTGTTTCCCAACGTCGAAGTACGCCACTTGCACGCCGTCATTGCCTTGGGCGAAGAGCTGCACTTTACCAAGGCTGCCCTCAGATTGAACCTTACCCAATCTGCGCTCAGCAGACAGATCACTGAGATTGAAAAGCAGCTCAGATTTCGTTTGTTCACTCGGGACAATCGACGTGTTGTCCGTGTTGAGCTCACCGATGCTGGGCAAGTCTTTGTCGCAGAGGCACGATCTTCGCTCCTACATATGGAGCGGGCTTTTCATCTCGCTCGTACCGCCCATGATGGAGCAGACAGCGTTCTGACGATTGGGCACTCGCACGAGGCAGACCAAACCTGGGTTTCGGACCTTCTTGCGGTTCGTCTCCCCCTGTACCCCAACCTCGCCATTCGACTAATCAGTCAGTTCTCAATCGAGTTGGTCCGGAGTGTTCTAGCAGGTGAATTAAACCTGGCCCTGGTGACGGCGCCGCCAAAGGACTCTCAGATCGAGGCTTCACCATTCGCTCTGACGCCGCTCTATGCGGTCCTTCCGGAAAACCACGCGGCTGCCGAAAAGGAACAACTCGCGCTCCAAGATCTGGCAAAAGATGAATGGATTCTGTTCGCCTGCCGAGTTCATCCCATCGTTCACGACGCAATCATGGACGCGGCTCGGCGCGAGGGAATTACTCCGAAACGCGGGCACGACATCATTACGCCGCAAGAAGCGGTTTACCTTGTATCTGAGCACGTCGGGGTGGCCATTCTCACCAAAACTGCGGCCCTTGGCTCTTGCGCTGAAGGTGTAGTGGTAAGGCCGCTTTCTGATGCCTCATTGTGTTTCCAAACGTGTGTGATTATGAGAAAAGATGACGATTCTCGATTGACGAACGAGTTCGCCCGGTCCTTCCTCCGCAGATATACAGATCAGCGGCGTCCACCAAAGCCAATCGAGTCTCCCGTGTCTACCCGAGTAGTCACAATGAAAAAGGCCAATCCGCCGACTCGCGGTTGATCACGACAATCCGACTTCAGCCCGCCGAGACGACCTCGATTAGACATCCAGTGATTGTTGTGATTTCAGCTAGGGATTACCAGCGACATGGAGGGAAGAAGTCTGCATTGGTGATCTCAATCGCCGACCCAAACGACCCGCACAAAGCGCCTCTGAGTGGTTGTTTTCAGCCATCTATTCCCGTTGAGAATAGATGTCGGCTGAGAATTCATTGGACAATCGAAGTGATCGGAATCAAGTTGGTAAACAACGCAGCAATGGTTGGAGTCATGCCATGTCCGAATTTGCTCGAAAACCAGCCGAGTCCTCCCACGCCCTCCATACGGTTTCCGGCCCTTCGACTGGGCCGACGATTGAACTAGCTCGCGAGAAGCATTACTCGATCATCGAGATCGCCGAGCTCTGGGCACTCAGCGAGAAAACCGTTCGCAAAATATTTGAAAGGGAACCGGGCGTGATTCACTGGAGCACAGAAGAAAAGCTGCACAAACGCGGATACCGGACGCTCCGAGTGCCCGAAACGGTCCTTCACCGCGTTCATCGAAAGCTACGCAGAGCAAGCTAGCGATCACCTACCCGCAGAAGAAGGGGGCAATCCTCGTCAGGCACTTTTCGCGCGCTTCGGCGATTTGCGCTTTCCTATTTGGTTGCCCTCAGTAAGTACAGTCCAGGACTTTCGGACGTTGACCGCAAGCTGCTCCTGCCGCGCCTTGACCCATGGCGCGTAGTGCTTCTCTGTGATCTTTACGCTTTTGTGACCAAGCAACATTGAGACCTGCTCCAGCGGTACTCCGGCAAGCAGCATCTCGACCGCGAATGTGTCCCGAAACATGTGCGGATGGCAACGCTTGGGCGATCCGTCGTCGCTGCGTAAGTCTGCGATTTTGAAGAGGCGTCGGAAACTCCGCTGCCAATTACCAACTACCGACTTCGGCGAACCGTTGCCAGACCAGAAGAAATATCGCGGATTGGGACTTGGGCCTGGCGGAATATTTCTCAATGCCTCCGCCACATCCGGAGGCAGCGGAACGTAAACAGGACTGCCGGTTTTGGCGCGATACAGAAACAATTCGCCATGTTCATTTAGCCGGCGCCGTTCCAGGGTGACGGCGTCCCTGATCGCCAATCCACTCCAGCGCATGAGCAAAGTTAGAATCCGCAGCCGTGTTGCTTGGTTCCGGCATTCCACCCAGCCTTTTGGTTGATAGATGTAGGTTGCGTCCATGATCTTGTCGAACTCGGGCGAAGGGAAATAATCCGTCGGAGGACCATCTGCTCTGATTCGACCCAGCAGAACAGCGGGATTGGACTTGATCCAGCCGAGTCGCAGGCAGTAGTAAAGGAAGCCGATCAACCGCTCCTGTTTCTTTTTCTTTGCGAGGGGGCCATCGGTCCAAGTGTCACGAAAGCCTTCCAGGTCGGCAGTCGTGATCTCAGTGATGTGTACGAATCCGTAGGACGTGGCCCACGCGAGGAACTGCTTCTCGAAGATCGTGGTCAGCTTATCGAGAGTCGAGTCGGCCAGATTCTCGTTGCGCTTGCTGTTCAGAAAACGTGACACGGCCTCTTTGACGGTTACGAGAGCAGGCTTCGGCCGGGAGGCCTCTTCAAGCCCTTGCTGCTTCGCCTCATATTCCTCTTCCAGTTTGCGTTTGAAATCCTCAGCCTTTTCCCAACTGCGAGTCTTGGCGCTGCGACGGATGAAGGGGCCGTCCGATCCAAGAACGCCATTTATCCACTTTGGGCACCGGCAGCGCTTGTAGTTGATGTCGTCGGAGGGGCAGGGAGAGTAGTGGCGGGAGTAAACCGAGAGCATGGAATCAGCACCTTTGCCGAATCCATTGTACGTTTATTGTACGATTTTTTCTATCATTTTATAACTACTTTGTTATCATTAGTTTATAGTGGTGGAGGCGGCGGGAGTCGAACCCGCGTCCGAAAATGTTACTGGTCAAGAGACTACATGCTTATTCGCGTTCATGCCCCAGGCGTTTGCCGCCATTGCTGACGGTTCCCCCAGGACGTTCGCGGCCCACGCTCAGAACGGACAAGAAACGCTAGCCGCTAGCCTGTGATCTTAACCTCCCCGCCCAGACGTAGCGGGGAAGAGCAGCCCTCTGTGTGACGCTCGCTCACCGCCCAAGGGCGAAGCGGTGGAAAGCGGCTGCCTAATTAATTAGGCTGCGTATGCCATTTGTTGATTGGCAATTATCATTTTGCACGCGATTACGGGTGTGTGCACCCCGGCATGCCTCTTGGCCGCAAGCATCTCCGTCGAAGCCGTGACGCCCCCACTGGTGGGATTGGCCGTTAGTTCAAGAGCTAAGTCGCGTGCCGAATGCTTGGTTGATCTGGACTCGGCGAGAAATAAATTTCAGCAAGATCCCTGGAGTCGATCACTTACTTACATTCAAAATAACTCCCAAAATATTGAAACAGAATGACTTATCTGTAAAATATTCCAGGAAAAGGACTTAGCGAGCCACTTCTGGTAAGTGCTTTAGAATCAGCGTTCGTCTTGCAAAATCCTGCATTTGCTGGACTTAGCTCTCTTACTTGAATGTCAAAGAACGATTGGGTCTGTGGAACATTAGATGCCCAGCTGGCATCGAAGTCAAGAAATTCTGGTTTGGCTTCCCGGGGGAAGAACGAAGCAATCGGTGTAATGGCGACTTACCAGTACCTATTCCTCTCCCGGGTGAAAGTACCTGTAGACTGGTGATCCTTTGGGTGCCCAGCGTTTGGCCTTTTCCAGCCACGCATCGCTATTTGGAGTATCGGCCAAAGCCTTGTAGGTTGAGCTTAGGTTCATTGCCAATTCGCTCTTCTCGGCCATCTCGGATTCCGAATCACCGCACAATGCGACGCAATCCTGATATTGAGTTGCGGCTTCCTTGTAGCTTTTCAGGTGAAGATAAGCAAAAGCCATTTCCCGGCACAGCAGCTCGTCCTTGGGATTCTTAGCAAACTCGCTCTTGGACAGGCGGATAGCGTCTTCCGGGCGTTCAACTGCGTTGTAGGCATAAACCAGCTCGAACACGAGCTTAGGCGCATCAGATTGCTCCTTATAGGCGGACTCGAGATAATCGATCGCTCGACGCGAGTCTCCAATGCCGTTGTGAAAGGATCCCCAGTTGACTTTGTGTGTGACGGGGTCTGTTTTATCCTCGTAAGATTTCAGCCAATCTGGTTTTTCCGGCAGCCCAAGCTCCCCTAAAGCCCGGGGTGGGAGAAGAGCCGCCATTCCGTTCTGATCCAAGCGAATTTTGAGATTCATTTTGTCGGGAGGAATCGGATTAGGTGCGAGACTATATTTTCCGTTGGCACCAATCGTAAAACGTCCACCATACTGCACCGTAAATCCCGCCTGAGGATCGATATAGACGAAACCATAGGTGTAATCGGTGTCCTCGGGCTTGTGATAGAGGGCGACCCACCGGTTTTCGCAATCCGACATGTGAAGGTCGTAATTGAGGCCTGCGGCTTTCCACATTGGATCACTGCCGACGCTGTCAATGTTGGTGTACTGCACTGCACTGCGGAGCTCGGAGCTTATCTGCATCGCTACGGTGTCTGACTGAGCGTCGGCCCCGTTTTGTCCTGCGGCAGATTTACTGGGGGTCTGCGCCGAAACGAGGCAAACGACAGCGAGTATCAGTACGCCAAACTCGTAGTCCGCAGTTTCTCATGTGAAAAGACTAGCCGCGTCACTGCCAGAATGCTAGAAATTTCATTTGGCAAAGCATGCTGGGCAGCCTGATGATTCGCCGGCCGAGGTCGTCGAGCGATGCATTTTGACATGTTATGCATGCATATGCAAGAATAGCATGCATGAGGAAGAACACGGCGCCCAAAGTGAGCACGGGTTCGGACGCGGTTCGCCGCCACGCCTACGAGAAATACGTCTCCGCCGCCTACCGCCGAAAACAGAAGACTGTTGCGATTAACGTTGGAGAGGTACACCGGGCTTTAGCGCTCAACAATCGAGTCCCGCTCGTGTGTGCGGCCCTCGGATCCAAGAAGTTTTTGACCGAACACGGACTACGCATCGTATCGAAGACTGGGCCTCCATCTGGACAAAGCACAACCGTCACGTTCACCTACGAAATCGTCGGCAAAAAGCGAGATGACGTGCAGTTGAGTCGGCAGGAAGCCTGGAATCGACTGCGAGGATCGATGAAAGACATTTTTGGCGAACTGGGCGGAGGCGAGAACTATCTTCGCAACGAGCGCGCCAATTTTTATGCTCCCGGGAAAGACCCCCTGGACGATCTGTGAGCCGCGTCTACTGGGATTCGATGCTCTTCATTTACTGGCTGGAAGGAAATCCGCAATTTGGAAAAAGAGTGGACGCAATCTGGTCGCGAATGCAAATACGGCATGATCAGCTTATTACTGCGGCCCTGACCCTCGGCGAAGTATTCGCGGGCGCTTATCGACGCGGAGCCAATCCGGAACGAGTCCAAAAGATACGAGTAGAACTGGAAACCGCCGTTTCGGAGGTGCTTCCGTTTACCGCGGAAGGCGCCGATTTGTTCGGTCGAATTAGAGGCTCGCTGAATGTGTCCTCTGCAGACGCCATCCATCTGACTTGTGCGGCACGCGCAGGCACGGATTTATTTCTGACGAACGACAAGAACTTAATCGGCAAAGTAATCCCGGGGATCCAGTTCATCGCCGGACTCGATTCAAACATTCTTTGAGCCGGCTTTCAGCGCCAGCATCGCCTCCAGCTGGATTTTCACCTCCGGCCACTCCGAATCCAGAATGCTGAAGTAGACAGAATCGCGCACGCGGCCGGTCCAGGTGACCACGTGTCTTCGTAGCGTGCCCTCTTCTTTCGCGCCAATACGTAGAATTGCATTCCGGGATTTCTGATTCAACGCATCCGTCTTTAGTTCGACGCGTATGCATTGCCAGAGCTCGAAGGCGTGGCGGAGCATTAGGTATTTCGCTTCGGTGTTGACGGCGGTGCGCTGCCACGCGGGTGCGATCCATGTAGACCCTATCTCCACGCGGCGATTGAGGCGGTCGATGTTCATGAAACGAGTGCTGCCGATCACCTGCCCGGACTTCCGCTCGACCGTGGCGAACACTACCGACTCGCCGCGCACCTGCTCTCCGAACGCTTTCTCGATCAGGCGTTCGAAATCCTCAGGCGTTTTCATCCGGTAAGGAATCCATTGAAAGATGTCGTCGAGATCTTCTTTGGCGGCTTGCCAGAAAAATTCCGCATGCTCTCGACGAATCGGTTCGAGGTGAACCACCGAACCTTCCAGAGCAGTTGGGGTCTCGATATGCATTGCAGCAGTGCTCAAATTCACGGCGCAATTTCCTTTCTTCCTCAGCCCTGAGTACCATTATCTTGCATCTCGCGCTCCTATGCGGGCATCTGAAGTAGAGCCTGTAGAATGGGATTTCCAGAGAAAGAAGTGGGTTGACCGGCGATGATTCTATCCGTCCAACAGATCACAGACTGCCGCTGTCAGGAGTGTTGCCGGTGAAATCGCAGTGTTTGCCCTTTGCCAAAATCCCGCATACTACGCGCCTATTCACTGACTTCCTCTCTTATTCTTCCGCGGTTCGGTCTTTCTACCCGCGCTCTCCATACTTTGGCGAATGGCTTAAGGCAGAGAGCTCTGCGCTGAATTACGATCCTGCGTGCCGCGAGCGCGTCGGCGCGATTCTCGAACGCCAAAACAAGTCATGGGACGCTTCGCCGGAGACGCTTTCGAACTTACACCGCTTTCGTGATGGCGCAGCCGCCATTGTGACTGGGCAGCAAGTGGGTCTGTTTGGCGGTCCGATGTTTGCTTTCTATAAAGCTCTCAGCGCTGTCAAACTGGCGGAAGAAGCTAGGGCCTCTGGCGTGGATGCAGTCCCCATTTTTTGGCTCGCTACCTACGATCACGATCTCGCCGAAGTCAACCATGTTTCCTTGCCCGGCCCCGACGGCCTCCTGCGCAGCCTGGCAATTTCCAGCCACAGTATTCCCGGCGCTCCCGTAAGCGAGGTGCGCCTGGGCGAAGAAATTCTGCCGGTGGTGGAAGAAGCTGCGGGGCTGCTGGGAGACTCTGACATCTCGCAACTGCTGCGAGCGTCGTACCGCCCGGGGGAAACTCTGGGTACCGCCTTCGCTCGGTGCTATGCCCGGCTCTTTGCGGCCTGGGGAGTGATTGTTCTCGATGCCTCCGACCCCGAACTTCACCGCATCGCCGCTCCCGTTTATCAGGCGGCCGTCGAGCAGGCGGCTGAAATCGAGGATGCGTTGCTGGCTCGCGGTCAAGCGCTCGAAGCAGCGGGTTATCACCAGCAAGTGAAAGTGACCGCCTCCTCCGTTCTGTTGTTCACATTGCAAAACGGCGCTCGCACGCCGATTCAACGTCGAGCGAACGGAGACACCGTTGAATTTATGATCACCGGCGAGACCGCTACCGAGAAGCTATCCTCGGCAGAGCTCATAGATCGCATCACAACCGCGCCAGAAAACTTCAGTCCGAACGTGCTCTTGCGCCCGGTCGTGCAGGACTATCTTCTGCCCACGCTCGCTTATGCTGGGGGTGCGGCTGAGGCTGCCTATTTTGCGCAGGCCGGCGTAGTCTATGAAAAAATTCTGAGACGCATCACCCCAATCATTCCCCGTTTTTCGGCTACTCTGGTCGAACCCAAAGTGCAGCACGGCCTCGAGAAGTACGGAATTACGGTGCTCGACACTTTCCATGGAGCGGAGTCGCTGCGCCGCAGGTTGGCGGCGAATTCTCTCCCGGCTGATTTGCAAGCCGCCTTCGAGCGAGCGAACAAGTCGATCGACGAAAGTTTTTCCACGCTGCATGAATCGCTGGCCAAACTCGATCCTACCCTCGTCGAAGCCAGCCAGACGGCTGTTTCAAAGGCGCATTATCAGCTGGATCGTCTTCGCGAACGCGCCATGGCAGCCGAATTACGTCGCAGCGAGGTGGTCGGCCGCAAAGCAGAATTGCTTAGCAACGCTCTCTATCCAGAGGGTGCGCTGCAGGAGCGAGGCATCGCCGGCGTCTATTACCTGGCTCGCCACGGAACTGAACTTCTGAAAAACATTTACGACTTGATGCGCTCGGACTGCCTGGACCACCAGATTTTGGAACTGTAAGAACTGCAAGAACCAGGGGCTACGTCTAGCGGCTCTCGCTGGTGGCCAGGTAAGTTCCAAGCCCAATCATGATCGCGCCGGTCACGGTTCTCTGCCGGCGTCGGAACACCGTGGATGAACGAATCTTTTTCCCCAGCGGCCCTGCCATCAGCACGACGACCATATCAGCCGAAGTATTCAGAGCCACCGAAACAGTTCCGAGCGCGACGAATTGAAAAAAGACGTGTCCAGCGCCACGGTGGACGAACTGCGGAATAAAAGAAAGAAAAAACAGCGCTGTCTTGGGATTGAGCACTTCCGTGGCAACCCCCTGCCACAGCGGATTACGCGCTGACGCCCGGGTTGCTCCGCCCGAGTCGTACGAAGCTCTTTCTTCTTCTTTCCGAGCCCCAAGAATCATTCTTACACCGAGGAAGCAGAGATAGGCCGCCCCCATGTACTTTACAGTGGAGAATGCGGCGGCTGATCGTGCCAGGATGATGGAAACTCCCAGCGCCGCGGCAAACACATGCACCATGCCCCCGAGAAACGTTCCCAGCGCGGAGAGCGCGCCCTCGCGCTTTCCACCGGCCAGACTTCGGGCCAGGACGTACAACATTCCGGGCCCCGGAGCAACGGCCAACAATAGTGCTGCAGTAAGAAACAGCAACCAGCGGGTGGAATCAAACATGATGGAGAAGATTTTACCGCAGGCGCTAGTGCCGCAGCCAGCTTTCCAGTTGCTCGACTGATTCCACGCGCGCTTCGTTCCGGTGGCGATACGCGCCTGCCACATCAAACAGAACAGCCTGCATTCCCGCGTTCGTTGCTCCTACGTAATCCACAGAGTAGACATCGCCGACGTACAGACTCTCCGCGGCGCGCGCCTTCATGGTTTTCAGCGCTGCTTCAAAAATTTCGGCACGTGGTTTTTCGAATCCGACAATTCCTGAATCCGTGATGCTCTCAAAACAATCGGCGATACCGCACCGGGAAAGGACTCGCTCGATCTTCCCATCGGCGTTGGAGACAACTGCAATGCGAAACTTCTCGCGGATTCGATCGAGGGTCTGGCGTGTGCCGGGCAGTATTTGATCCCAATTGCCCGAGTTCTGGGTATTTTCGACGAGTTGCTGCACCAGACCATTCCGGTCGCTGGCAGCGGCACCCTCCAGGTCTTCGAGCAGGTACGTGTGAAATATCCACCAGAAACTGTGATCGACTCGACCGCTCTGCATCCCCTGATCAAAATCCGTCTTAGTTCTGCGCTCCAGCGCTTGCCATTGTTCGAGCGTGGGATGACGATCAATCGAGATCGGAGCCAGCATTTTTGCCCGGTTGGGGAAGAGTAAAGTGTTGCCGATATCGAAGAAAATGACGCGCTGGTCAGCCATCCTTCCATCTTACTGAAAAACCTTGCGCCGAACCCATGGCGAGGAAATCAGCCCCGGCGAGGTATTAATGCTGGTGATGCCTTGGCTGCGCCATATCCGTGACCCGCGGCAGAAAAAATGTAATATCCAATCCATTGGTCCGGCCCGGTTCCGCTATAACGGCGGCCTTGTGCTTAACGCAGCATGCTATGGCTCTTCCTTTCACCACTCGCTTGATCGCGGCGTTCGGGCGCTCCAAGTTTGCCGCGTTGTCGATTTACAGCCTGGTGCACGTCCCCTCCGCGCTGTTCGCAACCCTGGTGGTGTTGCAGCGTCATTCCAGTCGCCGCAACGACATTTACAACATCCTTTGGGCGGTAGTCTTCGGATTCGCAACGCTGAATATCTTGAGCCTGGCAGCGCGCCGTTTCGAACCAAACCGCCGCGGCCTTAGCTTCGGAGAACTGATGGCAGTGCTTATCGTCTTACTCTCCATCTTTCTGCTGGGTTGGGAGTTGCTAAGCGTTTTCCACATTTTCCCCATCAAACTCCAGCGTTAAACACCACGCCCACCATTTTTGGGGTATGATTCGCAAAATGGCGAAGAATTCCTCCAATTTCGACATCACTTGTCCCTGCTGCAGCGCGCTGTTGAAAGTAGATACGGAGACCCGCGCCGTGATCGCCCACACTGCGGCGGTAAAGCCCCGCATGTTCGCTGATATGGAAGACGCTGCCCGCGCCATGAAGGAACAGGATACCCGCCGCGAATCCATCTTCCGGCAGTCGGTCGAAGCGCAAAAACATGCTTCCGAGCTGCTGGAGAAAAAGTTTCAGGAGGCGGTCAAGAAGGCAAAGGAATCTCCCGACACCGGCAAGCCCATCCGCGATTTCGACTTGGATTAACCTCCGATAGCTGCGAACGCCATGCCGACTCGTCCTCTGCTTCTTGGTCACCGCGGCGCGCGGACCGAGAAATCTATTCCTGAGAATTCGCTGGCTTCTTTCGACCGGGCTCTCGCCCATGGATGTGATGGTTTTGAATTCGACGTGCGGCTCTCCTCTGATGGCCTGCCCGTGATCTGCCACGATGCGATGGTGTCTGGTACTGGGGTTGGTCAGCATTCGGCGCAACAGTTGGCCCTTCCTCTTCTTGGAGATATCCTGAGCCGCTACCAGACCACCGCTTTTCTCGACATCGAGCTCAAAATTTCTGGACTGGAGGCGACCACACTGAATTTGCTTCGAGCGCATCCGCCGGCTCGCGGATACGTCATTTCTTCGTTTCTGCCGGAAGTGTTGCAGGCAGTCCATAGCATGGATGCCACCATTTCCCTCGGCCTGATTTGCGAGACCCGCACTGAGTTCGCCTTGTGGCCCAGCTTGCCGGTCGAATATGTAATCCCGCACAAAAAACTGGTGTCGGGTAACGCAGTCGCTGAGGTGAAGACCAAGGGCAGGAAGATTTTGGTGTGGACGGTAAATTCTACGCAAGAGATGAAACGGTTTGCCGGCTGGGAAGTCGATGGAATCATCTCCGACGATCCCCGGAAGCTTGTCCGCACTCTGCGCCTAGGTTAGGGAAGGTGCTCACCAAAAACAAGCAGGCTCGATTCCAGGATCGAGCCTGCTTTCTTTGTTGGATGTGAGATTCGAACCTTAACGTGGCTCCGGGATTAATCTGCTGCCGCCTCGAAGGCCGCAGTGTTCTGCGGCGCAGGCCTTAGAAATGCAGTACGCTCCATTTCAAGAGCTTCCAGATTTGCTCCCATCGTAAGATCGTTCCAGCCGAGCACAGCACCAATGCGCAGGGCGGCTTCGCGGCTGCAGGACTCTGACCAGCACGCACCTAGCGCCACCGGCACTCGCCGCAGCAGGACATCCCCGAGCGTAACGGCGAACTCTCTGCGATAGGCTTCGACTACTTCCGCGATGACATGAGACGTATGGGGACAAATCGGCGCTCGCAGTTCCGCGCTGACCAGCGCCATGCGTGCGATATCGGGGGCGCGTTTTCCGTGCCACTCCAGCATGCCTCGCGCGGATTCTTCGCTCACTGCTCCGATTCGAGCAATTTCCAGCACCGCCTCGTCCAGCATCGGGTCCAGCGCCGGGCCCGGCCCCATCGCAAAGGCGTTCGGCTCCTCCACTTTTAAGCCGATCTTGCGCGCGCACTCTCGCGCCAGGGAGGCCGCTGTCGTTAGCTTGCCGCCGATCACGGAAATCATGCGTGTCGCGCCGTCATCCGCATGATCGTGCAGCAGGTGCTTCCGCGTTATTGCCGAGGGACGACTGTCCGGCGAATAGGGCAGCGGCCTGATCCCGGCAAAAGAATATCTCACGCTCTGCGCCGTGATTTTTGCCTTGGGAAATAGTTTGGCCAAAGAGCGCACGAGGTAATTGATTTCGTCTGTTGACGGGACGGTTTGTCCCGGATCGCCAGCGTCGGCAACCTCCGTTGTTCCCACCATCACCTGATCGTTCCAGGGAAGTACAAAAATCGGGCGGCCATCCATCGCCTCGGTATAAACCGCCGCATTCGGCGAACCCGGGAACCGTGGCACCACGATGTGTGAGCCGCGTACTCCACCGACCATCGGCTTGCCCATCCGAATCGACGAGCGTTGGCAAACGCGGTCGGCCCATGGTCCGCTGCAGTTGATCACCCACGCGGCATCCACACGGGCATCCCGGCCACTGATCTGGTCACGCAGCAATACCCCGTGGACGCGGCCATGCGCAACGTCCACTGCGAGCACTTCCATGTGATTGCGAACGACCGCTCCGGCATCCACCGCCTCAAGCATCCACTCCGCCACCAGTCTTTCGGGAAACTCGCACTGCGCGTCTTCATAATTAAAAAACGACCACTTATGTCCGGCGTCGAGCGCGCGTTCGAGTCGCTTCAACTCCATCTCGCTGACGTTGCCTGGCGATTTTCCCGCGATTCGTTGGTAAAGCCACAACCCTGTACGCACCTTCATGGCACTGCGCTGGCTGCTTTCGTTCAAAAGCAACAGGAATTGCATGGGATGGATGAGATGAGATTTGTCCCGCAGCAATTTATCGCGCTCGCGGAGCGACTCCCGCACCAGCCCCAATTCAGCGCGCTCCAGGTAGCGAAGTCCGCCATGGATAATGCGTGTGGAGCGACTGGTGACGCCCGAGGCGAAATCGTTCTGTTCAATCAACAGCGTCGGTTTTCCCGCGCGGGCGCACTCCCGCGCCACCGCGACGCCATTAATGCCGCCACCAATCACCACCACATGAAAGTGCTGGCCTTCCAGGCTTCCTCGGGGATTTGCTGCGAGCACCATTTGAATTCGCACACCAGAGTAACTCGTTGAAGGTTACTGAAATTCGGAGTTCCCGCAGTTACACTGCGACCTGTAGAGTCTGCACCGATACGAGTGCAGGGAACAGGTCACTTAGGTGCTGCAAAGCGCCTGGCCGAAAGTCCAACTGGGTCCGGCAGAAAGTTTCATCTGTGCGAAAGTAGAGGAGAAAAATACCGGCCCGCTGAGACACAGTGGGCCGGTATTCTATACCTTCCTGACTTATGCAGCTTTCCTTTCAGACTTTCCGTTCGCGTTCGCGCTCTTGGAGAACAAATCGATCATCTGCTGATTGAACGCCGGGATGTCATCCGGTTTTCGACTCGTTACTACTGCATTACTCAAAACTACTTGTTCGTCGACCCATATACCGCCCGCATTTCGAATATCTGTCTTCAGCGAAGGCCACGAAGTAATCGTGCGTCCCCGCACGGCACCCGCTTCCACGAGCATCCACGGTCCGTGGCAGATCGCTGCTACCGGCTTTGCGTGCTCGAAAAAGTGTTTTACAAACCGCACCGCACTAGGGTTCATTCGCAATTGATCGGGATTCATTACTCCGCCGGGTAGAAGGAGGGCGTCGTATTGAGAGGGATCGGCCGACTCCAGCGTGACGTCCACCGGCACCTCTTCGCCCCAGTTTTTCTTGTCCCAACCTTTGATTTTCTTACCGGAGGGAGAGACGACCTGGGTGCGGGCGCCGGCTTCTTCCAGGGCCTTTTTCGGTTTCATCAGCTCCGATTGCTCAAAACCATCGGTCGCTAGAATTGCTACCGTCTTTCCTCGAAGATTATTGGGCATGAGATTTCCTCCTTGGATGTTTGATCGGTACTGATTTAGATGCGAAGACCGCGAGAACCGTTTGTCGCTATTAACGACCGCCGGGGATCACAAGCGTTGCCCATGCCGCCGTAGCTCATTTAAAGTGGTTGCAAATGTCCACGACCGGAGAACGTTTCGAACGCGCAGTTGCCATTATGGAGCGTCTGCGGGCTCCAGGAGGATGCCCCTGGGATCGTGAACAAACCTTCGATTCCATCAAACCCTACACGCTGGAAGAAACCTATGAAGTTCTCGAGGCCATCGATAATCGCGATTGGGAGGAGCTTCCCGGCGAACTTGGCGACCTCCTCCTACAGGTGCTTTTTTATTCTGAAATGGGGAAAGAGCAAGGAACGTTTTCGATCGATGACGTTCTCGACCGGCTCTCGGACAAGTTGGTAAACCGGCATCCGCATGTTTTCGGCGAAACCAAAGCAGAAACTTCTTCCGACGTAAAGCGCAACTGGGAGGCGCTCAAGATCGAGGAGCGAAAGCAGCGCCTGGGCGAGAGTGCGAATGTCGGCGAAGGTGAAGCAAAGAGCCGCTCGTCATCGATCCTGGCAGGGATATCCTCAGCCATGCCGTCTTTGCTGGAGGGCCACAAGCTCAGTTCGCGCGCCGCGCAAGTTGGTTTTGACTGGCCCAATATCGAGGGTTTGTTCGACAAACTCGCCGAAGAGACTGCGGAGCTGCGCGAACATTTGCGGGAATTTCCCGCTCCCGGCCCCCGCCCGGAAGCTGGGGGCGTTGCTGGCGCCGGTCGGCAGACGATTCCGGAAGATTTACGAATGCGGCTGGAAGAAGAAGTCGGCGATCTTTTTTTCGTAATTGTGAATATCGCTCGCTATCTGGCTCTCGATCCCGAATCAGCGCTGCGGAAGGCTAACCGCAAATTCCGCCGGCGCTTTCAATCGATGGAGCAGCGGGTGGGCGAAAGCGGCGGCACTATCGAGAGCGCCTCGATGGATGAACTTGAATCCCTGTGGCAACAGGCCAAGCAACAGGAGAAACCGTGAGCGTGGAAGCAGTTGCGATCCGCCGCTGTGAAGGGCTCGACGAGTTGCGGGCTTGTGTCGCTTTGCAAAAAGAAATCTGGAACTTCACTGACGCCGAGCTGGTTCCGCTGCGTATGTTCGTGGTAGCCGAAAAAGTTGGCGGGCAGGTAATGGGCGCTTTCGCCGGCAATAGGATGGTTGGATTTGCGCTTTCCGTGCCGGGTACGCGTTCTGGCAGCGTCTATCTCCACTCGCACATGCTGGCTGTCCACCAGGATCACCGCAACGGCGGATTGGGCCTCGCTTGAAGCTGCTGCAGCGCGAAGACGCTCTCGCTCGCGGGATCGAATTGATCGAATGGACATTCGATCCCCTCGAGATCAAGAATGCCTATCTCAACCTTGAAAAACTGGGAGCGATTGCCCGGCGTTACAACATCAACCAGTACGGCATCACCTCATCGCCACTGCAAGGAGGGCTTCCGAGCGACCGGCTGATCGCCGAGTGGTGGCTCAAGTCCAAACGTGTGGAAACAGTGATGGGATCGGGCAAGCTCCCGGCATTCAAGCAACAGTCCGAGATTGAGGTTCCGGCCAAAATTTATGAATGGAAGTCCACGGCGGAGACCCGAGGCGAAGCACAAAAGGTGCAGGAACGTAACCGCGGGCAATTTCTTCAGGCTTTCGAGGCCGGGCTTGCCGTGTTGGGTTACCAGCGCGACGCCGCAGGCAACGGCAAGTTTCTGCTTGGCGAGTGGGATGAGAAGTGGTCCTACGCGTCGACAGACTGATTCATGTACCACGGAATCACGAGGCCTAGAGTCACGGAGAAAAACGCAAGCAAAAATTCCAAACGGGAACACGCGACCCTGCAAGCGCTTGTTTTTCTCCGCGCCTTCGTGCCTCCGTGGTAGATTCTAATGCTCCCGAAAAAGATGAAGATTGAAGCCATCACACTCCGCGAGATTCACATGCCCCTCGTCCATTTCTTCGAGACGAGTTTTGGACGCACTTACAGCCGGCGCATCCTTCTGCTGACCGTTCATTGCGACGGCGTCAGCGGGTGGGGAGAATGCGTGGCGGGTGAGGATCCCTTCTACAGCAGCGAGTGGACCGAAAGCAGTTGGTCAACCATTGCTCGGCACTTAGCCCCTTGCGTTCTGGGACGCAATCTGGAATCGGCTCGCGACTGCGCAGCTCTTTTCGCCAGAGTGCGCGGTCATCGCATGGCCAAAGCTGCAATCGAGAATGCGCTGTGGGACGCCGAGGCGAAACAGACGAACCAGCCTCTATGGAAGCTGCTGGGCGGGACGCGAACTGAAGTTCCTTGCGGAGTCTCGATCGGCATTCAGGATTCCGCCGAGCAGTTACTCGACAAAATCCAGGGTGAACTGGCCGCCGGCTACCGTCGCATCAAGGTCAAGGTCAAGCCTGGGTGGGACGTAAATGTGCTGGAGAGAATCCGCTCCCGCTGGGCTGACATCACTCTGAGCTGCGACGCCAACTCGGCCTACACTCTGGATCAGGTTGAACATCTGCGTGCGTTTGATCAATTCAACCTGCTGATGATCGAGCAGCCGCTTTGGGATGACGACATTTTTTACCACGCGCGCCTTCAGAAAGAACTGCGGACCGCAATTTGTCTCGACGAATCCATCGTCAACGCGCGCGCGGCAGCCGTTGCCGTCGAGACTGGCGCGTGCCGCATCATTAACATCAAAGTTGGGCGCGTGGGTGGATTCACCGAAGCCAGGAAGATTCACGATATTTGTCACACGCAGAGAATTCCCGTCTGGTGCGGCGGGATGCTGGAATCCGGCATTGGCCGCGCTCACAACATCGCGCTTTCTACGCTGCCGAATTTCAGCCTGCCCGGAGACGTCTCGGCGTCGAAGCGCTACTGGAAGGAAGACATCATCGATCCGGAGGTCGAAGTCTCAACGCAAGGAATGATTGCGATCAGCGACCGGCCGGGATCGGGCTACCGGATCAAAGAAGAGCTGATTGAGAAATTGACCGCGCGCAAAGAAACGCTTCGCCCCGGCGCATGACGCGGAAAAAAGTCCGCCTAGTGTGATCTGCTCTGTGGGTTCAAGGTTTCAGCAGTGCGGTTTTGTGCCAGCTTTACTTCTTCCGCTTTCAACATCTCCACGCCCTGCGCGAATGTCGTGCTGTCGGGCACGCTCTGGAAGTCGCTGAAAACCTCGTCCGACTTGATCGATAGAGGTTTAAACAGCAGAATTCTGCCTGTGAAACTCAGCGACATCCGGGAAATATCCCAACAGTTATTTCCAATATCCCGCTGCTCCACAAGAAAATGACTGCCTTTGTCGAGGTGCCCCAGGATTCCCCAGCCAAACCCGACTTCCTTGAATAGAGTCCCATCGATTTTCGCAATTCGGCGGGCGACCGGATCGATGAGAACAAATCCCGCCATCCCGACAAGAACCTGTTCGGCGTGAGTGGGAGGCTGGTATGCAGGGTTGGGGTGAAACTTCAACCGTACCAACTGTCGCTGCGTTCCGCCCACGAAACCCTCTGCGGTCTCCTCACCGTCGTATTGGTAGAGAAAAGCATCGGGCAGCGCTTTCACGATGCGCAGTGTGCGCTCGGCATTTTCCTGTTCTTGTGAATGTTTGCGGCGGAGTTGTTCAGCATTGCCTGCCAGCCCTGCCAGGCGACTCTCCTCACCCTGCATATCTTGCGGTGCCAAGAGCTTGTCGTTATAGGCTATCGTCATGCCGGCCATGGCCTCGCGCGTTTCCACATAAAGACGGGTCTGGGAACCCTGAGGTGTCTGTTTGCGCGCGCGAAACATATGTTTCTTGGAATTGTCGCTCGCGGCTAATTCATTCTCCACCGCCGCCCGAACCAACTCCAGGCCAGGTTCCTGAGTGGATGCGTGGGCAGACCCAACAGCAATGGAGGATAGGTTTACTCCGGCGATAACGGCAACTAACACGGCGGCGGCGACGAGAGGGGAAGGAATGTGCCGTCGGCTTTTCATGGTTCGCGCTCTCTCGGTTGCCTGCTCTTGCGAGTGTACCAATTTCCCAGTGGGAGTTATCTACAGCGAAACGAGTATTTTGTTTATGAAAACCCAACGCTTGCCGCGCACTCCGTGCCTTGCGTATAGTCGTTATAGTACGTCGGTTGGTGTTTTCTCCGTGTGAGAGTTGAGTTTGGAGCGACTGGCTGACTGCAAGGCTCTTATCCCATTGAACTTATCCCGTAACAACAGGAGCGCGTCCCAATGAGCACACCAGCCAGCACTTTGGCGCAAATCGGCAAGTCGGTCGTCATCAAGGGCGAGCTTTCAGGCAGCGAGGATTTGTATCTGGACGGCCAAGTCGAAGGCAGTATCGCCCTGAAGGGCAATAGCCTGACGGTCGGCCCAAACGGCCAGGTGAAGGCCAGCGTCGATGCCAAAGGCGTAGTGGTGCAGGGGAAACTTGAAGGCAACATCCAAGCCAGCGACCGCGTGGATTTGCGGAAGTCCGCAATCGTTACGGGAGATATCTCGGCTCAGCGCATCTCCATCGAAGAAGGCGCTTTTTTGAAAGGCAAAGTCGAAATTAACCGCACGGACACAAAGTAGTTTTGGCGGCGCCTATCGATTAAAATGGTGGACTGGCGGGCCATGCCGGGGCACGGTGCTTCCGGCAACGGTAGCGAATATGGCCCGGCAAGAGGAATCGGCAGGTTAGAAAGTTAAGGGTGTCGTCAGTCTCGCAGACTTTCATGAAATTTTTTCGCGGTTCTTCCGGACCGGAGACTATCCCGGCGCAGGGTTCACAGAAGCTCACCCGCCGCTCCAGCGGCCTGGGCGAGTTGTCGCGGATCTGGGAATCCGCTGAAAACCTGTGCGTGCTGGATTTAGGATCAACCTCACCCACCAACATTCGCCAGTTCACTGAGCATGGCCACCGGATCTACAGCGAAGATCTGCTAACTGCCTCGACCGATCCGGAACTTCTCACCAAAGACGAACAGGGAAACGCGGTTCTCGACAGCCGCAAGTTTCTTGCCGATAACCTGGTGTATCCCGCTGCTCATTTCGACGTGGTGCTGTGCTGGAACCTGCCTGATTATCTCGACGAAAGCCTGGTGAAGCCGGTTGTCGGGCGGCTGTGGTCCGTGCTGAAGCCGGGAGGGATGCTGCTTGCTTTCTTCCATACCCGTGACGCCGGTCCGGATTCGCCTTGCCATCGCTTCCATATTGTCGGCACCGACACGCTCGAGATGCAAAAAATTGTGCTGCGCCGCGAAGCCCGGCGCGGTCCCACCGGAGCCGTGCATACTGCCATCTCGGATGGCTTTCAGCTGCAACGCGTCTTCAACAACCGCCACATCGAAACTCTCTTCCGCGACTTCGCTTCCATCAAGTTTTTCCTTGCCCGGGATAATGTCAGGGAAGTACTGGTCGTCCGCTAGGCAGTTTGGGTTTCCTCAAGGCGCGGCCTTCCAAATGATCACTCCCATGCGGAAAAGGTAGTTGCGGGAGATCTCGACCCGCGTTGCCGTCTGTTGGGAAGAGGCGGACGCGAGCAAGCGACGAATCTCCGCAGGAACATATGCCCGGCGTACCGAGGTGAGGCCGTCCAGCCAGGCTACGCGGCTGCGCATGAGGGGAAATCCGGCAAACGCCAAAGCCAGATGCGCCGGATGCCGCACGAGGTCGTTGATCAGCAGCGCCCGCCGGCTTACCCGCAGGCCCTCGCGCACGAACTGCGCCAGTTGCTGCGAGTCCAGATGGTGCGCAAAAAGGCAGCAGCTCACCAGATCAAAAGCATCATTGTCGAAGGGGAGCGCAAACGCATCGGCCACAACAGACTGATTTCGACCGATGAGATCGGCGTGAGTAAACTTTCCCGCAGGTAGATGAGATCGCGCCCTGTCCAGCAGGGTCACCTCCAGCGTGATACCGCGTCGCTTGAGTCTCCGCTGGACCAGGCCCGGCACTTCTCCCGAGCCTGCAGCCACTTCCAGCAGCGAGAAATGTTTCATGCTGGTAGCTTGAGCCGCCCGTTCCACCATCTTCTGCGTGGTGGCGACACCGCCGAACCAGCGGTTAACCCGGCCGATATCCCGCATCGAAGTTTCTACGTCGGCGGGAGAGCAGGCATCGGAGTCGAGAATCTCGGGTGCGTCGAATCGCCGCATAGGGAGGTCGTGTCGAGTCGGCCGAGAAACGGTCGGTGAGCCAGCGCTAAACTTCGGCCAATTCCTCTTCCAGTAACTGCTTGTTATACAGGTCGCTGTAGTAGCCATTCAAGGCGAGCAGTTCGTCGTGGGTGCCCAGTTCCACAATTTGTCCGCCATGGAGCACGGCGATGCGGTCGGCGTTGCGCACGGTGGAGACACGGTGAGAGATGAAAATTGTGGTGCGTCCGCGCATTACTTCGCGCAAATGATTGAGGATTTTGTCCTCGGTGTGAGTGTCCACGCTGGAGAGCGCGTCATCCAGAATAAGGACGCGCGGGTTGCGGATCAGAGCGCGAGCGATGGCAGTGCGCTGTTTCTGTCCTCCGGAGAGTGTGATCCCGCGCTCGCCCACCATGGTCTGGTAGCGCTCGGGAAAGGCTTCGATGTCGGCAGCAATGTTCGCGGCATCGGCTGCTTCATGAATTTCGTAATCGGTGGCGGACTCCACGCCGAGCGCGATGTTTTCGCGGATGCGATCGCTGAACAGAAATGTTTCCTGAGGCACGAACCCGATATTGCTCCGCAATGATGCGAGAGTAAGCTCCCGGATCGGCCGGCCATCCACCAGCACCATCCCCGGCGCGGCATCGTATATGCGGGGAATCAGGTTGACCAGAGTGCTTTTTCCCGAGCCGGTCGGACCCACAATCGCCATGCTGCTTCCGGCGGGAATACGCAGGTTCAGATTGTGCAGCACGCGTTTGCCGTCGTGCTCAAAATTCAGTCCGCGGAATTCGATTTCTCCTCGCACTGGCCGTTCCTCTGCTGCTACCTCATCCTTGATGGCCGGCTGCTCTTGCAGAATCTCGTTCAGCCGCACCAGCGATGCCGTGCCCCGCTGGAAAATGTTGACCACACAGCCCAACGCAATAATAGGAAAAGTAAGCTGCATCATGTAGATGTTGAAGGCCGTAAACGCGCCAATCTGCATCCGGCCGGCCAGCACTTCACGGCCTCCCATCCACAGAACCAGCACCATCGCCAGACCCAGCATCAGTTCCAGAGTCGGCCATAGCATGCCCATCAGACGGACGAGCTTCAGGCTGCGCGCCACATATTCCTGATTTGCGGCTTCGAAGGAAGCAATCTCCGCCTCTTCCTGCACGTATGCGCGGATCACCCGCGCGCCGGAAAAGTTCTCCTGCGCCCGCGCCGAGATATCGGAGAACATCGCCTGAATTCTTTCGAAGCGTTCGTGAATGCGGCGTCCGAAATATTGAATCGTAACGCTCACGATGGGCAACGGCAGAAACGCATACAACGTCAGCCGGGGACTGTTGTGGACCATGAACCACAAAGCCGCGGCCGTGAATACCAGCGTGTTTGCCGAGTACATGATCGCCGGCCCCATCAGCATCCGCACCGCATTCAGATCGTTGGTGACTCTTGCCATAATGTCGCCCGTGCGCATCCGCTGATAGTAGGAGTAAGAAAGAGTTTCCAGATGGGCAAACAGGTCGTTGCGGAGATCGAATTCAATGTCGCGCGAGATGCCGATCACAACCCAGCGCGTCAAGAAAAGAAAAATGCCGCGCACCGCCGCCAGAGCCAATACCTGCAAAGTGAACACCAGCAGTTTGTGCCGGTTGACGCCGCCCTCCAGACTCTGCGCGGCCTTGCCGATTACTCTTGGCAATCCAGCCCAAGCGCCGTTGCTCAAGATGATACAAATCGTCCCAAACACAAAGCCCCAGCGATAGCGCTTGAGATAGGGCAGGAGCGGGCGCATGCTCTGAGGAATCATGTGGTTGGTGTTGATGAAATTTTAACAGGCAGGATTCAAGTCTGGCAGGGAAGACGAGACAGAAATCGCGCTCTCATCGAGCGGGGATCTCAAGACACCTATGACCTTCAACCATGATCTTCCGGCGAAGATTTTAGGAGGAGCTGAGGTTGCCCTGGACGGAACGTCGTTCCGGCTGGCTGCTTCGCGACCAAGTGGAAGGGAAGAGATCCCGGCCAAAGGCGATTGCGCCCACTGCCGCTAGAACCATTCCCCACGCTGCGAAAAAGACCCATCCAAGATCGAAGATGAACACCTGCGCCAGATCCATGACGATAACCCCTGACGATGACCCCTTAAGAGATGAGCGGGGAAAAAGCTGCGCGAGATCAGGGAGAGATCCGATCCCGCGCTGCGAGTGAACCAAGCTGCGAATGAACTAAGCAACGATCGCGCGGAGTCGGCCCTACTCCTGCGGAGCAGCCGGGGCATTCTGCATATGCTCCTGCATGTGTTGCTGCATACGCGCCTCGCGATTGGCCTCTAACTCCTTCAACTTGCTTTGCTGGTCGGGAGTGAGCAACTGGTACATTTCGCTGTGGATGCGGGCTTCTTCCACTTTCACTTGCACCAGGGTCTGGGATTGCTGCGCAACCAGACCTTGCACCTTGGCTTGATCGAACGTGCCTTCTTCATATTGCTTGAGTTGTTGGTCCATCTGGTGAAGCTGCAGCATCAATGGCTTCATCGTGGAGTGTTCTTTGTGCATGACGGCCTTCATCTGCGCCTTCTGATCATCCGTCAGGTTCAGCGACTTGGCCCAGAAGCCCATCATGTGGCCTTCCATGCCGAATCCGTGACCGTGCATAGGAGGAGGCGGAGGTGCATCCGCGGTTTGCGACTTGGCGATCGCACTGCCTAGCATTACTGCCAGGGCCGCAACGAGGAACCGATACCGAATCGACTTCATAAACTTTTTAACTCCTTCGAGACCGGCCCCTTCGATAACTTCTTTCAGGAGCCTGGCACTTTTGGGTACACTTATAGGAACACGATTCCTGCGGGAAAGTAGTAAAAACTGAGTAAATCCGAGTAAAGTTTTGTCATGTCGGAACGATCGCTGGTTTGACAATTCTTTACCCCGAACGCCGGCTGAGTGGTGCACAATGAAAACCAGAAATAATATGGAACGCATTCTGGTCATTGACGACGACGTTGAACTTTGCACTCTGGTGGGCGAATATCTGCAGGCGGAGGGCTTCGTTGTAGAAGCCGCGCACGACGGAGAGAGCGGGCTGCAGCGTGCCACCGGCGGAGGCTACCTGCTGGTTGTGCTCGATGTCATGCTGCCAGGCATCAACGGCTTCGAAGTGCTGCGCCGAATTCGCGCAACTTCGCGTCTGCCCGTGCTGCTGCTGACGGCGCGCGGAGAAGATGTAGATCGCATTGTAGGTCTAGAGATTGGCGCCGACGACTATCTGCCGAAGCCTTTTAATCCGCGAGAACTGGTAGCGCGGATACGGGCCATTCTGCGCCGCACCCGCGGCGACAAGTCCTCCCCGGCAGCTCCTGACATTGTGCGTGTAGGCGAGATCGAGCTCGACCCCGCCACACGCAGCGTGCGGCGTGATGGCCAGCCCGTGGATCTGACCTCGGTCGAGTTCAACCTCCTGGAAGTATTGTTGCGCGAAGCCGGACGCGTGGTTCCACGCGAGCGCCTGGTGAATGCCGTGCTCAGCCGCAAGTTTTCTCCCTTCGACCGCAGCATCGATATGCACGTCAGCAAGGTCCGAAAAAAACTGGGCGACACCGATAGCGACGAGCACATCAAAACCATCCGGGGCGTCGGCTACATCTTTGCCCGCCCGCGTGAGGTCGTTGGCGAAAAGGCGAAATGAAGACCACGTCATGAAGCTCTTCCTCAAGATTTTTCTTTCTTTCTGGGTGGCACTGGCACTATTTGTTGTGCTGGCCATTCTGGTGACCTTGGCTTTTCGGCCTCGCAGCGCCACCTGGGAGGCCCTCCGCAATACGACGTTGAATGACGCAGTCAATGCTTATGAAGAAGGCAACGAGCGCCAACTGAGGCAGTACTTCGAGAATCTGGAAGCGACTCAGCACGTGCGTGCCTATCTTTTCAACGAAGAGGGCGAGGAGGTTTCTCATCGCGCTGCGCCGGATTGGGCAATTCGTGTGGCCTCGGGCGGACCTCGCTCGCCCCGCGACGGAATCGTTTTCCCGGCTCCTCCGGTACAGCGCGATTCCCGTGCCTCTTCTGATGGGAAGCACCGCTACACATTGGTGATGGGACTGCCTCCGGGGCCACGAGTGTTTTTCGGACCGCGCGGTATGCCATTTCCGGCGCTGATCATCCTGGTGCTGTCCTCCGGCTTCGTCTGTTATTTTCTCGCTTGGTACATGACCAAGCCGGTGGCCCTGCTTCGAGCCGCCACGCAAAAGCTTGCTGCAGGCGATCTCACGGCACGCGCGGGAAATCCAAAAAGCCGGCGCGGTGACGAGATTGCGGGACTGGTGCGCGATTTCGACACCATGGCCGGCCGTCTGGAAACCCTGGTGAAGGCTCAGTCCCGCCTGCTGAATGATATTTCTCACGAGTTGCGTTCTCCGTTGGCGCGCCTGAATGTGGCTTTGGGACTGGCGCGGCAGCGCTCCGGGCCGGAAAGTGCCAGCATGCTCGAGCGCATCGAACTGGAGGCCAGCCGCCTCAACGAATTGATCGGTCGCCTGCTGACTCTGGCGCGGCTCGAAGATGGCGAGCAGCGCGTGCCTTCAACCCCGGTTCTTCTCGATGAAGTCGTCCTGAACATAGCGGAAGATGCCGAGTTCGAGGCACAAGCGCGGCACTGCCACGTTCGCAGCGACATTCCGGCAGGGAATTGGGGAGTGCGCGGAGAAGCGTCCCTGCTACACAGCGCGATTGAGAATGTCGTCCGCAATGCGATTCGCTATACGCGTGAAGGCTCCACGGTTGAGATTCATCTGGAGCGCTCGGAATCGTCTAAGGGTGCGGAAGCAGTGGTCAGCGTTACCGACTGTGGGTCAGGCGTGCCTCCCGACGCGCTGGAAAAACTCTTTCAGCCTTTTTACCGTCTGGACGATGATCGCGGACGCCAGACGGGCGGAGTTGGTCTGGGGCTGGCCATCACGGAGAGAGCCGTACGCTTTCACGGTGGCCGTGTCGCCGCCTTCAACCGCGCCGAAGGCGGATTGCTTGTGGAGATTCGTCTGCCGCTATTGGCCGGCAGCGCCCTTGGTATCGTCTCCGGGCACGTCACTGCAGAACAGGAACAAGAAGCGTAAAGCCGCGGCAGTCGCCAGGGTTGAGTGTCCAGCTCCTAACCTCACCATAGACGATTGCTGAAGATGGAGTCGCCCACTTCCCGCGGTGGCTACCGTACCACAGCCTTCAGGCAACTCCCCGCCTGTTTCGCGGTTCCAACTAAACTTGGCGGGGTTTGCTCTTCCCGCGCATTCCTGATACACAAATGGATGGCAATCCACGCCTTTCCAAAGCGTTCGGACCTGGTTCGGGGCCGCCGGGATGGCTGTAGTATGTCTACAGGAGATAAAGAGAAGAATGCGGACAAGGTTCACCTGGATTTTGGGAGTCACAGTTCTGATTTCAGTGGCAGCGCTGGTGGCCTGCAGCAGCAAATACTCAGCTTCCAACAATGGGTTGGTCGTGGTCTCCACGCAGGGCGATGCGGTGATGCAGAGTTTCAGCCTTGACCTGGGCAACGGACACGTCACGCAGATCAACAACGTTGGCGGCCCGCCGACGAATGGAGTTCCAACGTCCGTAGTTCTTGATCCCGCCGGATTCTTTGCCTACGTGCTGGTCACACAGAGTGTGAACGTTAATCAGAGCGCCACGGGAGTTGAAGCGTTTTCCATCGCTTCGGATGGAAAGTTAGGATCTGGAAAGACGATAGGTCTGAACCCTGTGGGCTCTGTTCCTGCGGCCCCAGTGGCCATGGTTATTGACTCTGGGGGAAAATTTCTTTTCGTGGCCGATGCCGCGACCGGTTCCTCGCCGGGCGGTGTATCGGTGCTGGCCATCGGCACGGGTGGCAGTTTGACCGAAGTGCCGGGTTCACCTTTCATATTGCCAGCCCAAGTCGGTGGCACCACTCCGAGTCCTTCCGCGCTGGCGGTCACTCCAACCGTCTACCCGCCCGCGTTCGCGATTTGCTCGGCGAACGTCCCACCTACAACCGAAAATCTTTACGTGACTGATTCCGTCAATTACGTGATCTTGAACTACTCTGTAGCTTCAACCGGAGTGCTGACACTCGTACCCACGTCGTCGACGCTGGGACTGCCGACGGGCACCGTGCCCTCGGGCGTCACCGTCGATCCCTGCAACCGCTTCGTGTATGTTTCGAACGGTGTACCTAACAACAGCGTGAGCGCGTATACGGTTTGCAGCGCGACAAGTTTTCCAACGTGCACACAGGCTGACTTCAGCTTGCGAGTGGTCACCGGCTCTCCTTTTGCCGCTGGTAACGCTCCTGGGCCGTTGATGATGGATGCGTACGCTAATTTCTTGTACGTCGTGAATACGATGGGGAATTCGATCTCAGGCTATCGCGTCAGCACTACCACCGGCAGCCTGAGCCCGTTGAGTCCGGCAATAACAACTACAAATTCGTTTCCCACTTCGATCGCAATCCGCAGCGACGACACCTGGATGTTTGTAACCAACTTGAATTCGCTCAACGTTTCGCAGTACGCCATCACTCCATCCTCGGGCAGCCTGACACCACAACCGCCGGTTGAGACTGATAATTTTCCGTGGGGAGTAGCGGTGAAGTAGTTGGCATTGCGCGGCGATCGGTTCGCCGCGATCAGGTCGGGATTTTCAGGATCAGGTAGGCGCCGACCAGAGCGAAGATCAGATCCGGCGACCAGGCTGCGAGGGCCGGCGGCAGCTGGCTGAGATCTCCCATGGCCTCGAACAACCGAGATACAACCGTATAAACCACGGCGATTCCCACCGCGACCGCAACCCCGGTGATGGCGCCCTTCTTGGCGGCCGAAAGGGAAAACGGCACGGCAAGCACTGCCATAATCAAGGTAATTATCGGGAACGAAAGCTTTTTATTTAACTGCACGCGCAACCGCACCACGTCGAAGCCGCTTTGTTGCAAGTCTCGAATGTAGCGATGCAGCTCCTCGTAGTTCATCTCCGAATACTGTTTCACTTCCTTCTTGAAGTAGGAGGGCGCCTCGCTGAGTGCCGGGAAGGTTGAGACTTCGAACGTACGGTATCCGGCAATGGCGGGACCGTGCAGCGACCGCTCCCAGCCTTGCTCGAAGATCCAGCGATTCAAGTTGTCAGCCCAGTGAGCGCGATCGGCGTGGACGCGCTCTGAAATGGCGAAACTCGCGGGGTCGATCTGATAGATGGTTACGTTGGCAAACTGATCCTTGTCGGGATCGAAGAATTGGTAGTAGTAAATGTCATTGTGCTGGCCGAAAATCCATTTGCGATCGGGACGCAGATAGGTCTGCGGAGGCTTGCCTTTGATCTGATTGTGCAGCGCTTCCTGGCGCTTGTTGGTGTGGGGCAGGTAGAACTGGTCGGCGAAGAATAATCCTGTCGAAAGAACGGCGGCGGCGGCCAGCACCGGCGTGACGATGCGGTAGACGCTGGTTCCGGTAGCTTTGATCGCGGTGATTTCGTTGGAGCGGTTCATCAGGCCAAACGTGATCAGTACGGCCAGCAGCATGATCAACGGGGCAACGCTATAAAGCAGGTAGGGCGCAACGTTGAGCAGATACTCCGCTACTATGAGAGCTGGCGTCTGATTGCGCAGAATGTCACCGAGCAATTCGAACAAGGTGAACACCAGCAGCAGGACGAGGAATGCAGACAGAATCATCCCAAGATAAACGAAGAAATCGCGGAGCACGTAGTCGTCGAGCAGGGTAGGGAAGCTGGCGCTGAAGACGCGGCGCCGTGTGGACGCCCGCTCGAAAGCATTGGCGCTGTCCCGGCGTCCCAGTCGGAAGGCGGGAACATGGCCGTTGGGACGAAGAGGATCGCGCTTTCCCGACAAACGCAACGCTGAAAGTGCAATGGGCCGGCGCTCGGCTTGCCACAGCAGAATTGATCCTGCGGCAAAGAACGCGATATTTGCCAGCCACGCTCCGAACATCGGGCCAACCTTGCCCTGCCGCGCCAGTGACACTCCGATCAGCGAAACGAAGTAGTAAATAAAAACCAGCGCGATGGTGAGGACAAATCCGCCTGACTTTCCACTTTTCTTCGAGGACAGGCCCAGAGGGATTCCGACCATGGCCAGGACCAGGCAGGCGGTAGGCAGCGCGAAGCGGCGATGAAATTCAATGAGATACCAGCGTGCGGATACTAGGTCGACTCGCCTGGCATGGTCGCGTAAAGCCCATGTGCTGATCAGTCCAACCGGAATCTGTTCGTCCGACTTGGTTTCGGTGGCTGGCAGTTCAATGGGGATGTCGGTCTGCTGGAAGGTTGAGATCTGATAGTGGTCGGCGAGTTTGGGATCGGTTTCGTGAGTGGAGCCGTCGATCAGATGCAGATGCAGGCGGTCCTGCCCCTCGGGGACGAGAATGCCTTCATGAGCCAGCGTGATTCTCGGATTCGCCGCGTCCGAGATGTCGGCGAGAAATACGCCCTTCCATACCGCGGCACCTTGCGCGGTATGCACGTCCTGCACATAGAGCACGAGTTTGGGGAAACCTTCGTAGAAAACGCGAGGTTGGACTTCGAAAGAAACCTGCGAGCCTTTGAGCTGATCTTCAAGACGCCCGAGGGAAGCCATGGACCACGGGGCAAGATAGAGCCCGTTGAACAGAGCCAGTATCCATGCGCCAGCGACGAAAATCGCCAGCACACGTCCGAAGCTCCACACGCCCATGCCGCTGGCGCGCATGGCAGTGATTTCACTATCGGCGGCGAGGCGGCTCAGGCCAATCAGGATGCCCACCAGCACGCTCATCGGGATGGTATAGGTGAGTGCGAGCGGGACCGTGTAAAAGAAAATTTGCGCAACGCTCGGCAGGGGAGCGCTGGCGCGGACGACAAGTTCGAGGATGCGTCCGAGATCGCGCGTGAACAGCACAAAGGTGAAAATTCCCGCGCCGATGAGGGCGTGCGAACTTACTTCACGGAGAATGTAGCGAGTAAGAATCCGCATGGGAGACGCGTACGAGGGCAGAATAGCATGCGAGGCAGTGGTCAGGGGCCGGTGGCCAGTGATCAGTTAAAGGCACTCGTGAGCGATCCGACCGCTCGTTTCTGGTAGGATTTTGTTGTCCCAGTTGCAAGGTTATGACAGCCAGAAAGAAAGCCGAGAAACCGCTCACCCTTCCTCACTCGCCGGCTCGCCCAGCCAACGAAGTGCGTGCCCGGCTCGCCAAACTCGGAATTGACGAGCGGGACGTCGCAGCCGCGGTCTTATGGGCGCGCAAGGTCACTTCAAAGGTTTAAGCACCTCTAAGCCCGGCATCTGAGAGCTGCCAGAGAGTTCACGAAGTAAATCATGATCCGGCTCGGATTCAGACTCAGCATTCATATTTTGAAAGCTCTATTCCGCGCCGCGGCTCGCAGTTCTAGGTTCGCTATCCCGCTTTCAGGAATAACGCCGCTAGCGGCGGCAGGGTAAGCTTCAACGAAAACGGACGCCCGTGCGCCGGTTCCTCTTCGGCGTGAACGCCGCCGAGGTTGCCCACGCCGGTGCCGCCATATTCGTGAGCATCGCTGTTCAGCAGTTCGCGCCAGTAGCCGCCATGCGGCACGCCGACGCGATAACCGACGCGGGTGATCGGTGTGAAATTACACACGATCAGAACCGTGTCCTTCGCGGATTCACTTTTGCGCAACAGCGAAATCGTGCTGGTGAGATTGTCGTTGCAATCCACCCACTCGAAGCCCGCGGCGTTGTTATCGAGCACGTGCAGCGCCGGTTCGGAGCGATACAGCCGGTTTAACTGACCCACCCACTCCTGCAGTCCGCTGTGAGTCGCATACTGAAGCACGTGCCACTCCAGGCTGCTGTCGTGGGCCCACTCACGAACCTGACCGAACTCGTCCCCCATGAACATCAGCTTCTTTCCGGGCTGGGCGTACATGTATCCGAACAAGAGCCGCAGGTTGGCAAAGCGGGCTTTCTCATCCCCAGGCATCTTGCCGATCAGCGATCCTTTGCCGTGAACCACCTCATCGTGCGAAAGCGGCAGCACAAAATTTTCCTGGAAGGAATACAGCATGCGGAAGGTGAGCTTGCTGTGATGATATTTGCGGTGGATGGGATCCTGCTTGAAATACTCCAGCGTGTCGTGCATCCATCCCATATCCCATTTCATGCCGAAGCCCAGACCGCCCAGATAGACCGGCCGCGAGACCATGGGCCAGGAAGTCGATTCTTCCGCCGTAGTCTGGATTTCGGGATGCTCTTTGTACGCTTCCTGATTAAAGCGGCGAAGGAAGTCAATGGCTTCCAGGTTCTCCCGGCCCCCAAATTTGTTGGGAATCCATTCGCCGGCCTTCCGCGAATAATCCAGGTAAAGCATCGACGCTACGGCATCCACGCGCAGGCCGTCGATGTGGTATTTGTCGAGCCAGAACATCGCGCTCGACATCAGGAAGCTGCGCACTTCAGTACGCCCGTAGTTGAAGATGTGCGTCTTCCAGTCGGGATGAAAGCCCTGCCGCGAATCCGCATGCTCGTACAAATGAGTGCCATCGAAATAAGCGAGGCCGTGGGCGTCGGAAGGGAAGTGCGAAGGCACCCAGTCGAGGATGACGGCAATGCCGTGCTGGTGCAGGTAGTCGACCAGATACATGAAATCCTGCGGCGTGCCGTAGCGCGAGGTGGGAGCGAAATAGCCGGTAGTCTGGTATCCCCAGGAACCATAGAAGGGATGCTCCATCACCGGCAGGAATTCCACATGCGTGAAGCCCATGCGTCCCACATACTCGGCGAGACGCGGCGCGGTTTCGCGGTAGGTTAGCGGACGGTTATGTTCTTCTGGAACCCGCATCCACGAGCCAAGATGCACTTCATAGACGGATTGCGGAGCCCGTAGCGAATTGCGGCTTGCGCGTTTTTCCATCCACTCCCGATCGCCCCACTGGTAGTCGAGATCCCACACCACGGAAGCGGTGCGAGGAGGTTTTTCGTGCAGCAGTCCGAGCGGGTCGGCCTTATCGACGTGATAACTGTGGCGGTTCGACTCAATATGAAACTTGTAGAGCGCACCCTTGTTTACTCCGGGAAGAAATCCTTCCCAGATGCCGGAGTCGCCGCGACGTTCCAACAAATTACTCCTGGCACCCCATGAATTGAAACTGCCAATCACTGAAACCAGGCGAGCGTTCGGCGCCCAGACGCTGAACATGGTACCGGTTCCCTCGTCACGGGTGACCAGATGAGCGCCCATGGTTTCATGCATGCGATAGTTGCTGCCCTCGTTGAACAGGTAGAGATCCTGATTCGACAGCAGAGTCGGCTTGTCAGAGGTGGCGGGGATGGGGGTTTCAGGCATTTTCCGAGCCTTTAGTGTACCGGAAGAAGCGAACGGTCATACATACAGAGACCGATGTATGCAGAGCAGTCCCGATACCCGTCTCACCTTCGTCCACAGCCGGTTGCCAGCAACTTTAGTACGCCGTCCTGGCCGAATCCCCATGCTAGACTGACTCTTCCAGTCATGCCCGCCTTGCGCCTGATTTTTCTCTGGCACCAGCATCAGCCTTTCTACAAGGATTTGGTGACTGGCGAATACCGCCTGCCTTGGGTGCGCCTGCATGCGCTCAAGGACTACTACGGCATGGTGAAACTGCTGGATGAGTTTCCTGATGTCCACCAGAATTTTAATCTTGTCCCCTCGCTGATCACTCAGATTCAAGACTACGCCGCAGGGACGGCGCACGATCCCTTTCTTAGCGTCGCAGCCAAGCCGGCCAAAGATCTGACTCTGAAGGAGCGGCTCTTCGCCCTGCAATATTTGTTTCAGGCGAATCCCGCCAACGTTATAGGGCGGTATCCGCGCTACCGGGAACTTTGGGAGAAGTTTCGCGGGCATGGATTTTCTGCGGAGAAAGCAGAGAAATATTTTCAGCCACGGGATTTCACCGACCTGCAAGTGCTGTCGCAGATCGCATGGTTCGACGAATATTTCCTGGAAGACAAAGACGTTGCAGCCCTGATCAAGAAAGAGCGCACGTATTCGCTCGAAGATCAAAGTTTTGTGATTACGCGCGAACGCGAACTCCTGGGCAAAGTTTTGCCGGCCTACGGCCAGGCTGCGAAGAAAGGATCGATAGAGATTTCGGCGACGCCGTTTTATCATCCGATTCTTCCTCTCGTCTGTGACACCAACGCGGGCGCGGTTTCATCGCCGGGGTTGCCCCTGCCCCAGAACCGTTTTCGGCATCCGGAAGACGCGCGCGAACAACTCGTGCGTGCGCTCGACCTTCATCAAGAAGTCTTCGGAGTAAGGCCGAAGGGAGTCTGGCCGTCGGAGGGTAGCGTCTCCGAAGAGGCGCTGGCGATTGCTCACAGCCTCGGCATCCAATGGATGGCCACCGACGAAGGCGTGCTCGGCCGCAGCACCGGGGTGTTCTTTCAGCGCGACGGACACGGCCGGCTCCCCGCGCATCTCGCCGAGCGGCTCTACAACATTCACCACTATGAAAACGGTCCCGCCGAAATCCACATGGTGTTCCGGGACCACACAATTTCAGATCTGATCGGCTTTGTTTACTCCGGCATGGATCCTGGCGATGCGGCCGGACATCTTCTGCACAATATTAAAGAGGCAGCGCAGCCAGTGCTCGCGCAAGGACGCGACGCCGTCGTCTCGGTCATCCTTGATGGAGAAAATGCCTGGGAATACTATCCGAGGTCAGGACGGGAGTTTCTGCGCCGATTTTATGATGCGCTGCAGCGGGAAAGCGCTCTTGAAGCGGTTACGGTGTCAGAGGCGATTTCGCGTCATCGCAATGCTTCGCCTCTGAAATCTCTGGTGCCAGGCTCCTGGATCAACGCCAACTTCAATGTATGGATCGGAGCTCCCGAAGACAATCGAGCGTGGGATTATCTGCATCACGCGCGCGAGTTTTACGCACAGAATTCCGCCCGTGCCAGCGAAGCGCAACGAAAGCTGGCTTTCGAAGAAATCCTGATCGCTGAGGGCAGTGACTGGAACTGGTGGTATGGGCCGGAGCATCATTCTGCCAACGACCGCGACTTTGACGAGCTCTACCGCAAACATCTCTCGAATATTTATCAGGCCCTGGGTGCGACACCCCCAGACTATTTGTCGCAGCCCATTACCGGAGGCGAGGTGCGTCCAGCCTTCACTCCACAAACTGCCTACATTCATCCCCACGTAACTGGCGACAAGATTCGCTACTTCGAGTGGATGGGAGCAGCCATCTTCACCGCCGATCAGCGCGCCGGCGCCATGCACGGAAAACAGTTTCTGCTGGATTCCGTGTACACCGGAATCGACAGCATGTTTGTTTACGGACGATTGGATTTTGCCGGGCCAGTCCCGGACATGGAATTTGATCTCGTAGTGAATCTGGAATCGTGGGCCAGTGGAGAAGCGCGCCCACGGAGAACTCTACGCCTGGATGCCCAGGTGCGAGACTGCAGGTTAACGGAGTGGAAGGTCGAGGGACGAGAAGAATCCTTGGCTGCTTCGTCGACGACTGCTCCGTCGAACAAGAATGATGAGACCAGCAAGGCTGCTCTGCTACGCAACTTTGAATTCCGCTTGCCCCTGAGCTGGCTGCTGGCGAAACCGGTTTCGGCGGCGAATTCAGGAACAGGCAGCGTGACTGGGGACCCGTCCAAGTCTGAAGCTGCGGCCGTGGCGCCCACCACCCGGCTTCGACTCCGCTTCAGCCTTTGGCAAAATCGTTTGCCGGTGGATGCGCTGCCCATGGAAGGCTGGATCGAACTGCAACTGCTGAGCGAAGGGGAACTCGCGGCGGGGATGTAGAGCGGTGGCAATTACGGCCGGAGGATCAGGAGTTGCCTAATCTTGCCCTGAAAAGCTTGGTCAAAGGTCACAAACCGCAAATCGGAAATCACAGCGAAAGCCGCAAGGTAGGAGTCAGCCCAGCCTTTCGGGCTCGGATGCTGTTGTCGCGAAAGGGTGCGGAAGACGCGGTCCAGATTTGGTGGTTCCTCGAGGAAAAGCACCCGGCTATCAGTGAGCCAGTAATCAAATGCCTGCCAAGCTTGGAGCTGGGTCATCACCTCATCAGTTCCCATAACTGCCTGAGTGGTGAGGAGCCGCAGCAGGCTGAGTTGCGTGAAGCGGCAGAAACAAACCCGTGCGTCCATCTCCACTTCTTCGAACCAGGACCGCGCGATTCTATGGTGAATGTGCCCCCCATAAGTCAGGGCGATCCAGACATTCACATCAGGGAAAAGGAATGATCTCGAAGATCTTGTCATTGTCCAGATCAACCGATCCCGGCCGCTTCGAGGGAATAATTGGGAGAGAAACGCGGCGCTGGCTGCGGCGGCGGCTTTTGAGCTCTTGCTCTACGCTCCGCAATATGAGTTCCTTAACGGACCGCCCCTCGCTGGCAGCCTTGCCCTTGAGTTCGCGGTACAGAGGGTCCGGAATGTCCACCGTCGTTCTCACGTCCCCGATACTGCCATATTTATGGTCTCTTGTAAAGAGCACACAAGTGGATGCTGGTCAAAGCAAAAACCGGACCTAACATCAGGTCCGGTGTCGTGCTCGGAAAAAACTTAGTTATTTATTGGCCAGCGCTCGCCACCGCCGGAGTCATCGCCAGGGGACGGTTGAGTTCCAGTGTGAGAGTGGTCCCCGCGGGCAGCGTAGCCGAACGATGTTTGCTTAGCCAGTGCGCGCTGGTAGAACCTGCTCCCACGACACCGCCAATCACTACTCCAGGCGGCCCGCCGACCAGGCCACCGATCACCATGCCGCCAGTGGTTCCAGCGGTAATTTCCAATTGATCGCTGCGGTCGTGTCCTGATCCCTTGAACTCTCCTTCCTGATTCACATCGGTGCCGCGAATATCGGTATCAACCAGAGTGGCGCTCAGGAAGAAGCGCTCGCCGGAGGGCAGCACCAGTGTTTCCGGAAGAATGGCGAGAGTTGGTTTCCCTGAAATGCGGCGCGGTTCGGAAACTTTGGTGATTCGGCCCTCCACCAGGGCTCCGGCTGGGATAACAGTTTTGCCGTCGAGCACCACAGCCTGTGTCAAGCGTGCCTGGAACGGATCACCAGCCTTGTTGCTGAAAGTGGCGAGGGTTGTTTCCAACTTGACCATCAGAGCCGTACCGGAGGGTACGGGCGCACTCGTCTGTGCTGCGGCCATCGTACTCATGTATGCGCATGCCAGCAGCAAAATGCAGGGTAGAACTGTCCACTTCTTCATAACTCCTCCACAGAGCGATCAGCCATTAAACAAAATCATTACATTCGACTCTAGACCACGAGGATGGCCAGGGACAATATGGTTCAACCTCACGAACCAGCAAAGACAAGGGCCAACCGTCGTCCGGAGTTGTTCATGTGGGGACGGCCCGCCCTCGGCTGTCCGTCGAGCGAAGTTCGACGGTTCCCTGTCGTTGTCACATCACCTTAATCTTCCATCCGATATAATCATGAGTTTCATTCATCATGGGCAGGTGGTATCAAAGCATCGGCTATTTGACGCAGCGCCGCATGGTATTCCACAGCGGCCTGCGGGGCTGGCTGTGGATCCGCCGTTAAGAACGCGAATAAATAAAATCGAGAAAGTGTCCTCACCTATGTCAAATATTGCAGCCATTCACGCACGAGAAGTTCTGGATTCACGTGGTAATCCTACGGTAGAAGCGGAAGTGTTTCTGGGAGACGGATCGATGGGCCGGGCGATCGTTCCCAGCGGCGCGTCGACCGGTGAGCACGAGGCGGTCGAACTGCGCGATGAAGACGCGAACCGGTTCCTTGGCAAAGGCGTCCTGAAGGCGGTTGAGAACGTCAACAGCGAAATCGCCGAGGCCCTGGCCAACTGGGATGCGTTCGATCAGCGTGGGCTCGACGCCAGAATGATTGAACTGGACGGCACGGAGACTAAAGCCCGGCTGGGCGCGAACGCAATTCTCGCGGTATCGATGGCGGCGGCGCGAGCCTCCGCTGCATCGCTCGATCTTCCTCTCTACCGTTATCTCGGCGGCGCGGGGGCCAACACACTGCCAACACCGATGATGAACATCCTCAACGGCGGAGCCCACGCCGACAACAACGTCGACTTCCAGGAATTCATGGTAATGCCCGTAGGCGCGCCGTCATTTTCAGAAGCCCTGCGCTGGGGCGTCGAAGTTTTCCATACGCTAAAAGGAGTGCTGAAAAAGCGCGGTTATAGCACCGCCGTCGGCGATGAGGGTGGCTTTGCGCCTTCCGTGAAGTCGAATGTCGAAGCCATCGAGGTCGTTCTGGAAGCAATTCAGCAGGCCGGTTACAAGCCAGGAGAAGAGATCGCCATCGCACTCGACCCCGCAGCCAGCGAGTTCTATCAGGACGGCAAATACGTGTTCAAAAAGTCGGACAAATCCGCCAAGAGCTCCGATGACATGGTTAAATTCTGGTCCAAGTGGGCCAGTGATTATCCCATCGTGTCGCTCGAAGACGGTCTCGCAGAAGGCGACTGGGATGGCTGGCAGAATCTGACCCAAGAACTGGGCGGCAAGATCCAACTCGTGGGCGACGACTTGTTCGTCACCAACGTTGAGTTCCTGCAAGAGGGGATCGACAAGGGCGTGGCTAACTCAATCCTGATCAAAGTGAATCAGATCGGCACGGTGAGCGAGACTTTCGACGCCATCGATCTGGCGCGCCGCAACTGCTATACCTCTGTGATCTCGCATCGCTCCGGCGAAACTGAAGACACATTCATTGCGGACCTCGCCGTC
>Ga0210389_10000130_pt1 | contig 75076 bp, 62 predicted proteins | sample IncBWH28OmetaG_FD_160127 | JGI IMG/M metagenome (GOLD analysis project Ga0210389, IMG submission 160127) | Forest soil microbial communities from Barre Woods Harvard Forest LTER site, Petersham, Massachusetts, United States - Inc-BW-H-28-O ...
TGCCGTGATCCCCAAATACGCCACGGACTGGGCCAGCCCGTGGTTTTGGTACAGATAAAGATCGCGCACATTCGGACTGAATTGCCAGTTGAAAGCAATCATCTGCAGCAATTCGCTGGTCATAAAAATGATGCAGGTGGCCAGCAGTCCGGCCAGAAACTTTCCCACCATCAGCACGTCGCGGCGAATGGGTGCCAGAAAATAGAAATGCAGACTCTTATCCAGAATTTCGCCGCGAAACAGATTCATGAAGATTCCCAGGCAGCCAAAAAAGATTGCCAGCCTGAGATAGAAAAACTGGAATACTCCCGCGAAGACGACCGTGTCCTGCGCTAGGTTGTAACCTTCGTGGACATGAGTCTGGACGACCTTTCCCTCGGCGACATCGATAAACAGGTCGTTGACTCCGTCGGAATAGTGGTAGCTCTCGTGAGGGATGAGTTGGACCCCGCCAGCTTCCAGTGGTCTCGATTCGTTCCAATGAAAATGGATCGGCGGTTTTCCCAGTTGCGCGCTCACCTCCTGGCTCGTCATGCCCGGCTTGATGGCGAGAAGCTCCTGATAGGTCAACGGCTTTTCATTTCGACCGGCGAGCTGCCGACTTCCTTCTCGCTGGTGGGACATCAGCACAGTGTGTGCGGTGAAGAGAAGCAGCGGAAGCACCGCCAGGACGTAGATCCACAGGCCGCGCCGCGCGAATAAAGTCTTCTTCATCTCCAGCCGAATGACGGACTTGATCTGCGCCCACCAGAGCCCACTCATCGCACCACCTCGTCAGCGCCGATCAGATATTCGTAGACGGAATTCACATCGTCATCGGCCGGGGCGACCGATTCGATTTCAATTCCGTTTAAGGCGATCTGATTCAGCATCAGATAAAAGCGATCCGCGTCCTGCGTCTTGATCAAAAGCCCGCGCCCATCGTTGTGGATGCGAACCTCCATAGTTTGCTCCGACTCCAGTATCTTAGAGGCGAGATCCCGCGGCCGATCGCAGCGAATAAGAATCTGAGCCGGCTGCTCGCGGATTTCGTCGCGCAAGCTGTGGATAGCGCCCTCCGCCACCACATATCCGTTGCTTAACAGAATGACCTGATCCGAGATGGCATCGACTTCGTGAAGAATGTGGCTGGAAATAATCACGTAACACCCGTCCGCGGCCACCGCGCGGAACAGTGCGATCATCTCGGCACGCGCCAGCGGATCGAGACCGTTGAGAGGTTCATCTAACACGAGCACGCGCGGGTTGTGACACAAAGCCTGCGCGAGCCGAATGCGCTGGCGCATCCCTTTGCTGTAGCCGGCGACGTTGCGCTGCGCGGCATCGACAAGATTCACTCGCTCGATGGCCCGCCATGCGAGTTGTTCCGCAGCTTGATGATCGCTTCCCCCAAGCCGAAGATAGGAATAGACAAACTGAAATCCGGTCAGGCCTTTCGGAAAAGAATCGAACTGCGTGCTGTAGCCCAGCATTTTGAAAAGCTTTTCCGGTTCCCCCGGATTCACGCCCAGCACATCGACCCGCCCGCGCGTGGGCCGCACCAGCCCGGTCATCAAATTCATCAACGTCGTCTTGCCCGATCCGTTAGGCCCCACCAAACTGGTGACCCCAGGTGGGATGGAAAGATTAACGCGGTTCACTCCCAGAATCTCGCCATAGAACTTCGAGACATCTTCGAAGACGATGCGGCGCACCTGCACATCCCTCATCGCATCGCTCACTTGATCACCTCGTACGCCCGCACCTTGCGCACCAGGAGCGCGAGGCAAATTCCGCAGTAGATGAGCAATGCGATCCAGGCTGCCCCGGACGACATGGCACGGTCATTCTCAATCCGAAACAACGAGGTCCAAACCGTTGCCATCAGGTAAACGAGATCGATGAAGTGTCCCGACTGGGTTCGCATCACGGCATTGATGGCTTGTGCGAAGCCAGCCCCGAAAAAGAAGACCGCAAGCAGCAGCGCTCCGGCAACGATTCTCCACTTCACCCATGCCGACAGGGCCATCGCAAGCAGTGAAAGAATTGCGATCCATAACAATGAAGAAAGGACGAGGCTGCCCATCATCCACAAATTGTTCCAGGTCCATGCGGCGCCGGCGAGGCTGGCCTGCACAACAAACAGGATCAGACCCGGCACCCACGTGATCTCTGACAGCACGACGGCTAACACGGACGCCTTGCCCAGCACATACTCCGCGCGAGAGAACGGGCGGCAAAAATACAAAGGCAGCGCACCGTTGGCAAGGTCAGGCGAAATCAGGCCGGGTCCGGTGAACGCAGTAAGCATCAAGGCCAGCACGCACTGCACATGGATGAAATAGAAAAAGAACTTGTTATCGATTTTGATGAGTTGACTGCTGGCTCCGTAGCTCTCAAGAAAACTCAGGTTATGAGCCAGATAAACGCTGATCAGGCACAGCAAAGGAAAGAAAAAGCACAGCACGAAGAATCCGGTCTGAAGCTTCGAGCGGAACAGGTTTCTCCTCGAGTAGTGGAACAAAACCATACAGCGCGACCACGCCGGAGTCAGCGGCCCGGAGTACGATGTGTAACTTCGTCTATAAACCGCCACGATAGCTCCCCCGGCGATTCGAGTTCTGCTTCCGCATATTCAATTCTCCATCGCCTTGAGGAAAATGTCTTCTAACGTGTCGCGGCGGAAGTTGAGCCGCCGTATGCGCACCTCGCGGTCCGCGGCGATGCGATAAATGTCGCGAACCTCCACTCCATCCGCAAGAATCATCTTTAGCCGGTTCCCCGTCGTCGCACATTCGCAACCCAGCTTCTCGATGGCCTGGGTGAAGTCGCCATTCGCGCCGTAGGTTTCCAGCTCGAGAAATCTCTTATTTGCCTTGCGCTCTTCTGCCAGGTTTGAGTAGTGCGCGATGCTCCCCTGTTTCAGGATCAAAACTTCTTCGCAGGTATCTTCCACATCGCGCAAAAGGTGCGAGCACAGAAAGATCTGCAACTGCCGGCTGTCGCGGATGTCGCGAATCATCCGAATCATGCGCAGGCGCGCCGAGGGATCGAGGCCATTGGTCGGTTCGTCCAGAATTAGGAGCTTGGGTCCGTGAGCGATCGCCTGGGCCAGCTTCGCGAGCTGCTTCATGCCGAGCGAATATGTGCCCACCTCGCGATACCGCGCCTCCGCCAGTCCGACGCAAAACAAGGCTTCATGCGCGCGCTCCAGAGCCGCTGCAGGAGGCAAGCCGGAGAGCTCCGCCATCATTTGCACAAAAGACACTGCGCTCATCTTCGAAATGAACGCATCGTTTTCAGGCATGTACCCAACCAGGCTGCGGATTTTTCTTGTCTCGGTTCGGATGTCATGTCCCAGCACGGATGCAGAGCCGGAAGAAGGTTTGTAGAAACCCAGAAGCGTGTTGATGAGCGTAGATTTTCCGGCGCCGTTCGGCCCAAGCAATCCGATCGCGCGCCCGCGCAGGGAGCAAACAAGGTTCGACAGAATTTCACGGCTGCCGAACCGCACCGAGAGTCCCCTCAGATCAATGACAGGTGTTGCCGAAGCAGCAGCAACCGACCGGCTGGTAGCGTCTGCTGCTTCGGGTTGAATCGCTGTGCTCATGCTCTGCCAGATCTGACTACTGTGTCGAGCCGCGATGGTTCACGGAGCTTCCCGGAAACGGGCTTCCTAAAAACATCTGTGGCAGAAACGAGCCCTGGCCCATCGTCATAAGCGTACCGAGGTCAAAGCCCATGAAGCCAGTGTCGCTTGCCACCACAATCCGGTCGGGCTCGCCATATACAAAGATCAAACCGGGCGCGGTGTTCGCCTGCAGTGTGGCAATGGATTTCTGCTGCGGCGCCGTCAGCGCTCCGACCGCCTTGATCTGATCGACCAACGGACCTACTACGGGACCGATGTTGTGATAGAAGATCGCTGAGAAATTCGTATACCCGTCCTTCGGTAGAAGCGCCTGAAAAGTTGCCGAATGCGGCAGGGTGTTTCCCGACTGGCGACCCCGAATAGCTCCCGAAAGCGTAGCGATGTCTGGCGCGGCAATCAGATAACTATCCACGTACGCATAATCGATTTCAAAATTCGGCTGCTTCGCATTGTGCAAAGTGTAATAGCTCTGCGAACCAACCTGCCGATTCGTGAGTTGCAGCGAGCCTTCTGACGAATTCGCCTCCCGGTTGAAACTGTCAACCAGTTTGCCAATCGTCGATTGCAACGTCGAGGGATCGTAGACTTCGAATACTATCTTCCACCTTGGCGTAGGCAGTACCGGGCCATCGAACGCGAATGCTGCCTCGCCGCCAAGAGGCGCGGTCATGTCATCAAGCACGCTAACCCCAGCCTTGGCTTCGAACTTTGACAACTTCTCGGGAAAGTTCGGGTCGCCGCTGCCGATGATCTGGAACAACTCTTCGACAATGCTCTTCGGGTTCTTGATCACCGCCGCGTTTACCATGCTGGCATCGGGCGAGATGAACTCCAACGCTCCCATGGACGCGGGTGCGGCCAGCCACGAGGCAATGCCGCGCCGCTCGGAGGCGAACGTCACTGCAGCGCGATTTTCCGTCTTGCCTCCGACCTCGCGACGTTCCATCATCAGGTATCTCGCGTCTGCTATTCCCGGCGGTAGCGGGCCACTGCTATCTTGTACGTGTTGCGCGACAATTTGTTCCATATCCGCATAGAACAGCCAGCCGGCACCCTGCTGGTAGGAACGAATGACTTGCTGATAAAGCGGCGTCGCGCTGAAATGGCTCGTGCCGGACTGTTGAATACGCGTCGCTGTCCGCTGCAATTCTGCAACATCCGGACTGGCAACCAGCGTGTCATTAGTTATATAAACCAGGAACGGCCGCCCGGTCGATGAGCTTATTTTCCATGGATCCTGCACAACCTGAAGCGCCGTCTGGCTGTGATCCGTATTGAGGCGCTTCATTTCGGTTTGCAGAAAACTCTCCAACCCCGGCTGTCGCACCTTGGCCAGCACGACCGGCGCGCTGTACGTTGGTCCATCTTTCGCCACCGCGAATACAATCTCATCTCCCAGATAGCTGCTGAAAGTCTGCAACTGTTCAACTACGTCACCCAGTTTCGGCCCCTTATTGCCCTGCTGCTCCTTCCACCAGGTGCGCAGCGCCGGACTCTTCTGCAGGCGCTCCTGGAAAATCTGGCTGGCTTCGCCTAAAGTATTCGCCAGATTTGGAATCGCCGCATAGACAGCGGTGTGATCCGGAACATAGGGTAGGAGTTCGGAGCTGTAACGCAATCCTGGCCCCGGTATCGCTTCAATCTGTTTTTGCAGGACGGAAAAATCGCCCAGCAGTGCGAGATATTTCGCGGAATTGCGGCTCCAGGCTACTTCATCTTGAATCGGAACCTTGGAGAGACTCGAGCTGGAGGTCTCTTCCTCTCCAGCCGTCAATTCGGTGGTACGTTCGCCCGACGCAACTCGAACTACGCCTTCAATCACCGCGACGCGCGAACCCTTGGTGCCATGGTTGACGGAAAAAATTGTCCCCTTTACCGACACCAGGCAATCGTCCGTGGCCACATAGAGCCGGCCCGTACGTTGTTTGGCGGCCTGAACAATGATGTGTCCACCATCCAAATGGATCGTCGTCCCTTTCCATTCGCGAGAGACCGAAAGATCGGAACGCTCCGCCATCTCAACCAGTGATCCGTCGATCAGCCGAACCACCGCATTCGAACCTTTTGCGGTGCGGATTTCGTCTCCATTTCGAAGCTGGTAGCCCGCCGGAATCACCCGCACTTGATCCTCGGAAACCGCATAGAGAGAGCCATCCACATTCTGTACGGAACCACGAATCGCATGCTGGCCGGGCAACAATCCATTGACCAACGCGAGTGCCGCAACCGCGATAACCATCGCCGCGGCCGCGCCCATCGCCCACTGCCATACCAGAAAACCACGGGAATCCTTCGCTTGCCGCCGCGGTTTCCATACTCGCTGCGCTTCGCCGTTTTGCACCTTCTCCACCGCATGCCTGCATGCCACACACTGGTGCAAGTGGTCTTCGAAGAGCAGCCGGCGCGCCGGCACCAGATTCTTATCCAGATACGCAGGGATCAGGGCCTGGAAATCCTCGCAGCTCCGCAGCATCTGCGGATTTCGCTCAACCCCAGGGGATGCAGTGATCGAGCTCCACACCCGCTCACCCGCCTGCGAAACGACCTGGTCGTCCACGTGTTCGTTGCGAATCTCAGAAAGTAACCGGTCGAACTTATGATCGCTCATGATCTGTCTCCTAGGTATGGCCGAAGCGCCTTGCGAAGCTGTTGACGAGTGCGATGTACGATGACCGCCACCAGCACTTGTGAAATGCCGAGCGCTTCCGCAATCTGCTGGTTGGTCAGCCCTTCCAGAAAGCGCAATGCAAAGATTTCCGCCGGCCGCGGCTTCAACTGAGCCATGGCCCGGGTTAAGGCTTGCCGCAGGCCGTAAACGTCGGCTTGCGCAGTCGAACTCCGCGGCAGTCCGAAGTCGTCGTCTGGAAGCGGAACCGTTTGCTCCGCCTGCCTCGACCGGATTACATCCAGCGCCGCATTGATTGCCGCCCGCCGCAGGTAACTTTCAGGATCCTGAAGAGGATCGGTATTCTTCGGATCCCGTCGAAGCATTCGCAGAAAAATTGTCTGCAACACATCTTCCGCGTCCCCAGCATTGCCAGTGATCCGGTAAGCTGTCCGAAATACAAGCCCGTAGTGCTCCCGAAAGACTTGCCCGAGTTGGTCCGGAATGCTGATTGCCGGTTCCTCTAGTACGCTCTGCAGGGTACGCCTCCAGTACTTCGCTTTCATAGTTAAAGACGGTGGAACTCGTGGATTATTACGCCCTGGTAAAAGTAAAAAATAAAAGATTGGTAGCCTCACGGCACAAGTTCTCCCTTGCGACCGGTTGCTGAGCGAACATCGAAGAGCAAGCCAACAAGGCCGCCATTTTGATTTTTTCGGGGGTTGAGCGGGAGACCTCCTCGGACCGGCATCGCGTATCGCCAAAACTACCAGGGCGTGGGTTGCAAACTGCCGCCGTCCGGATTCCCGCTCATTGATATACGCGACGTTTCGCGGAAACTCCCCTGGCGGGGATTCAGGACAATATGGGGATGACTACATCGCATACTCTGCGTCGGGTCGCGAAATTCGGTGGCTGTTTGCTCAGAAACCGGGAGCGGGTTTTGCCTTGTCCTCGCGCGTTCCCAGGCCGATTACCATGGCCATATCTTTGGGGTAGACCACGTCCCGTCCTCGGGCGAGGAAGTGGTAGTAGATGGACATCGCGGCCCCGTAGGATCCAAATCCCGCTGACACTACGCGAGACTGCGCGGCCAGGCCCACGACCATGCCCACCAGTTTAAATCCCGACGCGCCATTTGCTGCGCCACTTCCGGCTTCACCCACGCTCGCATTTCCTTGTCCAGCGTCGCGATCGGGAGAGGCCTGCGACGCCGCCAGCATTATCTGAATCCCGGTCGTCAGGTAGCGCGTTCGCGGAGTGGTTACTTGGGCGCCGCCTTCCGCATCCAGCTTCAGGTGCTCGCCTTTGGCCACCGCAACACCTTCCAGATTCGTTTCCACTTTCAGATCAATTCCATTCGGAGGCGCAACCTGATGAAACAAAATTCGCAACCGCCCGTTGCGGCCCAACCGGCGCGCCGGCGACACCTGCACTACCGAGCCTTTAATCACGCTGCCCTCCGGCAGAATCAGATGATCGGAAACCACCAGCGGCTCTGTTATCAGCGCCTCCACCGGATCTCCCTTCTTCGCCGTCGCGGAACTCAATCCGGTTTCCAGCCGGGCATGCACCACGCTGCCCGTGGGCGGCGGGGCTCCAATGTTCATCAGCTCCTCAGGCTTAACCGCCTCCGTGCCGAAATCCAGCGGCTGCAGGAGGTTCGCGTTGAAACTGGTTCCAGCATCGATGTATTGCGGATGCACCGGCAACTGCGCCACCGCAATACGCTTCAATTTGTGCATCTTTCCTGGTTCGTGAATCTGCTTTTGCAGGTCGCTCCACTGTTGCTGGATCGCCTGCCGGGTTGCGCTGACTTTTTTCGAGGCTTCGTCCTCGACTTTATTCTTCTTCTCCGCCTTGTCGTTCGCCGAGACAAAGCGCAGCACACCATCCGGGGCAGGAGACGCTTTGGTCTGCAGAGGCATCTTCCGGCCGTCTGCCATCACAAGTTCGTCAAACTGGACATGCACGGCATGCGGCGGAGAAAAATTTCCATTTGCCCCTTGCATAGTGCGCGTCATCTTCGGCACCGCATCGATAGCCGAGACTTTCCCGTTGACCACCGACCCCGCCGGAATCAGCAACTTATCGAACGCGTACACCGGGTCGGTAGTCTTGCCATGGATCGCCTGCCCCACCTCGCGCACGCGGACCTCGGAATCCAGCGCCACCTTAATAGGAGTTCCTGCCGGCACGCTCATCGGGACCATCACCGGCTCGGCAGGGTTGGGGGCCATTCTCTCCGAACTCAGCGCATCGTTCTTGGTCTCAGTGCCCGCCGGCGGCCGCGGCTTTAATACCTGCCCTACGCTGATGCCGCCGCACAAACCGGTAACCAACGCTATCCGCGCGAATACAATTCTCCGCATTTGCAATACCCCTCTTTTAATTCCCCGCAAGGACAAGGAAGAGTGAGTGGAATAGAATCCGTGCTCACTATGAAGGCGGCCAAAGAATAATGGTTGCAGGTTCCAACCATGCCCCTCCGTCAAACGCTTTCTGCAATTCTATTCTCCCGGAGAATCAAGGGCGACCCGACCGCAAAAAAAATTGCGCAAAATATCAATGCTTCCAAAGAAGATTTTTTCTGCGACAATTCCGGCATGCGGTTCCTCCTGATCCTTCTCACTGCCACCGCCGCCCTGGGGCAACCCGCCCGCCAGACTCAATCCTCCAACACCACGGAAGGATTGCGCGGGGTCAGCGCCGTCGCACAAAATATCGCATGGGCCTCCGGAACCCACGGCACCTACCTCCGTACCACCGATGCCGGCCGCACCTGGACCCCTGCCCAAGTCCCCAACGCAGCCACTCTCGATTTCCGCGGAGTCGTTGCCTTCTCCGCGGACGAAGCTTTTCTCATGTCTGCCGGACCCGGCGACCAGTCCCGCATCTACCATACTTCCGACGCCGGCCAGCATTGGCAGCTCCAGTTCATAAACACCAATCCCAAAGCTTTCTTCGACTCAATCGCTTTCTGGGATCCGACTCACGGCATCATCCTGGGTGACCCCATCCCTGACGATTCGGGGCGCCTGAAATTTCAGCTCTTAATCACCACCGACGGCCAATCCTGGACGCCCATTCCGCCGTCGCAACTTCCGCCCGCGATCGAGGGCGAGGGAGCCTTCGCCGCCAGTAATAGCTGCCTCGCCATTCTCCCCAGCCCCGTTCTACCCAACAACGACCCCAACATCTGGTTCGCGACCGGCGGTAAAGTAGCCCGCGTCTTCCACTCCCTCGACCGCGGCCACACATGGCAAGTTTTCGACGCGCCCCTAATCCACGGTCCGGACTCGGCCGGAATCTTCTCCGTCGTCTTCCGCGACCCGCTCCACGGCGTCATCGCTGGTGGCGACTACAAGCATCCCGAGCAGGATGGACCCAATCTTGCATTCACCAACGACGGCGGCAAGACCTGGACTCTCTCTCGAATTTACCCGCAGTCCTATTACTCGGCCGTAGCTTACGATCGCCGGTCGCTGGCTCACGCCAGCAATACTCTTGACGACAACCAGGCGCACGTCCGCATCTTCCTGGCGGGGCCAAAATTCATCTACGATTTCCGCCCGCCTGACAACCCAACCCGCATCAGCCCTCCCCGAAAATCCCCCATCCAGTTCAATGCCATCAGTCCTTACCCCAATGGCGGAGCCCTCTTTGTTGGACCCAGCGGCTCCATCGCCACCATCCCATAACCGGGTGAAGTCTGCCCGCCGAATCCAGCACTACCACTTTTTCCGCAACCACGCCCCATCTCGTACCATCCAATCTTCCGATCATGGTCAACCGTGCTTGCAGAAGAGCGTCCCGCACCCCGGATTTGGAGTACACTCCTAGGAACGTTTCACCAGTATGTTCATCCCGCATCCCAACCTAGCCGACGACGTTAACCACGCCATCGTTCAATCCGAAATCGAAGGTGGAGTCTTCCTCAACGATCTTCCACCCTCCACTATCCTGGAAATCCAAACCCTTCACCACTGCTACACCGCAGTTCTCCTCGGTGGCAGCGAAGCCCTGCTCTCCGGCCATCCCGAATTCTGCCCCAGCCCCGTTCAGGTTGCCATTGCGGGTTCCACCTGGGGAGGCTCCATGCTCAAACTGCAATACGTCGGACGAGGCATGCACCTGGAATTTCGCCATCCCGAGTACGCCACCCCGATCGTCACCTCTCCCATTCAGGAAATCCGCGATTATCCCTCTGTCTAACCCCGCTAGTGCGATTCAGGATTTTCTCTGTGCCGACACGGTGTCCTCTGTGGTAAAGATTTTGAGAACCTCAGACCGCCCCATTGACTAACGCGGCAGACCTCACTAACATTCGACCCGGAGCCCAAAGCCCGAAGCCCGATTTAATATGCATATCACCACTCGCGAAGTTAGCCACGTCACCATCGTCGATATCAACGGACGCATCACCTTGGGCGACGAAACCGGCCAGCTCCGCGATACCGTCCGCCAGCTCATCGCCTCGGATAAGAAGAAGATCGTTCTCAACCTCGCCCGCGTCGATTACATCGACTCCTCCGGCGTCGGCGAGCTGGTCAGCAGCTACACCGCCGTACGCAACGCCGGTGGCGAACTCAAACTCTTCGGGCTCACCAAGAAGGTTCACGACGTCCTCTACGTCACCAAGCTCTACACCGTCTTCGATATCAAAGAGGACGAATTCACCGCGGTAAAGTCCTTCGACTATTTCTTCGCGAAATAGCTCTGCCGCGAAAGCAGGATTTCCCCCGCTCCGTCAATCCGCTATCCCACTTTCAGCGTCGAATCCGGTCAGATGGCTCCACAGCAACTGCCAAAACGCGCTGGCGTATCCCACCGATTACTATCTCGATTCCTTCTGTTTGGGAAGGCAAGTTAGGAAGGCAGATGTAAAAGGCAGTGCCCGGCTGTCTACTGTACCGATCGACAGCCATCCGCTGGCGAGGCGGTCTTGTATTGTGAGGATCCCGATCCCCTAGCGGGCGACGAATGGAGCGAACGAAGCGCTCTTTCCGTAGTAGATCCGAAGCGTGCATTTATCGCCCGTGTGAGCAAAGGCCACTTCCAGTTCGTTGGCGGGCTGGCTTACCTGGTCGGTCTCCATGGAAGCGCGGGCGATATTCTCCTTTTCGTCGTAGGGGGCGCCGGCCGTCACATTCTTGTTGACAGCCAGACTCCACTTGTCTTTGGCAGGGATGGGATAGACGGTATAAGCGCCGATCGGAATCGTTGAGCCCTCCAGCGTGAGCGGGGCCTCGGTGAAGAGAGTCATGGGAGCGCCGCCGGGTGTCCAGGGTTTGCCATTGGGAAGCTTGTCGTTTTTGGACGGGACAGCGTTGTAACGGATGTAGACCTGCCGACCGTCGTCGAGATTACAGCTGGCTGTGGACGAAGGCGCGGCCTGCTGAGCGGAACAGACACTTGCGAGCAGAAATAAGCCGGGGACGACGAAGTGCGAGCGGAACATGGCAATTCCCTCTGGGCCAAGAGTGTAGCGCCTAAAGGGGCAGAAGGGGAAGGGTTATTCGTCTTTTTGATTCTTGAATGGAAGGGATTAGGCTGCGGGGCTTTAGTCGAGCTGCGCGGTCGGGAGCCTCCCCTGAGGTGAACCGACCCGTCCCCCTGAGTACGCTCCTGCTGGACCGTCATTGGCGGGATTCGATCCCGTTCGTCGCTGGTCTTCGGTGACGTTCTCAGCGAGAGGAACGGTTGCTACTGTGGCTTTGCCGGTATGGAGTAGCTCGTACTGAGCAAGGACGGTGGCAATGGCGAAAGCAGCGAAGTTGCGAATTCTTTATGGTGAGGGGGATGCCGAGGACCAGGTAGCTCCGGCGGCCGCCTTTGAGAAGGCTGGCCATACCGTTCACCAGGCCGTGGGCCGCAAGGCTGTGGTGGAGGCGCTGCAGAAGGGCACGTTTGACCTGGTGGTGCTGGGTCCGAGCCTCACGCGGAACGACCGCCATCATTTGCCTTACATAGTAAAGAAAGCGCAGACAGAAACCGCCGTCTTGGTGATGCACGCGGACGGAAGCCGGCATCCCTATGTGGATGCATGCACCGATACCGGCGCAAGCGTGGAGAACGTCCTGGCGCGAATTGAAGGAATGCAGATTGCCGGACTGATGGCAGCTGGAGCGGCAGCAGGAAGAAGCTAGCTCTCAGTTCTCGCGATTGGAGGGGGCGGGCGGCCTTTGCGGGCCGCCTTTCATTTTAGGCACAAGAGTTTATGCACAGGGTGGTAAGCGTGAATCTAACTGAGTAAGAATCTCCGCAGTTAACGGGTGGGACAGAATCCCATAACCGCCGTGCCGAAGAACGCTGCCGGAGCGTGTGATCCACAAAAGTGGAATTCTCCCGCCGACCGACGTCGCAAACATCAAGCGAATCGAGTTGATAATAGTGGAACGAACGCCATGCTCTGTGGATATGTTGTGAATCCATTTCGAGCTTGCAAGCCCTGCCAAGTACTATGAAGTGGCCCGAGATTGCGCTTTCAGCGGCATCCCAGCGACCGCAGCCTCCTTTAAAAACTTAGAGAAGCGGAGGCGCTCCAAGGCACATCCAAGGTGGCAAGACGGCGAGCTTCGTCCGCGGACACCCCGGCTCCTCAGCTTTCGAAACGTGGCTGTTCCCGGATGTTTCTTATTTCTTTGAGCGCGAAAATATTCAGGAGGGATGAGATGGCGTTGAGCGAAGGACTGCTTAAGGAGATCGATCTTGAGATGGCAACTACGCGCAGGACGCTGGAGCGCATCCCGGAAGACAAACTATCCTGGAAGCCGCATGAGAAGTCCATGGGATTGGGAAGGCTGGCAGGCCATTTGGCCGAGTTGCCCGGATTTGGGCTGAGGATGTTGCAGGTGGACTCTTTCGACCTGGCCAGCCGCCCTCAGGGCCAAAAGCCGCTGCTGGCGGAATCGCAGAAGCATGTGCTGGAGATCTTTGACAAGAACGTGTCCCAGTTGCGGGAAGCGATTGCCGCAGCGAGTGATGCGGACTTGCAAAAGAACTGGTCGTTCTCCCTCGGCGAGAAGAAGATTTACGACGGTCCGCGCATTGGCGCGGTGCGCCGAATGATGTTGAATCACATCATCCATCATCGCGCGCAGATGGGAGTCTATCTGCGGCTGAATAATGTACCGGTTCCATCGGTGTACGGGCCTACAGCGGATGAGGGAATCTAAGGCGGGCATCGGGCGGAACGAATCAAAAAGGGCCTCCAAATTGGCAGGCTCCTTTTCCGTGCCCACAATTGGTTACGCGGCTCGTCCGAGGACCGGCTGTGTGCAGTGTGCGCAACGGCGCGCGTCGATGGGAATCTCGCTCAGGCACTCGGGACATTTCTTTGTGCTAGGGTCGGGCGGTTTCTCGCCACGGTTCATGCGGGCAACCAGCGCATTAATTGGCAGCACCACAAGAAAGTAAACCACGGCCGCGATCAGCACGAATGAGATAGAGGCGTTAATGAAGTCATCGACCGGAAATGGCGTTCCGTGAATCGTGAACTCAAGAGTGGAAAACTTCTCGCCTCCGGCAACCAGCTTGATCAGAGGATTGAGAAAGGCCTTGGTAAGTCCGGCGACCACGCTGGCGAAGGCCGCGCCGATCACAACGCCTACCGCCATATCCACCACATTGCCGCGCAGGACGAACTTCTTAAACCCGTCTAGCATGGGGAAACTCCTTCAAAATAGTGTGGCGTCAATTTATGACAGGAGGGGCGCGAGGTCAAGGGCGCAAGGTCGGTTCCCCTGGGGATCAACCAAAAATTAGATGCCGGACCGAATCAGATCCGCATCGGCATCACAATATACCGATACTTATAATCGTCCCCTTCGGCCGGACGGAGCTGCCCCGCCGATTGCGAATCCTTTAGCTCAAGCCGGACTTCATCCGTGCCCGCGGCTTTCAGAAAGTCGACCAGGTAGACCGCGTTGAAGCCAATAGTGAGAGTTTCCCCGTCGTAGGGAGCTTCAATGGAATCCTCAGACTCGCCGGCCTCGGTCGACGACGCGGAGATCTTCACTTCACCCTTTTCCAGTTTCATCCGTACGGCGCGCGAGCGTTCGTCGGCGAACTGGGCTACACGCAGGATCGCGGAATTTAGGTCGGAGTTATTCAGCGTGATGCTCTTGCTGTTGTCCTTGGGCAGGACGGCTTCGAAGTTGGGGAACTGTCCCGTAAGCTGTCGCGAAGTAAGCAGGCGCGAGCCGATCCGGAAGAATAGAGTCGAGTCATCTTTGGCGAACTCGACGGTTTCCGCGTCGGTGGAGTCGAGCAACGACTTCAACTCGTCCATCGCTTTTTTCGGGACCAGGGTTTTCATCTCGCCGGAGATTCCTTCAAACTTCTCTCCGCTGCGCTCGCAGTGCGCCAGCCGGTGACCGTCAGTGGCGACCATCGTGATCGATTCCGGCTTCAACAGCATCAGCGCGCCGTTCAGCGTATAGCGCGACTCTTCGCTCGATATGGCAAAGCCTGTGCGTGCAATCAGACCTCTCAAAACCTGCCCGGGAATTTTGACCACACCCGCGGTTGGAAATGCCGGCAAGCTGGGGAAGTTGGATTTCGCCATCCCCACCATCTTCGTGTTCGACCGCCCACAGCGAATGCTGACCCAGTGGTTATCCAGCAACTTGATCGTGATGTCGGCGTCGGGCAGAAGTTTTACGTAGTCGTGAAGCTTACGCGCAGGGATAGTGCAGGATCCTTCTTTTTTAACCTTCGCGTTGCACGAAGTCCGCAGACTGAGATCGAGGTCCGTCGCGGTCAGCGACAGCTTGCCCTCCGACGCCTCGAATAAATAGTTGGATAGAATCGGAATCGTGGTCTTGCGCTCGACCACTCCTTGCGTGGCCGTCAACTCTCGCAGCAATTCGACTTTGCTGACCGTGATTTCCATCGTTCCTACCGCCGTCCCCATGGCAACGACTGCTTCCACCGGCATAGACTTTGTCTCCCCTGCCGCGTGCTACTTTTGGTACTACCCTTATATCAAATGCAAAACCTATAAAACCAGTAGTAACAGTAGGCAGGTCGGAGAAGTGGAAAACTTTAGCAACCGTCCTATTGTCACCACTTTGGGGATCTGCCCTTCGTGTGAGAAATCGGTCCCGAACCTGGCGGAGACCCTACCACAACTTTCCCACCTTATCGCTCTCGCCCGCGCCTTGCACAGTTTCCACACTGCGTTCACAGACCCTGAAAAGGAAGACTGCGCCGCACCGTGCAAAACCCCTTAATCCCCCGCGTTTATCCGCCCAATTGCTCGGTCAGTTTATTCAGCAGCCTGTTTAAATCCTTGTCGTTCTTCCGGACCTCTTCAATTTTTTCGACCGAGTGCAGAACCGTGGTGTGATGTTTTCCCCCAAACTGGCGTCCAATTTCTGGCAGCGACGCTTCCGTCATATGCTTCGCCAGATACATGGCGATCTGCCGCGGATAAACGATGGCTCGCGAATTATCTTTGGCTTTGATTTCGACCAGGCGAAGTCCAAATTGCTCGGCGACCATCTTCTGAATGGATTCGATGGTGACCTTGCGCGCCTGCGAGTCGATGAAATTCTTCAGAACCTGTTGCGCGTAAGGCAGCGTAATCTCGGCGCCGATCAGCGATGAGTGCGCTACCAGGCGAATCAGGGCGCCTTCCAACTCACGTACGTTCGAGCGAATATTCTGAGCCACGTAGAGCGCTACGTCCGTTGGAAGCGTAACCTTTTCCTGCTCGGCTTTCTTCTGCAGAATGGCAACTTTGGTTTCGAGGTCGGGCGGCTGGATGTCTGCGATCAATCCCCACTCGAAGCGGCTGCGCAGGCGGTCTTCGATCTCGGCTAACTCTTTTGGAGAGCGATCGCTCGCAATCACGATCTGCTTCATGGTGTCGTGCAGGGCGTTGAAGGTATGAAAGAACTCTTCCTGCGTACGCTCTTTTCCGGCGAGGAACTGAATGTCGTCGACCAGAAGTACATCGACGCCGCGGAACTTGTCGCGGAAGCTGGTCATCTTGTCGTAGCGCAGCGAGTTGATCATGTCATTGGTGAACTTCTCGCTGGATACGTAGCAGATGGCCGCCTGCGGCTGCCGGCGCTTCACCTCGTGCCCGATGGCCTGCATCAGATGCGTCTTGCCCATGCCAACGCCGCCATACAGAAACAGCGGATTGTATGCCTTCGATGGACGTTCAGCCACGGCTTGGCAAGCCGCATGAGCGAACTGGTTGCCGGACCCGATGACGAAGGCGTCGAAGGTATAACGCGGATTCAATTGCGCGGCGCCATCCCAATCAAAGCGCGCTTGCGACGGAGCCGAAGCCGCCGGAGGCGCTGATAGACCGCCATTGTGGCGGACCGCGGTCGCGGCCGGATCATCCTCGGGCGTGACGAACTTCACATCGTTGAACTCCAGGCCAAGATTGTCGATGGCTTCCTGGATGAGGTCGGCATACTTATCGCCGGCGTGGCGAAACTCAACAGTGGGGACGCGAACGAATAAAATTCCACCGCTGGAATGGCTGTAGCGCGTGGGCTTCAACCATGTGTCATAGGAATGCCGGTTGATCTTTTTTTCCAGCGCGTCGAGAATGCGCATCCACGGATTGGGGGAGAGTGTTGTGCTTGTCACTGACATAAGTATGAAATACCCGCCGCGGCGTCCCGGCGGCTGGCTGAGGGCGCCCTGTTCAAAACGTTGTCTACCGAATTACTTCTGGAACTCCTAGTGTACTGCGGAATGCGCTTGTTGTACCGGGCGCGGTTGTCATGGCGAAAGAGAATTTAAAACTGAACAGTGCCGCATGGTAGCACGAAAAATTTTCCGTCGCACTAAAATCTTGAACGATTTTTTTGTGCACGCTCATTCAGAACGCGAAGCGCAGCGCGTGTCAAGTGTCGAGGATGTAACTGCAACGAGCCCGGTGCAAAGCGCGCTCGCCCGCGACTCCTCCGACTCGCTATTGTTATCTTCAACTCTTACGATCTTGAATGAAGCGCGCGAAGCACAATTTCGTAATCGCGAGCTTGCGGAGAGTGGACGCGGAGACCGCTAAAAAATCGGAACAGGGCGGGGTAAGACGTCACCGGCCGGCAGCCCCCTTTGCCCTCATGGCACTTGGTCATTTATACTCAACGTTTGCCCTAACACTGTCGACGGAATCAGGAGCAGCTATTTTTCATGCCCAAGCGTACATTCCAACCTAACCGGCGCAAGCGAGTCAAGAAACATGGATTTCGCACGCGCATGAAGACCCAGGGCGGCAAGAAGGTGATTTCGCGCCGCCGCGCCAAGGGGCGGAAGCGGGTATCGGTAAAGCCCGGATTTCGCGAGTAGCGTTTCTGGTGCCGCTTACTTTCACAGTTGAGTCATCCGGCCTCTCGTCGCCGCCCCTGGGCTTAATGGCGGATGCCGTGCTGTTAACCCGGCTGGATTCCAGAATGCCACCCAAGAAGGCACGATTTCCGCGCGCCGCCCGGCTGTTGCGTCATGCGGATTTCGAGCGCGTCTATAAACAGGGACGGAGGCACTTCTCGGCGTCCATGACGGTTTTCTACTGGCCCCGTCCACAGGCGGCAATGCCGCCGGAAGCGGGGACAAAGCCTGCCCTGAGCTTCGCGAAGGCAGGAACAAGACCCGTGTCACACTTGCCGCCAAACGGACTGCGTATCGGATTTACCGTGGGCCGCGTGCTCGGCGGCGCGGTCGAGCGCAACCGCATGAAGCGGCGGCTGCGCGAGGCAGTTCGCATGACACGTCCGGTGCCGGGGGTTGCGGCGGATGTGGTGATCAATCCGAAGAAGTCATTGCTGGCCGCTGACTTCGCCGACGTGCTGAACGAAGTGAAACGCGCTTTCGGAGTGATTGAACAGAAATTGATTGAACAGAAATTGTCAGCCAAGGCTGCCGTGGGGGCCGAACCAGGAACGAATCGCCCGGAAGCCGGAACCCGATCTTGATCCAATACGCCAAATTCGTCACGCTGCAGATGCTGCGGGCATACAAGTGGGCAATCTCGCCCATGTTTCCTCCGGCCTGCCGCTATGTGCCGACCTGCTCGGATTACGCCATGGAAGCCGTAGAGCGCTACGGCGTGCTGCGCGGTGGATGGATGGCGTTAGTGCGCGTGCTACGCTGCCATCCCTTTGCTGCCGCGGGGTATGACCCGGTGGTGAGAGCGGAATCGCTGCGAATGGAAACGCTGCAAAGCAACGCGGAGCAAACGGACGAGCGGCCTTTGAACAAGCACGTCACCGCCTGCGTACCAGGAATTTGAAAGAGTAATTAAACTTTGGCCGATTTTAAGAATCCTCAACAAGAACCCGGCGCCGAGAAGCGACTGCTTCTCGTCTTTGTTCTCACGTTTGTCGTCCTCCTTGTTTTTCAGCCGCTGCTCAAGAAATACCTCCCGCAAGCTCCGGAAACGCCGCAGAAACAATCTTCATCGCTGCCGGCGCAATCGGCGACTGCGACCTCCCCCGCCGCCACTACCCCGCCTGCAGCGTCGAACAGGACTTCCGCGAGCGCCCCAGCCGTCACAGCAAGCAGGCAGGCTTCGTCGGAAACTGAAACCGTCATCGAGAACGATCTCTACAAGATCACCTTCACCAATCGCGGTGCGCAGGTGAAGTCCTGGATTCTGAAAAAATTCGATAACGACGCGCAGAACGGCCCTTTGGAACTGGTGGACAATGTAGCAGCGCAGAAGTATGGATATCCGCTGTCACTGTGGACGTACGATGAAGGGCTGCGCAGCAGGCTAAGCTCAGCGCTGTATGTTCCAAGCGAGAACCACTCAATTCTGTTAGGTGAGGAAAATCCCCAGATCACGGTGACGTCGACCAAAGGAGAACTCGCTGGACAGACTCTACAGGCTCCCGCGTCAATCACCTTTGAATACGCCGATCAGGATCTCACGGTCCACAAGACCTTCCATTTCGACAACACTTACGTGGTGAACGTCGAAACATCGACAGTCTATAAAGGATCCGAAATTTTCGCCGCTCCCGCATGGCCTGCCGGATTCGGCGACCAGCTCACGCCCGCTTCCTACGCTGCTGCGCGCATCGACTATCACAACGATGCCTCCACTGAGCGCACCGCGCTGGTGTTCCCCAGCTTTATCTCGCGGATTCCGGTGAAGAATGTCAGCAGCGGCAACACCATTCGAGGGCCGTTTGAGTGGGCAGGACCAGGCGATCAATATTTCACTGCGATTTTTATTCCGGATGATCCCGATAGCGCGGCAATGGTCACGCTGCGGAACTCGTTAGATGTTCCGGCGAAGCCTGGTTCCAATGAGAAAACCAAGGTCGATGTTCTCGGCTCTGCCGTAGGCAACCTCCGCGGCGCGTCCCGCGAGCGCGTCTATGTGGGGCCGAAAGAGCTCTCCTCGCTCGAAGCCGTGAACGTGCCCACTATCAGGAACGGCGATCCCGATTTGCGCGGTACGGTGGATTTCGGCTGGTGGGGTCTGATCTCGCGCCCGCTCTTCCTGTGGCTGAAGTGGACTTACAAACATGTCTATCCCAACTGGGGATGGGCGATCGTGATTCAGACTCTGATCATCACGATTGCATTGCTGCCGCTGCGCATCACGCAGATGAAGTCCATGCTGAAGATGCAGCGTATCGCGCCGCAGATCAAGTCCATTCAGGAAAAATACAAGAAATACACTCTCCGCGACCCGCGCAAGGCCGCAATGAATGAGGAGATCAGTGCGCTTTATAAAAAGGAGGGGGTGAATCCGGCAGGTGGCTGCCTGCCGCTGTTGATCCAGTTTCCCTTCCTGATTGCTTACTACCGCATGCTGGGGATCGCCCTTGATCTGCGGCACGCGCACTGGTTGTGGGTGACCGACCTCTCCGCCCGTGATCCTTATTTCATCCTGCCGATCCTGATGGTGGCCAGCATGTTCTTCATGCAGCGCATGACGCCGCAAGCCGGAGTGGACCCGGCGCAACAGAAAATGATGATGTGGATGATGCCGCTGATGATGGGCTTCCTCTTCTTCAACTTCGCCGCTGGCCTGAATCTTTATTACGCGGAAACGAATTTGATTTCGATGGCGCAACAGTCCATTATGAACCGCACCAAACTCGGCCGCGAGATGCGGGAGATGTTGGAAAAACGGGCCAGGAAGAAGGACAAATAGCTTTCAGCCGTCAGCTTGCGCTGGGAAAACAGAATTTATGGATAAAGTTGCTGCTGCGAATAAAATCAACGAATTTCTGAAGGCTGTGGTGACTCACGGCGGCCTTCATCTCAAGTACCGCATTGTCGTCGATCCTCCAGCTCTCAGCGAGTGGGAACAGCCGGAGATCTACGTCGACTTTTCGGGCCCGGATTCGGCGCTGCTACTGGACCGCGGCGGCGAACTTCTGCGCGCGCTCGAACTGCTGGCCTTCGAAATTCTGCGGCTGGCTTCCGGCGAACACGAGAAAATTTCGTTCGACTGCAAGAATCAGCGCTCCCTTCGGTTGAAGGAATTGCACATGGCCGCCAGCGTCGCCGCCGAGAAAGTCCGCCAGACCGGCACGCCGTTTCACTTCGCTCCCATGTCGTCCCGCGAGCGCCGCATGGTCCATTTGGCGCTGCGCGATGAAGCCGATCTGCGCACCGAGAGCGATGGTGAAGGCCGCGACCGCTGCGTAGTGCTTTATCCCGCGGACTACAAGACTGCCGGTGCGAAGCCCGCGCGGCGCGCGCTGCCGTAGTCCGGCCTCTCATCTACCTGTGATCCTTGGGGCCGCCCCTTTGCGGCCCGAAGGATCTATGGAATGTGCGTACACCATTCAGGCCGTTCGCAGCAGCGCGTGATTGACCTGCCCGTGACAGCGCTGCTGTAACATTGAAGAAAATGGATTTCCGCATCGTTATTTTATTGTTAGTGGCTGCGGCCTCGCTGCCGACGAACCTGATGATCCCATCGGCGCAGGCGCAATCCACTTCTTCCTCCTCTGCACAACATCCCCGGAAAGCCGTGCCTGCAGCCGATTCCAGCCTGGATGCGGGTTCAGTCGGCAATGGCGTGTACCGCAATGCGGCCTTTGGATTTACGTGCAAGATTCCGGCAGGATGGGTTTTGCGCACGGAGGAGATGAACGCGCGGGAGGATGATCAGCCCGCCGACAAGTCTCGTGATCAATCCGTTAAAGACGTGGGCATCACGGGACGAGTCCTGTTATCCGCATTCTCGCGCCCGCCGCAAGCGCGCGCCGAGGACGTGAACTCCTCAATCCTGATCGCGGCGGAGAGCGCCGCCTCGTATCCAGGTCTGAAAGAGGCGGCCCAATATTTTGGGCCCGTCACGGAGATCGCCAAGGCGCAGGGATTCGATGTGGTCAACGAACCCGATGATTATGAGATCGGCGCGAAGACCGTGGTGCGCGGAGACTTTCAGAAAAATGTGGGCGCGCGAGTCATGCGGCAGTCGACCCTGGTCATCCTGGCACGCGGGTACGCACTGTCATTCACATTTATTGGCGGAACGGAAGATGAGGTCGAAGAGTTGATCGCAGGATTGACCTTTGGCGCCGCCGCGAAACCGCAGCCACACTGACTTCCTCCAGGATGCTCGAATCTTTGTATCCCTGCAAAACGAATTTTGAAAGGCGTTCATCCCGCTGCATGAAACTTAAACTGCCCGAAGGTCTGTTCAAAGCATATCTGTTCGATTGTGATGGCACCGTCGCCGATTCGATGCCGCTTCACTACCAGGCCTGGAAGAAGGCGCTAGGCGAATGGAATTGCGAATTCGAGGAAAAGCTTTTCTATGCCTGGGGCGGTATGCCCGTGGCTGAGATCATCTCGACCCTCAACCAAAGGCATGGATTGAATATGCCGGTCGAGACGGTGGAACGCCGAAAAGAAGAACTCTACTTCGAACTGCTCCCACAGCTACACTCCGTGCCGGCAGTTCTTGAGCATATTGTGGCTGAGTACGGCCGCATCCCATTTGCCGTGGTGTCAGGAAGCACCCGGGAATCGGTGACCGCGTCTCTGATTGCGCTGAACTTGCTCGACCGTTTCGATACCATCGTCTGCGCCGGAGATTACGCCAAGAGCAAACCCGACCCCGAAGCCTTTCTGTTAGCGGCCGCGAAGCTTAGAGTGGATCCCAAAGCCTGTCTGGTTTTCGAAGACACGGATATGGGCATTCAGGCGGCCACTGCAGCGGGAATGGCTTCGGTGAAAGTTCCTCCGCCCTGGGAAAGAAAATAAAGGTAATAAAGGAACAGGGAATAAATCAATCCAGAGGCTCGGGTTCGAGGGCAATGTTAGTCTCGCCCGCCGCCTTTTTTGCCGCGTATTTCTTCATCCAGGCCTCCCAACTTTTGCCAGCGGCAGTGTCGCGTCCGGTGAAAGCGAGGGCGGCAATGTCGGCGTAAGAGACCGAAATCTTCTCGTTGGCGTTTTTCGGCATGAGCCGGACGATCGACTGTTTCAGTGTAGCTGCGGTCCGGCGGTCGAATAGATAACCTTCAACCTTCGATCCGTCTTTGCGCGTGATGGTCACGTCACCGCGGTAGTCGAAGGCCTTTTCGAGCGCGACGCGGATTTCGTCGTCGCTGGCAAGTTGCGGAATCCAGCCTTCGAGATTTTCGTGCGCGGTGCCAGGAGCAACTTCCAGCGCGTCGGGATTGGCGTGGGGCACAGCTTGCCCGGCTTCGTGATCGACGTGGCCGGATTCTTTGCCTGTCATAAACTTTTACGGAGGATCATGCGCGGGTTTCGTGCAGAGAGTCGCTGGTCGTCGCGATCTGCACCAGCGGGTGCACCGGAGCCTGAGGCTCGTCCAACAATCGCAACGCATCTTCATCCCGATAGCTGGTGAACAGCGTCGCCTTCACCGTAGCCAGAAATCCGTTTAGCGAACTGAATGTCGCATTCACCGCGGAGGCTTCATAACCGCTGTGCACCATACAATTGGCGCACGCCGGATTTCCCGACTCCGTCCCGTAGTTGCTCCAATTCGTGGTCGAGAGCAGCTCGGCGAAAGTTTCGGCGTAGCCATCCTGGAGCAGATAGCAGGGTTTCTGCCATCCAAAAATATTGTAAGTGGGCATACCCCAGGGCGTGCACGGATACGTGCGCTTGCCCATCAAAAATTCCAGAAAGAGCGGCGAGAGATTGAATCGCCAGTTCTTCTTGCGGTTCGACAATATCGCGCGGAACATGCGCCGCGTACGGGCTCGCCCCAGGAAGTGCTTCTGGTCGGGAGCCTTGTCATACGAGTACCCGGGCGATAGCATCATGCCCTCAAGTCCGAGCTCCATCATGTCATCAAAAAACGCGCGGACGGATTTTGGGTCAGCGCCGTCGAACAGCGTCGTGTTAGTCGTAACCCGGAAGCCGCGAGCCAGCGCCTCTTTGATCGCATCCACGGCAATGTCGTATCCACCTTCGCGGCAAACTGCCAGATCGTGCTCTTCGCGCTGGCCATCAAGGTGCACACTGAACGTCAGATATTTACTCGGCTTGAAAAGATGGATCTTCTCTTTCAGCAGCAGCGCATTGGTGCACAGATAAATATATTTTTTGCGCGCCACCAGTCCCGCAACGATCTCCCCAATCTGCGGATGCATGAGCGGCTCGCCGCCCGGAATCGAAACCATGGGTGCGCCGCATTCTTCCACCGCGCGAAAACATTCTTCAGGAGTCAGATCGGTCTTCAGAACGTGAGCGGGATACTGAATTTTTCCGCATCCGGCGCACGCCAGGTTGCAGCGGAACAGTGGCTCCAGCATCAGCACGAGCGGGTATTGCTTACGTCCGGCTAATTTTTGGCGCAGGACGTAGGACGTTACGGTCCACATCTGTGAAACGGGTACTGGCATTTATGGGTCGGGAACTCCTGTGGCTTATTTTATCAGGATCACCAACTTAGATGGCGGCGAAGCTCTCCGGGGTGCTGGAAATACAACGTCCTCGGCAATAGATCTCGACTCTCGGCAGAGGGTTGAAACCGCCTGGAACTGGCACCAGAAATCGTTGCAAATGGGGCATTTACCGAGCGGATTCGGGGTCGCATCGGAGGTCACGAAAGAGGCTTTTTCATGGTATAATTTACTAGTCGCTAAACGAACCTAAGTACACGAAATTTCAATCACTTGAGGTTGGTTTTGCAGGGACGGAATGGACCCGCATAAACCGAACCCGGCGAGTCCGTTTGAAGTCTCGCTCGACTGAAGTTTTGGGTGACAAATCCGGCGTGCTCCACGGAGCTGAATGGCCACCAAAGAGATCCCTACTCCCATCGTGGAAACCAAAACAAAAAACGGCGTCGTGACTCCGATCCTCGGAAACAACGGCGGCGCCAAGAACGACTACAACGCTGACTCCATCAAAGTCCTTGGCGGCATGGAAGCCGTCCGCAAACGTCCCGCGATGTACATCGGATCGACAGGCGATCTGGGTCTCCATCATCTCGTTTATGAAGTTGTCGACAATTCCGTCGACGAGGCGCTCGCGGGTTTCGCGACCAAGATTGAAGTCACCATTCACATCGACAACTCGATCACGGTGACCGATGACGGACGCGGAATTCCCGTCGACGATATGGATATCGATGGCGTAAAAGTTTCCGCGGCGCAAGTCGTTATGACCACGCTGCATGCTGGAGGTAAATTCGATTCCTCCACGTACAAAGTTTCCGGCGGACTGCACGGCGTTGGCGTTTCGTGCGTGAACGCGCTGAGTGAAGAACTCGAGCTGGAAATCTGGCGCGATGGCGCCACCTGGGAACAGACTTACTCCAAGGGCGACCCCACCAGCAAAATGAAGAAGGCGGGCGCCGCCAAGCGCCGCGGAACCAAAGTTCACTTCCTGCCGGATCGAAGCATCTTCACGGCGACGGAATACAACTACGACACGCTGGCGCAGCGGTTGCGCGAATTGGCGTTCCTCAATAAAGGATTACTGATTACTCTCACCGACGAGCGTGCCACGGGCGCGAAGTCAGGCGAAGCCAAGCACTCGGAATTTAAGTACAACGGCGGCATCGCAGAATTCATTAAGCATCTGAACCGCGGCAAGCAAGTGCTGCACGACAAGCCCATCTACATGGAAGCGGAGCGCAGCGGCGTGGCCATGGAGATTGGCCTGCAATACAACGACGGATATTCAGAGTCCGTATTCAGCTTCGCCAACAACATCAACACCATCGATGGCGGTACGCATCTCTCCGGCTTCCGCATGGCGCTGACCCGCACGATTAATTACGCCGGGCAGCAGATGGGCCTGTTCAAGGACGTCAAAGAAAATCTGACCGGCGATGATGTGCGCGAAGGCCTCGTCGCGGTGATCAGCGTAAAGCTGTCGCAGCCGCAATTCGAGGGACAAACCAAAGGCAAGTTGAACTCGGATATCGCCGGAATCGTTCAGGCGTTCATCAACGAGCGGCTGGGCGCCTTCTTCGAGCAGAACTCAACCGTCGCGAAAAAGATCATCAACAAAGCAGTCGACGCCGCCCGCGCGCGCGAGGCCGCACGAAAAGCTCGCGACTTGACGCGGCGCAAAGGCGCGCTCGATTCCGGCGGTCTTCCCGGCAAGCTGGCCGATTGCTCCGAGCGCGATCCCAACCGTTGCGAACTGTTCCTGGTTGAGGGCGAGTCCGCAGGCGGGACCGCGAAGCAGGGACGGGATCGCCGCTTCCAGGCAATTCTGCCGCTCAAAGGAAAAATTCTCAACGTCGAAAAAGCCCGCTACGACAAGATGCTGGCCCACGAAGAAATTCGTGCCATGATCACCGCGCTAGGCACCGGTATCGCCAAGGATGATTTCGATCCTACGAAAGTGCGCTACGGCAAGATCATTCTGATGACCGACGCCGACGTGGACGGCTCGCACATCCGGACCCTGCTGCTGACTTTCTTCTTCCGGCACATGCAGGAGCTCATCAAGCGCGGCAACGTTTTCATCGCGCAGCCGCCGCTGTATTCCATCAAGAAGGGCAAGTCCATGCAGTACATCAAGGACGATGATGCCTTCGACAAAGTGATGCTGAAGCGCGCGGCGGACGGCCTGATCGTGCGCTACGGCGAGGGTGCAGCCAAACTAGAGGGCGCGAACCTGACGCGCTTTATGAGCGTTCTGAAAGAATATCTGAACTTCTTCGACAAAGTGAACAAGCGCTTGCGCGACGAAAGCGTGACCGAGTTGTTGCCCAAGATGGATTTTTCCAAGCATGTGGACTTCGAAGGCGACAAGAAAACGCAGCCCAAGAAAATCGAGAAGCTGGAAAAAGAATTGAAGCGGCTGCAGAAAGAACGGAAGTTCAAGAGCGTCGAAGCCGTTTTCGATGAAGAGCACAATTTGTGGGAAGTGCGCTTCGTAAACTCTCAGGGTTCAGAACACGTGATCAGCTGGGAACTGGTGTCCAGCGCGGAGTTCCGCCAGCTCATCTCCAAGTTCAAACAGATCGAGCCGTATCTCGAACCGCCGTTCGTCGTCGAAGCTGTCACTAAGGCCGGTGCAGCCAGCGCTGCCGACGACGCTTCCGAGGACGAAGCCGCCGACAATGATTCCGCTGACTCCGATGGAAAGGCCGGAAAGAAAACTGCGAAGGCCGCCCCGAAGAACCGCGCCGTCATCGAGCCGGTTGAAAAAGCAACGGCGCGCGAGCTCTTCGACTACGTGAAGAAAGAAGGCAGCCGCGGGTACGACGTGCAGCGCTACAAAGGCCTCGGTGAGATGACCGCTCCGCAGTTGTGGGAGACCACCATGGATCCCGAGCGCCGCACTCTGCTCTCCGTCAAGCTGGAAGACATCGCCGAATGCGAGACCATCTTCACCACGCTCATGGGCGAAGACGTCGAAGCTCGCCGCAAATTCATCGAAGAGAACGCGTTGGATGTCAAAAATCTGGATATTTAAGTTTAGATAATTTAAGTCTAGATATTTAGAACCAGCCCGCAAGAGTTCGCGGCACTGGCCTCCGCCAGCCCGGAAAGAACCCCGCTAGCAGCTTCCGCTGGCCGTTGCAACTCGTGGAATTTATCGTGTACGTTACATTCAGCTGGCAGCTTCCTGAGGCGCGGACGCCTTACCTACTTCAGCCCTTCCACCAAATACAAATCCGCCAGCATCCTGTGATATCCAAACACGCAGCTCTTCGCGTCCGGAGTCATATAGATCGGGCCGATATTTTCCACGCCCGCTGGATCGGAGGGCATCAGCTCTTTCCAAAGCGTGCGTTGTCCGGATTGCACGTCCAGCCGGTAGACGCGGGCCGGCAGTTCGCCCGGTTGGTAGATGTAAAGAGATCGTCCGTCGGCGCTCCACGTGATGGGCTGCTCGCCTTGATTGAGGCCGGCCAGCAACCGGGGATCGCCTCCGGCAACGGGATATAAATATCCTTTTTGATCGGGCCCGATCGCCGCGATCTCCTTGGAGTCAGGCGAGAGGCTGAAGGCGGTCCCATTCACGCCTTCCTGCGAAATCGGTTCACTCTTGCCGGAAGCCAAGTCATAAACGTAGAAGCGTACGCCTTTGTTCGGTTCATCCGCAGAAAACAGAATCCGTTTTCCGTCTGGGAACCAGTGCGCCCAACTGTGATTGACGTTGTCTTTCGTCAGGTCTCTGGGTTCGCCGGCCGCAGTAGGCAGAAGCCTGAACTGCGAGGGCGATTCCTGCGTCTGCGCGATCACCCATTTTCCATCCGGCGACAGAGACACAGCTCCGCCTTCTCCGAGTAGAACCGCGGGTGAGCCGTCGGTTTTGCGTATGTAAACCGCGTAGGTCAACCCGCCCGACTTCGAATAATCTAAAGCCCCGCCTCCGCCTTCTTCGTCAAACAACAGAGTCTTGCCATCCGCTGAAAGGTCCGAGGGATAGGTGTAATCGAGCCAGGAAAGTTCATGCTGCTTGGGATCACTGTCGAAGACCCCCAGCAATTCTCGCCGCCAAGTGGCGCGGACCAGCAGCACGCGTCCATCTTTGGCAATATCAAGCAACATCAGAGCGCCGGGCAGACGCGCGACGATGCGCTGCTTGCCATCGAGTGACGTGGCATAGAGAGTTCGATCCGTGCCCGACTTGCTGGCCGTGAACCAGATTTCTTTTCCGTTCGGCGACCACGCCAGACCCTGAATGGTGAACCATTGCGTCGACAGCATCCGCTTATTGCCCGCCAGATCGACCACCGCGAGCGAGCCGCTGTCATCGCCTTGCAGCGGATGATCGGCAAACGCGATCAAGTCACCCTTCGGCGAGACTCGGGGATGCCCGATCCATCCGCCGGTCTGATACAACGGTTTTCCGATCGGGAGCTCAAGGCGATTGCGTCCACCCATGTCGCGCACCACGGCGAGATTGCTGCCATCCGGCGACCAATCCGCCCACTGCACCTGTTCCAGCATTTCTCGCGGAGCTCCTCCAGAAAGCGGAGCCCGCGCCAGCGTTCCCATACTCACCCACGCCCCGATCGCTTTGCTGTTCAGCAGCACCGCCATCTCCGAGCTCGGAGAGATCGACATCAGCTGCGTGCGGCTCAGGCCCATGGAACGGGACTCCGGAGCCTCAGGCCGCGCCGTGAATACGTCCACGGGATTTCCCTGCCATGCGGCGCTGTACAGAATCGTCTGTCCATCCGGGGCAAAGCGTGCGGATCGAATGCTGCCGCGGCGAAACGTAAGCTGCCGGTAAATCGGAGGGTCCGGCGGCGAAGTGGCGAAAAACATTTTGCCTGCGAACAATCCAAGAGCTGCGGCGACCAGCAAGCCGATGGCGAAAACCAGCGCGGCGGCAGGCATCTTGCGCCGCGCGGGCGGCGCAGCGGCAGCCATCACTTTTGTCGACGAAGAAGATTGCGCATCCGCCACTACCGACGTCCGCGAAGAATCGATGGACCGCTTCAGGCGTTTGAGATCGGCGCGCAGTTCAGCTGCGGTCTGGCAGCGCATATCGCGATCTTTTTCCAGAGCCTTGCTGATGATTTCTTCCAGCTTCGGCGGAATGTCAGCCACCAACTGGTGAGCGGCCGTAGGATGACGATTGAGAATTGCCTCGGTAACTACTGCGGAAGTCTCTCCGCGAAATGGCAGAATGCCCGTCGCCATTTCGTAGAGCACCACGCCGAATGAAAACAGATCCGTACGCCCGTCGAGCTCTTTGCCACGCAACTGTTCCGGTGACATATAAGCGACCGTACCGACGGCGGTACCGGGACTTGTGAGGTCCAGACCGGTCGCATCCCCCAGCGTCTGCGAATCGCCGCTGGTGGGCCGTCCCGCACGCGAAATTTTCGCCAGCCCGAAATCCAGAATCTTTGCATGGCCGCGGTCCGTGACGAAGATGTTCGCCGGCTTGATGTCGCGATGCACGATTCCCTTGCTGTGCGCCGCATCCAGCGCGTCGGCAACTTCGATCGCCAAAGTGAGCAGCCGCTCGAACTCCATCGGCTTGCCGTTAATCAGGTGCTTCAGCGTCTCGCCGCTGAGGCACTCCATCACAATGAACAGATGTCCTTCGTGCTGGCCGATCTCGTGAATCGTGCAGATGTTCGGATGATTCAGCGATGACGCGGCCCGAGCCTCACGCCGGAAGCGTTCCAGAGCTTGCGGGTCCTGGGATGAATCGTCAGGAAGGAACTTCAGAGCGACGAAGCGTCCGAGCTGAGTGTCTTCAGCTTTATAAACGACACCCATCCCGCCGCCGCCAAGAAGTTCAATGATGCGGTAATGAGAGACGGTCTGGCCGATCATGGACGAAGCGGGTCCCCGGGTCGCCCTTAATACAGGCAGACGTAGGGTCGAGCCATCTTAGGGGGAATTCGAAGGCGAGTCAATGCGAGCTACTCGGATTCTGTGAAGCGCCACCTGTGGCTCGCGACCATGGTTGTGGGCGCAGCTATGGGATGGAAGATTCTCCGCTGGACGGCGCGCGTCTTCTTTGCCTGGCCCGAGCCTCCCGCAGCGCAAAATGGCTGAAGGATTTATCAGCTTGCGGCATGCGCGGCGGCGATCTCCTGAAGCAGATCTGAAGCCTCCCACTCCGCGCCGTGATACCACTTGACGATTTTTCCATCGGAAGAAACGACGGCGGTGCTGAGCGAGTGAGTAAGCAGTCCGTCTTCTTCTTTGTAGGTGAGAGCAAAATAGTCGGCAAATTCCGGTAACTCGGCTTGCGGGATCGCCGAAAATTCCCAACGCTCGAACAGCGCGGGATCCTTGCTTCCCGCGCATGAAAATCCATAAGCGCGAAGAACCTTCGGCGTGTCGTGCGCCGGATCGAAGCTGATGCTGAGCAGATGTGTTTTCCCGTAGCGCGCGGGGTCCGTGCGGATCTGCCGATCGATCGCCGCGAACTCATGGCTCAGGCGCGGACAGAAGTCAGGAAATGGACAGCGCGTGTAGATCAGCGTAAGCAGCAAAATCTGGCCGCGGTACTGATGCAGCGACACTGACTTTCCATTCTGATTGACCAGCTTGAAGTCCGGCACCTCATCGCCTGGAGCCGGAATATGCACGGACGCAGCCGGCTTCGCGCCAGGATCCGAATGCCCTGTAACCTTCACATTCTCCAGCCAGTATTTGTCGGAATCGACTACGACGTCGGCGGCAATCGAATCGCCGGGCTGCACTTGATTGATCGCCGTCGCAGGCTTGAACGTGTAAGGCATAATCATGGCGTCCATAAATCCCGCGATAGGTTCGTTGTCGATGTTGGCCGTGCCCGCGTTCTTGTCTACGGATATGACTTTTCCCTTAAGCGCATAACGCTTGGCTCCGGATTGAGTCGTGGCGTTTCCCGCTTGCCATTTCCCACGGTTGCACGCGATGGAGAAACTAAGCACCGCGCACCACAGAGAAAACAAGAAAAGTCGCGACGAGAATTTAAACGCTGAAAACCTATCAGTCATAGTCAGTCCTCATTTATTCTTGATTATCTCCGATTCCTGTTCAGGCAGGGCGTCCCCGAACTTCAGTAGTGGAATCGGTAGCGAAACTCCACATAAATCTCGCGCGGATTATTCCAGTGGAAGCCGCCGAAGGTCACGCTGTTGTCGAGTTCCACCCGGCGGTTGGCCACATTCATGGCGTTCAGCGAAGCCGAGAAGCGCTCGCCAAAATCTTTGCCGAAAGAGAGATCGAATGTTGTGTGTTGCGGCAAATAGTTTCCCGGATATGGCTGCCCCGGAAACGCGTTGCTGAATCCTGAGCCGTAATAAACATTGGTGGAAGCATAGGCGTGCCACGGCAGGCTGACGTCGCCACCTACATTTAGCGTGTTTCGCTGGTCGTGGTCGAGCGGACACAGACCAGGGTTTGGAAAACAAAGAACAGTAGAGAAGTCGGTCAGGCCGCCGGTAATGGCCCCTCCGCCCTCAGCGATTTGATTCGAGTAAGCGAGGTGAATCTGGCCACGATGCGCGATACGCGGCGAGCGCAGCGTGGCCTCCCACCCTCGAATCGTTGCCCGTGCAATGGTGATAGGGAAAAAGAGATTCGATTCGCCGATATTGTTGTGATCGAAAAAATTCACCACGTTGGTGCGAAACGTGTCGGCATCGAAAATCCATCCGTGAAAGGGAATCGTCACCCCATACTGATGTTCCTCATCGCGTTCGCCGTAAAGGGCAATGAATCCCAGATTGCTGGCTTGCGCAAACTGCAGCAACGGACCCGAAGCCGTAATCAGCGGCGGCGCCTGATAGTAGTGCCCGTAAAACGCACGGAACGTCCAGTTAAGATGCGGCACGTTTACTGCGATCCCAAACCGGGGACTGATCGCGCTTTCGGAAACTCCCCCCGAAAAGTGCGTAGGACGCATCCCCGCCGTAAGCGTGAGCCAGGAAACAGGTTTGAATTTGTCATCAACAAAGAATGCCGCCAGACTGCCGCTCGGATGCTCCGTATCAGTAAAAGGAGCTCCCTCGGCATTGTTGATTACTCCGAACAGTTCATTATCCTGCTGGTAAAAGCTGTACACGCCCATCTGAAAATTATTCTTCGCCACATTTGCCCCGAAACTCACTTGCCCGCCACCGTAGGTCGAGCTGCGATGCTCGGTCGTAGCCACGGGATCCGTCGGCGCGCTGTCGTAGTCGGCGGCATTGTAGTGAAAGAATGGCGATACCGTCAGAAGAACCTTCGAATTGAAAGTGTGCACCCAGGAAAAATTCGCAATCGCATCCGACTCGTGGTCTCCATCTCGCAGGTTGAGGCTGGGATACTGCGCCATAAATCCATTCGCCGCGATGGGCGCATTTTCGATGTCATCCGGATTGGGGTCGTAGGGAATCTGATAATAATCCCTGCGTAATGAAGTCACGAGCCGCAATTGATTCGAGGAATCGACATTGAAAATCAGCGACCCGAAGCCGCCATACCCGTTCTCCGCGTCGTGCACAACCTGCGGCACGGGCGTCTGAATCCCGAGATTACTGCGATTCGCGTTCAGTCCAACGTAATAGGCAAAGCGTTCGCTGTGACTGCCGAAGCTCAGCGCCTCGTTGGTCTGATAGAAATTTCCCGCGCTCACCACCAGCTCGGCCTGCCGGTTGCGCTCAAAGCCCGTCCGTGGCACTACATTGAATACGCCGTAAGTCCGATCGCCAAACTCAGCGCCATAACTCCCCCGGTCGACTTCAAGATAGTCAATGTCCTTGGGATCGAACTGCGGACCGAGATTCGATGCGATGTTGGTATTGGGCACGGGCACACCATCAATCAGCCAGCTGGTTTGGTGGCCGCCGCGAATGTGAAGCTGGTCATGCGTGATGTAGGCGCCGGGAACATAATCCGTAATCATGGCCAAACTATTGCTGCGCGCCGCGCCCGGAGTGTGCTCAATATCGAGCCGGCTCACCAGCGTGGTCGGCGTGGCAGAGTCGATGGGAATCGCCTCTGGTGACCCCGATACCTGGATGGTTTCCTTGTTCGTCGCGACGCTCAGCGAAAAATGCACAACCGGTTGTGATCCGGAATTCACTCGGACACTCGCCGCAGCCTGATTGAAATTCTGAGCTACCACAGTCACCGTGTATTCGCCGAGAGCGACCGCATTGAAAACAAATTGACCGGTCGCGTCCGTATTGGCAGTGGTGGCCCAGTCCGAAGTCTTCGAGCGCAACATCACCATCGCATTCTCCACTGGCCGGTGTTGCGGATCATGAACGATGCCCCGAATCGATCCCGAGACTTGGGCGCTGGCGCATGCCGCCAGTAGAAGGAACGTCGTCAACCAAATGATGGTGCGTGTGAAACGCATTCAGTCTCCAAGGTGATCAAGTCGAACTTCTGATTGAGTGCCGAGCCCATATGCATGAAGGCTGTTGGTCGCAGCGCTGAAACGCGGCGCCACCCACACGAAATTACTAGCGGGGTTCACAACCTGCAGTTTTGAGCGAGATTTAGCTCAGGAGATCGAATGCGGAGGTGCGCGGCTGGACTGGAAACCGATGAGGTCGGTGTCCGGAAAACTCGTGCTTCGCGAGCTGAGTCGACTGCCGACCTTCCAAACGTAATAATTTTTGACCGGCGGCGCCGTTTGCGCCCATCGATCCGTCGTGACCGCGCGGCAGCACTCGTGGTTACAGCAATCACCCAATCGCAACACGAGCTGATCGCTGCCGGAGGTTGTCCGTTCGTGGCAAGAGTGAACCGTCTTCCGCAGGCAGCAGGCATGCGGCGCGGGAGCATAGATCGCCAGCGCTAGCGGAACCAGGTTCCCCACGAGCGCGAACAGCAACAGAAATTTGGCGATCCGTCGATGCATGCTTAACTCTGAAGCTTACCAATCTACGGATGCCAAAAGCAACGAGTGTGCCCACCAAACATCCGGCAGCTTCCCGCTACTAGCTTTCGGCATACCCTTTTCGGCATACGCTTTGTATAAAGTACGGCACGAACATAAAAATGGATTGCTCCTCAAGGATACAGCGGCGCGCGCCAAGAGCATAGGGAAGGTTAGCGGATCATGCTCTCCCGCGAATCTTGGCCCACCACCAGCTCACGCCCACGAACAGAAATCGCCAGTCTTGGAAAAATTCCGGAGGCTTGCCCTCAAATGCATGGCCGACGAATTGAAAAATCCATCCCAGGATAAAAAGACCAAGCCCGTACGGCCACAACCGGTGCATAAAAATGGCGCCCGCAAAAATCAGGATCGCGATCACAATCGTCGGAATCCCCAGCGTGTGGCAGGCCCGGTTCACCGGATGCCGATGGCTGGAAGCGTATTGCGCGATCCACTGCTCGTTGCTACGATTCCCCAGCATGGCGAAGATCATACACCCGCGAGAGGAGTAACTGCGGGGCCGAGCCGTCGCGGAATTTGATGTTGACGCAGTACCCAACTGCCCCGGGGACCTAAGTAGCTCCGTCGCCGGAATGCGCTGCACCCGGAAGCCAAAAGACTCGAAAAGAAATCTCTACGCTTTCACCTGCGTCTGTCTCTGCCGTCTCATCCGCAAAAAAATCTCCCGATGCCGCGTGGCCTTTTCCAAATCCCCGCCCGGATGCGTATACAGTGCGGCCAGCCAGCGATGCGCGGCGATCAGCCCCGGCAACATGCTGAGAGCGGTTTCAAAGGCCAAAGCGGAGCGGTCGCGGTGGCCGAGGCGCGCCAACGCGACTCCCAGATAGAAGTGACCCAAAGGCAGAAAATGCTGCAGCCCCACGGCCAGCAGAGCCTGTTCGGCAGCCTCTTCATTTCGCCGCTGCCGCAGCCGCACAACGGCCAATCCTAAATGCGCTTCGGGACTGTCCCCATCGATCTCGAGCGCGCGCTGGAAAGCGCGGTCGGCGTCGTCGGTGCGCTTCTGGCGCAGGTAGGTTTCGCCAATACGTAAGTGTAGATCGGGCAGGTGCGGGTCAGCGCTTTCCGCCTTGAGCAGGCACGCCAGCGCCGCATCCATGTCACCTTCTTCGAATTGAATGATGCCCATCAGCAAATCCGCCCACGGGCGCGGCTTTTGAGCCGAAGGTTCCCGCGGAGCATCGGTGCCTGAATCAGCTTCCGGCTGCGCACCCTCCGGAGCTGTCCCTTCTCCGAGCGCTTCCGCCTGGATTTTTTCATCGCCCGCGTCTGCAGCAACTACCTGGGCCGCGATTCCATGCTCCGCTGTTTCTTGCTCTGTGGCCGGCTCTTGCTTCGGCTGCGGCTGCGGTTTCGGCTTGAGCACTAACAATTTTTGCAACAGGTCTTTCGCCTCAGCACGTTTCCCCAGAGCCAGATAACACTGTGCGAGATGCTGCATGAAGCGCGCTTCGTCGGCATACTTCTGCGTCAGTTCCTCAAAAATTGTCAGCGCCTCGGTGTATCTGCGCGAATCCATATAAGAACGCGCCAGGTTGTACTGCTGCTCGCGCACGGCGCTGGCAACGGCTTTTTCCTGATCCTCGCTGAGCGGTTGAATGTAGCCGAGCGCAACGAATTGTTGCAGGACGGCCTGCGCCGCCGCCGGATCCATTCTCAAATCGGCGGGATGCATTCCGCATTCACCGAGCTCTTTTTCCCAACTCGGAATGCGCGTGATCTGCGGCGGATCTTCAAATGCCTGCACCAGCACACGCCCGTCCATATCCTCGCCCACAGGCAATCCAAACAAAGTCAGAATGGTCGGCGTCACATCCAGCAGTGTTGCGCCGTAAATTCGTTCGTCCTGCCTGATGTGCTCACCCTTCATGCACACCACGCCGAACTGGCGATGCTGCACCGCCGGACCTGCCGGCTCCATCGGAATGCCGCGCGGACGCAGATGATCGGAATGAAAGCCATGGTCGGAAACCAGAATCACCGTGGCGTCCGGACCGGCCATATCGAGCAGCGTCTGTAACATCATGTCGTGGAAGCGGTAGGCGCCGTTGACTACGTCTTTGTAAATCTCAAACTTATCCTCCGGAATGCCTTCCATCTTGGGCGGATGGTAGTGCATAAAGCCGTGGCAGAAGTGGTCGATTCCGTTGTAATACACCGCTAGAAAATCCCAGGGCTCATTCTGCAGAATCCATGTGGCCGCGTTGTGGATGGAACAATTCTCCGACAAAATTTTCGCGAACGATTGCAGGCCTTTATCTTTTTCCTGATCGATCTCCGCCGCGCGAGGAATCCACGGGAGGATAGCGGCCTCGCTCACTTCGGCGGGATGCATGCGCAGCTTCGCAAATTCATCGCGCAACTTTTCAGGATGCACCGCGCCCGGCGGCAACGGCCACGGCTTATCCAGCGCGCCCACCGCGTAAGGGAAAAGATCGGAGACCGACACTCCATTAATCGGCTCCGCCGGATGCCCCGCGAACCAACCGAGCACATGAGTTTTATATCCGCGCTGCGTCAGAATATTCCACAGGGCTTTAACTTTCCGCGACGTGCTAGTCACTGGCCGCACGCCCCCGGTCTGCGGATCGGGCTCCATAAAGCCGAGAATCCCATGCTTGTCCGGACGCTTGCCGGTGGCAATCGAGTTCCACAGCATGGGAGAAAGAATCGGCCGCAGCGTGGCGATATTTCCCATGACGCCGTGATTGATGAAGTCATCGAGCGTGGGCATCAGGCCCTGATCGATCAGTGGATTGGCAATTTTCCAGTCGGCCGCGTCCCAGCCGATCAAGAGAACTTTCTTGGCGAGTGCACTCATGCAGGTCCAATGCGGGGATGGGTATCCCTTGGGGAGGACAGTTTACTACATGTTAGAACGTTCGTGGACGGGCTTTCGTCACTGCGATCAAGCATAGGAATCATCCGGAAGTTGGCTCCTGCGGCGGGCTCGCGAATCCTTTCGCGCTTCCGTGTGACTGTGTTTTGCACGACCACTCTTGGCCCAGGATGATGACAGAGAAGGGGAGGCGATTGGGTCCCTTTGTTTGCAGCCTCCTCGGAAGCGTTTTCGGGGTTGACCGCTGCTCGGTTTTCGGGTATTCCTTACTGCAACTTTAAGCTCGGTTCCTCCCCCCCCCGATTTACTGTCTCGGCCCACTTCGTCCCAAAATCCAATAAGGAGAACTTCGCCATGCGCACGCTGAAAACCTGTTGTCTAGTACTTGCCTGCGTCGTACTTTCCCTCAGCACCTTCGCAAGTGGGCAGCCGCCAGTCACCTTCGATCAGGTCGCAAAACTGACCGCGCCCGACGGCGCAGCCAACGACCAGTTCGGCAATAGCGTCGCCATCGACGGCAATACCATTGTTGTCGGAAAAGCCGACGGTACCGTCCAAAGCGCCTTCGTATACCAAAACAATTCGGGAATCGTGACTCAGGTCGCCGAGCTGACGCCCTCCGACGGCGTTGCTGGCGACCGCTTTGGACTTTCCGTGGCCATCAGCGGAAACGTGATCGTAGTGGGTTCCGCCCACCTCCACCACGACCCCCAAAACAGTGGCTCGGTATACGTCTACCTAGAGCCCGCCGGTGGCTGGACCGACATGACGGAAACGGCAGAACTCAGCTTCATGCAGAAAGGCGGCGGGATTGGCAGTAGCATCGGCACAACGGGAAACGAAGTGGTATCGATCAATAATAATGACGGCTCTGTCGTTGTGTGGAACGAGCCCAGCGGCGGATGGGTCTCCACCTCAAAGCCGAACGCCCAGTTGCTCACCGGCTCGCCCGGCAATAACCTGGCAAACGTAGCCATCAGCGGAAACGTCATCGTGGCCGGCTGCCCGCGGGCCTTCCAATACGGCTCGACCTTTCTTTATGTGAAACCGACGAGCGGCTGGAACAAGATCGGCATCACGCCAACCGCAAGACTGGTGGGCAGCGGTGACTTCGGCGGAGGCGGACAGCAGGTCGCCATCGGCGGAAACACAGTCGTCTCAACCACGGGAGCATCTGTCTTCGTTTTCGTGAAGCCGTCCTCCGGCTGGGCCAACATGAATGAAACCGCAACCCTCACCGACGCCAACGCCACAAACGATCTGTTTGCTGTCTCGGTCAGCGGAGGTGCAGTCGTTGTGGGCGATTCCGCACAATTGGTAGGAGTCAATCCTTTCCAGGGCGCAGCGTTCGTTTTCCTGAAGCCTTCGGGCGGCTGGAAAAATCTTACGACCGCGAATGCGGAACTGACCGCGAATGACGGCAACATCGGCGACAATCTCGGGGTCTCGATAGCCGTCAGTGGCGGGACGGTAGTCGCAGGCGCGCCACTCGCCCAGATCGGGTCCAACGCCACGCAAGGGGCCGCCTACGTGTTTGCACAGCAGTAACCGCTTCCATCGCGAGTCAACACGGGGCTGTCGGCAATCGACAACCCCGTGCCTTGTCCATGTCGCAACCGTGCTCGCAAAGCGCACCTCTCTAACGTGGCAGTCTAAGAAAGGTGCCGCCCCTACGGCGAGATCTTATATACGACCCCGAAACCGTTGGCTCCCCCGTCATGTGTAGCGCCATAGAGATTGCCGGTGCCGTCCCGCACTAACCCGGCCCAAATATTCTCGCCATCCCCTCCGCCCGTAAAATCGTGAAGGTCCCGAAATGTCCATCCACTCGCTGAGTGCGCCAACTCAAAAGCCATTCCCAATCCGTGGGCGCCATCGTTGAAAGTCGTTCCGTAAAGATTGCCGTGCCCATCCGTGATCAAACTGGCAAACGATCCCGGACAGTCGAAACACTGTCCATTCGGCCCAGCGCCCGATCCGGCAAAGGAATAGAGCACGTTGAAGGTCCATCCTCCGCTGGTTGGAGAAAGCTCATAGATCGTGCCCCCGCCAGCGGAGCCACCGAAGGCGGTAGCGCCATAGAGATTGCCAGCGCCATCCACGATCAGGCCGGAGTATGGCGCTCCTCCATCGGCGCCTCCCGAAAAGTTATAGAGAACGGTCTGATTCCATCCCGAGCCTTCCTGCGTTAGTTGATAGACGATTCCACAACCGGTGAATCCTTGTACATTGCAATTGGTGCCGGTACCGCCGGCAATGGTAGTGCCGTACATTTTTCCCGCTTGATCGAAAATCACTCCCGATGCAGGCTCAGCTCCGTTGCTCACCGAACCGAAATCGATAAAAGAATTCTCTTCCCAGTTTCCCGGGCCATTTTGCGTGAGTTCGAACATCACCCCACATGCGTAGTTATAGATACAATCCCCGCTGTCGCCTCCAAGAAAAGCAGTGCTGTAAAGGCTCCCCTGATAGAGCGTCGCGGGCTGCAAACCGTAAGGCGCAATGCCATCCAGTCCGCCCGTAAAGCGATGCAGCACGCGCTCGGTGCGCGGCGGCGGAGTGAGTTCATATACCGTGCCGCACCCTTCATAAATGGGAATGCCCCGGCACTTCCTGCCGCCCGCCTGGGTTTCGCCAATCAAGGCGCCAGTCGACGTAATCAAAATGCCCGCCGGTCCCGCACCGTCGTTGGCCGGAAATCCCTGAAAACTATAAAGCGTATTAAACGCCCAGCTGGACCCGCCAGGCGAAAGCTCGAATGTGGTGCCATACCCAACGCCGCCGGTAAAAGCAGACCCGTAAAGGTTTCCCGTCGTATCAATCGCGAGCCCTCCCACAGGATTTCCTCCGTCAGCTCCGCCGGTGAAGTTATAAATCACGGTGAAGGTTTGGGCGGACGCGGACGTTGCAGCAAATAAGAGTAAGCCAGCAGCTAAGGCTAAAGTTAGGTTGCCGATAAGTGGGAGCGTGCGGCGAGTCATAAGTTGCCTCCGGGCAGGACTAATATCCCAATCGGGGTCCACAGCCCAGAGTTAGACTGTTGTTACGGGGCAGGAGTTGTGAGCATATTTCGATTCCTCGCTTCAAAACTACTGGATTACGCGGAACGTTTTGTTGCTACTCAGTGCGCATTCGGAATGCGAACGTTCGGCCGATGGCCCGCACTTTTTGTGATGTTCTTGCAGGCCTCGCCCTGAATTGTGCCGGCGTCACCAAAGGCGACGGAGAATGCATCGCACGACAGCGGAGCTCCGCCGTTGCCGCTGAAGGTTAGCGGGTTGTAGAAACCCCCGGCGCTTAAATTCGTCTCCAGCACTCCTTCTTCACTGTTGTTCGAGACGGTCATGTCAAACATGATGAGATCGCTCTTGACGCCCAGACGAATCCCCGGGCCAATGTTGCTGCTCACTAACGTGCCGCTTCCAACAGTTAGTGACGAGCCTTCGAGCGAGATGCCGCCACGCGAACCCGGATCTGCGTTGGCGCTGCCGTTCTTGGTGACAACGTGCGGACCATATATTTGCGCAGCGGACGATTGGCTCAGCGTTAACCCTACGGTGGAATGTCCGGCGATGGTGGTCACCGCATTTTTCCCTTGGGAGTCGATTCCCGAATAGAAGGTGATGGAAGATGCGCCGTTTACAGTAATGCCGGTGCTGCCATTGTTGGCGATGTTGAATGCGCTGAAGAACGTAGCGGAAGCCGCGTCATTCATGCTCAGGCCGGTATTGTTGTTCTCGATTACGCCGGGCGTGGCTGCTTCTCCGCCAAAGAACAGAAGGCGGCCGCCATCCATACTGATGCCCGGCCCGGCATTTCCAGAAATCGTCGCCACGCCAAAGTTCAACTGTACCTGCGAGCCGTCGATGGCCAGGCCGCCGCTCCCGTTTCCGTTGCCGTTGCCGAAGCCATTTCCGGAGATGATGATGCGCTGGGTGGGGTACGTGCCAATTGTTATCATCGATTCATTCGCGACAAAGATGCCCTCAGAGGCATTGTTCGTGAAGCTCGAATTCTGAATGACAAGTTCCGACGTCATGTCGATGTCGAGTCCGTCCGCAGCACTGTTCTGCACGGAGCAATTCTGCATGAGAACGGGGCTCGAAGAAGAGGTAATGTACACGGCCGGTGAGCCTCCCTCGATGATCAGATTGTCGAGGGTAATGTTGTGAGATCCGGCGACTAACAAAGTAATCCCCGGCGGGTTGGCTGCGTTGACAATGGTAGCAACGTGTCCGCTGGCAGCCTGAATGGTGAGCCGGTCGAACTGCGATACCGTAACGTTCTCGCTACAGGTTCCGCCGACCGTGATGGTATTGGGGCCGACCAAAGAGAGGGTGTTCAGGGCAGCGCTGATGCTGCTAAAAACCTTGTGGTTGGAGCCCGAACAGTCGACCGTGACATTGGCGGCGAAAGCGGGCAGAGACAGCAGCAATGTAACGAAAACTAGATTGAAGAAACGCGCACGTCGGGGATGCAGAGCGGACATACATGCCTCCGGAGCGGACGATTGCGGATGCGAACACGGGGCCAAAACGTCTGCGCTGCGCAATATAGGCCGCGGGGTACCGAATGTCAACCGGGAGTTGGCTGGTGTCCTAGGGTTTCAGCGAATTCCCCATCATCAAGGCAAACAGCAAAGGAAGGTAAATAACCGTAGCCTGCAGCACATGCCGCGCCAGCATCTTCGATCGCGGAGCATTAATCGGCATCTTCAGGAACGCAAGGCGCGCTCCGAAATAAAATAGCGCGACGCCCAGCACGACCGCTCCCACCATGTAGATCTTTCCCGCCATGCCGAAAACACTCGGCAAAACACTGAGTGGAATCAGAATCAAAGAGTAAGCAACGATGCGCCGCGCCGTCGATCGTCCATCTTCTTCGACCACCGGCAGCATGCGAATTCCGCCCGCTGCGTAATCTTCACGATAGAGCCATGCAATCGAAAAGAAGTGCGGAAACTGCCATACAAACAAGATCGCAAACAGAATCGCAGTGCCCCATTCCAGTTGCCCGCGTGCAGCGGTCCACCCTAAAACTCCAGGCATAGCTCCAGGAAAAGCGCCTACAAAAGTGCAGATTGGTGAGATCTTTTTCAGGGGCGTATAAGCCGCGAGATAAACCACCGACGTGAGGAAGGTCAACAATCCTGTAAGCGGATTACAAAACACAGCCAGATAAATCGATCCGCCCAGCGTCGCGATCAACCCAGCCGTGGTGGCATGCAATAGGCTCATGCGACCAGCCGGCAACGGACGTTGCGCCGTCCGCCGCATGTGCCCGTCTACTTTATGTTCCATCACTTCATTCAGCGCCGCGGTTCCGCTGGAGACCAGGCCGATGCCGAACAGCGCATGAAAAAGCCCCCACGAGAGCGATGAGACTCCCGATTTCTGCGCCCCGAAATAGTAACCGCACCATGCCGTCATGACGATGAGTGTAGTGACGCGGGCCTTCATCAATTCGGTGTAGTCGCGCAGCAGCGAGCTGGCTGGCTTGCTATGAAGTGACATGGGTTGGGTCATCGTGCTCATGAAAAAAGTTAGTGGTGTGGTTGTCCTACCACGTCAAATCGGAGAAACCAACTTTCGAGTCTAGCAAAGATGGATTCTTTCAGAAAGCCGCGTGCAAACCCACGGATTGCATAGGTACTATTACGGCTTCCGAAAGTCAAGTCCTAAAGTCAGAACCCATTACGCAATGCACATTCCTTGAGTGTTTCTATTGCGGTGCACAGCTAAATCTCACGGTGGCAAATCTCATGCGTTGCGCGCAATCAATCGCCAGTCAGGGCGAAGTTCACCATGATCTGCGTTTCAACTGCCATGGCTTTTCCATTCAACAGATACGGCTTGTATTTCCATTGCTTCACCGCGTCCATCGCTGCTGGCGCGAGCATGGGATGGCCGGAGATCAGTTCGAGGCTCACCACGTCGCCCGCAGCGCTGATCGTGCCTTCATCAGTACATTCCCCTGGATCCTGGCTGCTCGGGCCAAGTCCGGATACGTTGGTTGCACTTTGCTCACAATCAGCCCTTGAGCGACGCCCTGGGAAACGCGCACTCTTTGCCCAGGCACCGCAGCTCCGGAGTTGTAATTATTCTGAGTGGCGGGACTCGCGCCCATCGTAGAAGGAGCGGCATGAAGAGTGATGGGACCCTTCTGTTCTACAACCTGCCCGCCTACCAGGCAGGTAGCCGCCTTGCCATCGGAAGAACTTCGCACCGTGCCGCTCTCATCCGAACAATACGCGCGCTGACCCCAATCCGCGACTGACGGTTCAGCAACGAGCTGGTAATGAGACGCGTCGCAAGCCGAAATGGCGAAGACATAGCCATTTTTCTTGCCACTCATCAATTGCGTGTCGTAAAGGTAGAAATGATGTCCCGGCTCTTTGCCCGTTTTTCCGAGCGCGGAGAGCGCGCAAGCAAATCCACCCTGTGCCGACTGGTATGAATTCTCGGCGGAGATCACTAAACGCATCGACATCAGCGCCATCTGTTCGTTCTGTTCGCGCTGGCGTTGCAAAAGACTCTTCAGGAATGCCGGATCGGCGAGAGACACCCGCACCGAGGCGCCCACTTCGTTAAGTCGCCAGACGCCGGATTCCATCTTCATCACGAAAGTGAAGTGTGGAATCAGAGGAATCGCTTCCTCCTTTCCGTCGCGAGTAAGGTGCAAGGCGAGTTCGATTTGATCTTCGTCTCCGGAGAGCGTGTCGCTTTCCACGGTGACGTCCGTCTTGTTGTGATTTCCGTCAGCGATATCTGTGATAGCGAATATCACGGAACCTGTATCGAAGGTTTCGACTTTCTCGTTCCCCTGCTGGGCTTGCTTTGCCAACGAAGCGAAAGTGCCGAGCACACTTTGTCCATCGGCACTCTCGAGATCTTGAAAAGCTTGGCGCGTGACTTCGGGAAGATGTTTTTCCAGATGGTTCGGTGCTTGACCGAAAAACATTTCGATCAGCGCCTGGCGTGCCGTCTGTGGAGGAGCCGCCTGCGATGCCGCGGTTTGAGCGTTAAGGGAAGACAAGACCAAGGCAGAGAGAGCAAAAGCAGCACCAGATAAAAGGCGCATCCAAGCCTCCCGGAATCCACGGAGTGAGCTTAACAGAATTGCCGTAACCGGGAGTAAGGCGTTCCCAGCACGCGACTAATCGCTGCCGGAAGGAGTGCTAAGAATTTCCGGCGGATCAAAAAAACATTGGTGCCACAGCGCGGCATCCGACAACGTCCCCGCCTTCCATTGCTGAAGGGTAGCGAAGGTGGCGGCAATCATCCCGCCGTCGGCGGAGTCGAAGATTAACACAATGCCCGCCAGTTCCTGCGCTTTCTGCGCCAGCTCCACATAGTCTCTGTCGAGCACCGACTTAGCGAATTCCAGCCGGAGAGCCGGCCCCGAATCCTTCCCGGTCTCGTCGGTTTTTTCCACCGACACAATCTTTACTCTCATTCCACGGAGTGGAGCCCAGTCTCCCGGGAAAGGTGCGACTTCCTCGCGCGCGATGTGGAATATCTCCGCTGCAGTGGGCACTGCGGCGGCGCTCGGGGGCGCATCGTTCTCGGGAACGCTGTCCGGCATCTCCAGGTTATTGCGCCATATCCATCCCCGCGACAAGCCGGAAATCCGCACATGCACCCAATCGCGATTAAAATCCAGCATCTCGAATTCGTCGTGGACGCTGGCCAGAAATAAAGTTTTGGCGTTCAAGCTCGCCGACGCCACGACCGGCGTGCCCGACTTCTTTACCGCCACCAGGTTCTTGGGCCGCGCCTGGTTCTTGAGAATCTCCTCCAGGTTGTCTGCCTCGTTTTGCAGCGGACCACCGTCCTTATGCTCGGCTTTTTTCGAGCTGCTGTTCGTGCCGTTCTTCTCCTGCTCCGCCAGACTCTGCGCCAATGAGGATGAATAATTGCCCCTGACATCCGGCAGGCGGGGGACGGGAGCCGAGATAGTCGGTTCCGTTGAGGCCGGCGGATTCGCCGGCGGCCTCGCCGCTGCAGTTGCCGGAGCGCTTGGTCTCGCAGGAGGCGCATTGGCCGCGAGTTGATCCGCGAGTTGATCCAGCAGATCGGTCTCAAGCCGGCCGTTCGAAGTCAACAGTTGATAGCCCGCTTTCGCTGCCACCGGATCGGCATACCAGGCCGTCACCTGTACGCTTACTCGCACTACCGAGCCTCCGGTGGGCGCGGCGAATACTTGAAACTTGGATTGATAATATCCGCGCTGGTAGCGATCGATCGGACGATCGGCTGAGGTCGCGAAACTATCGAGCACGGGAAGGCGCCCGGCTATTTGCATTTCCTTCAGAACTTTTTCGACCGCGGCTTTGGATTGCGGAAAACTCCGCTCGTACCCTCCGCTTTGCGCGAAAGCGCCCGCACAAACCAGTACAGCCGCTGCCACCAGCAGTCGCGAAAAAACTCGGGATGCCGCCGTCCGCCGCCTCATGGCGCCAGCTCCAACTGCTCGCGCTGCATCCATCCATGCTGCCCGTCGTGAGTCTCCACCCCGTACCAGTAGGGCGTGTTTATCAAAATCAGGACTTCCGTCCCCGGAGTCAGCAACTGCAGCGTGCCCGCAGTGTGGAATGGCGCGGACTTGAGCGGAGCTCCGGGTGCTTTCACCAGACGTTCCACCTGCCTGCGAAGATCCTTAACGCGTTCTTCCAGAGTTTGCGCAGGCTGTGTCTGCGCTGAAGGTGACAACTCCGAAGACGGATTTGGCGCAGCTTGCGAGGGCATCTCCGTGCTAACCTCTGCTGCCGCCACCGACGACGGCGAATCGGGGCTTTGCGTGCGCGACGCGGAGACTCCTTGATTCTGCATCGCCAGATATTGCTTCTTCGCCAACATCTCCTGGCGCTCTTTCTGGGCCTCGACGTTCTGACTCTTCATCACCTCGATTGCATCAAGGTGCTCCCGAATGTCCTTGTACTCGCTGGTTTCCACCGATCCGTTGGATTGGTGCACGGTATGGCGAAAGTCTTCTTCAAAAAGCGCGTCGATCCGCAAGACCGTATTCTTGTCACCCTGAGGCTGCACGATATAGCGCACTACCAGAGTCCCAACATCGCCGCCATCTTTGAAGTTGCGCGGGTCGATGGCCTGCATGCGGACCTTGTAGAAAACCTTGCCGCCTTCGTTCCACGGCGGAAAAACTCGCGAGGAATCGGCGGCTTTCGCCCCTGCGACAAATTCGTCTTTGTTGTATTCCTTGGTTCCCCGGATCACGCCATTCTGCGCTACATCCTGCACCACTTGTTCTACTTCGCTCTCCGCGATCGGGATGTTGATAATCAAACCTTCGCCATAAGACACTTTATCTTTATCCTTGGCCTGGCTCCCGACAGCCATCGCCGCGAGGAATGAGACTAGAAGCAGCGGAAGCAATTTGCCGGACCGGCTAAAGCACGCGAAAACAGGCCAGTTGCGGCGGGGAGCGCCGTCATTTGCGATTCTAAACATGGCCCATAAAATCAGCCAGCGATTTCCCATGCCCATTCGCCAACCCGCTCCGATCTTCATTTCCTCCACAAAGTCTCGTATGCAGAGCACGCAGCTGTCAACCCCGTCCGCCAACTTGACTCCCAAGTCCAGGAAAGGCCGTCCCCCAGATGACCTTGTAAAATATTTGTAAAAAAAGTCTTGTAAACCCCTTGAAATTCCTCTTTGCGCCGTAGTAGGATTCACCCCCGGTAAGGTGGTAGGACCTCGGCACGAAGGTTCTGCTGGAGTTGAAACGCGAAAGGGGTTTCTCGTTTCGGCCTGCTTTTACTAGGCATCTGCGGTGTTTATCGCTGTTTGTGGGAGTGCGGTTCAGCAAGAAAAACTGATTTTGATTCGAATGCCGAGGAGTCCGGCCATGCACGTTTCGAAGCGTTTGCGGATTCGCAGTGTCGCTCATTTTGCGACGTCCCTCTCTGCTGTTTTGCTCATTCTCGCAGCTTTAGTGATGACTTGCAGCCAGCCCGCGAATGCCTTGCCGGCCTTCGCCCGGAAGTATGGCTTGCGCTGCTCCGCCTGCCACGAGTCTTGGCCGATGCTGAATTACTTTGGACAAAAGTTCAAAGATAACGGCTATCAGCTTATGAACGACCGTGACGCCCCGATCTGGCAAAACCCGGGGTACTGGCCGGTAACCTTTCGCATCACGCCCATCTGGCACCGCGTGAGCACCGGCAAGGTTGCCGTGGATCAGGGCACCGGACAGACCAGGATCACATCGTCCGGATTCGATATCACCGGACTCGACTTCCACACCGGCGGAGTGCTGGAAAAAAACTTTTCCTTCTACGTGCTTCCGTCGTCCGACAATACCGGCGCCTTCCACTTTGAAACAGTGATGGCGCGTCTCGATAACCTGTGGAGCAGTCCCTGGCTCAACGTGAAGCTGGGTAAGTTTGAACTCGACAACCTGCTCTCCGAGAAGCGCATTCTGACGCTCACTGGAAACGGCGGTATCTACCAGCTCTATCACTTCATCCCTGTAGGCGACGGCAACATCTTTGGCCAAATGGGTGACAACCAGCTCGGCCTTGAAGTAATGGGTCACTCCTACAACGATCGCACCCGTTACTCTGCCTCGCTGCTAAGTTCCTCAGATGGAACTCCCGGCCTGGTTTACGGAGCCAATTCCTACAGCGGGTTCTTCACCGCCAGCCAAGCCTTCGATACCGGCAAGGCTGGAGTGCAGCGCATCGGCGCTTACGCATTCCTCGGAGAAGCGCCTACTACGTGGCTGACCAGCGGCGGACCCAACGGAGCGATTCCCGGTTCAGGCATCGGCAACAAGGGCTTCAGTCGCGAAGGCTTTGTCGGTCAGTTTTATTTCGGACAGCACGTCGATCTTCAGGTCGTCACCCAGCATGGTTCCGATAATGCCTGGTTTGGTCAAGGCTACGGCGACCTGCCCGACCTGCAGAACGGCCAGAACAATCAGCCTCCGGCAGCCTTGCCCGCCGGTGCTAGGGCCCCGAGTTGGAATGGCGTCCTCCTGGAGCCTCATTACGTTTTCAGCCCGCAGCTGATCTTCATCGGTCGCTACGAAACCATTCGGATGTCACAGCAGGCCAACGGATCTGGATCGGCGCTTCCGACGCCATCGAATCTGGGCAACATCTCAACCTACACCGTCGGCTTCCGTTACAACCCGTTTATGACCAGCCGCGCTGGTTTCGCATGGCACAACGAGTACAACTGGTGGCATCAGGTTGGAACCGCTCCGGATGGCACCAATCTGAACCAAAGCGAACTGCTAACCGGATTTGACTTTGATTTCTAAGCTCTGTTTGAGAGGGATAGACATGCGGACAGGATTGCAAAAGTGGTCGCTTTGGTTGGGTGCGGCTGCATTGTTGGCGCTCCCGCTGACTTCATCGGCACAGCTCTCGAGTGATCAGCTGAAGGCGTGGCAGAGTGCGCCGACCGCGGTCAGTCACATCGGCAACCTGACTGGGCACGCTGTCGCTGCGGCGCCCGACTACCGCAGGTATTGCGTGGGCTGCCATGGTGAGTTGGGCGATGGGAACGGCGAAAACGCGAAGTGGTACGAGCCCCCCTTGTTCCCCAAGCCCCGTGACTTCCAGTTGGGCATTTTCAAGTGCCGCTCCACCCCGAGCGGGACTTTGCCCACGGATGAAGATCTTTTCGATACCATCGCTCGCGGCATGGACCGCTCCACGATGCCACAGTGGAGCACCTTCACCAAGCAGCAGCGCGCGGACCTTGTGGCCTGGATCAAGCACTTCTCTCCGCGCTGGGCGAATGAGAAGCCGGGAGATCCCATAAAGATTCCGCCCGAGCCGGCTGTAACTCCGGAGCGCATCAAGGCGGGACGCGAAGTATTCGCCCGCGTCCAGTGCTGGAAGTGCCATGGCGTGCAGGGCATGGCCAACGGCCCTTCTGCTAACACTCTCACCGACGATCTCGGACGGCCTATTGCGGCATTCAACTTTACCGACGGTGCCCGGCCAAAGTGTGGCGACACCGATCAGGACATTTACCGCATCTTTATGACCGGGCTGGATGGCACTCCCATGCCATCTTTCGCCGATAACATCAAGCCCGATGAGGCTTGGGATCTAGTCTTCTATCTGCGTACCTTTATGTCTCAGCGCAGCATCGAGAAGAACATGGCCAAGCAGCTCGGACTGAAACCAGTGGATCCAAATGCTCCGGCGCCGTCGGGCCAACAGTAAGGCTTTTAATGGCATCGCAAATAACGCTTTCAGCTCGGTAGCATTCAAGGAGAAAAGAGCTATGAGAAATCGATACAACCCTGCTGCTGTACTATCGGTAGTAGTTTTGGTATGTTGTGGCGCGCTGATTCTGAATCAGAACGTCAGTGCCGCTGGAGAAGGCAAAATCTCCGGCACGGTAAAGCTCGATGGCACCGCTCCCCACATGAAGGGCATCGACATGTCGAAGGATCCGTATTGCACGAAGGCTCATGCCACTGATCCCGCGCACATGGAAACCGTTGTGGTTGGTTCGGGCGGGGGGCTGCAAAATGTCGTCCTCTATATTTCAGAAGGCCTGAGCGGCGGCGCTCTCACAGAAGTGCCCACGCAAGAGCCGGTCTTCGATCAGAAAAATTGTGTGTACACGCCGCACGTGCTGGCCATGGACGTCAACCAGAAGTTCAAGGTGACCACCAGCGACCAGACCACTCACAACATCCACCCCAACCCCAATCCCATGACCGGCAACATCCCGTGGAATCAATCCCAGCCACCCGGAGCCGCGCCCGTCGAGAAAAGCTGGAAGGCGACGGAAATGATTCCCGTGCAGTGCAATATTCATCCCTGGATGCACGGCTGGTTCGTAGTGGTGAAAGGTCCGTACGCAACCACCGATGCTAGCGGCGCCTACACCATCAACAACGTGCCGCCGGGAAGTTACACAGTGACCGCGTGGCAAGAAGACCTGGGCACTCAAGCTCAAAAGGTGACTGTTGCCGCAGGCGCAGCTGGATCTGCCAATTTCACCTTCAAGGCAAAGTAGATTTACATCCTTAGTTCTGTAGCTGTTGAATAAATCAATGAATCGCCGCAGCTAATCCTGCGGCGATTCGACAATGCGCCGGGATTCAGCCGGCCGAAGGCGGGGAGATATGGCGAAAATCTTCGCGGTAATCATCGTGCTGATCGCAATTGCTTCGGCAATTCCCATCGTCATGCACACGTGGCCCTTGCCACAGGACATCTCCACTCATGGCCACCTCATTGACGAGCAGTTCGCCGACACCATGGCCGAGGCCGGAATCTCCTTTCTCGCGTCCCAGATTCTCCTTGCTTTCTTTATCTGGAAATTTTCCAGCCCCAAGCCCGGCGACAAGATCAAGAGTTTTCCCGGCGGATCAACGGGCCTTGTCATCGCCGCTTTCCTGTTGGTCGGCACCGAGGTTCTTGCTCTCGGAGTGTTCGGCGCCAAGGCTTGGGCCGCCGTTTACCTCACTCCGCCAGCGGCCGATGCTGTGCCCATCCAGGTTCAGGCGGGACAGTTTGCATTTTACTTCCGCTATCCTGGCCCCGATGGCATCTTCGGCCCCATCCACGCTGATCAGATCAGTGAAGCCAATGCCAATTTCTTTGGCATCGATACTACCCACGACCAGGATTCAAAGGATGACATCGTCGCCGCTGAATTAGCCATTCCGGTGAACCGCGAAATTCACTTGCTGATGCACTCCAAGGACGTTGGACACTCCTTCTATGTTCCCGAATTGCGTGTCCAGCAGGATTTCGTCCCCGGCCTCGATCTCTCGGTTCACTTCACCGCGACCAAAGTCGGAAAGTACGAAATCGTCTGCACCCAGCTTTGTGGCCTCGGACATTACAACATGAAGGCTTATCTCGAAGTGAAGTCTCAGGAAGACTACGACGCCTGGATCAAGCAGCAGGCAGCATTGCAGTAGGACGTAAATTGACTTGGTGCCTGGAGTTTTGATTTGCGCTTAAGAGTTTTGAAAGGGCGCGGCTTTAGACGCACCGTAACCGGCTACTTAAGAATAATGGGGGCTTCAGCCCCAGCAGCACCTGGATAAACATCTCGTTTGAGGTGAGCACAATGCACGACATGTCCACACACGCAGTGCCGCACGGAGCGCCGACCAGCTTCATCCGGAAGCACGTCTTCAGCATCGACCACAAAGTCATCGGCAAGCAGTATTACGCGCTCGCCTTGGTGGCCGCCGTGGTTGGAATGTTCCTCTCCTGGCTCATGCGTATCCACCTCGGATGGGGAAGTTTCGCAATCCCGGGCCTGCACCTGCTCTCCAGCAGCGGCGCGCCCGGCGACGTGATGACTCCCGAGTACTACCTGCAACTGCTGACCATGCACGGTACCATCATGGTCTTTTTCGTGCTCACCACCGCGCCCTTCGCGGCCTTCGGCAATTTCTTTCTGCCGATTCAAACCGGTGCGGAAGATATGCCTTTCCCCCATTTCAATATGATGTCGTTCTGGGTCACATTCGTCGCCTTCCTGGTGATGGTCACCGGATTCTTTGTAGCCGACGGCCCCACCCTCGGAGGCTGGACGCAATACGCTCCCCTCAGCGCCATCGGCCCCGCGGGCGGCCCCGGTCAAGGCATGGGTGTGGTTCTCTGGGCCACCTCGATCGGCATTTTTTGTATCGGTCAGCTCCTGGGCTCGTTGAACTTCATCACCACCACGCTGGACATGCGCTGCAAAGGCATGTCCCTCATGCGCCTTCCGCTCACCGCCTGGGGCTGGTTCATCACCTCAGTCATGGGTCTCACCGCATTCGCAGTGCTCATGCCCGCCTGCATCCTTCTCATTCTCGATCACGTGGCCGGAACCAGCTTCTTTGTTCCTTCCAACCTCGTCATCGGCGATCACGTACTGCCGCACTCGGGCGGATCCACTTTGCTCTGGCAGCATCTCTTCTGGTTCTTCGGACATCCCGAGGTTTACATCGCAATCGTGCCCGGCATGGGCATCGTTTCCCACATCCTTATTACCAATATGCGCCGGCCCATGCTCAGCCACAGAGTGCTCATTTACTCCATGGGAGCCCTGGCCGTGCTCAGCTACATGGTTTACGGACATCACATGTTCGTGAGCGGAATGAATCCCGTTTCCGCGATCGCTTTTTCGTTCCCCACGCTGGTAATTACCATCCCCTCCACCATCCTGGTTTTGATCTGGCTCGGCAGTTTGTACGGCTCCAAGTTGCGGATCAACTCGGCTTCGCTGTTCTCGCTGGGTTTCATTTCCATGTTCATCAGCGGCGGCGTCAGCGGGTTTTTCCTCGCCCAGCCTTCGCTTGACATCATGCTGCACGCCACATATTTCGTCGTCGGCCACTTCCACCTGGTCATGGGAGTCGCGGCCATGTTCGGCATCTTTGCCGGAACCTACTTCTGGTTCCCCAAGATGACCGGCCGCATGATGAATGAGACATTGGGCAAAGTTCACTTCGTCATGAGCTTCATCGGCGCCTACGGCATTTTTATGCCGTTCCACTACCTGGGCATGGCCGGAAACATTCGTCGCTACCAGGCTTTTACCGACGATTACCTGATCCCACTCGTTCCGGTTCACAAGTTCATCACGTTCTGGGCGCTCTTCACCGGTTTGGCCCAGCTCATCTTCATTTACAACCTGATCCACAGCCGCTTCAAGGGTGAGCTCGCTCCGAACGATAATCCCTGGGAAGGCACGTCGCTCGAGTGGAGCACGGCTACTCCGCCGCCCCACAACAACTTCGGCGACAAGATGCCCGTCGTTTACCACGATCCTTACCAGTACAGCGTCGAGGGAGCTGCCGCAGACTACATCATGCAGACCTCGACTGAAGCGGCTCACAGCCCGGACGAAGAGAAATAAGTCATGAGTTAAGACCAAGACCAGGTCGGCGCGACGTCAGTCGCGCCGTAAAGCAGAAAAAGACTTAGGGCTTTAGCCCCTGATGGAAGCACTACAGAATTGGAGAAAGCAGTATGGCCACCACGATCCCCGAACCGCCAAAACTCAGCCCGTCCAAAGCAGATCGCGAGCTGCTGCCCAGCCACGGCAACGGCGGCTTCCGGAATCTGGTTCCCGCCGGGGGAGACCCGCGGAAGGTAAAGCCTTCTTCACCGCCTCCCGCCAGTACCGGCATCTGGGTAGGTTTGGCGGCCATCACCATGACGTTTGCCGCCTTCACCAGTGCCTTGATCGTCCGCCAGGGATCCTGGCCCGACTGGCAGCACTTCAGCTTGCCTTCCGTCCTCTACTTGAACACGCTCATTATTATCGCCAGCAGCGTCACTCTGGAAATGTCGCGCCGTCAAATCGCGGCCTTTATGAGCGGGGCACGAACCGCAGGAACTGAAACCGCTCCGGCGCGCTGGCTCTACGTAACCCTCTGCCTCGGACTTCTCTTCGTTGCCGGACAAACCTTTGCCTGGCTGCAACTTAAGTCTCAGGGATTTGGACTCGCCACTAACGTCAGCTACTCCTTCTTTTATGTGCTGACCGTAGCTCACGCGTTGCATCTGCTCGGCGGCCTCGGTGGTTTGGTCCGCGTAATCGCGAAACTGAACCACTCCGTTTTGAAGCGGAGCACTCTGAACGCTACTTCGCTCTACTGGCACTTCATGGGCGCGCTGTGGCTGTATCTGCTTTTGCTGCTTTGGATGAGGCTCTGAACGAAGACGCTCTAACCCAGTCAAGGTAGGAGGCAACGTGAGTCAAGCTGATCTTTCAATTCACGGGCAAGTGTCGCGAACCGGCGCGACGGAGATAATGACCGCGCCCACATTTTCCGTCCCCGCAAAAAAGATGGCGATGTGGCTGTTCATCATCGCTGACTCCGCCACCTTCGCGGGCTGTCTGGTCGCCTACGGATTTCTTCGCAACGCCACCCCCGACTGGCCGCGGCCCTTCCACAGCATCACCAATGTCGCGACCATGACCCTCATCCTGCTCACCAGCAGCCTAACCATGCTGATCGGAATAAGGTCGGCACAGCGGGATGACAAAGCCGGCGCTTTTCGCTGGGTGATGATCACCGCCGTCCTCGGAGTTCTATTTGCGGTCCTCCACATTCGCGAGTGGATGGGAATGATCTCGGAAGGCGCAACCCTCTTCCACAATCCGTGGGGCACGCCCTCTTTCGGCGCGGCGTTCTTCAGTATCACCGGCCTGCACTTGCTCCACGTCACCGGTGGTGTGATCGCGCTGATCGCTGTCGGCGTCCGCTACCAGGGCGGACGTTACAAGGTCGACGACCTCGAAATCACCGGCCTCTACTGGCACTTCGTCGACCTGGTTTGGATGTTCGTCGTACCCTTAGTCTATCTTTTGAACTTAAGTCACTAACAAACAAAGAAGCAGGAGGAACTATGGCTACAGCCGACACGCACAAAACTGGCGGAATTGGAAAAGATGTGGCTGTTTACGTCTGCCTGCTGGTTCTCGCCGGGATCCAGTTCGTCATTGCCTACCAGGACATCTCCACCTCCCAGATGTTCGTGCGTATGTTGACAGTCGCCATCATTGAGGGTGGTCTCGCGCTTCTATTCTTCATGCACCTGTCGGAGAATCGCGGCCTCATGTGGTTTGTTTTGATTTTTACCGTTGCCGTAATTCTCGGCATGCAGTACGGATGGACCGATAGTTTCCGCCTAATCGACGGGGTACAATGGGCGAAGTAAGATTTGAAGGGGCGCAGCTTAACCTGCGCCGTAACCGAACATGAGTATCCCCAAATCAATTGCGACCGTTGTTATCGCACTCGCGGCATGCACTCTCTTTCTCCCCACCCCCGCGCACGCGCAAAGTTGCGCCCTCTGCTATACCCAGGCCGCATCCTCCGGCGCCCGCATGATCCAGGCCTTAAAGAGCGGCATCCTCGTTCTCATCGCGCCTCCCACGTTAATGTCCGTCGGCGTAATCTTCGTTTGCTATCGCAAACGAAACCAAACCATGAAAGACGGCAGCAACGAATCCGACCGCGAATGGAAGAAGGACGACTCGCAAGATCCAAACAACGATTGGCATTGAACGATTGGCAGTGTTGGATAGGATCGCGTTGGACGGGTTCGTATCAGGATATGCCTTCAGGCATATCCTACCTATGGATTAGAAATGCGCCTTTAGGCGCTTACCGACACCATCAACTTCACTTCTTATAAACAACCCCACCCTTCATCACGAACGAAACGCTCCCCAGCGCCCCAACATCCTGCAGCGGATCGCCCGCCACAGCGATCACATCCGCCAGATACCCCGCCTCCAGCGCTCCAATCTGCCCATCCCACCCCAGCAGTTTCGCACCATTCAGCAGATCAGCCTGCATCACCGCCGCCGGCGACATGCCATACTTCACCATCAAAACAAACTCCCGCGCCTGCGTTCCATGCGGAAACGGACCAACGTCCGATCCCACCGCCATCGGAACGCCGGCCGCAATCTGCTTGCGAAATTCCTGCCGGTGCAATTCCAGCATCTCGTGCTCCCGCGCCCCTCGGGCCGGAGTCTCCGCATGCTCGGCAAAATATTCGAAGATGGTAAATGTCGGCACCGCGAAAATCTGCTTCTCGCGCATCAACCGCATCGTCTCATCACTCAGCTGATTGGCATGATCTATCGACGCCACTCCCGCCTGCGCTGCAAACAGCGTCCCCGGCTCTCCGGTTGCGTGCACCGCCACGCGCTTGCCCACTCTCGCCGCCTCCTGCACCGCGGCATTCAGTTCCGCTTCCGTATATTGATAAACCGTGGAAAACTTTCCCGCGGTGACCGTATCTTCGCCAGTCTCATAAATCTTGATGAAGTCCGCTCCTTCCTTAAATTGCTGCCGCATCGCACTCACTAACTCATCTTTATTGTTCGCATAAGTCGCATTCGGCAAAACATGCTGCTCGGGATTGAATTTGATCGCATCTTCATGTCCACCAAGAATGTTGATGGCGTTGCCGCTGATCCGCAACCGTGGCCCGGGAGCCAGCCCGTCATCGATCGCGTTGCGCACCGCCGTATCCGCCGACCCGGCACCCTCCGTCCCCATATCTCGCTCCGCGGTAAAGCCCGCCATCAGATCCTCGCGAGCCGCCAGCAGCGCGGTGATCGTGCGTTGCGGCACAGACTCCTGCACCGTCTGCAAATCCTCCGCCCCCGGATGCAGAAACAAGTGCACATGCGCGTCGATCAATCCCGGTAACAATGTCTTATCGCCGAGATCGATCACTTCCGCGCCCGCCGGACGCTTCACCGCCGATCCCACCTCCACGATCCGATCGCCCTGCACCAACACTTCCCCCGGCTTCACCACTCGTCCGTTCTTTACATCCAGCAGACGAGCCGCATGCAGCACAATCACGTGCGCAGATTGCGTTGGAGCTTGGGCTGAGCAGATCGTCCCCGGCACCGCCCAGCTTAGTAACAGAAGCGAAAATAGAAGCAGTCGAGACTTAGTCATGATTGGGGGAAATGGTATCACTTTACAGAGAGGAGCTACACGCTGCGGGATTGGTACGGAAGCTCGATTCGTGGAGAAACCCGACTCGTAAGGAACCTCGACACCCGTGCAGAAGAGATTCGTATCAGGGTATGCCTTCAGGCATACCATAACTGCTGCCCGCGAATGCGCCTTTAGGCGCTGGAGGCTGACCGCCGTAGCCGGTCAACTCTTACTTTGCCTTTGAAAAGTCCTCCACCGCAAACAACCGCCCACCGCGCTCAACCACTCCCACGCCAATCGAATCCATATCCGAATCCAGCATGTTCGCGCGATGGTTGGGAGACTTCAGAAACTCCGCCTGAATTGTCTCAGCTCCCGGACCCTCCGCCACATTTTCTGAGAGCCAGACAAAATGTCCGCCCGCCTGCGTAACTCGCGACGCCAGATTGGGCTCGCCCGCGAACCCATGCTGCGCCGACCCGCGCTGCGCCATCATCGCCGCATGTCGTCGCGCCGCCGCTGCCAGCGCTTCATTCCACTTCAGCTCGGGCAACTCCTGGGCTCTACGCGCCCGGTTCACCGACGCGAATAATTCTTGTTCGGCCGCACTCGCGCCGGTTTGTGTCTGCGCCGCCAAAATCGCCGCGACGCCGATGACGACAACCACAGCCAACCGGGTCATGATTCGCATGCCATCCCCCTCCAGAATCTTAACCCGCATTTTCCCGTTTTCTCTCTCGCCTTGGCGAACGAAAGTGTGCCCCCAAACAGATCCCAATCGTAACTGGCGCCCCAATCTCGGCCCTCACCTCGCCGGCGGTTTTTGTTCCTCCGGAGGCGCAGCGGGCTTGGCAAATTTCGCGTCGTCCACCGGACCATTCGCCTTCACATCGCTCACTTGAATCGTGAATCGGCCACCCGGTCGCGCCAATGTCCAACGAAACGGAATCTTCACGCCGGCCACATTGCGATAGTCCGCGTAGTCGATCTGCGTCGGCAACCGTCCCAGCGGCGTCTCTCCAAATCGCACTAGCCGTACCAGCAACCCCGACTGCTCATCGAAATAAAGCCGCAGCGGCGCTTTCCCTTCACGCTGCCCCACCACCAAGTACGCCTCATGCTCGCCAATCTTTTCTGATCCCCGAACCTCCACCTTGTTGAACATATCTTTCAGATGCTCAGGAAAATGCAGGTCTGCGTCCATCGCCGCTGCATCGATGTCCGATCCATGCATCTCCCGCACCGGGTGCTTCGGGACCCCCAGCCACCCCTCGTGCCCGTCGAAAGCCGTAATGCTGTCTCCTTCCGGCGTATGGGTAAACGATACCCGCATGTCCGGATCCTTCGAATAAATATCGATCGGAATATTCCGGTCGCCAAACGTGATCGTTCCTCTCATTACCCGGCTCGTAACTTTGTCGACCGCAGCCGCACCGCCCACCGCCTTCAAATATTTTTCGAACAACACCTCGGCCGCCGGCCCGCTGGCTTCTTTCGCCTCGCCCTCTTCCGGCTTTTTCGTATCCCCCGCGCCCACCTTCGGTTCTTCGCTCATCACCACCGGCGTCGCCACCGGGTCGGTGCTCCCTCGATGGCAGGAATAACAAGTAACTTCGCGATGCCCTTCGAAGTTATCCTTATTAATGGCGAACATCATCTCCATCATTTTTCGAGCCGTTTGCTTCGGTTTCTTGTCGTCCTTCTCGAATGCGCCCTGGACGTGGCAGAACTCGCACTCCACGCCCAGGGACGCCGTGATGAACTGCATCGCCGGAATCAATTGATCCGCCGGAATGCCCTTCAGTACCTGGATATTCTTGAACTGCTCCTCCGCTTTCTTCGGACCCGCTGGGCTCGCAGTCTGCGGAGCGGTGGCGGATTGCGCCCGAACTCCCCCGATTACGATTCCACAAATCACGATCGCCGCAATCCCCACACTTACCGCACCTGACTTTCCACTCATCATTTTCGCCTCAGCCTCGAATCTCGGAAGTCTACCAAAAGTTTGCAGCTCGCACCTCCGGCTGCCTTGTTACGGGCTCAATCGAGCAATGATCCGATTGGCCGAACACTCAATCCCCCTTGCTCCGGATAAAAAACTGCCACTTGTCCATCCCGGCGGGAATCGCAACATCAAAAAATCCCACCATCATTTCCTGCGATGTCTGGTCGCCCCACGTCACTAACTTGTCGGGATCGGGATTGTGTGGATTGTTCTTCGAATTGTCATACCACGCTACCGCCCGAAGCTTTGTTCCCGCCTTCAATTCCCGCGGCTCCGCCAGCCTGTAACTCAACTGCCAATGAAAGTGATAATTCACCCGCAGCAAAGTTTCTACGCTGCCGTCGTCGTGCACAATGTCATACTCAAAGCGCTTTCCCCGTAAATGCATATGCGGAAATAAACTCAGCAGTGTCGCATCATTCGGCAGCGTCCCCTGCACTTCCACGCGAAAATCATCCGCCCCCGGAGGAATCATCAGCGCATGATTGTTCAACTGCAGCGTGACTACCCGCTGCTTCGGCGGCCTCTTCGCGAACACCAGCCCAACCCTGGTCTGATCGCTCGCGGCCTTGCCATTTGTGGTGTAGTGCATCTGGAAAACCAGATCCGATCCCGCCGGCACGAACTTCGCCATGCCGTCCGCCCAGCGGTCCGGCGCGCTTCCCGGCGCATACACCAGCAAAAGATCGCTGGTCGTCTCGTGCGCCTGCCGCCGCTCCTCCGCATCGCTCAACGTCGATGCCGTGAAAGGCTCGCCCACCGGCGCATGCCTCAGCCATGCTGAATCCGGAGGCCGGATATACACCACCCCATGGTGCACATGCGCCGCACTCGAGGGCCGCACCTCCACCATCTGCACCCACTTATCCTCGACAAAATGCGTAGGCACAATCTCGTATGTATATTCCACTTCGCCCCGCGCGGGAATCCGCACCGGCTGAGGCATCTTTACCACCGCATTCGGCTGTGGAATATTCCAACCTTCATTCCACTGCGGCGGCGGCGGTGCATCGCGCGCATCCCCTGCGGGCGCTCCAGCTTTTTGCCAAGCCGCGAGCGTCGCAATCGCCTCCGCGCTCAACGATGGATCATTGGAAAATCTTCCGTACCGCGGATCGGCAAACCAGGGAGGCATCATTTTCATTTCCACCGCCGCCGCTATCTTCCCCGCCCATGGCCGCGTCTGCTCATAAGTCACCAACGGCATCGGCGCAGGCTCTCCGCTCCGATGGCAACTCTGGCATTTACTCTGCAGTATCGGAAGAACGTCCTTATAAAAGGTAGGAACTGGAACAGGTTGAGAATTCGCCTCCCCGCGAATGGCAACCCTCGGCATCTGCCAAGCAGCTCCCATCACCAGCAGAGAGAAAATCACTGCAAGAATTCCACCGAGTTTTTTCACGACCGCAGAAACTCCAGCGTCAACGCCCACGCCTGCCGCGCCGAATGCGGCTCATAAGCCGCCCGCTCATCGCAAAAGAATCCATGGTCGGCGCGCGCGAACTCCGCATTCACATAAATTTTCTTCTCTGCGTTCAAGGCGTCAGTCACAGCTCGCCGGTGCTCCGGTGTAATGTGCTTATCCAATCCTCCCCACACAAATAAGGATGGCGCCTGCAGCTTTGAAGCCCGGTCCAGTAATCCCGGAGCGATACCTCCTCCATAAAAAGAAACTGCTGCCCGCAACGCGACGATACTGTTCGCGATAAATGAAACCCGGCCGCCCATGCAGAATCCCACACTCGAAATATTACTTACCTTCGCACTTGATCGCAGCCAATCGTACGCCGACCTGGCGTCCGCCTCAGCCGTTTCCGTCGTGACCGCCTGATAGTGCGGCATCACCGCCGGAAAGTCCGTGTACTTGCCCTCAAAACCAGGCGGCGCCGTCCGATGAAACAACTCTGGAGCAATCACCACATATCCTTCTGCCGCAAATCGCTCAGCCACATGTCGAATATGATGGTTCACCCCGAACGCTTCCTGAAACAAAAGCAGTCCCGGACGTGCCCCTCCATCTTTCGGCCGGGCCACATATGCCGCCATCCGTGATCCGTCGGCAACCGTCAGTTCAACTTTCTCTTTCACAATTTCTGTTTCGTTCATTCCGCTTCCCTCTATGAATAAAATGACACGCCGCCCTCACTCGCAAGCGGCTGTCCTTCTTATTTTCAGTCTCGCACAACGCCACCCCTCAACGCGCACGTTCGCCCGCAAAAATGCTAAAGTTATCGGTCCGCCTTATCGGCCTAACTTTATCGAATCGTGTCCGCACCCAACTCCAAGTTCGTTCGCACCTGCAAGTCTCAGCCCGTCGATCGCACTCCCGTCTGGTTCATGCGCCAGGCCGGACGCTACATGCCCGAGTACCGCGCCGTTCGCAAGCAGCATTCTCTGCTCGAGATTTGCAAGAAGCCCGAACTCGCCGCCGCAGTCACCATCACCGCCGCCGAATTTCTTGGAGTCGACGCCGCGATCATCTTCGCCGACCTCCTGCTTCCTCTCGAAGTCATGGGCCTGCCCTTTCATTTTTCCGCCGGAGAGGGCCCCGTCATCGAGAAGCCGGTCCGCACTGCCGAAGATGTTGCCCAACTCCGCACTGATCGCGCCGCCGAACTCGGCTATGTCTCGGAAGCCGTCGGGTTAGTCGCGAAACATTTTGCCGGCAATCTCCCCGTCATCGGTTTTTGCGGAGCCCCCTTCACCCTCGCCAGCTACATGATCGAAGGCGGCGGCTCTCGCCACTATCTCCACGCAAAAAAAATGATGTACAACTCTCCCGCTCACTGGGACGAGTTGATGCACAAGCTGGTCGACGTCACTGCCGAATATTCCGCCGCCCAGGTCCGCGCGGGTGCCGATGTCATCCAGATTTTCGACAGTTGGGTGGGCTGCCTCAGCGTCGAAGATTATCGCCGCTACGTTTTGCCGCATGTCACCAGGCTCGTCAAGCGTCTGCAGAAAACCGGAGTGCCCGTCATTTATTTTGGTACCGACAGCTCCACGCTTCTCCCCGCAATGAATGAAACCGGAGCCGAAGTTATTGGCCTCGACTGGCGTATCCCGCTCGACAAAGGTTGGAGCGATCTCAACCACCGCTGTGCCGTCCAGGGCAATCTCGATCCCGCGCTGCTCTTCGCCGACTGGAAAGAATTGAAATCGCGCGCCGAACAAATTCTGAAACTCGCCGCCGGACGCCCCGGCCACATCTTCAATCTCGGCCACGGCATCCTCCCCGAAACTCCAGTCGACAATGTGAAGAATCTGGCGCACTTCGTGCAAGAATATTCGCTAGCATAAAGTTTGCGGAGGGCACGACTGCGAACTCAGTTTTGAAAGGGCGCCGCTTCAAGCCGCGCCGTGAAACCATGCGATTAGATTATGGCTTTAGCCGCTGAGGAGCTTGCGCAGGCTCGATAGACACTCATGACCCGCATCGCGATCATCGGCGGCGGCATCTCCGGACTCACCGCCGCCTTCACCCTCGAAGACCAACGCCGCGCCGGCGCGCTCGAATACACTCTCTATGAATCCTCGCCGCATCTTGGTGGCGTCCTGCGCACCGAACACATCGACGGCTGCATCGTCGAAGCCGGCCCCGATTCTTTCATCACCGAAAAGCCCTGGGCGGCCGATCTCTGCCGCACTCTCGGCCTCGGCGATCAGCTCATCGGCTCGAACGACGCCGATCGCATCACTTACATCCTCGTGCGCGGCCGTCTCATCCCCATGCCCGACGGCCTCATGTTCATGGTCCCAACCAAAATCCTGCCCACCGGATTTTCGCCGCTTTTTTCCTGGACTACCAAGCTCCGCATGGCGCAGGAATTATTCCATCCGCCGCACGCCGCCAATGGCGACGAGAGCGTAGCTTCTCTCGTCGAGCGCCACTACGGCGCGGAAATGGTCGAGCGCCTCGCCGACCCCCTCCTCTCCGGCGTCTACGGCGGAGAAGCCGCCAGCCTCAGCGTTCGCGCCGTCCTTCCTCGCTTCGCCGAAATGGAGCGTACCCACGGCAGTCTCGGCCGCGCCATGCTCGCCGCCAGAAAAAAAATGCCACGTTCCCCAAACAAGCCCGCAACGCCGCTTTTTACTTCGCTGAAAAACGGCATGGAACAGCTCATCGAAACTCTGGTCCCACACCTCAACCAGGATTCGCTGATCACCAACGCGCCGGTGCAATCCATTGAACCGCGAACCGGAGGCTGGAGCATCTCGGCGGGCTTGAAATCAGATCACTTCAACGCCGTCATCGTCGCCCTGCCCGCGCTTGCAGCCGCGAAGGTGCTCTCCACCTGCAGCCCCGAACTTTCTTCCGAACTCGCCGCCATCGGCTACAGCTCTTCCATCACCGTCGGCCTCGGTTACGATCGCGAAGTCCGCCAATCGCTCCCCCCCGGCTTCGGATTTCTCGTCCCCCGCAGCGAAGGCAAACGCCTGCTGGCTGCGACTTTCGTCCACAACAAATTTCCCCATCGCGCTCCCGACGATCGCGCTCTGCTGCGCTGCTTCTTCGCCGGATCCATCGCAGAAAATATCTGGCAGCTTTCCGATGATGCCATCATCGCCATCGTCCGTAACGAATTGCAGCAGATCGTCGGCCTTCGCGCGGCGCCTTTATTTGCCCGCGTTTATAAATGGAAGTCCGCCATGGCGCAGTATGGCGTTGGCCACCTCGAGCGCCTCGACCGCATCGAGCGTCTCCGCCAGCAGTTCGCCGGACTCGCTCTCGCCGGCAACGGCTTCCGCGGCATCGGCGTCCCGGATTGCGTCCGCTCTGGAAGCGAAGCTGCGAAGCAAGTAGCGAGTATCGCTTGAGCCGTTGCCGGCGAATTTGCGGCTAAAAGTGCTGGCCTGGAAACGATGCGATGCGAACCAGCCTATCCCGCATTCGGCCCTTCGTTGCGAATTCGATAAAGAAGATATCCCACCACCGCAATATTCGCCACCAGCACGAAACACTTGACCACACTGGGATGCCGGTAGATTTCGTAAACCTCAACCGGGACCAGCGAAGTCGTGATGATTACGCTGAACCACTCCGCCCAACGTTTCACCAGCCAAAGCCCGATCCCCTCCGTCAGAAATAATCCCGCATAAATAAAGCTGACAACTCCAAGACTTTTTATCCTATCCGGAGTAAGGTCGACCGACTTTTGCAGCGCCCTAACGACATACCGGTTGCCCGGGTCCACGCCAAACATCCTGACCCAATGTTCCAGCACGCTCGCCAAATCCCTGTGGACCAGGTGGAAAGCGCCCATGCCGACCCCAATCAGCAGCGCCGCCTTTAGCAGCTTGAACATCGCGATCAACCGAATCAAACGATTGCCAGCGGATTTCATGTGAGATTTATATCCCGCGGTCAACCTACGCCGGAATCGCCTTCCTTATTATTTCCTCCCGCCGCATCTTCCCCACCACCAGCTTGATTTCGTCATAGGTGATTTCCGGCGGCAGAATATCTTTCAAGGGCTTCAGGCGATCCATTCCCAATTGCGCGCAAGCAGCCTCAATTACGGATTGCTTTTCCTTGCTTACCCATCCGGGCTGAAGCTCCACGTTCCCCGTCTCCACCAGATTTGCCACCGCACTCACCACTGTCGATATCTGCCGCCCGCGAAGCTGCGCAATCTCCGCCAGAGTTTTTCCCTCATTCAGCAATCGCAAGGTCTCTTCTGCGGGCTTTGCCTGCTGCTGAGTCCCACCTGCTCGCTCTCCCTGTCGAAATCTTTCCAGAGCAGCCAGGATTTCCCGGCCATACGTCTCCGCCTTCTTCTCGCCGATTCCGGGAACCTCCAACAGTTCGTTCAACGATCCCGGCTGCCGGCGGCAAATCTCGTCCAGGGAAGAATCATGCAGCACAATGAACGCCGCCAGCTGCATCTCTTTCGACACCCCGCGCCGCCACTCTCGCAAATATTCCCGCAACTGCTCCGGCTCGGAACCCGCAGCCGGACCTGCAACCGGCTGCATCGGCGACTTCTTCCTGCCCGCCGCAACACTCTTCCCCGGCGCCGCGGATCTCACCAGCCACTCCGCCATGCTCCCGCACACATCGCAAGCGTCGCAACTCTCCCACTTCGGAATCTCCCCAAAATGCGTGCAAATCTGCCGATGCCTGCACTTCTTCGACTCCACAAACTCCCGGATGATCCGGTAGCGCTCCCACGCCCGATTTCGCTCCTCTGCGTCCGTAATCTGATTGGCAAAAAATCCCAGCAGTCCCGCATCTTTTTTCTGCCACAACAAAACGCAATCCGCGCTCAAGCCGTCGCGCCCCGCACGTCCCGCCTCCTGGTAGTACTGCTCAATCGATTTCGGCAGCGACAAATGAATCACCGCCCGCACCGCCGCCTTGTTGATTCCCAATCCAAATGCAATCGTTCCTACGAGCACCCGCACTTCGTCGGACATCCACCGTTCCTGATTTCGCCGCCGGTCCACTGCCCCCATTTTGCCGTGATACGCCACCGCTGCAATATCGCGATCTTCCAGAAAATCCACTGTCTCCTCGACGCGATTAATCGTCGGCGAATAAACAATCACATTGCTGCCCGCGTAACTCTGCAGCGCCTTCACTAGCATCTCCATCTGCTCCAGCCCTTCGCACTCTCGTACCAGGTACCGCAGGTTCGGGCGGTAAAAACTCGCAATATATTTATCGGGATTTTTTAACTGCAACTGCGCCAGAATGTCGTGCCGCACATGCTTCGTCGCGCTCGCCGTGAACGCCGCAATCGGACGATCCGGAAACTTCCCCCGCAATTTATTCAACTGCCGGTACTCCGGACGAAACTCATGTCCCCACTCTGAGATGCAATGGGCCTCATCAATCGCAAAAAATGTCACCGGAACCTGCTGCATCCAGCTCATCGTATCCCCACGCGCCACCCGCTCCGGCGAAACATACAAAAGCCGGTAAGCCCCTTCCCGCGCCTTCGACATCACCTTATTCTGCTCGGCTTCGTTCATGGTGCTGTTCAGAACCGCCGCCGGAATCCCCATGTGCGCCAGTTGTGTCGCCTGATCCTGCATCAGCGCGATCAGCGGAGAAATCACCACCGCCGTCCCTCCCGAAACCACCGCCGGCAACTGGTAGCACAGCGACTTGCCCCCGCCCGTCGGCATTACCACGCAAGTGTCACGCCCCGCCAGCAGACTCTGCACTATCCGCTCCTGCAGCGGACGAAACGTGCTATACCCCCAGTACCGCCGCAACGGCGTCAGCAGATCGATTTCCGGGCTCATCAAAGAGAGTATAGGCCGAGGCGAAAATTAAGAGAAAGGCGAATCGCGGACTTTCTATCGGGAATACCTAAATCAGGAACTACCCTGTGCTCCTCTGTGTCCCCCCTGTTAAAGATTCTCCACTCGATACTTCGCCGCCGGATAAGCCTTGGCGAAAGCTACCCAAGTAACCGCAATCACCACAAAGCACAACACGCTGCCCTCCGGACCAACCGCCCCGCCCGTAAGCCATCGCGGCCCATGAAACGACGACTTCAGCAGATGCCCCGGAAAAATCGTCCCGCTATCCGGCACCGAATAAAAAAATGTCTCTCCCCAATCCCACGCCGCGTGAAACCCAACTGCAAACCACAGGTTTCCCGTACGCCGCAAGGTCAAACAAAAGAAGAAACCGATCAGCGCCGCCGCCAGCAGCCCCGGCCACTCCTCTCCGCCATTTCGGATGTGGATCAAACCAAACATGCACGACAGCAACACCGCCGCTGGCCAGAACCCAATCGCTCGCGTCAAAGTAAACTGCGAGTACCCGCGCAACAAAAATTCCTCAAAGAAGCCCACCAGCAAAAACATCACCGCCCAAAAAAGGCCAAACTTAAGAATGCGTGCCCCATGCATAGCGAGATGCCCCAAATCAAAAACTCGCAGGCCATACATCAAAGCCAGCAACAGCGTGATGCTCGCAAATCCCCACACCGCCCCGACCCAGAACAATTTTCTAAACGCCTGCCTCCCCGGCAGACCATACTCTCCCCACGCCCGCCCCTCGACCCGTTGCAGCAGGAGTGCCGGAGCCACCGCCGCGCACAGAAACCCAAACTCCTCCAGCATCATCGACCATAGCCCATTCGCCCCCAACTCGATCGACCCAACCCACCGGCTCACTACAAACTGCAGCGGATAATACATCGCCACAAAGAACGCAAATCCCCATCCCGCCTTCAGCCCGTGCGAATCCAGAAATACCGTCCGCACATAAGACGGCTGCACCGCAAAATCCGGCGCGGCAGCAGACGACTCCGAAGCGGTATCTTCTGAAATCGCCGTCTTCCGTTCCTCACTCGAAATGTTCATCTCATGGTCCATGTAGGACTCTGCTTTGAAAGGGCGTGGCTTCAGCCCCGCCATAACTCCCCCGAAAAATAAATGCGCCTTTCAGAAGTTGCGGAAAACTTCCTTTCGTTTTTGCTTTTGGGTGGCGCAGCGGGTTACCGCTGCGATAACGGTTCTGTTTTCAATGTCGGCTTCAGCCGCCGAGGGATGTTTGCTCCCACCCATAGATTTCTCCCACAACCTCTTTAGGCGGGATTCTAATCCTCCACAAATTTCCGCAAACCGCCCCGCTCATGGTAAAACACTCGGCTCACCCTTATGACCGGATTTTTCACCAGCCAGCGCTTCGGACGTCCTCAATTCCTCGCCGGAGCCTTGCTTATGCTCTTCCTCGCGCAAGCGCTCTGGCTCGTTCACTCCGACTTACGCACCTCTGAATCGAGCGCTCTCAGCGCCTCCGAGGGAGTCCGCATCGCTGCAGGCTGGCGGCAAATTCACGGCGCCGGAATCGCGGGTGCTCCTTTTCCCGATCCTCCCGGTTCACTCCCCATGGAGGTTTCCCGCGACGACGCCGGATTCGACACCGAGCACTCCCCACTCATCTCCCTCGTTACCGCGGCGCCTCTGCTCGCCGCGCCCCATAGCCTGCTCACCTCCGACCCCCACTGGCGCTGGCTCCCGCGCCTTCCGTTCCTCGCCTTCGGTGTCTTCCTCGGCGCATCGCTCTGGTACGTCGCCCGCCGTCTCTGCGGCAATACCGGAGGCTTTCTTGCCCTCACTCTCTATTGCTTCTCGCCCGCCATGCTGCAAGCCACTGCCGTCTGGCACGCCGAGCCTGAAATCCTCGCCGCCTGGGGATCCTTCGGAGCTATCTTCACGGCCATCGCCGTCGCCCACACCCTCTACGCCCCGCGCGAAGTCGTGCTCTGGAACTGGCGACGCATTGTCCTCCTCGGGATTTCTATCGCCATCTCCGTCGGATCCCAGTTCTCTATGATCGTCGTCGTACCCATCGCTCTCGCCTTCCTGCTTTATCTCGCCCCCATCCGCCGCAGCGCAGCCCTCATCATCTGGATCGCAGCCTGCCTCGTGGCTCTCTTCATACTCGCCGCCACATACTTCTTCCATCTCCACGTATTTCTCGAAAGCATGCGCCACGCCTCTTTCTGGGGAGCGACCTGGCGCAGCTTCACCGTTCTTGCCGTCTACCGCCAGGTCGGATCGCTCATCCTGCGCGCCTGCCCCGCCTTCGCCCTGCTTCTGCCCACTACTCTGGCAACCTATTTTGTCTGGCCGCGCACCCGCTACTTCGGCAACACCGCTCCACTGCTCGTAGGCGCCCTCTTCGTCGCCCTTGGCATGGCCCATCCCCACGTCGCCGGCGCCGGATTCCTGCTCGCCTCCATCCCCTTCCTCTTCATCTTCGTCTCTGGCGTGCTCGCCGACCTCATGGAAACTCCCTACCGATCCCTGGTCACCGCCTGCACCTGGGGATTGGTAGGAGCCTACATCCTCTGGAGCCTGCAAGCCCTGGCCCAAATCCACGGATGATCTTGGCCAAATGCTCTTCCCCTGTGAACCCCTGTGCCCCCTGAGTTAGAGCCCTTGACCTGAACGCTCAACAATTCTCTACAATTCTCCGCGCATCTCTGTCCCCAGTCCCACGATCTAACTCAATAGGGCCTTCCCGCAGGAGGTGCGCCGTGACGTTCCCCTTGGAGTACCGTGATCTGGAATACCATGATTTGGAGTATCATCATGTCGTGATTTCTTCCGCAACAACCTCCCAGCGACGCTCGATTCCGATTGCCCTGGCTTTGTTCGGAATGTTGTTTCTCATCTCCACGGCCAGCGCTCAAATCAGCACATCCGGCGGATCCGCTCACTCCGGCAGCATGTCGCCTCCACCCACCATGAGCGTGGCCCCTCCAACTGCTCTAACCGTGGCGCCCCCCACCGGCCGCAGCGGCTTTGTCTCTTCGGCATCCGGGTTCACCCACCCCACAACGGCTTCGCATTTCCCGAACGGCTCGCACGGCAACGGGAACGGACATCTCCACCCACGCCGCACCGCAAATGGCACAGCCTATTATCCGTATGTCTATGCCCTGCCCGTCCCCTACGCCATCGATACTAACGATGCCACTAACGATGCCGACACGCCCAATGACAACGCTGACGACGATGCCGACTACCAGGGCGGACCAACCATCTTCGACCGCCGCGGCTCCGGCCCCGATTCCTACATTCCCCCGTCGTCCCCGGGCCCAGCCCACTTACGACCAGCTTACTCACAAGATGTTCCACAAGACGAGCCCTTGGCTGATTCCGCTCCCGAGCAGCCTCAACCTCCCACCACCCTGGTCTTCAAAGATGGTCATCAACTCGAAGTAAGCAACTACGCCATCGTCAGCCAGACGCTCTATGATCTGACCTCCGGCCATCCTCGCAAAATCGCTCTAGCTGATCTCGACATCTCCGCCACGCAAAAACAAAACGACGACCGCGGCGTAGTCTTCCAACTCCCGCCGACCGCTCAGGCCAACTGACATGCGCCCTGCATCCATCAATCGCGTGTGCGAATTGCTCGTGTGGCGCGGACACTCTTGTCCGCGAAACGTATACAGCAAAGTAGCCCTCGCGGAAAATTTGATTGGCTCGCTGGTAGCCTTGGCCGTCCTGGTAGTGCTCGTTCCTACAGCCGTAGCCCAACGAGCCTCAGCAGCAGCCCATGCAGCCCCGGCGCACCCCACACTTACGCACTCAAAATCACCCGGACGTAATTCCTCCCTCGCGCGCGCAGGGCATTCTTCCGCATTCCGCCGCTCCTCCCCACTTCTCGCGCCCTTCGGATCCCTCCCATTCCCATTCTTCGGCGACTCTTTCGATCCCGATGACATCTACTCCACCGGATATCCCGTCGCCTCGCAGCCACCTCCGTTCCTCATGGAAGCCGTGCGCCAACTCGCGGGCTCCGCCACCGCCTCCAGCGCACTAGCCATGAGTCCTCCCACCACCCATCAGCCTTCCTCTACTGATCCGCTGATGATCGAGCTCCACAACGGCCAATACGTCCGCGTCGACAGCCCCGCGGTAAACGGCGACGCTCTCCCGCTCCAGTTGGCTCCCAATCATTCCCGAACAAGTCCGACACCAGCGCCAATGATTACCCGGACGCCATCGCAACCCTTGCCAGCAGCCATTCTGATTTTCCGTGACGGCCACAGCGAAGAAGTCCGCGACTATACCATCGCCGACGGTGTCCTCTACGCTCGCGGCGACTACTATACCGACGGCTACTGGAACAAAAAAATCGCCCTTGCCACGCTCAACATCCCCCAGACGCTGGAAGCGAACGGCACGCGCAACGTAAACTTCGTTCTACCGTCATCCCCCAACGAAGTAATCACCCGCCCGTAACACTCATGTGGGGACAGCCGCCCCCGGCTGTCCAGTCGAGCGAAGCTCGACTGTTTCTTGCCGCGTTCATGCTGTCGATGCATTTGGGTGGCGCAGCGCTTCAGCGCTGCGATTAAGCCTCAAGGTTTTTAACCCGGGCTTCAGCCAAAGCTATTCAAGTCGCCGGCGCGAATATCCTGAAATCGCCGCGCTCAGATCTCAGCCTGCGGGCCCTACTTCGCGTCAAAAAACTTCCTTATCCCCTTCCAATACTTCCGCACCACATCCTCCGTCCTCAAATGCCCGCCCCGGCTCACCGTCTTCAACAACGCACCCGTCGCCTCCGCAAATCGCACGCTGCCTTCATACGGCACATGCGGATCATCCATCGCATGAATGATCCAAACTTTTCCCGCTTCGATCTCGGCTCTGCGAGACCACGGATTGTAGAAATCCCCGCTCCGCAACTTCTCCCAATTCGCATCCGACAGCCGATACGCATTCCCAAACGCCTCACGAATATAAGCCGCATAATTCTCCTCGGAAGTTTCCACCTTCTCCGAACGATCCAGAATCTCCCAATCGGTAACCGGACAATTCGCCACAATTTTATTCACCCGCGAATCGAGAGAACACAGAATCGCCGCCGCTCCGCCAAAACTTCCTCCAATCACAAAAATCTCATCCGGACTCAGAGCAAACTTCCGCCCAAACGCGCTTTCCACGAATCCCTTAGGCAGCTCATCGATAACATCAAGAATGTCCTCATGTGGCGACAGCTGCAAAAACTCGCCGCCACTCTCCCACGCTCCCCGATACCGCGGATACACGACCCAAAATCCCTGCGCCGCCAAAAATTCGCACAGCCCCTGCTTGCGTGGAATCGAAGGCATTCCATCGCACAAAATAATGACGCGCGACTTCTTGCGCACCCGCACCGGCGGCAGAAACTCCGCAACGATTTCTTTCCTGAATCGAGCCCTGAACATGACCGGTCACCTCGCGATAAAGCCCAATCCCGTGGTAAAATATTAATAGTCCCAATACAACTAACCGCCTGTAAATGCAAGCGTTTAGAACAATTTATGAGGTAGCGCACTTCAAGCTAGCAGCTAAGAGCTAGAAGCTAAAACCATGCCTGACGATCAAAATCCCGAACTCCCCCTGACTCCGCCGCCCCCCGGCGACAACGGTAGTCCCGGCGCCCTGCACATCCAGCCCGTCAACATTGAAGACGAGATGAAGAAATCCTATCTCGACTATTCAATGTCGGTCATCATCGGCCGCGCTCTTCCCGATGTTCGCGACGGACTCAAGCCCGTGCACCGCCGCATTCTCTACACCATGCAGCAGATGGGCCTCCAGCCCAATCGTGCCACGCGTAAGTGCGCCAGAATCGTCGGCGACGTGATGGGTAAATACCATCCTCACGGCAATCTCGCCGTGTATGACGCTCTCGTGCGCCTCGCGCAAACCTGGAGCCTGCGCTACCCGTTAATTTTCGGACAAGGAAATTTCGGCTCCGTCGATGGCGATCCTCCAGCCGCCGATCGTTACACCGAAGCCAAACTCGCGCCCGTCTCCACCGCGCTCCTTGAAGATCTCGACAAAGAAACCGTCGACTTCCGTCCTAACTACGATGGCAGCGAAGTCGAGCCTGACGTTCTCCCTGCCCGCATTCCGAACTTGCTTATCAATGGCTCCGACGGAATCGCCGTCGGCATGGCCACAAAAATTCCGCCCCACAACTTAGCCGAAATCATCGACGCCACTATTACCCTCATCAACGACCCCAATGCCCAGCTCGCCGAAATTTTAAAATTCGTGCAAGGACCAGACTTCCCCACCGCCGGCATTATTCACGGACGCGCCGGAATTTTCGAAGCCTACCGCACCGGTCGCGGCCGCTTCATGATGCGCGCCAAAGCCGCCATCGAAAACGTCTCCAAAGATCGCCAGGCCATCATCGTCACCGAAATTCCCTATCAGGTAAACAAAGCCGTACTCGTGAAACGCATCGCCCAACTCGTCAACGACAAGGAAATCGAAGACATCTCCGACGTGCGCGACGAAAGCGATCGCGACGGCATGCGCATCGTCGTCGAACTCAAGCGCGGCACCGAGCCTCAGATCGTTCTTAACCAGCTCTACAAGCACACTTCCATGCAGGAAGGTTTTTCCATGATCCTGCTGGCCGTGGTCAACCAACAGCCCCGCGAAATGGGCCTGATTCAGGCTATCAAGCACTTCATCAATCATCGCGTCGAAGTCGTCCGCCGCCGCACCGCGTTCCTTTTGCAGAAAGCCAAAGACCGCGAGCACATTCTCGAAGGCTATCTCAACGCGCTCGATCATCTCGACAACGTCATCACGATCATCCGCGCCAGCGCCAACCGCGCCGATGCCCGCGAAAATTTGGTCGCTTACTTCGGCGGTAAGAAAATCGATATCAACACCACCGGCCGCGCTCCGAAACTCGATCCCGAAAAGCCTTTCACCACGCGCCAGGCCGAAGCTATCCTCGAACTGCAACTGCACCGTCTCACCCGTCTTTCCATCGACGAAATTTCCAACGAACTGAAAGACGTTCGCGAGCGCATCGAAGACTACGAAGCCATCCTCGCCTCCGAGAAAAAACTTCGCACCGTCATCGTCAAAGAACTCGAAGAAGTGAAAGATCTCTACGGTGACGAACGCCGCACTCGCATCGAAGACGAAGCCGCCGAAATCGTCCTCGAAGATCTCATCGCCGACGAGCAGGTCGCCGTCACCTTCAGCCACTCCGGCTACATGAAGCGCACGCCGATTTCCACCTACCGCATGCAGCGCCGCGGAGGCAGCGGGCGCACCGGCATGAAGACCCGCGATGAAGATTTCGTCGAACATCTTTTCATCGCCTCGACCCACGCCTACATCCTGATCTTCACCAACAAGGGCCGCGTCTACTGGCTCAAGGTCTACGAGATTCCCGACGTAAGCGCCGCCGGAAAAGGCAAGCACATCGGCAACCTGATCGGACTGCAGCCCGGCGAAACCGTACGAACCATGCTCGCCGTGCGCAATCTGGCAGAAGAAAATAAATACATCTTCTTCGCTACTCGCAACGGCCTGGTAAAAAAATCCGAGCTCCGCGAGTTCATGCACGTCCGCTCCAACGGCATCAACGCCATCAACATCGAAGAAGGAGACGAACTCGTCGCCGCCCGCATCACCAACGGCGACCAGATCGTCTTCATTGCTTCGCATGAAGGCATGGCCGTCCGCTTCGACGAGAGTCATGTCCGCCCCATGGGCCGCGCCGCCTACGGCGTCAACGGCATCAATCTGGAAGAGGGCGACTACGTAGTAGGAATGACGGTAACTCCAAAACCCGGCGCAGCCCCCGTGGGTGCACCTGCCCCCGGTGAAGATCGTGTGGAGACAGCCGCCTCGGCTGTCTCGGGAGCGCCACCGACCGAGCGCGAGGTGGTCGACCTCACACTAAAAGGGAATCTCATCCTCTCCGTAACCGAAAATGGCTACGGCAAGCGCACTCCAGCCGATGAATACCGCCTCACCAACCGCGCCGGCAAGGGGGTCATCAACGTGAAAACGACGGAGCGAGTGGGCAAAGTAGTTGCCATCGCTCTGGTCGACGAAAATTCTCAAGTCATGCTCATCAGCCACTACGGCAAAATCATTCGCATGGATTCAAAAACCATCCGCGAATCCGGCCGCAACGCCCAGGGCGTCCGCCTCCTCCACATGGAGCCCGGCGACCGCGTAGCCGCCGCCGTAGTATTAGCGCCAGAAGAAGAGCCCCCCACCAACGGAGGACTGCTGCAGTAGATTGCGGATTGTATTGATTGTGTGGAGCGGGCGCCCTCGCCCGCTCGCTTTTGACTCTGATCGGGAAGGACACGACGTTCAGTCGTGCCCTTTGAGGACTCAAAAGAGGCAGGCTTTAGCCGCTGAGGTCCAGCCCTTTACCGAGTAGGAAGTTGCGAATGAAGCCGAATGGATTGGTCGTCGATGAGGACGCATTCTTGGCGTTAGACTTCAACGAGAGATGACTCGCTAACTATCCACTTTAGCGTCTCTTCTACTTAACGCCCTGCTTCCGGTTAATCTCGGTCCCAAACTCCGTCACAAAATTCAGCAGCGCCCCATACGCTGCCTGGCCCACTACGCCCCATCCCGCATTTACCAGATAACTCTGGCTGCTCGGCTTCCACGTAGTCGCGACCAACCCGCCCGCAAACGCTCCGCCATACAACGCCCACTGGGGACGCAACTCCGTCTCCGTCCGGTTATAAGTCAAGAAATTCCGCAGGATCGCATGCTTTGCCCGCGGCCCAAATCCCTCGCACTTGCACTTGTCATAGCGGACTTCATAGCCCAGCTTCGCATTGCCCAGCGCCGCGATCGTATTCGCCGTAATAAACTGCCCCTGCCGCGACGCCCACCGCTCTCCGTACCCGCCAATGCCGCCCTGCCACGCCGGCACGCCGCGCGCCTGATCGATCAAGGCCCCAAACATCCGCTTTCCGTAAGCCCCCGGCGTCGTCAAAGTCTGCCGGAAATATATTTCCTTGCGCTGCTCCGCCGTTAGCGTCACCAGCTTCCGATTCTTGCCAACATACACACCCGCGATCACTCCCGATTCCCAGTCGCGCGCCTTCATCACCCCACTCACAGCTGCGCCCTTGGTCAGACCCACAGCCTGCTTGGTCTTGTCCCCCACCTGCAGCACCGGATTCGCACTCTCCTTCTTGGACTCCCCAGGCTTGGGTTCGTCAGGCTTGGCCTCCCCCGGCGCATCCGGAAGCTTTTGCTCCGGCGCTTGTGTGGACTGTGGCGGCGCCTCGCCCGCCTGACTCTGCCCCGATTGATTCTGTGCCGGCTCGCTTGCCTGCGCCCACCCCACTCCCCTAACCGCCAACACACACGCCATCAGCAGGCCGCAATACACCCCGCCCCCAAGCGCAATTCCAAGTCGCATGTAGCCAGAATACTCTCCGCAACCTCCGCGGCCTTTCTCTGTGATCCTCTGTGGGGGAAAATCTTTGACTTCTCCGCTACAGGAAACGCCCCTGCCAAACTCCCCTTGGATGCACTCCCTGTACAACCGCGTTGCCGGACAAAGCGTCGACCGCA